>CXWL01000540.1_pt1 | contig 165347 bp, 136 predicted proteins | sample 590931 | NCBI WGS metagenome assembly CXWL01 (sample SAMEA3498368, study PRJEB10139) | groundwater metagenome | biome: water well; material: biofilm material | place: Germany | collected 2015-04-27
CGCGGCTCCGGTCCTCACCTCCGAGATTCCCGAAGAAGGCCGGCTCGTGGGTGGGGGAGCCCTCGTTGACGGCCGGGCCACGATCTCCGGTACGGCCACCGACATCGACCCTGCTCTTACCGTCACGTGTTCTTCGCCCGCGGGCACGGGACTCGCGACCTATTCGAACGGGACGTACAGTTGCTCGGTTCCGGTCGCCGAGGGCGCGAATGAGATAAGCGTCACCGCCACCGACACCACCGCGCACTCTGCGACCATCACCAGAACGCTCACGGTCGATCGCATCGCGCCGACCATCCAGATCACCGATCCGACGGAGGGGACGTTCACGTCCGCCCAGAGCCTCACGGTCACCGGCACCGTCAGCGATGCCGCTTCCATCACCGTCTCCGTCAACGGCCAGTCGGCGGTCGTTGCGCCCTCGGCCGGCGGACCGGCGACCTTTGAGGCCACGAACGTGTCGGTGGGTGCCGGCCCAACCGCGGCATTCGATGTGGTCGCCACCGATGCGGCCGGCAACGCCGCCACCGCGACGGTGACGGTTCGAGTGGATCGAGATCCTCCCGTAGTGGCGATCACCCAGCCCGCGAGTGGCGACTATCTTCGGGGGGGCGTCACAACGGTCACCGTTGACGTCACCGACGAAACCGCGACGATTCTCGACATCAATGGAGTGCCGGGGACGCAGACCGGGTGCGTTGATCTCGCCGCCGAAGCCAAGCGTTGCACGTTCACCGCCGACATACCTCTCATCGCGGGGAATACCACCATCGTGGCCACCGCGTTCGACGCAGCCGGGAATCGCGGCGTGAATCAGGTCTCCACGACTGTGGACAACACCCCTCCCGCCATCTCGGTGACGTCGCCAGGTCAGGGGCTCATCACGAACGCGACGTCCGTCTCGGTTGTCGGCACCATCGCCGATGGCTCGCCGCTCACCCTCACCGTCAACGGCCAGGCCGTCACGGTGGCCCCGGGAGGCTCGTTCTCGGCGACCATCGCCAACGATGTTCTGGGCATGCCGCTTTCAGGCATCGAAGGCGCCCGCGAGATCGTGTTTGTCGCCACAGACGCGGCGGGCAACGAGACCACCACCTCGGTCTCGGTCTTCTTCGACCGCACACCGCCGGCTCTCACTGTGGCCTCGCCTCTGCAGGGCGCGATCATTCCATCGTCGTCCGTGGCGCTGTCGGGCACCGTCGCCGATGCGACAGCCGTGACCATCACAGTGGAGGGAAGTCCGGCCACGGTCACCGGCCAAGCCTGGTCGACGACCCTCGCGAGCCTGGTCGAGGGCTCGCTCACCATCACCGTGCGCGCCGTCGATGCCGCCGGCAATGAGTCGACCGTAGTTCGCGAGGTCGAGGTCGATCTCGGACCGCCGACGGTCGCGATCACGTCGCCCGCCGCGGGCACCCTCACGCGCGAAGCCACGGCTCTGCTGGCCTTCTCCGTTCTGGATCGTTCACAGACCTCGATTCGCATAACCGTAGGGGCAGGCCTTGTGCCTGCCCTAGACGGGCCGCCCCAACCCGATTGCCCCGGGGTGATCGCCTGCGACCGCACGCAGGTCGTTGACCTGACCGATGGCGACAACACATTCACCGTGGAAGCCACGGACGCTGGCGGCCGGACGGCGGCGGCGGTGGTCACCATCACGCGAGACAGCAACGCTCCGAGCGTCGAGCTTCTGGCTCCAGAGACGGCAAGCCGCGGTCGCGTGGCCACGGCGAGTGTCTCGGCGGTGGATAACCTGGCGATGGCGAGCGTCGAAGTGCGTGTGGCGGGCGCCGTTGGCTCTACCGTCCTCTGCTCGGGAGTGGCCGCCTGCTCCGGCCCCATCGTCATCCCAGAAGAAGCGCGCCCCGGCGACTCGCTGACCCTTTCCGCCACGGCTACTGACACGGCGGGCAACACCGCCACCACCAGCCGCACCGTGCGCGTCACCTCCGATGGCGTCGTCACCGGCACGGTCCTGAACGACCTCACCTCGTTGCCGCTCGCGGGAGCAACGGTCACGCTCCTCGGCCCAAACACTCGCTCCACGACGACGAACGAACAGGGCCGCTACAACATCCCGGTGGTCGAGATCTCGGCCATCCTTCGCATCGAGAAGGCGGGCATGACGTTCGTCGATCGCGTCGTCTCGGTGAACAGCGGAACCGGGACGGTGCTGGTGGATGCGCGCCTCACGCCTCTTGCCGAGAGCACCAGCCACAGCCCGGTGGTACCGGCTACGAATCCGCCCGTGGTCATACCGTCCGCGTCCCCCGCCGATGTCGCGGGCACACCCGGCCCGGTGTCCCTGGCCGCCGAGGGAGCCCAGCGCGTGACGCTGCTGTCGGCGCAGGGTTTGCCGAATCTGTTGCCTCCCGGCTTCTCCCCGCTGACGGCATTCAACTGGATCCCCGAGAACACGTCCGCCGCCGCGCGGGTGACGATCGCGCTGCCCACCGGCACGGCGTCCTTGCCCGAAACTGTTCTCGTTCGCTACGACACCGCGATGCGCGATTGGCGCGTGGTTGCGTTTGGGCTGACGGCCACGGATGGCGCCATTGGCGTCGACCTCGTCGGCCCCGGCTCCTACGCCCTCGTGGTACCGGATGCCGCCAGCACGGTCCCTGAGGGCGTCGGAGGGATTCCGGTCGAAGGGACCATCGCGATTGGCAACGTCGGCGAGCCGCTCGCGGGCATCGCGATCGCGCCAATCCCGGTCACCGCAACCTCCGAGGGTCGCGTGGATCCGCCCGTCCTCCCGCTCACCGGCGGCACCGCCACCGGCCTGCTCCGAATCGACTCGCCGACGCCGCTGCCTTCGGGCACCATCGTCCAGGCGGATCTCGAAGAGACGTACACCCTGGCTTCGGGTGAAGAGGCGAGCGCGCCGAAGCGATCCGTAGACGTGATCGCGTTCAAGCACTCGACCCTTGCCACTGCGTGGGGTGCCGGCGACGATGCCGGCACGATCACGGGCGCGACCACCTCCACGACCTGCGCGCCGTCAACGCCGCCGGCGACCGGCAGCGATCCCGTCGAGCACCTGTGCGCCGCCTTCCCGATAACTCCGTCGCGCACGTATTCGAACGCATCCCTCCGCGAGGGCAGGGTCAAGCTCGACCTCCTGGCCGGCCGAGAGAACGCACGCGGCGTGGTGGGTGGCAGTGAGGCGATGTCGGTGGGGGCGGGGAATGTGCAACTGAATGTCGCCGCGGGCAGCCTCGCCGAGGACACCGCGATTGCGCTGTGGTCGTATGACGATTACTCGCCCTTCATCCCGACGACGAACGGAATCACACCGCTCGGCGAGGTGACCGTCGACTTCGCCTCGTCAACTCTCAACACATCCGCCGCCCTCACGTTCCGCAACGTTGCGGCCGCGCCTGGCGACACGCTGGTCGTCGCCCGGGTTGATCGCGCGGCCTACGACGGAATCCCACGTCTCCAGGTGGTGGCCCTCGCCGACGTGATCTCTGCGAACGACGAAACCAACGCCGTCACGCGCGCCGAGACGGGCCTCCCCGGCTTGACTCTCGAGGGCGTCAAGAAGGAAGGCCGCTACACCCTCCTCCGCCTCGCCGGCCCGATCGGCTGGATCACAGGAAGCACGACCGCGAGCGGCAGCCCCGTTCGCGCGCTCGTCGCCGCCGACACTCTCCCGTTCGTAGCCACCTCGAACACCTCCGGCACCTACGCGATCCCCGCCGTTCCCGGCCCCGTGACCCTCACCGCCAGAGTCCTCGGCCAGAGCCTCATCGGCGCCACCCAGACCACCGCGGTGGAAGGCGCCGCGGTGACGGTCAACATCCTCCTCGAAGGCGCAGTCAGCCAGGCGACCATCACCCCCGCCTCGGGGGCCATCGGTGTGGAGGTGAACGATTTCCTGACGCTGACGTCCCCGGTCGCCCTTAACCCGACGACGGTCAACGCCACCAACATCGTCCTGCGGACGGTGGCCCAAGGCCAGGCTGGCGCGCTGCCCACGCCTCCCGCCACCGGCTCAACCCCGGTCCCGCTCCGCTTCGTCCTCTCGGGCTCCGGCAAGCAACTCTCGATCATCCCCACAAGGGCGGTCCCTGAGCCCGTCGTAGGGCAGTCAGTCGAAGGGTCCGCCCTCGCCTTCTCCACCACCTACGCCCTCGAAATCACCGGCCTTCTCGACACCGTCGGCGGCCTCGTGACCGCCCCCACCACCACGTTCCGCACGAAGGACGACGTCAAGCCGGTCTACGACCTGACGGCTCTGACCTTCTCGTTCCCGGATGCCGATGGCCTGGTGACGGTGAGCGCCCCGAATGGCACCTTCCCGCCCGGCACCGAGATCCTCATCATCAACTCCGGAAACGGCGTCGTGGTGGGCTTCACGGCCGGCAACGACGGCCAGGTCAGCGGAACCATCCCCGCAAGCACCTCCGACACGTTGCTGGTCACGGTCACCGACCCCTTCGGCAACACCACCAGCTTCGAGAGCAGCAAGTTTGTCGACCCCGCGACGGGCCAAACCGCGATCGGCCCCGGAGGCGGAACCATCGAAGGTCCCCAGGGCACCGCGATTCACATCCCCGAAGGAGCGCTGTCTCAAGGCGTGGCCTTCAAGCTCGACGTCCTCACCCCCGAGCAGTACGACCAGCAGTTCCCGAATCAGCGCCCCGCGTTTGGAGATCGCCCCGTGGGCACCGTCCTGAAGATCAGCGCTGCGCAGCCGGGGACGTTCCATCGGCCGGTGAAGCTCACGTTCAACGTCCCTGGGAACTTCGCCACCACCCATCCCGGGGCCGATCCGCGCGACGCGGTGTTCTACGCGCTCAAGCGCTCCACCCTTCCAGGCGGAGCGGTCGGGTTCGAGGTTGTTGACCACGCCTTCGCGGTGTGCCCGGGCGACGCCCCTGGCGGCGACCTCCCGGCACGAGACGACCCGGCGAACCCCACCTGCGACGCAACCGAACTCTCAGTGAAAACCGCGTCGCCGCCCCATCCGGAGCTGTCGGGCAACTTCCTGGCCGACGCCTACATCCTCCTCACCTACGACTGGGACTCGGCCGGCGCGCGCACCGCGCTTGCCGGAGCCGTGGTGGGCCGGGTGAGGCGTCAGGTATGGGGAGGCGGCCAGCAGGCGGGCCAGGTGCAGTACGAGCCGGTTGAGGGCGCGGTTGTGTCGGGCTCCGACGCCGAGGGCAATCCCCTGCAAAGCGCAAACAGGCTCATCGCCATCAGCCAGAAGGACGGGACCTACACCCTGTGGGATAGCGCCTACCAGGGTGGAACGGTGACGGTTCACGCGGCCGCAGGAGCCGAAACCGCCACAGGCGTTGGCTTCGAGGGAAATCCGCAGGACGTCTCCGCGAGCTGGGGCCCGTTCCAAACGCTACGCTTCTACCAGAACAAGGCCCATGTCGACGTGGTGTTCGAGGCACAGGCGCCTCCTCCTCCCACCCCGGACGTTGACATCGTGGTGATGCGCGATGACGATGGCGTCGATACGGGCGGGCTCTCCGCCGCCGACGTACCCCTCCGCATCGGATTCAAGAACAACCGCCAGGGCGAGTCGGTCACTATCGGAAGCCTCGAGATCAACGGCGCGAACTTCACCGTGACCGTCGATCCCTCGGGCAGGTTCGCGGGCATCACCCAGAATGTCTGGACCCCGGCGCAGCCCGGCACATACATCCTCACGACCACGGCGCTGTCGCCCATCGGGGGCTCTATTCCCCTGTCAACCACGGTCCGGATCGTGGCGGCGGGCGGCGCCGTCGACACCGACCAGGCCCAACCCCCCAGGGTCGTCGACCAGCAGACCTATCCGAAGCGAGGCGCGAAGAACGTCCAGACGTCAGTCTTCCCAACTATCACCTTCTCCGAGCCGGTGGTGAACGTCACCCATTCCACAGTGCAGTTGACGAGAGTCGACTCGTCCGCCGCGGGCCCGGTGCTGCCGGCGCCCATCGCCGACGCGATCAAGATCAGTGGCGTCACGGCAGGCAACCAGGTGATCGACGACGTGACCACGGCTCCCACGCTGCCCTTCACCTCAATCACCATACGCCCGCTGAACGGCCTCAAGTACCGACAGCAGTACACCCTGAGCCTCACCGACGGAATCCGGGATCTCGACACCACGGAAGGTGCGCCAACCCCGAAGTCGCTCGTTCCGTACGCGACCACCTTCGACACGTTTGGGCCCGAGTCCATTCCGCCGGACGGCGAGCCTGCCTCAACCACCACCACCGGCTTCTACGTGGCGAAGAACGCCAACGGTGAGCCGGTGTCGATGTGGTCGCTCAAGCACCAGATCATCGGCTCCAACTGGCAGACCCTCCTTACCGGCTACGACTTGGGCGATCCCATCAATGTTGTCGAGACCACATCGCTTGGCATTCTGGGTCGGCCCATTGACTTGGCCGGAGATGGCTCGATCATCGCGGTAGCCACAGCACCCGGCGTGAAGTCCATCCCCTCCAACGTCCGTCTTTACGACGTAACCAATCCGCAGGCCCCGCTCTGGGTAGGCGCCGCCAGCCTCACGAAGTCGCTCAACGAGGGAACGGTCAACCGCATCACGCTGCGCGGCAACCGGGTCTACGCCGGCACCTATCGCAAGGGCATTCAGATACTCGATGGCGATGCCATGAAGTCAGCGCTCCCCGCGTGTTGCGAGGCTGATCATTTCAAGGCAATCTCCGACCTCAACCTCGACCAGAAGGGCTTCAACGAGGCTGCCATCATCGCCACGGTGCCGGTGCCTGGCCCCGGTGGGCAGGCCTCGTACTTCACGGGACTCAAGTCCATTGCCCAGTCGGCAGAGCCTCTGGTTGTGGCTATCGGCAACTTCGGGCTGGCTCTGGCGCGCGAGAGTTCTCCCGGCGCCACGCTCTACCGAGGCACACCATCCAAGGACGGCGAAACACTGCAGTACGGGCTCGCTCTCGACGTGGCGAACGTCGAGGGCTATGACCTCGCCGTGGTGGCCGCGGCCTCCGGGGCCAAGCAGGTCCTCATGGTGGTCGACGTCACGAACCCGGACATGCCGCCAGTCGTCCGCAGCGTCCGCGATATCGCCGCGGGTGACCGAGGCGTCGTGGACGTGCTGGTGAACGGCACCATCGTCTACGTGTCCACCCAGAAGGCGACGACACCGCCGTCCCTCGGAGTGGAGGTGTTCGACATCTCGGATCCCGACACCATTGCGCATCTCGGTCACATCGAAGGCGTGGGTGGCCGGCTGTCGATCGTTGGGAAGCTGCTTTACGGCGCTACCAGCGGGACATTTGGAGCGCCGATTGATGGCCTCGGTGGCGTGCGGTCGGCGGCTCTGGGAACTCTCGCACTAATCGAAGGGACAAACCCGCCGGTTGTCGTGGTTGGAGAAGGTCCCCGAGCGGCGGAGGACTTCAGCATTAAGTATCGGGTGATACCTGCGAGCGTCGAGGTTGAGTCCGCGCAGATCGAGTATCGCCACGAGGAAGCGACTGTTGGCACGCCGTTGAACGCACCCTTCAACAGCCCGGGACGAGGCGAGGTGCCGCTCGGCTTCGGCTTCACATTCCCGACGGTTGGCGAGATCGTCGCGCAGTCCAGACTGAAGCTCAGGACGACGGAAGGCGAAGAAGTCGCGGGGCCGCTCCGGTCCTGGCGACTCGAGCAGCCGGAGGTCCGCCTCTCCTACGGCACGCCCGCGGCCCCCGACGAGAAGCTGGATGGCGTGGACGGAGTGGTGCGTGCGGACTTCCCGCAAGTATCCGCGTATGCGGCGAGCGCCGAGTGGTCCGCGCGCTCGCAAGAAGACGAGGCCGCGGGCCGTCCGCCGGTGACGCGTGGAGTGACGTTTGAAGCACTCGCCGCGCCCGCGACACTCGTGGGCGCCGTGGATCTGTCTTCCACCGGCATCTTCAAGACAACGCTCGATGCGTGGACGGAGTCGGGTGCAACGCGTCGGGTGAGAGCGCGCCTTGGCGACGTCGTGCTTGGAGAGACGCAAGACATCGAGGTGGAACCCGGAGCGCCGTCTCAGATCGCGATCGCGATGACGCACGTGCGGCCGGGGCCTGTGGCGGGGGCGCTTCCGGCGGACGGGAAGAGCGAGATGCTGATCAGCATCGAAGTTCGCGACGCGTTTGGGAATCTGGTGGACGACGGGACGCCTGTGGCATGGGAAAAGGGTGAGGGCGCGGACGGCGAACTCGTGGAACCGCTGACTGTCACGAGCGGCGGTCGCTCGTCGACCAAATATCGCGTGGGATTCGAGCCTGGGACCGCGACGCTGAAGGTGCACGTGGGCGAAGCGACTGAATCCGCCGCCATCCAGCAGGCGCTGATCGGCCTCACGATGGTAGCGCCCACGATCCGGAGTTATCACAACCGGACGCCCCTGTTCCTTCAAGCCATGCTGACCTCATCGGCGGGGCCGCTCGCGCCGGATACGGAAGTCTCCTGGTTTGCGAGCGGCGGCCGGATGATCGCGTCCAGCGGGGACGGAACGACCGCGAACGCGGAGTGGAAGTTTGACGCGATGACGTACCGCGAGCGTGTGGATTTCTGGATCCTGGTGGGGGCCGCCCGGGCGCAACAGCGAATGTTGTGGACTTTGGACGCTGTTGCTTCCGCTGCGCCCACGATAGGAACGCGCGTCGCTTCGGTTGCTCCGACGACGAAGGTCTTCGCGCAAGGCCCGACCTCTCCGCCTCCGGTGCTGTCGGTGTTTCCGGAGGTAATCGCCGCGGACATCGCCGGGGATTCGATCGTTCCGCTGGAGCGCGCCGACGGGACGTTTGAACAGGTCCCCGTGAAGGGAAGTGCGCGGTTCCGTTTGCTGGGTCTGACCCAGGGTGAGCGTGTGAGCGCCCGCCTGGGCGCGCCCTCGGCTCCCAACGTGCCTCCGATCGCGCACTACTCCGGCGACGGACGGGAACAAAGCACGGTTGCGGACCTTACGGGCGCGCACGAAGCGCAACTCGGCGGGGGAGTCATGGTCTTGTCCGAGGACTACAACGGCCCCGCATTCCAGTTCTCCGGCACGGGCGGGGTGAGCATTCCGCATCATGCGGAGTTCGCGTTCTCCTCCGGGTTCATGGTCCAAGCCGCGATCCGCCCGCCCCCGGCGGGAACGGCCATAGGTTCTACGGCCGGCGGGACGGGCGTGCTGATCGAGAAGGCCGGCGGGTTCCGGCTGGAGGTTGTGGAGGTTTCTGGAGAACTGCGGCCGCGGTTCACAGTGTTTACGGCGCAGGGGAGCGAGTTCCTTACGGGCTCGATGCCCCTCAGGCGCGCCGAATGGAGCCTCGTCTCGGCGCAGTACGACGGCGGCCGCATCTTTGTCGGCCAGGGAGACGCACTCGAATCGCAGTTCATTTCGAGCGCTCCCGTCGTCGCGACGACGCTCTCGCCCATCGAGATCGGAACTGGGCTTACGGCATCTCTCGACGAGATACGGATCTTCGATCTCGCGAAATCCCCGTTCTCGGCGTTTGCGGACGGCGCGCAAGCCATAGACATCGTGGCCGACGCGACGGGAACCTATGAGACGTCGATCGTGGCTTCAGGCGTGCTCGCTCAACCTCGGGTCGCGCGATACATGTCTCAGTACCTTGGAACGCGTGTCGCCGGGGGGAGCGAAGCCGCGGTGCTCAGCGCAATCGCGGTCATGGGAGCAGAGACCACCCAGGCCGACCTGAGCGACAGGATCACGGGAGTGTTCTTTGCGCGCGCCGAGGTTCACTACGCGGATCGGGCCGAAACCGCCACCACCAACATCGGTTACGTCTCGGCGACGCTCATGGCGGCGACGACCCGCTTCGTCAAGGGGCTCGTGTCCGGAAGTGGAAGCAGCGGTGACGGGCTCGACTTCGCCACATTCGCGGGGGACATGGTCGGAACGTTCAATCCCTTCACCGGTCCATACGCGCTTGTCAGAAACGCAGCGAACGCCGCCGACAAACTCGTCCGTGGAGTCGCAAACGCGGGCGACGGGATCGACATAGCACTCGCCATCACGAGCGCTTCCGTCAGCCTCCTGGGCGGACCGGGCAAGGCCCTGGGCGTGGTACCGAAAATCCTGAAGGGCGTCGGCAAGCTGAGCCCGGCCGCCCGCACCGTTGCCCGCCTCGGACTGCAAGAAGCGCGTGTTGCCGCGGGAGCCTCAGGGCTGAGCCGGATCAGCAAACTCCTTCAGATTGCCCAAGTCTCGAACGCGGCGACCGTTCTCGTCGTCACGCTGCTGCAATCCATCGGCCAGGATCCGGAAAGCGTCGGACATCTCAACAACATCCTCACGGTCGCCGAGAACCCACCGAATCGGCCGTTCGACGTGATCGAGGCCCTCGTCGAGATATCTCAGCAACTCGACCCGGCGGACTTCCGTCAACTGCTGGCCGCGTTTGGACAACCGGACATCGGAAGCCCGGCGGCGGACGTTCCCTTGGGCCTCAGGCTTGCCCGGGTCTCGGCCAAGGCTATCCGGGCGGCGGCCCGAGCCATCCTCAGCGCCAAGAAGCCGGGGCAACCTCGGGGCAGGGCGGGAACCGTGCTGTATCGCGCGTTCATCGCGATGAAGAAGACAGGCCTTCCCGAGGAGACGATCAACAAGACGTTCCAGCAGATTGACGACATTCTCGCGAACCGAGGGGGCGTCTCGGGGTTCAAGGAGCGTCTCGAGCAACTCGCCATGGCAAACCGCAGCCGTGCCATGACCATCATGAAGCAGATCGACGACGGACACTCGCTCCTTCAGAAGAACCCAGGACACCTCGGGTTCGAGGTGAGGATCCCGACACAGAATGGCGGTTCGTTCCGCAAGATGGATAGCGTCGTGCTGACCCCGCGCGGCGTCAGGGAATTTCGTGATTTGGGTCGCGTTCAGCCGGACGACGTGGTTGGGATTACGGAGTCGGCGAGCTGGCCGTTTTTCTATGCGGGAGGGTTCCCCACCGTGGATCATCCCACCCTGATCAAGGGCACGTCAGAAGCGGCCAAAGCGGCCCGCAAGGCGGCGTCGAGACTCTGGGGCCCGATCGACCAGAAGGCGGAGCAGCTGACGGATTATCTGACTGAGTTCGCAGGGGGGTTTGGGGCGAAGTTCACCCTGTCGATTCGCGCCCCCCTCAACTTCGATGCGGTAGAGAAGGGTGAGTTCAAGGAGTTGCTGATCACGTATTTCCAGAGCAGGATTACCGAGAAGAACCCGCTGCTGGGGAGATTTCTTCTGACCGAGAAGCTCGACGGCGACGTCGTTGAGTATGGGCGAGTTGTTTCTGGCGGTCGCACGGCCTTGCTGACGAAAGTCATCATCGAATGAGCGCAGTATCTCTTCTCCGTGCACCCCTCCGCCTCGCATGGGTCCACGATAGCGGGTTGTCAGTGCCCGTCGTCAGCCAGAGTGTGACGTACCTCCGTTCGGATAGCGGCGGATGCGTTGCGCGGGATTCGCGTACCGGTCAGGCGCTGTGGAAGTTTCGGCCTCGTGGCGTGGCCTCGGGTGCTGCGTCTGCTCGGGGCGGCGAGGTGTTCCTCTACACGGACCGGGATCCTGACGACGCTCGGCCCGGCAACCGAGTCTCCTTGAGTCGGGCGGACGAACGAACTGGGCGGATCAAGAGCAAGGTTCCCTTCCGAGGTGAGATCTTCGGGGACTACGTGATCGCACGCCGTCTCGGGAGCGTCACGGTTGGGTCGTGGTCGCAAGCGCGGGTGATTTGGAAGAAGGATTTCGGCGACGACTATCGCAACGAAGCGATGAGAGCGGGATGGACCGGGGACCGGTTGATCTGGGGTCAGCGGAATGGCGCTGTTGTGTGTGTGGCGCTGGCAACCGGGGAGAAGATCTGGGAGATCTCCGTCGCGGATTTGTACAAGGACAAGGTAGCGCGCGATCCGGGTTACGTTATGACGGACTTCTTCTTCTTTGGCGACTTGGCCGTGTTCTCGACGATGGGCCACACCTTGGGGATATCTCTCAAGACAGGACGGACTGTTTGGAGGACCCCGATGCAGGATGTGCTGCGTGGGTACCTCGGCGATCGGATCTATGCGACACGAGCGGGCACTCTCGATCCTTACACAGGGAAGTATGAGTTTGGTCCGCGCCTGGAGAGTCCGCCAGGATTCAACTGGAAGAGGGCGGGATTTTTGGAGGATGTCCAGACGAGCACGCATGTATTTGGGGCCGCGAACAACGGGAGCGTCCACGCGTGGGACCGGATGACGGGGAAACACGTGTGGGGGATGAAGCTGAAGGGAGCGAAAGGAGGCTATGGCCTCAAGATCGCTTACGGGCGCCTTTATTACGTGTCAGCGACGCAGCAGACATATTGCTTCGAGGAAGTGAACCCGAGCGAACTCGCGAGCCCCGACACCGCGAACCACGATGCCGCGCTGGTCAAGGCCGGGAGCGATCCGAAACTCAGGCCGCAAACCACCAAAAGGCCAGCCTCGGTACGCCGGTAGGGGCGTCCTGTCCGCGCTGTCGGCGGCAATGGGAATCTGACTTTGCACGGGAGGCAGGGAGCGGTAGGGAGGCAATGGGAATCTGACGGGGTACCCCGGAAACGGGAGTTTGAGCGACAGTTCGAACTCCCTTGGCGGATGGCGAGGCTCCATCGCCGGGGCAGATCTTGAGCGCGTACCGATCAGATCAAGGGCAGTCGCCACGGTCATGAGCGCACCTCCGGCTTCGGCGGAGCGGCTCATTTGGGTCCGAGGTTGAGCTAAGCGGCGGCTGGCATCAAGACGCAGAGGTCGCCACCGGCCGACGGCAGAAAGCCGATCCGAAGCGGTGGCGAGGAAGACGACTCGCCCCTTCGGCCCCCTGGAAGCTTGGACAGTGGACTGGCCGCCGCGTTCAGGAACGCCTGCATGGGAGTCCGATTCTCAAGCCCCGAGTGCGGTCGATGAATCGCGTAGCAGGCGAGCGCATGGCTTAAGCGCTGCTGCAGGTCGGCAAGGTCTAGGGGCGGTAGCAGCCGGACTCCAGCGATCTGTTTCAGGGTCCTCCAGAACCGCTCCAGACGCGCCGTTGCCCGGATGTCGTCCGCCGAGGCGAACCGCTGTCTGGTGCCGTGTCGATCAACTGTCCGCTTGAAGACACTGGCGATGAACTCGCCACCAAGGTCTGTGATGAGGTACTTCGGCGGGCCAAACGCGAGAACCCCCCGCCGGAACAGCCGAGCCATCGCCGCGCCGCCCGGTTTTGCGGTAAACGTCATGCCCGCGAGAGGAAGGCGCGAGAACGCGTCGAACAGCGCGCAGCCTCCCCTTGGGGGACGCCCGCGAAGTAGAGCGTTTTCGCGCCGAAAAGGGTTCTGAATTCCGTCACGTCCATCATCCACACGTGGTGGACGAAGTTCGCGACGACAGGATTCGGCGACCGTGGTGGGTCGGCCAAGGATGCTATCGCGGGAGCAATGATCCTCTCTCGCTTGATGTTGCGTACTGTCTTCTCTGCGATCCTGAAGCCAGCAAGCGCCAGATGCGACGCGATCAACTCCGATCCGCCAAAGCCGAACCGCGCCATCATCTGGACGAGATGTCGCGTGGCGTCGCTCAGTCGGGTGACGGGTGGGATGGGCTTGGCGAGCGAGCCGACCGTTTGGGATTGAGGGGATTGGTCGCGCTCCCAGTTCGAGATGGTGTTGTCCGACACGAGAAACTGCGACGCGGCGCGAGACTGATTCCACCCTAGCAGGTTGCGGATCTCGAGAATCTCGAAGCGCGCGGCGGGGGAGTAGTGCGGTCGGCGCCGCTCGGGAACCCTGGCGAGTCGGGTGTGGAGGAGGCCGACGACCCGCCAGGCGACGGAGGTGAGGATCTCCGCGCGGTCGAGTCGGGCCTTGAGGTCCTGGTAGCCGCCATCACGCCCCCGAAATTCACTCAAGTGGGTTCCCGCGGCGACGCCGAGCAGGCGGGCGGCGTACAGGATCACGCGGTTGGCGAGGCGCTCCGTGACCAGATCCTTCAGGCCTCGCACGCGCAATCGAACCGGGAGATTGGAAGTGGTCGCCACGCCGAAAAGGCTACCCGGGAGAATGGCGGGCCGCGGGGAGGGGCGATTAGCCCTCTCCCTATCAGAACTTGAAGTCCTTGATATGGATGCAGCGGTCGAGTTTCGCGAAGGCGTTCATCATCGGCTCGTCCGCGGTGACGACTTTGATGTCATCCTGAATCGCCAAGGCGACGTAGAGCGCATCGTAGTAGCTCCCGTCATGTTTGACGGCCAGGTTCATGGCGTCGGCGGTGAAGCCGCGGACGCTGACAAACTCGATCGGCGTGCGCTCGAAGATGTGGCATGCTCGAAGGAGTCGGGCGTGGGGCACGCGTTTCGCGAGAAACGCACCTCGTAGGGCGTGCCCGAACTCAGCAAACGTCGTATGAGGCGCGCAAACGTCCATGGAGCGGAACCGAAGCGCCTGGTAGATCGCGAGAGACTCCGGGATGTACTCCTCGTCGTCGATGAACCACTTGACGGCCACGGAGACGTCGAGGACGATCCGCACGTCCTAGCCTCTTCCGTCGCGGAGTTCTCGCAGATGCCGGAGTGCGCCAGGGAAGGTGCCGTACTCGGCCTTGATTTCGGCTCGGAAGGCGTCGAGTTCAGCAAAGAACGGATCCTCGAGCTGAACCGTGGTCGATTGGGCCATCAATTCATCGACAAAGATTTCAACCTTCTTCTGCTCCGTGGCCGGCAGCGCGGCGATCTTCTCGGCCAAGGCGGTTGCGCTCATATCGTGATTCCTGTCGCTGTGGATCGTACTTCATCCACTCTTGAAGTCCCCACCCCAAACCCCTCCGGATGGACGGGATTGGTCGCTCCAGTTCGAGATTGTGCTGTCCGCCCCGAGGAACTGCGACGCGGCGCGAGACTGCTTCCAGCCCAGGAGGTTTCGGCGGCGACACCGAGCAGGCGAGCGGCGCAGAGGATGACGCGGTTGGCGAGGCGCTCGGTGACCAGATCCTTCAGGCCACGCACGCGGAAACGAACTGGGAGATCGGAAGTGGTCGCCACAACAGAAGGATAGTTAGCCGGCGCTCGGAAATTCGTGTCACCGGACCTGAACCGGGCAGTGAAGCTCCTAGCCTGTCGGTATGAACACAAAGTTATCAGCACTCCTGAGCTGGCCGCGGCAGCTACCGGTCCGCACTTATGACGAGATCGTCGAGGAGCTGGCCGAGACCCCGCATCCTGATGTCGCGAGGGACCCGGACGAGTCTCTCGCGGTACTGGCGCGACTGATCAGGGAGGCCCGTGCGGCGGTGAAGGCGGCGCGCCGGCGAGGCCGATCAGCCACGGCGCATCGGTGACCCGCCTGAGTCCGATCCACGCGGCCTACTTCCGTCGCGGGGTTAACCGAGAATGCCACCTCCAAACTCCTCCGCCGTGTCCACGGGCCGCGGTGCCGTCCGAGCTCGTACCTGAGGCTGGAGGTGATCCAACGGGCGGCCTTCAACCAGAAGGTCGACCAGATCTCCTTCTTTGGGCGCTTCTTCCAGGGCGTCAGCGTGTGGGCCGATGAGAAGGAACTTCATCCCGAACACGGATCGGCATGACGAGGCACTAGGCCTGAACAAGCCGCGAGCAGAGGATGGTTCCGCCGGGCGAGTCATCGGCTGCTTAACCCAGCGAATGGCAGTCAGGCGCTCAAACGGCGTGCCTTCGACGGACCTCTGACGACGCTGGTGTCGAGATACAGCCTCACGCCTACCAGCCTCCTCGAACCTCGCGAATGTCGGCGTCGATTTCATCCCCGGTCTTCGTGCCTGGTGGCAACGATCGCACGTATTCCGCGACGGAGCGCCTTGGTGTGGCGGCCGCCACGCGCACGCGGACCTCGACGCTCACGATGCCCGAGGGGAGTGGGGCATCCAGGAGCAGGATCCCGTCCTCGACGTGTGCTGGGATGGTTACCGTGTCGGTCATTAGAAGGGAGGAAGGATACAACCTGGGTCGGTGTGGAACGCCTCGCGCGCCTTGGGGAGAGCGCCAACCGGGAGCCGCGCAGTCCCGGGTGATTTGGGAACATGACGATAACTACGCAAAAGCTTGACAAACCATTAAACCCTCTGCTACGCTCCGTTTCGAGGTTGGAGGCGGGCGCAGCGCCCTCCGGCCGGCCTCCAAAAACGAAACGCGGGCGGACCGGGAAACGGTTCGTGAAACCCGCGATCTCCTCCATCACCAGAAAGAGACACAAGAAATGAACCGCCGAACTCTCCTCGCCGCACTCGCCGCCGTTGCCCTCGTTGGAAACAGCGCCTACGCCGCCGACGCTCCCAAGGACATCGTCGACACCGCGGTGGCCGCGGGCAGCTTCAAGACCCTGGCCAAGGCGCTCACTGCCGCCGGCCTCATCGACACCCTCAAGGGCGCCGGTCCCTTCACCGTGTTCGCTCCCACCGATGAAGCCTTCGCCAAGCTCCCCGCGGGCACGCTCGACGCGCTGCTCAAGGACAAGGCCAAGCTCACCGCTGTGCTCACCTATCACGTCGTCGCGGGCAAGGTGATGGCTGCTGATGTGTGAAGCTGAAGTCGGCGAAGACCGTGCAGGGAAGCAGCGTGACGATCGACACCGCCAAGGGCGTGAAGGTCGACGCGGCCAACGTGGTCAAGACCGACATCGCGTGCAGCAACGGCGTGATCCACGTGATCGACACCGTCATCCTTCCCAAGATGTAGCTTCCGCACGTCGTCCGCCCCTCCCGGACGGCAAGACAGAAAAAAACGCCCCGGAACCCGCCGCTTGGGGATTCCGGGGCGTTTCTTTTCTCTTACAGGGCGTCGGCTACCGCGACCACGCCGCCCTTGCCCGGCTTCACCTTGGGTGCGGGACCCACACCAGGCTCGGGCTTCTCGCCCTTCACGGTGAGTTCGTTGTAGACCTTCTTCACCGGGAAGGCGCCGCGCGCTTTCATGCCCGCGAGGTGCTTGTCTCCGATGTTGTCCACTTCGCCCACCAGGGTGACATCGCCGTTGGTCACGAGGATGTGGATGCCGTAGTCGCCCACGGGATTGAAGCCCGGGAAGTTGGGGTTGGCGATGCCGCCTATGCCGAACACGCCGAAGCGGCCGCGTCCGCCGAAAGGGATGCCATTCGCAAGGGCCATGTCGGCCGGCGTCCCGTAGCGCGACAGGAAGGTGTCGCGGTAGATGTTGAGATACACCTTCGCGCGGATCTCGTCGTCCTGCACACCCCAGTCAAGTTCCTCGATGCGGTTCACCACCGTCTTGACTCCCGGCACCCTGAGGACCGCGTCCTCAGCATCCTCTTTGAGGGTGTTGTTGAAGACGTAGCCGCTCAACTCCACCGCTCCGTTCTCGCCCATCTGGTAGCTGAGGATGTCGAAGACGCCGTAGTAGGACAGGTTTTCGAGGCTCTGACGCACGGCGCGGCCGAGGTCGGGCGGCCCCGTGGGTTCCTTCTTGTCGGCGGCTTCGGCCGCGCCCAGCGCGGTGAAAGCGGCCAGGGAAAACATCGCGATCTTGCTGAATCTCTTCATGTGACTCCTCCTGGTGACGGGTTGATCGAACGCACCCCCGAAGGAGCAAGGGGCATGCCAGTGAGCAATGGCCTCGTTTCTTAAGCGGCCCTTAACCGTCCCGGCCATTTGGCCCCTGGCGGGCGGCTTTGAGACCGTCCATGCGGGGCATACAATTTGGACCAGATGCTCTCGTCCTTCCAGGGCCTCATCGGCTACGTCGAGATTCCAGACCTCTTCACCTTCGTTCACCTGGGTCGTCGCACCGGGGTGACGGAGTTGACGAAGCCCGGGCAGTCGACCCGCGTGTTTTTTCAGAAGGGCAATCCCGTGTTCGCGACCTCCGACAAGGAGGGTCTGCGCCTGGGCGATCTCCTGCTTCGGCTGGGTAGGATCTCGCGGAAGGATCTCGACCGCTGCATGGCCCGCTACCGTGTGGGCGGCCCACATCTCGGCCAGGTGTTTGTCTCCGATGGACTGCTGACCATCGAGGAACTCACTTCTCACCTCAAGGTCCAGATCTCCGAAGTCATCTTCGACACCTTCGGCTGGAGCCAGGGTTCGTTCGCCTTTTACGACGACGTCTCGCCGCCTCCCGACGCCGTGACCCTGCAAATGGACATTCAGAATCTGCTCATGGAGGGTGTGCGCCGCATGGACGAGCGGGGCCGCCTGGCCGAGGTTTTCCCCGACCTCGATGCGGCGGTGCAGGTTCTGGGCGACCGCGAGAGCATGCGGGAGAACCTCAATCTCACTCCCGAGGAGTGGCGGATTCTTTTCCTCATCGACGGACGCCGCAGTCTGCGCGAGATCTGTCAGCTCGACGGGAACCCCGATGAGCTGGCGCCGCTCGAAGTTCTGAAGCGCCTCTTCGGCGGGAACCTCGTTGGCTTCGCCGCTGCCCGTCCCCCAAGCCCGGAGTTGAGCAAGAGTTCCACCGACGCGAACGCCACTGTTGCGGGGCCGCGGGAGCAGATGCTGCCCCCCGCGATCGCTCCCCAGGGTCAGAATCTGATCCAACTCCAGGAATTGGGCCTGCTGGCGGGGGAGGTCATGCTTCCCGGAGTCCAGGCGCGTGTTCCCTCGGACGCCCGCGACCGCAGCGACGCCGATGTGGTGGTGAGTCCCAAGGCCGTCATGTACGCCTCCGAGACCATGGCCCTTTGGGCGCGCCTCCTGCTCTCGGTGCCCGATGGAAAGGCGCGTTCGTTTCCCCTCTCCATGGAAACCCAGACCCTGGGCCGGGGTCTCAACAACAACATCGTGATCGCCGACCCCGTGGTGTCCACCTTTCACGCCCGGATCGACCGCACCCGCGAGGGCTTCAGGCTGGTCGATCTGACCAGCAAGAACGGCACGTTCGTGAATGGGAATCGCGTCAGTGACACCCTCCTCAGAGGGCACGACGTGATCCAGGTGGGCGACGTCAAGCTCACTTACCTCGAAGACTGACCGCGTAGTCCCCCGAAAGGTGGGAGGCGCCCCCCTGGAACTTTCCCCGGCCGGGCTTCGTCTCATACCTTAACCGCCTCGGCTCGTGCTCTTGCGACCGGGCCGCCATCTCTGAGGACACGCCCATGATCGCTGAAACCTTCGCCCAGGACCTGCGCATCGGATTCCGGGTCCTCACCAAGGACAAGGGGTTCGCCTCGATCTCGGTCTTCGTCCTGGCTCTCGGGATCTGCGCGGTCACCACGATGTTCACCATGGTGAACGCCACCATGATCCGCGGATTCTCCTTCCCGAACGCCGACCGGCTGACCGACATCACTTTCATCGACCCCACCACGGTTTCGCCTTTCGGGGCCAACAATCAGGTCTACTCGATGGATTTCGAGGAGTTCCGCCACGAGCAGAAGTCCTTCGAGCGCATGGCCGCCTACCTGAACGGTTCCACGGTGAACCTCACCGCCGATGGCGAACCGCGCCGCTACACCGGGGCCTACATGACCGAGGACTTTCTGCGCATCCTCGGTGTGACCCCTCTGATGGGTCGCGACTTCACTCTTGAAGACAATCAGCCGGGCGCGCCCAAGGTGCTCCTGCTCAGTCACGGGGTCTGGCAGCGGGACTTCGGCGGCGACACCAACATCGTGGGCAAGGATGTCCGGCTGAACGGGAAACCCGCCACCATCATCGGCGTCATGCCCCAGGGGTTCAGTTTTCCGAACAACGAAGAGATGTGGATTCCGCTCTACAGCGAGTTCCCGGTTCGCGCCCGCAACGATCCGCAGTCCAACAACCCGGCCGTCATCGGCCTCATCCGCGGGGGCGTCTCGCTCGATCAGGCCCAGGCGGAGTTCGCCGGGTTCGCGAGGCGTTTCGCCGCCACCTACCCCGACACCAACAAGCAATTCAACGATGCCCAGGTGCGGCCGCTGATCCAGACCTTCACCCCTCTGCCCGTCCGAGGCATGCTGCTCACCATGTTCGCGTTCGGGGTGGGTGTGTTGGTCATCGCCTGCGTCAACGTGATGAACATGCAGTTCGCTCGCGCCACGATCAGGCTCAAGGAACTGGCCATCCGCTCGTCGCTTGGGGCCACGCGCATCCGCCTGATCCGACAGATGCTGACCGAGAGCCTGCTCGTGGCCACGCTGGGCGCGCTGATCGGCATCGGCCTCGCGTACGTCTGCACCGACTGGTTCTCCGCGGCCATGCGCAGCCAGAACAATGGCCCGCCCCGCTGGATGGTCTTCGAGATCGACCGCCTCGCGCTTTTCGTGACTGTGATCGCCACCTTCACCGCGGCCCTGGTCTCCGGACTGCTGCCCGCGTTGATGTCGTCCCGCACGGACTCCGCCTCCACCCTCAAGGACAGCGGGCGCGGCAACAGCTCGCGGCACGTGGGCCTGCTCACCCGCGGCCTGGTGGTGTTTCAGATCGCCGTTACCTGCATCCTGCTCATCGGGTCGGTGCTTCAGGTTCGCTCCATCGTGAACCAGCAGACCATCGAGTACGGGTACGACACCGCCGGCATCATGTCCGCCCGCATGGGCCTGATGGACGGCGACTACCCAACTCCGGCCGCGCGCAAGCTGTTCTACGACCGCTTGCTTACCTCGCTGCGCTCGTCCGCGCAGTTCGAGGCGGTGGCCCTGACCAGCCGGTTCCAGATGGTGTTCTCGGGCGCAGGGCCCATCGAGATCGAAGGCAAGACCTACAACGCCAAGGGCGATCGGCCGATCGTCAACTTCGAGCAGGTTTCGCCGGGTTTCTTCAGTGTGATGGGGCAGAAACTGCTCGACGGCCGCGATCTCGCCGACGACGATTTGGACACGAAGCAGCCGGTGGCGGTGGTCAACGCCGCGTTCGCCGAGAAGCACTTCGGGCGGGAGAGTGCGGTCGGACGCCGGTTCCGCACCGGCGACGGCAGCGGGCCGCAGTACGGTCCGTGGCGCACCATCGTGGGCGTGGTCAGCACCGTTCGCATGTCCGGGCCGTTCAACAATCGCAACGTCGAGGACAGCGGCTTCTACGTCCCCTCCTACTCTGTGGCCTTCGGCCCGGCGGCCGCCGAGCCCCTGGGCAACCAGTTCGCCACCGTGATCGTGAAGCCTCGCGGCGGCCAGAGCGCCGAGGCCATCCTTCCTGACCTGCGGCGCGAAGTCCGCAAGGTCGACCCCAATCTGCCGCTCTACTTTGCGGCCACTCCGAAGTTCCATCTCGATGGCGCGGTGGCGGTGAACCGCATCGTGGCCACCTTGTTCTCGGGCCTGGGCGTCGTGGCTATCCTCCTCGCCGCGGTGGGCATCTATGGTGTGATGTCTTTCTCGGTCAGCCAGCGCACGGTGGAGTTCGGCGTGCGTATGGCGCTGGGCGCCGGCGCTCCGAAGATCCTCACCATGGTGCTCCGTCAGGGTGCGCGGCAGATCGCCCTCGGACTATCGCTGGGCCTCGCCATTGCTCTCGCCATCGCTACCTTCGGGCGCGACGGCATCGCCAGCATGTTGTTCGGAGTGAGCGCCCTCGACCCCGTAACCTACGTCGCGGTGTTCGGTCTGGTGGCTGTGATCTCCCTGTTCTCGGTGTTCGTCCCTGCGAAGCGGGCCACCCGAGTCCGCCCGATGGTGGCGTTGCGGGCGGAGTAGCTGCGAAGGGCGCCCACAAGGGGCGCCCCTACCGCGGCATCGAATGGGCCTGGAAGAACTTCCACATCAGGCTCGAGGCGTCGATGCTGCGGGTCGTTGTGCCGACGAACCACTCGGGCAGCGGTCCGCCGCCGGGCCAGGTGTGGCCTCCGTGATGGATCGAATACAACTCCACGCTCGCGCCCTGTTCGCATTGCCCGTACGCGGTTCGGGTGACGTCCGCGGCCACCACGGTCTCGGTCGCCTTCGCTCCGCACCGATTTCGCGCGGCCCAGGTCACGGTCCAGGATCCGATGTCGGGGAAAACGTGGTTGCGCGCCACCCAGGAGGCGCCGCCGTGGTACGGCGTGAACCGATCAGCCGTCCCATGGAAGACGATCATCGGCACCGGCCGGGCTCCCGCGCAGCGTTCCCACGGGAGAAACACCGCGGGGGCCACCATGCCCACGGCGGCGATCCGGTCGGACAGCGCGCAGGCCAACAGGAAGGCCATGCCACCGCCATTCGAAAGTCCGTCGGCGTAGATCCGCGCCGGATCGATGTTGTACTCCGCCCCTAGCGCATCGATCAGGTCCCGGATGAAGATGACGTCCTTCGAGATGGAAGCGCCCTGACCGGCTTGCCATACTTTCTGCCGTGAGAGCCCCCTGCCCGACGGGTAGACGACGATGAACCCCTCGCGATCAGCCACCCGGCTCCATTCGCTGGTCTCCATGTGCGTGGCCGGCCACAACGCGCCGCCGTGCATGCTGATGACGAGCGCCGTCGGCTTCGAGCGGTCGTGATTCGTGGGGACATGGAGCAGGTACTCCCGCGTCTCGCCTGACGACACCAGCGTCCCGTTGTTCCGATTGCGGAGGTTGAAGGACACGGCGCCCACGATGGCCAGGGCCGCGGGGAGGAAGAGCAGAGCGAACACCGCGGGCAGGACAAGACGACGCGGCGCGACAGCGGGTGCGCTCATCGGTGCCGGTTCCACGCGAGGGCCAGGGGTGCGGCGGACAAGCGCGTCAGCGGAACGGCCAGGATCGCGATGAGGAGCAGGAAGTAGCCGGCGACGTGCGGGCTGTTGAAGATCCACTCGAGCAGGCCATACAGTGCGAACACCGAAGCCAACCACGTGGCGGCGCCCATGAGGAGCAAGCGATCGGTCACCACTCGGCTGCGGAAGAGTCGCGTGGCCACCCAGGCCGCGGTGGTGAGTTTGACCGCGACGAGAATTCCGAGGATCCAAGGAAGAGAGTCCAGAAGGCGCGCTCGCGCGTCGCCGCTTCCTTGCAGCCACTGGAGGAGGGTTACGAGGACGACGAGAAACGAGAGCGACAGGACTACGCTCCCCTTGATCAAGCGCTCGCGTCCGGTGAGACCGATGCAGAGGCGCTGGACGAGACGCCTCCACGTCCAGCTCATCAGCCCGGCGAGGATCAGGAGGCCCACCACCATGGCGCGTGGAGGTCCGAAGAACTTGATGACTTCGCTGAAACCGTCGACGACCACGCTGAGCGTGCCCGAGAGTGTGAGGCCCACTGGGATAGCGAGGAGAACCAGGCCCCAGGTGGCCGTTGTGCTCCACACTGTCGCCTGCAATGTGGCGGCGATGAGAGATGCGCTGGTCAAGGGCCGCGTGGCCAGGAAAGACGTCAGGCCGTATTCGTCGCGGCCACCCGCATTTGGGCTGCCAACGTTCGTGGCGACGAAGCCAGCCATCCACGGTGGGGTGAGGAGAATCGCGAGCAGCGTATAGAAGACGAGAACCGAGGGCTCGTCGCTCGCGAGAAACAGGAGTCCGAGTTCAAAGGGCAAGAGGATCGCAACCCAGCCTGGAAGAGAGCGCCCATGCCGCCGCCATTCGAACCACAGCTGCGCCTGAGCCGGCGAGGAGAGGTCCTTCCGCGCGCGTCTCATAGCATTGAGCATCCCGCCGCGCCGCATGAACACTCCCTGCCAATCGGGCACCTCGCCGCGCCGAGCGCGCGAGACGGCGAACCAGGCGGCGAGCCAGGCCACGGGCAGCTGGGGGGCGAGGAAGGCCACGAGCACGGACTCGGGCACCTCGTGGTGGACGGCGAGAAACACCATAGCGTCGAGCATCACGAGCCACGCCACGGTCACAATGACGCGCAGGCCCGGCAAAGGGTAGGCCATCCAGGTGAGGACCTGGGTCCAGGCCAGGAATACCACGCCCAACACCGCGGGCCACACGAGAGGAGCGCGCGCCCCCGGGGGTTGCAGGGTGAATCGCACCGGATCAGCCGATACATCCACGTGCAGCACCGACGCCGTGCTGAGCAGCAGGCCCGCCACCGCGATGGCTCCGTAGACCATCGGCCATCCCGCAAGCGCGGCGCTCGAAACCGGCATGGTGAACAGGCGGCGGGGAAACATCGACGGGCGTCCGGTCAGGTCGCCTTCAAAACCGAACGAAAACACCCCCAGCAGGTACATGAAGGAGGTGGAGATGGGGACGACAACCACCGCGGCCAGGATGTGCGAGTCGTCGAGATCGATCGGCGCAGCCGTTCCGAGGATCAGGGTCCACACGAACGCGAAGGCGAGCCCGTAGGATCCCAGGGCGATGAGCGCGTAGCGATGACGTTGTCGAAACTCCCAGCCGATGGCCGAGGCGGGGGAGCGCACCGCTCAGCCCTTCTCGGCCGCGGCCCCGACGCGGGCCACGAAGATCTCGTTGAGAGAAGGGAGACGTCCATCGACGCGGTGGGATTCCCGCAAGGCGTCGAGGGGCGAGCTCAGAACGATCCTTCCGCGGCTGATCATCGTGACGTGGTCGGCCACCTGCTCGACCTCTTCGAGCAGGTGCGATGAAAACAAGACCGTGCGGCCTTCGTCCGCCACCGTTCGTATGACCGCTCCGAGAATGTCGCGGCGGACGATGGGGTCGAGGCCGGACGACGGCTCGTCAAGGACCAGCAGCGGTGGCCGATAGGCGAGGGCGATCAGCAGCCCGGCCCGCGCTTTCTGACCTTTGGACAGCGTCTTGATCTTCGACTCCCGATCGAGCGAGAACGCCTTGCGGAGATCCTCCGCGTAGGTCTCGTCCCATCCCGGATAGAACGCGCGCGAATACCGCATCAGCTCGTCGACACTCATCCAGCCCGGCAGGTCGTTCTCCTCGGAGAGATAACCGATGCGGGACAACACGCCGACCGGATCGGCCACCGGGTCGAGGCCGAACACGCGGACCGAACCGCTCTCGGCCTTGAGCAGACCGAGGAGGTGCCGGATCAGTGTGGTCTTGCCCGCGCCGTTCTCACCCACGAGACCGTAAACCGCCCCCGGAGTGAGCGAGAAGCTCACCGAGTCCAGGGCCGCCCGCGCACCGAAGCGGCGCGTTACGTCTTTGACCTCGACCACGGGTTCGCTCATGAGCACCTCAGCGCATCTGAATCCTTGGGAATGGATTATTCCACCGCTTGAGGTCAGTGACGCGTCCCGCGGCGTCGATGACGAAGTCGAAAGGCTCGCCGAGCACGCCGTTCTCGCGGACCCGTCGGAAACGTCCGGGGCTTCCCGGCACCGCGCGCAGACGCACCAGGTCGGCCATGGGCTGTGAGGTGGGCAGGTCGACGAGGGCGAGGCCGTCCTCCCATGGGAAAACCAGCATCTCTCCACCCCACGGCGAGAAGTCATACGAGCCCTGGAATCGGGCCAGGGAGAGATCGGGTGCCTGGCCCGCTTCTTTGTTCGCCACGGCCGCGCGGATCGCCGGGGCCACGATCTCGTGTATCTGCTGAGCGAAGTTCTCGCTCGCCACTCCGCCGGCGTTTGAAAGGAACACGGTTCCTATGCGGTCCTCGGCCTGGATCTGCAGAGCCGATCGGAACCCCGGACAGTCACCCGAGTGACCGGCGAAGGTCTGCTCCCCCGCCCGCCACACCCGGAAGCCGAGACCGCGCGTGGTCTTCCAGTCGGGATCGATGAAGTGCACGCGCTGCATTTCCCGCAACGTGTTCGCGTTCAGGATCTCGGAACCGCCGCGGCCGAGCAACCGGAATTGCCACGCGAGGAAGCGCGCGAGGTCCTCGGCCGTCGAGGCGAAGCCCGCGGCGGGAGCCATCCCGCGAGTCTGAAAGAAGGGCAGGACGCGTCGGGCGCCGTCTCGTCCGCGTGACGAATACCCGGTGGCGAGTCGGGTTCCGCGCAGTCCGGCCGGCATCTCTGGGAACGTGCTGACGAGACCGAGCGGTTCCAGAATCTTCGCCTGAACGCGATCGGCGTAAGGCGTGCCCGCAGCCGCGGTCGTCACTTCTCCGGCGAGGAACAGGCCGAGGTTCGAGTACTCGTAGTGCCGCTGCGCCGCGTAGATCGTCTCCTCAGAGGGAAGTGTGGCCATCACTTCCTCGCGGGTGGGGAAGGTGAAGGAGCCGCTCCAGAAGGGGATCGAAGGGTCCTCCTGAAATCCCGCGGAGTGGGTGAGCAGGCTCTCGATGGTGATGGACCCGGAGTCATCGTGCATCTGCTTCACCTTGAACCAGGGCAGGTGGCGAGCAACGGGATCGTCGAGGCGGAGCCGGCCCTCATCGCGCAACTGCATCACCGCCACGCTGGTGAAGAGCTTGGAGATCGAGCAGACGCTGTAGACAGTTGAAGGCGAGGCGGCAGCGGACCGTTCGCGGTCGGCCAGGCCCATGCCGCTCTTCCAGATCACCTGCTGATCGTGCACCACGGCCGCGGAGATTCCTGGGATGCCTTCGTACGCGCGTTGACCGTCGAGCCACATCTCCAGGAAGGTCAGAGCCTGGACGACCCGATGGTCCCTGGCGATCTCTTGGGCGGAGACGGGAGCGGGAGCGGTCAGGCAGCAGAGAGCCAGGGCGAGGAGCTGGCAATTTACGGAGGAGGGGAGGCGCATGTGGGTCCTTTCGGGGCCGGCGGATCGGAACACGGTACAGGAACACCGGGCCGCGTGTTGGCCCGGCTCTTGCTTAGTTCAGTGCTGCGGGGGCCCGGTGCGCTCCCATGAGGCGCGTCATCCCGATGCGATCCCCGAGAGGAAACAAAAATGAAGAGTCAATTTCTATTGAGTAGCCTGGCCATGGGCCTGGGTCTTGCGACCGCCGCCAGCGTCGCGGTCGCCCAGGAGCCCGCCAAGGAATCGGTGAAGGGCAGAAACGTGACCATCTCCGGATGCGTCATCACCGACAAGGAACAGTCCTTCGTGCTCACGCACGTGCAGGAGCTTGCGGGTCCCAGCACCACCGCGCCAAGCGCCACTCTTGACGGAATGGCGGGCCTGAAGGGCGGAACGCCCGGCGTCATCTACTGGCTCAGCTCGGATTCGGTCAAGCTCATGCGCGGCCACGTTGGACACAAGGTTCAGGTCATGGGGGAGATCACCGACCTCTCCACCGGAACCGTGCGCGTCCAACAGGAGCCAGGCAAGGACGGGCCGGATAACAAGGTGGAGGTCACGGCGCGCGACAAGGACTCGGGTGGGAAGACCGATCAGCCTGTGGTCACCGGCCCGACGGGGAAGACGGACACAACCACGACCCTGCCCGTCCGGCGGATCAAGGTTGACACCGTGAAGATGCTCTCAACGACCTGTCCCTGAGTCGTTTCTACACTCTGCCGTGAAGGGGGTCGCCTCGGGGCGACTCCCTTTCTGTCGAGGGCGTCCGGACGACTTCCGGTGCGGTAACGTCGCGGAGTGAATCGCTGCCTTGGCTTCCTTCTCGCCCTCGTACTGGCCGCGTGTCGCTCCGCGGCCCCCATTTCCGCGGTACCTTCGCCCGCGAAACCGGTCGCCGCGGCTCCGAGCCCCATCGTCGTTCTCGTTTCCTTCGATGGCTGGCGGCACGACTATCTCGAGCGCTTCAACCCCCCGACTCTCGGCGCCCTCGCCTCACGCGGTGTGCGCGCGGAAGGTCTTATCCCGCAGTTCCCCTCGAAGACGTTCCCCAACCACTACACCCTGGTTACGGGACTCCGCCTGACCAGCCACGGCATCGTGTCGAACAACATGGTGGATCCGAATCTTCCAGGCCGCTTCGGCATGTCGAACCGCGAAGTCATCGGCGATCCACGCTGGTGGGGTGGTGAGCCGATCTGGAATACGGCCGAGCGGCAGGGCAAGGTGGCTGCGGCCATGTTCTGGCCCGGTTCCGAGGCGCCGATCAACGGCCGGCAGCCGACGTTCTGGATGAAGTTTGACGACAAGTTTCCCCACGCCGCACGCGTGGCTCAGGCTCTTGACTGGCTTCGCCTGCCCGAGGGGCGGCGACCGTCGTTCGTCACTTTGTACTTCAGTGATGTGGATACTGCGGGCCACCGGTTCGGCCCCGATTCGCCAGAGGTGCGCGAGGCCGCCCTTCTTGTAGACCGCGCGCTTGGTGAGTTCGTGGCCGGAGTCGAGAGCCTGGGTCTTGGTCATCTGGTCAACTACGTGGTGGTGAGCGACCACGGCATGGCGGCGACCGCGCCAGAGCGAATGATCCGGCTCGACGATTTCATCGACGTGGATTCCGTGGATGTCATCGACTGGGCGCCTGTGCTGGGCCTGTCACCGAAAGATGGTGATGTAGAACGCGTCTACCGCGCGCTTAAGGACAAGCACCCGTCCCTTGCCGTGTACCGCCGCGCGGAGATTCCGGCGGTCTATGGTCTCGCCAACCATCCGCGGGTCACGCCTGTCGTCGGCATCGCCGCGGAAGGGTGGGGCGTCACATCGAGCCGCGAGATCGCTCGCTGGACAGAGCCGGGACGGCGCGCGCCTGGCGGCAATCATGGTTACGACGCACGGCTCAAGTCGATGCAGGGCCTGTTTGTGGCCGTTGGTCCGCGCCTGCGCGCGGGCGAGGTGGTGGCGCCTTTCGAGAACATCCACGTCTACGAACTCATGTGCTCGATCCTCGGAATCGCCCCGGCCAGGAACGACGGTGACCCATCCGTCACCCGCGGCTTCCTGCGTTGAGAGCCTTTAGGGAAAGAGCGCGGCTCCGCCTAGGAGGGTGACCGTGATTTCGCGTCGCGCCTGGATGCTTCTGGGTTTGTTCTGCCTCATTCCTCTGCTCAACTTTCCGCGAGCACTCCTGACCGATCGCGCCTTGTTCCTCAGGGACATTGGGACGGTCTGGGCTCCGCAGACCGACGCGGTGGCTCGCCAGGTCGCCCGGGGCGAGTTCCCTTGGTTCGATGCTAAGCGCGGTTTCGGACAACCCCTCTTCGCCGACCCGCGGGCCGAGGTGCTTTACCCCCCCTCATGGATGCATTGGCTCCTGCCTCCTGGGTCCTCCTACGCCTGGTTCTGCGCCTTCCATCTTGTGGTCGCGGCCATGGGCGCCTCGGCCCTCGCCCGCAAGCTTGTGCCCGGGGCCACGTTCCCCGCACTAGCTGTGGCCGGCTTCGCCTTCGCCGCGGGCGGACCCATGCTCTCCCTCGTGTCCCACTGGCATCACCTTGCCGCGGCGGCCTGGATGCCCTGGATCCTCGAGCGAGCGGAAACCCGGCCCGGTGAACCGCCGCCCTGGCTAGCCCTCTCTAGCCTCGTGGCCCTTCAGATACTGGCCGGATCACCCGACTACACCCTGGCGACAGTGGCGCTTGTTGTGGTGCGTCTCATCACTCGAAGCGACCGCTCCCCGCGTGAACGAGTCAAACTCCTGCTGCCCCTGGGCATAGGCCTCGGTCTGAGCGCGGTACAGCTCCTGCCAACGCTGGCCTTCGCCCGCGACGCCGCGCGCGAGGCTCTGCCTGTGGGCTGGTCGATCTCGCCTCTCCATCCCTTGCTGACCGTGGAGACCGTCCTCCCCGTCCGCATCGAGTCGTGGCCGCTCAAGCTCGCCATGTGGGTCGATCTGGTGGGGGGCGCGCCGGCCTGGATGTTTTCGCACTACCTTGGCCTGTCGATCTGGGTTCTGGCCTGGCGCGGCCTCTTCCGCGCGGGATGGACGGGTCGGAGCTTCGCGGCCACTGCGGTGGTCGTGGGTGTGGTTCTCTCCTGGGGAGTGCGGGACGAAACCCTCCAGTGGCTGTTGTCGCAGATCCCCGTGGTGTCGCAGATGCGCTTCCCCACCAAGCACCTGGTTTTGGCGAGTCTCGGCCTCGCCCTGCTCTCGGCTCGGGGAGCCCTGCCCGGTCCGGACATCGCTCGCTTCGGACGATTCCTCACCCTGTTCCTGGCCGCCTTTGTGTTGGTCACGATCGGGATCTTCGTCTGGAGCACCGAGCGGAGCGTTCCTTTCGAGCCGCGCTCGCTGGGCGCACCTCTGCTCGCGGTGGCCGCCTTCTTCGGGATGTTCGCGGTGATCCGCGGGCCCGCAGCGATCACGCGTCTTGCGCCCCTTCTGGTCGCCGTCGACCTGCTGGGCGCCCACGTCTCGCTCAACCCGACCACACCCGCCGCGCTGTTCCGCGATCGTCCTCCGCTGACCTCGGAGATCCCGCGAGAATCGCGTCTCTACGTTTCCGACTACACGATGCAGACGCGCGACGCGCTGGTGCGGGCGCCCGCAAGCGCGCCCTACGCTCTGGCCCGCGCGCCTCAGGGCTTCTCGCACGCCGAGTCCCTGGCCCTGGCCGCGACCTGGTATCTCAACCCGCCTGTCGCCTCACGTTTCGGATATTTTGGGAGTTTCGATCTCGACATCCTCGACTTCTATCGCCGTCCCCTCAAGACCGTGGTCGATCGCTTCGTGACCTCGCGCGACCCGGATTTTGTCCTACGCTCGCTGCAGCAGGGCGCCGTCGACTTCGTGGTGACCATGGATCCGCCGCAGATGTGGGAAGCGCTGCCCCTGGTCCTTCAGGAGAACCGCTTTTTTAAGGCTCCAGTGCGCCTCCACGCGGTGCCCGATCCGTGGCCGCGAGCACGTTTTGAGCGGGCCGACGGATCTCTCGAGGCAGGGAGGCCGCGCATTCTCGAGATGACGGATGGCCGCATCCGGGCAGAGGCGGCCCCCCCATCCGCCACCCGTCTGGTGATCGCGATCGCCAACTGCCGGGGCTGGCGCGCCACCGTGGATGGCGTTGAAACTGCGGTGCTCGATAACCAGTTGTCCTTCATCACTGTTCCCCTCGAAGCCGGCAGCCACATAGTGGAGCTGAGTTATCGGCCGCCGCTCCTCAGCGCCGGCATCGGTCTATCCGCGCTGTCGCTGGCTACTGTCCTCCTGCTCTCGTATCGCGGCCGGCCCTTGCCGCGTCAGTCGCCGTAGAGTAACGACCATGCGCGGCCTGCTCATTCTTTCGATCGTCGCTTGCGCAGCCTGCGGTGGAGGTGGGGGTTCGACTGCCTCGCCAGCCTCGTCGTCCGCCGCACCCGCCCCTTCCGCCGTGTGGCGCGCCACCGCGAACGCCGCCTTCCGCATCCAGGGCGCCTCGATCCCGAACGCGGGTCTCGTAGGCAACGAAGTCTGGCTGACCGTGGGCATGTCCCAGGGCGTGCGGCTCTACCGGTCCCCCGATGGCTCCAACCAGACCACGCCCGAAGTGATCTCCGGACTCACGTCCGCGCTCGAGGGCACGGGTTTCGCGCCCACAGAGACGGTGCCGCGGCAGAACGCGGGCGGCCTTCGGGAACTCTATGTCCTTGGCCTGGGCCCGCCGGGAGTGAGCCGCTCCGTCCTGTTCCGTCTGCAGGAAAGCGGGGGTGCGTTTGTGCGGAGTCCCTCGCTCGCGGTGTACGACGCTCTGGCGTCCGGCAATACGGGCTTCATCGGAGTTCCCGATGTATATCGAACCACCGACGGCCGGTTGCGCCTCGTTTATGTCGACAAGGGCGCCGCCCGCCAGAACGCCCGCACCGCTATATCAAGCGATCAGGGCGCCACCTTCACCCCGGAGGGAACAAACCCCTACGGCGACATCAACCTCTCGGGCGCCGCCGACACCAACGTCGACCCCGCGGTTCTCGCTCTGAGTACGGGTGGGTATCTCTCGGTGGCCATGCGCCTCGCGAAGTTCTACATTTTCACCAGCGCCGACGGCCTGACCTTCTCACCCCAGTCGGGCGCGCCCATTGAAGCGACGTCGTTCGTGGCCGGAGCGACGGGCCTGTTCGATCCCACGCTCGTTCAACTCACGGATGGAACGGTGCTGATGTTCGCCACCCTCGAGGACGACCAGCGTCGAACGAGCGTGGTGCAAGCGACTCTGCGCCTTCAGTAGCCGACCCGTCGCCTCACTCCGCCCCCCGGCGGATCAGCCGGATCGCGTCGAGGCGGAGCCTCGCGCCCAAGAGATGGAGGTCGAGCGAGGCCTTCTGTTCGACCAGGAGGTCGATCTCCTCCGCGCGCACGCTGGGATTCACCCGCTGCAGATCACGCAGGCGGTCGATCTCGTGGTCGAGCCGCGCGGCCATGTCGCGACGGGCGTTCGCGATGAGCGGCGGCACTCTCCCGTTCGCCAGGCGATTCGACTCACGTAGCAGTTCGGGAAGCAGATCCTCGCGCACCTCCTTCGCATCGAGGACCGCGGTATCGCCGCGCTGCAGCACCCGGGCGAGTGTGGCGGGCAGGATGGCCGCGGTCACGTCCTCGGCCCCCTGGTTGAGCACGATGCGGATGGGAATCGGCGGGAGGAAACGATCGATGTGGAGGTGAGATGGGGCCACGCACTCGAGCACGTAAACCGCTTCGAGATAGAGGGCGGCGACCCGGGTGTCGGGCCACCACGCGAAGCTGCTGTTGCCCTGCTCCGAGCCGAGGATCACGTCGAGCGCCCCCGTCACCAGGGGGTGATCCCAGGTGAGGAACTGGATGTCCTCGCGCGAAAGCGCGCGTGCGCGGTCGCAGGTGAGGGCCAGGCCGGAGACGGGGAGGCCCGGGAAGGTGTCGGCGAGAACACCGGCCGAACCGAGCTGATAGGTGCGGGGGGCGATGCCTTCAACCGGGATCGAGAAGTGGTCGAACACCGCGATCATGAACTCGTCCAGAGTCTGGTCGGCGTCATGGCCGCGGATCTCGTCGGCCAGGCTCGAGGCTCGGTCGGGCCGAAACGAGTTCAATTCGAGAAGTCGGTCGCGGCCCTGCTCGAGACGCAGTGTGAGTTCCTGGCGGGCCGCTGCGGTCTCCGCGATGAGGCCGGCAAGGGCCGCGTCCCTTGTCGCGCGATCACTCAGATGGAAGCGGGCGGCCAGATCCACCACGCGCGCGCCGAATTGCTCGCGCAGGGCATGACCACCGTGCAGGTTCTTCTCGAACGAGTTGAGGCCGGCGTGGTACCAACGCGCCAGCACCTCCTGCGCGCTGCCGGCGACGAAGGGAACGTGGAGCGCAATCTCATGACGCTGGCCGATCCGGTCCAGCCGGCCGATGCGTTGTTCGAGTAGTTCGGGCTCGAGGGGCAGATCGAACATCACCAGATGATGGGCGAATTGGAAGTTGCGGCCCTCGCTGCCGATCTCCGAGCAGATCAGCAGGCGCGCTCCGTCCTCTTCCGCGAACCAGGCGGCGTGCCGGTCTCTTTGAATCAGAGAGAGGCCTTCGTGGAAGACCGCTGCTTTGACGCTCAGGTGCCGGCGCAACGTCGCCTCGATGGCCTCGACCTTCTCTTTCGATCGGCAGATCAACAAGACCTTGGCGGGGTCCAGCTCGCGGAGCAGGTTCACCAGAAAAAGCAGTCGTGGATCGGACGCGAAATGGGGGAGGGCGGGGGCCGCCGTGTTCGCCCCTGTGTCGGCGGCGAACTCGTTCGCGAGTGCGGCGAGGCGTCCCGTGTCTCCCTCGACCGCATCATCGGGAGGGAGGGGAAGAGGGAGCGGGCGCAGGTGGGCTCGACGGCTGGGGAAGCCCTTGACCGTGGCCCGGGTGTTGCGGAACATCACCCGGCCCGTCCCGTGGCGGTCGAGCAGATCCTCGAGGGCCACGCGATCCGTGAGGCCTTCGGCCTCTTTAGCCACCGCGCGGTAGTTGTCGGTTTCGCGGATGAACTCGGCGAGGTCATGGAACCTCGCGGGATCGAGCAGTCGCAGTCGCGCGAAGTGGCTGGCCATGCCCAGTTGTTCCGGGGTGGCGGTGAGCAGAAGCAGGCCGGGCGCGCTGCGGCTCAGCGCTTCGACGGTGGCGTATGCGGGGCTCACCGCGTCGGGCGTCCAGCCGAGGTGATGGGCCTCGTCCACCACGAGAACGTCGAAGCCCGCGGAGATGGCCTGGCTCTGGCGATGGGCTTTGTCGGTGAAAAGGCGGAGGCTGGCCAGGATCAACTGGTCTTCGAGGAAGGGGTTGGCGTCGGGCCGAGCGGCTTCGATGGCGGCGCAGCGCGCTTCGTCGAAGACATGAAACCAGATATTGAACCGGCGCAGCATCTCGAGAAGCCACTGATGCACCAGGGAATCCGGCACCAGGATCAAGACTCGGCGGGCTCGCCCGGTGAGGATGAGGCGGTGGAGGATCAGGCAGGCCTCGATGGTCTTGCCGAGGCCAACTTCGTCCGCCAGAAGAACACGGGGGGCGATACGGCTCGAGACCTCGGCCGCGATGTAGATCTGGTGAGGCAGCAGATCAATGCGTCCACCCAGGAAGCCGCGCACGGACGATTTGCGACGGCGGTGCTGGTGGTGCAACGCGGCCACGCGCAGGGCGAACGTCTCGGGAGCGTCGACCTGGCCCACGAATAGCCGCTCCTCCGGCTTGCTGAAACTGATGGCGTCCGACAGGCCGGTCTCGCACAACTCGCGGTCGCCGCCCAGATAGTGGATCAGGCCGAGCCGTTCCTCGACCGAGGCGATGGTGAGGCATCGGCCATGGCCGTCCTTGACTACGTCGCCCGCGTGGAAGCGGACGCGGCGAAGCGGGGCGTTGTCCCGCGCGTACTCTCGGCGCTCGCCACTCGCCTTGAACACCAGGCAGACGGTGAGCCGGGTGACCTCGCTCACCGAACCGAGGCCGAGTTCGGGCTCACTGTCGCTGATGAAGCGCTGACCGGGATGGAAGGGAGTCATGGGGCGGAAGGAGGGAGGTGGACCTTATCCAAGCCCGATGGACGTGCCACAATCGGGGGATGAGCGTTCCTTCGGACGGCCTTGTCCGCGAAACCGTCTTCCTTCTCCACAGCAGCGGCCTGTCATCGAGACAGTGGGGCCGGCTCGCCGAAGCCCTTGGCGCGACACATCGCGTGATCGCTCCGGACTTCCTCGGCTCCGGCGACCGGGCGCCTTGGCCCGATGACCCGGGCTTTGATTTCTCGCAGGATGTCGACCTCGTCGACGCCGAGATCGCGCGCATCGGCGCTCCCGTTCACCTCGTGGGGCACTCCTACGGAGGTTTGGTGGCGGCCACGCTGGCCCGTCGGAATCCCGAGCGCGTCCGTTCGCTCGCTCTCTACGATCCCGTGGCCTTCGGTGTGCTGCACGGAGCCTTGGATCAAGAAGGTCTCGACGATCTCATGCGGGTCGGGCGCCATCCCGTCTTCTTCGACCCGGAGCGCGGTGGGGGAGACGAGTGGTTCGAAGCCTTCGTGGATTACTGGAACGGCGCCGGCGCCTGGCGGGGCATGACCGAGTCCGGTCGCGTCTCGTTCCTGCGCGTGGGGCGGAAGGTCTTCCACGAGGTGCGCTCCTTGTCGAACGATCGGACTCCCGCCTCTGCCTACGCCACGCTCTCGGCGCCCGTGCTTCTCCTCGGCGGGGAGAAATCGCCAGCGGCGGCGCGGCGCGTGGTGGCGATCCTCTCCGAAGCTTTTCCGCAGGGCCGGCTCCTGACCGTGGCCGGGGCCGGACACATGGGCCCGCTCACTCACGGCACCACGGTGAATGAAGCGATCGTGGCCCACATTGTGAGCGCGTCCTGATTTACGATTCGCGCCGCCCCCAAGGCTCGATGACCCGCACTCACTTTCTCGATCACCGCCTGCCACCCTTGGTCGTGGCCGCGTGCGTGGCCGCGTGCATGTACGTGGGCGCGCGCTTGACCCCGGGGTTCACCGCGGCCTTTCCCTGGCTGAACCTCGTGGCCTGGGCCCTCGCCCTGCTGGGCTGGATTCTTGCCTTGGTTGGCGTGGCCACGTTCGAGAAGCACAAGACCACGGTGAACCCGTTTGAGCCCGGCCGCGCGGCCCGCCTGGTGGAAACGGGAATCTACCGACGCACCCGAAACCCGATGTATGTCGGCGTCACGTTGATGCTCGCGGGTTACGCCGCCTATCTCGGTAACCCGCTGGCCCTGATCCTCGTTCTCCTTTTCCCCACCTACATCCAGCGCTTCCAGATTGCCCCCGAGGAACGCGCCCTCGAACAGCTCTTCGGCGAGGCCTACGCCGCCTACAAAACCCGGGTGCCTCGTTGGCTCTGACCGGTACGTAGGGCATTTGCCTCATTGAAGGCGGGACGCTTCGGGCGCACCCTCTGAGGTCGAGGGAGCCGCCATCCCGCGGTCTCCCGATCACTGCGTGGAGGCCCTGCCATGAGCTTCGATCCCGCCACCGAGATCCAGAATTTCCTGGTCTTCGGGGAGTTCGGCGACGTCAATCCCTCGATCTGCGACTCCTCGACCTACACCTTCCACAGCGTGGCCCGCATGGAGGAAGTCTTCGAACACGAGATCGAGGGGTGCTTCCTCTACTCCCGCCACTGGAACCCGACCAACAAGTCGCTGGCTGCCGCCCTGGCGCGCATGGAGGCTGGGGAGTCGGCCCAGGTGATGGCCTCGGGCATGGGCGCCATCAGCACCACCCTGCTCCAGCTTTGTTCGTCTGGCGACGAGATCGTCTCCGGCCGCACCATCTACGGTGGCACCTACGCTTTGCTCGCGAACCTGCTGCCGCGCTTCGGAATCCGCACCCGTTTCGTGGACCTCTCCGATGAGAAGGCCGTGCGGGCCGCGATCTCGAAGTCGACCCGGGTGATCTACGCGGAGAGCGTGAGCAACCCGCTGCTCGAGGTGGCGGACATTCCCATGCTGGCCGGTCTCGCCCAAGAGCACGGCGCCAAACTCGTGGTCGACAACACCTTCTCTCCGCTGATCCTCTCTCCACTGCGCCTCGGCGCCGATGTGGTTGTGCACAGCATGACCAAGTTCATCAATGGCACCAGCGATTGCGTGGCCGGCTGCGTGGTGTCGTCGCACGACTTCATCGCCCGCCTGAACGATATCAACGGCGGGACCAGCATGCTGATGGGTCCCGTGCTCGACAGCATCCGCGCCGCGGGCATTCTGAAGAACCTGCATAGCCTGCACGTGCGGTTGGCCCGGCATAGCTCAAACGCCCTGTATTTCGCCGGCCGGTTCCGAGACTGGGGCCTCGACGTCCACTATCCGGGTCTTCCCGCGCATCCGCAGCACGAATTCATCACCCGGGTCATGAACCCGGGGTACGGCTACGGCGGCATTGTGGCGGTGGACACGGGTGACGTTGCCAAAGCGAATCGCCTGATGGCGCGGATGCAGGAGGAGAAGGTCGGCTACCTCGCGGTGAGTCTTGGGTACTTCAAGACACTGTTCAGTCCTCCCGGGCACAGCACGTCGTCGGAGATCCCGCCCGAGGAGCGTCACCGCATGGGCATGGGCGATGGCCTGATCCGCTTCTCCGTCGGCCTCGACAACGACATCGAGAACACCTGGAAGACCATCGAAGGGCTGCTCCGCGAGATCGGCATCGCCCCGCCACCGTCCGCGTAGCGACGCGCTACGACAAACGCGTGAGGGGGAGGCGGGCGAGCACCCGGAAACCGCCGCCCGGGAGCGCCGACCAATCCGCGTCGCCGCCGAGCAGCTGCGCCCGTTCGCGGATTCCGGTGAGGCCATTGCCGGCGGTGGAGGCGCCCGTGGCCGCCCCATTGTCCACGCCTTCGAGGTGAGCCTCGTCGCCCACCGTGCGCAGGCTGAGCCGCAGTTCGCTTCCCCCCGCGTGCCGGGCCGCGTTCGTCACGATTTCCTGGCTCATGCGGAAGAGTGCCGTGACCGCCGCGGGGTGCGTGATGCGCAGAGTGTCGTCGAGCACGATCTCGACGCGCGGAGAACGCACCGAGCGCGTCAGTCCTTCGAGCAGCGAACGCAGCTCCGGAGTTTCGTTGTCGCGGATTTCCCCGACCGAGGCGCGCAGGTCGCTCATCAGGGCCGAGGCGAGGTCACGGGCCTCGCCGATCTTCGTGTGCGCCGCCTCGACCGGAAGGTGTCGCGCGGCTTCCAGGGTGAGGCCGAGTGCGGTGAGGCGATGGCCCAGCGAGTCGTGCAGATCGCGGGCGATGCGCAGACGTTCGGCGTGGCGAGCGCTTTCGATGGCGACGTCGTGCATGCGCTCGAGTTGAGTGTGGGCAAGGGCTAGGGCAATCCGGGCCTCGCGTTCACTCTCGGCCAGGGAGGCGGCCCCGACCGCGAAGGCCTGAAAAGCCACGTAGGACCCGACGAACACGATCCCTCGGCCCAGCGATGGGGCAGACCCACTTGCCATCTGGGCGACGAGAATGGCCCCGGTCTGGACCAGAACCCACACCATGGCGGCGCGGATCGACATGCTGCCGGGGAGCTGCCCCGCCACCATCACCAGGAGAGCAATCTCCATTCCCGTCCCTCCGGCGGAGCTCGCGAGGACGATGGCGCAGATCGACTGGCTGGCCAGGGGAACCAGCCGGAGTCCGCTACGCCGGTGCTCGGACTCCAGATACACGTGGGCCAGGAACGCGGCGAGGAAGCCTAGCCACGCAAGCAGATCCACGAGAGAGACTGAGGTCGCGCCGTCACGGATCAGCTGGTTCACCACGCGCGTGCCCGCGATGGCCCACACCAGGAATCCGGCCAGCATCAGGATGGAGTTCGGGCCCATGCGCCTGCGATTGTAGGCCGCTTGGCGCAGGTGCCCTTGTGCCGGAAGTCATGCGAGATCGCCATGACTGGCGGCACATGAGGTTTCCTGGGCCGATGGTCAAACTCATCCCACGCACCTACTGGAGATTTGAGACATGACCGCAATCGACTACTTGATGAGGATTCACATTGCCGCCGGCATAACCGCTCTCGCGACGTTCCTGGTTCCCATGGTGACGGCCAAGGGCGGGGTTGCGCACCGCCGCGTGGGCTGGATCTTCGTGGCCGCCATGGCGGGCCTCTTCTTTACCGGGGCCCCCGCATCGATCTACCGCCTGGCTACCGAAACGCGCCCGGGAGTGCGAGCGTCCGCGTCGTTCCTGCTGTTCGTGACCCTCCTTGCCGGCGCTTCCACCTGGAAGGGGATCAGGGTGCTGCGCTTCAAAGGCGGCGGCCGGAACCTCCACGCCATGGATATAGGCGTCGCCATTCTGCTGGGCCTTGGCAGCGCGTTCATGCTGTACCAGGGCGTCATGCTTAAGAGCACCTTGCTGTTGTTCTTCGCCGGCCTCGGTCTGACTGGGAGTGTTTCTGACCTGCGTTATTGGCTGAATCCCGCGAAGCCGAAGATGCACTGGTTCTTCGAACACATGGGCGGAATGGTGGGCTCGTCGATCGCTGCCCTCACCGCCTTCTCCGCCATAGGCGGGCGCTCCCTCGGCTTCGGATCCTTCGGCCTCATCGCCTGGATCGCGCCGACCGTCGTGTTCGTGCCCATCTCGATCCTGATGACCCGGCACTATCGGCGGAAGTTCAAGCTCGACGTCCCGAAGCCTTTGCCCCAGCCCGCTCCGGCGCTCTCCTCACCTCAACAGGCTGCGTAGACGGCGCTCTGCGCCGCGGAGGGTTACGCCTTCAAGTCGGTGTAGGCACGGCCGGGTTCGGCGGTGGTCGACTGTGGGAGGTCGGTCTCTCGCCAGCCGGGCTCGCGGCCGTTGCCGTCGAAACCGGCGCGCTGTTCGAGGAGGTCCCTGTAGCCCGCCAGTTCAAGCAGGCCCGCGGCGCTCACCGAGCGGCCGCCACTCTTGCAGCCCAGCACGATCTTCGCGTCAGGGAGGAAAGTCTTCGCCACGTCTTCCATGAAGTGGGTGTTCGGCGACATCCCGCCCGGGGTCGCGTGCATCAGGGGGATGTTGTAGGCGCCTTTGGGATGGCCGGTTTCAAACTCCGGAACCGAGCGGACATCGATGTAGGCATAACCTTCCGCCATCCGGGCCGCGGCTTCCTCGGGCGAGATTCGTTTCATGGGCGGAACTTACCGCACCGCGGCGTTCATCAGGGGAGGCAGTGCGGCATCGAAGACCGACGTCTCGCAGAGCAGGCTCACCACCAGATAGCAGCCCGAATCAAAGTCGAAGAAGTGGCCGGGATGGATGAGAACTCCTGCCTCCAAGGCCATCAGGGCACGCTCTTCGTCGCTGTGTGTCGCCGGGCATTGAACGAGAGCCGACCAGCCGCCTTCCGCGGGCAACAGCGTCAACTCGGGATGGGCAGCCACCGCGCGTTTCAACGCCCCCAGGTTGCGGCGCAGTCGGGCCCTGATGGGGGCCTGCAATCGCACCCGCTGTTCGAGGATGCTCGGCAGGGCGAGCTGGATCGGTGTAGCCGCCGAGAGGTACGTATCGGCGATGAACTCGAGCCGGGTGATGGCCGCATCGCGTAGCGCCGCGGGGCCTGAAACGACGATCCAACCGAGCTTCAGCTGGGGCAAGGCGCACGACTTCGACAGCCCGCCGAGCGTGAACGAGAGAGCGGGGGAGTCGAGGGCGAAACTCGGGAAGGCGTCCTTGAGGTTCTCGCCGAGAACGAAATCCGCGAAAACCTCGTCGGCGATGAGGGCGAGGCCACGTTCGGCGCAACCCGCGCTCAGCGCCTCGGCCTCGGTTCGTTTGAGGAAGGAGCCGGTGGGGTTGTTGGGATGCACCACAACCACCGCCCTCGTTTTCTCACCAATCTCACGGGTCAGGGCGTCGATACTCAGGTGCCACTCGTGATCGAAGCGCAGGGGATAGGTCCGGACGAGGACGCTGTCGAGTTCGGCGAGGAAACCGAACAGGGGATAAGACGGCGTGGGCACGAGGACCTGTTCGCCTGGGTTCGCGAGGAGCTTGAAGAGCAGGGAGTACGACTCGCTGCTGCTTGCGGTCAGGACGATGTGTTCCGGTTCCACCCTCACGCCACGAGAGGCGTAGTCGCGGCTCACCGCGTCGCGCGCCGCACGCAACCCGCGCGGGTCGGGGGAGTAATGCGCGCCCGCGGGACTCCCGAGCAGGGCCAGCAGTTCGGGCGGGGCCAGGAAACCCGCGCGCGTGGGATTCGACTCGGTGAGGTCGAGCAGGGTCGCGCCGGATCGGCGCATCTCCTGCGCTTTTCGGGTGAGCGCGTTCTCTGCGAAGTCGGGGGGGGTGCGGTCTGAAAACATGGGAGCCCTTCGGTTGCGGGAGATTACTTCGGCCCCGCCGCCACACACCCGGGCTTTGCCATAGACTGGAGGGAATGCCCCCAGCTACGCGTGAACACGAACGCCTCGCCGAAAAGGACGGAGCACTCACTACCTGGCGACGCTTTGGTCCCTACATCTCCGAGCGAGCGTGGGGAACGGTCCGAGAGGACTACTCGAAAGACGGCGATGCCTGGGGGCATTTCCCCCACGAGCACGCGCGTTCGAAGGCCTATCGCTGGGGCGAGGATGGCCTCGCCGGCATCTCTGACCGCTATCAGACCCTTTGCTTCGCCTTCGCGTTCTGGAATGAGCGCGATCCCTATTTGAAGGAGCGTCTCTACGGGGTCGTTCCTTCCGAGGGCAATCATGGCGAGGACGTGAAGGAGTACTACTTCTACCTCGACAATCTCCCGAGCCACGCCTACATGAAGTGGCTCTACAAGTACCCGCAGCGCGAATATCCGTACGCCCAGCTGGTGCGGGAGAATCAGTTACGCCGCGGCGAGGGCGAGGAATACGAACTGCTCGATACCGGCATATTCGACGACGACCGGTACTTCGACATCGAGGTCGAGTACGCCAAGGAGAGTGCCGAGGACATCGTGGTTCGGCTGCGCGCCCACAATCGCGGGCCCGAAGCGGCCCCGCTCCACGTCCTGCCCCACCTCTGGTTCCGCAATACCTGGAGCTGGGGCGAAAAGTCCCAGCCCCAGCCCCGCATCGTGCGCGGGGAGTCCGGTCCCGGCCACGTCAGTTTGATCGCCGACGACAAGGACGCCATCCCCCTCCGCCAGCTCCACTTCGAGTACAGGCTCGGTCGAAGGCATCTGTACGGGCCCGAGGACGCCCGCGCCCTCTTCACTGACAACGAGACGAACGGCGAGAAGGTCTACGGCCCGGGCGCTTTCAGTCGCTCTCACTTCACCAAGGATGCTTTCCACCGGCATGTGGTGAATGGTGAAAACACCACGAATCCCGACGAGTTCGGAACCAAGGCTGCCCTGCACTACCGCCTCATGGTTCCGGCGGGAGAGAGCCTCGAGCTTTGTTTCCGTTTCGCGCCGGAGCTTCTCTCCGATCCCCTCGGCGCGGTTTCCGCCATCGTCGACAACAGGAAGGCCGAGGCGGACGAGTTCTACGCCACCATTCATCCCGTGGCCGCCACGCCCGACGAAAAGCTGGTTCAACGTCAGGCCTTCGCCGGCATGTTGTGGACCAAGCAGATCTACCTGCTCGACGTGAACGAGTGGCTCGACGGCGACCGGGCCGACTGGCCGCCTCCCGAGTCGCGCAAGCACATCCGGAACCAGCACTGGCGTCATCTCAACTCGATGCGCATCATGTCGATGCCGGACAAGTGGGAGTACCCCTGGTTCGCGGCCTGGGATCTGGCCTTTCACTGCGTGCCCATAGCCCTCATCGATCCCGAGTTCGCCAAGGAGCAGCTGTGGCTCCTGCTGTTCGAGCAGTTCCAGCATCCCTCCGGACAGATTCCCGCCTACGAGTGGGAGTTTTCCGACCTGAACCCGCCGGTGCAAGCCTGGGCGGTGTGGCGGGTCTACAACATGGACCGCGTGCGCAGCGGCAAGGCCGACCGGCTCTTCCTCGAGAAGTGCTTCCACAAGCTCCTGATCAACTTCGCCTGGTGGGTCAACAAGGTCGACCGCGAGGGCAACAACGTGTTCGAGGGAGGCTTCCTCGGCCTCGACAACATCACGGTCATCGACCGATCCGAGAAGCTTCCGCACGGCGCCGTGCTCGAGCAGTCGGACGCGACCGGCTGGATGGGCATGTTGTGCCTCCAGCTCATGCGCATTTCCCTCGAACTCGCGCGCGAGAACAAAGCGTACGAGGCCCTCGCCACCAAGTTCTTCCAGCATTACATCTACGTCGGCGCGGCCATGAAACACATGGGTAACCGCAACTACCAGCTCTTCGACGAGGCCGACGGCTTCTTCTACGACGTCCTGCGCTTCCCGGACGGTTCCTTCGAGAAGTTCCGAGTGCGCTCGCTGGTGGGCCTCGTGCCCCTCTACGCCATCGAGCGGCTCGAGGAGAAGTGGATCGCGCCCTTCAAGGAGTTCACCGAGGGCATGATCTGGTTCGTCAAGAACAAGGCCCATGTGGTGCAGAACGTCTGCTATCCGCTCGATCGCGATGGCGGCGCCACCCACGTGCTCGCCATTGTCGACCCCGACCAGACCCGCCGACTGCTCGACCGCATCTTCGATCCGCTCGAGTTCTGGTCTGAGTACGGCCTGCGCAGCATGTCGAAGGTCCACCATCACGAGCCTTTTCACTTCGGCGAGCGCACCGTGCGCTACGAGCCGGCCGAGGCCGAGGCCAAGATCAAGGGCGGCAACTCGAACTGGCGCGGCCCCATCTGGTTCCCCACCACGTTCCTCATGATCGAGGCCTTGCGGAAGCTCGGCACCGCTCACGGCCCCGACTTCAAGGTTCGGGTGGGAGGGCCGCTCGGCGAGGAGAAGCCGCTTTGGGACGCGGCTAAGGAGATGTCCGACCGTCTCATCTCCATCTTCACCCGCAACGAGGCGGGCCGCCGCCCCTGTCACGGCCGGCGTGAGAAGTTCCAGACCGACCCGCACTGGCGCGACCTCATCCTCTTCTACGAGTACTTCCACGGCGACACCGGCGAAGGCCTCGGGGCATCCCACCAGACCGGCTGGACCGGTCTCGTGGCCAGCCTCATCGACGAGTGGCGCAAAACCCCTAAGGCGCGATGAAGGTCGCCACCTGGAACGTGAACTCCGTCCGGGTGAGGGAGGCGCGGCTCATAGGGTTCTTGTCCCGGGAGAAGCCCGACGTGCTTTGCCTTCAGGAACTGAAAGTGGTGGACGACGACTTCCCCCACGAGGCGGTGGGAGCGGCCGGATATCAAGCGGTGACGTTCGGGCAGAAAACCTACAACGGCGTGGGTATCCTGGCTCGGATCGGGCTTCCCGTGGACAACGTGACCCGCGGCTTCGACGACGGCGACCCGGATCCCCAGGCGCGCGTGATCGCGGCCGACGTGTTGGGGGTGCGCGTGGTTTCGATCTACGTGCCCAATGGTGGGGAGGTCGGATCGGAGAAATGGGCTTACAAGACCGCCTGGCTGAAGCGCCTCAAGGCATTCGCCGCCTCCAGGCTCGATCTCTCCGCCAAAGTGGCGATTTGCGGCGATATCAACATCGCTCCCGAGGCCCGGGACGTCGCGAAACCCGACCGCTGGAAGAACTCCGTCCTGTTCCATCCTGAGATGAGCGCGGCCTTCGCGGACGTTCTCGCGCAGGGCCTTGTCGACACCGCGCGGCTCCATCATGCGGGGGAGGGTCCGTTCACGTGGTGGGACTACCGGATGCTTGCGTTCCCCAAGGGCGACGGTCTGCGCATCGATCACATCTTCGCTTCGAAGCCTCTGGCCGCGCTCTGCACCGAGGTGCGAGTAGACCGCGACGAGCGAAAAGGCGCCCAGCCTTCCGACCATGCTCCCCTGATCGGCGTCTTCAGTTGAGGGTGCAACTTGTGTTTCGCCTTATAGTTCGGACCTTCAGGTTTCAATCCGGTTTCTTCTCCAGAAAATAATGTCCGACTCCGTCCCGAAGCCGCATTCCCATTCCGAGGGCGCCGCCCGCGTGCCCTCGAAGATCGGGCGTTACGAGGTCGTCGAGAAGCTCGGATCGGGGTCGACGGGCACGGTCTATAAAGCCACCGACCCCCTCATCGGGCGTGTGCTCGCGATCAAGACGTTCCGGGTTGATCTGCCTCTCGGCCCTTCGCGCGACCGCTTTCTGCAGCGCTTCTACCACGAGGCGCGGATCTCCGGCGGCCTCTCTCACCCGAACATCGTGGCCCTTTTCGATGTAGGCGAAGTCGACGGCTTGCCCTATCTCGTGTTCGAGCACATCGACGGCCCTAGCCTCGATGTCGCACTCGCCCGCTCAGGTCGTCTCGATTCGGCCGAGACCATCCGCGTGGTCGAGCAGACCGCGGACGCACTGGACTTCGCGCACTCGAAGGGCGTCGTCCACCGAGACATCCGGCCCGCCAACATCATTCTCGCGAGCGACCGGCGGGTGCGCATCGCCGACTTCGGCATTGCCCGCATCGAAGGTTCGCAACTCACCCAGCACGGCGAGGTCCTGGGCACCCCGGCGTACATGTCGCCCGAGCAGATCCGCGGTCAGGAGTTGTCCCCTGAAACAGACCTGTTCTCGCTCGCGGTGTGCGCCTACGAGATGCTCTGCGGGCAGAGGCCCTTCAACGGGCAGAATCAGGCCGAACTCCTCGAGGCGCTCGCGTACTCGCCGCCCGCCGAGCCCAAGGAGCTGCGACAACTCGGCATCCCCAGCCGCGACTTCATGTTCGTCTTCGAGCGCGCTCTGGCGAAGGACCCCTCGCACCGCTTCGCGGATGGGGCCTCTTTCGCGCGGGCGCTGAAGTCGTGCCTGGGTGTGGTTGCCGGGGATGCGCCAACGCCGGTGTCGCGGATCTCCGTTCCCGAAGCGACGCCGCCGCGTCGGGCCATCCTGCCCCCGGTGGCTCCTCCGCCAACCCCGCCGCCAACTCCTCCTCCGCAGACCGGCAGCCACTTCGATACCGCGGCCACCGCCGCCATCAATCCAGGCGATGCCGCGGTCGCGTCTGCCGACGCTACGCTCATTGCCGGCTACGCCGGGCGCTCGCCGCAGGCCGCACCCCCTCCCCCGCCCGCGCCCCAGTCCGCGGATTCGACGCTGGTTTCGAACTTTATGGGCGGAGAGCCGGGTCACAAGCCTCCCGTCGACGCATCGGCCGACGCCACCCTGGTCTCATCCNNCGATGTTGTCGTCCGGTTCCGATGCCGACCTGTTGCACACCCAAAGACGGCTGTCGCGGCAGGAGGTTGAGAACTTCCTCTCCAAGTCGTCACCGGCCCAGGCCACAGCTCCCGTGGCCACCCCGCCCCTGCAGAAGACCTTGCCGGGCTCGGAGAAAACGCCCTTCGCCCCCGACGCCAGCGCGATCGAGGATCTGCTGCCTCCCACGCGCGAGATGCCCAAGCTGACGCTGCCCACCGACTCCAACCGCACGGCCAGCCACTCGGGCGGCCTTCCGCGCGGGCGCGCCTCCGACGACAAGACCATCATCATGACGGAGTCGGAGAAGCAGTCGGCGGCGAAGCTCAAGGACCTGTCGGCGGCCCGCATCCCCACCGGATCCGCACTTCCCAAACCCGCGCCGCCCGTCTCTCGCCCGTCCATTTCCAAGCCCTCAATCTCCAGGCCGCCGGCCACCGCGGCCTCGCCCGCCACACTTCAAGCACCCCGTCCTTCCCAACTACCCAAGTACATCCTCGGTGGTTTCGCCCTTCTGACCGTCATCGTGATGGGTCTCGGGATCTGGCTCCTGAAGTCCACGGGCCCGAAGGGGTCCGGTGCGGAAGCCGAGATGTGGAACAACCTCCCGGTTTATCCAGAGGCCGACGTCGAAAAGAGCCCGATGCTCTTCTCCCACGAGGTGCCCAAACCCCAGGTCGAACCCGGGAGGATGGTGTCGGTCACGGTCTCCTGGATCGTCACTCCGGACGGAGTGGTCGACGATCCCAAGATCGTTTCGTCGGCGTCGCCGGAAATCGATGCCTTCGTCATGGAAGCTGTCCGGAAGTGGCGCTACGAGCCCGGACAGAAGGCGGGCAAGACCGTCCCGGTCCGGGTTCTTCGCAAGTACACGTTCGGGCAGCGCAGTGGCTCCGAAGGACCCTGACGTGGCCAAGCTCATCATCAACCCGCAGACTCCGGCCCGGAAGGAGATCGACCTTCCAAGGGCCGATCTTTCGATTGGCCGCGATCCCACGAACGACGTGGTGATCCCCGATGCCCTGGTGTCACGCCGTCACGCCCGCATTCTCTTCGACGGCCAGCAATACCTCTTCCACGACTGCGAATCGTCGAACGGGTCTTTGCTCAATGGCGATCGCATTTCCGAGCGCAGGCTCTCTGATGGCGATGTGTTGTGGCTCGGCGCATCGCGCCTGCTGTTCCGCGCTCCCGAGACGGACCACGGAACGGAAGGCAACCTGGCCAAGGTGATCCGGCATCCCTCATCCCATCGGATGAAATGTCCGGCCTGCGAGGCCCCGTTCCACCCGGGTGATGTTTTCTGTCGCCACTGCGGAGCCACCCTCGAAACCGATCAGTCGGTCGCGCTGTGCGGCTCCTGCCACGCGCGCGTGGTCGGGCCGGCGCGGTTCTGCAACTCATGCGGGGATTCCCTGGCCCCGCGTTCCGGACGCAACGTCGCGTATCAGCTGCGCCTTCAGCAAGCCGATCGCGCCTCGACGTCGGCGCTCGACGCGGCCTGTCTCGCCGCCCCCACGGAGAAGCGGCTGCTGGCGGCACTCGTGGATCTTCTCGCCACCTCGGCACTGTTTGCCTTGTTCTCCCTGCCCCCGCTTGGCATCTACCTGAACTTCGAGAACGGCGGCTCGGTCGCCCCCTGGCTGATGGTGCTGCCCCTGCTTTCGTTCCCCGCTTATTTCCTGGGATTCTGGACCGCCCGAGCGGCCACTCCGGGCAAAGAACTGCTCGGCCTTGGCATCCTCATGAAGGATCCCGCGACACCCTTCGGTGCGCGGCAGGCCATCCTCCGTTTCTTCGGCATGTGCGTTTCCCTCGCCACCCTCGGTCTCGGCTTCATGATGATCCTGGTGGACGGCGACACACTGCACGATCGTCTGGCCGGCACCCGGGTTGTGGAGCGCCGCACATGAGCGGGAACCAGGGCCTGGAGTCGGGCCCGACGGCCGAGCCCGTCGCCACGTTGCCCGAGGGTCTTCCCGTGGACCCGGCCGCCCCCGCCGACGTAGCGGATCCCGCGGCCCGTCCCCGCCCGCTCTTCTCGGCGGCGTGGGATCTCCTGCACGATGTGTCCATCACCGTGCTCTTCTGCTTCTTCATCGTCACCTTCGTGGCCCAGCCCGTGCGGGTGCAGGGCGCCTCGATGCAGCCCCGCATCGAGGACAACGAGCGGATCCTGGTGAACAAGGCCATCTACCGCTTCCAGGGCGTCGCGCGTGGAGACGTGGTGGTGTTCTACTATCCGCGCGACCCTTCCGTCTCTTACATCAAACGGGTTATCGCCTTGCCCGGCGACTCGGTGGAGATCCAGGCGGGCTCGGTCCGTGTCAACGGAACCGTCATTGATGAGCCCTACCTCTTCCCGGAATACAAAGATCACTACGACATGCCGGAAACCACGGTTGAGCCCGGTCACTACTTCGTGATGGGCGACCATCGCTCGAGCAGCATGGACAGCCGGTCCTTCGGGGCCGTGCCGGAGAAATACATCTACGGCAAGGCGGCCTTCTGCGTGTGGCCCATCGCCAAAACAGGCCTCGTTCGGTGACCGCCATCGACCCGCGGCTCCGCCCCCAAAGGGGCGTTCGGCCTTCGTGCGCACTCGTTCTGGAGGATGGGACGGTTTTCCCCGGCCTGAGCTTCGGCCGGAGCGGAGACACCACCGGTGAGGTGGTGTTCAACACCGCCCTCGCGGGTTACCAGGAGGTTCTCACGGACCCCTCCTACGCCGGGCAGATCGTCACCATGACCTATCCCCACATCGGGAACTACGGGGTCTCCGCCCACGACATGGAGTCCGATCGCGCCCAGGTCACGGGCTTCGTGGTGCGTGAGATCGCGTCTCTCGATTCGAGTTATCGCTCGGAAGGTTCCCTCGAGGTCTGGCTCGATCAACAGGGCATCGTGGGCATCTGCGGCATCGACACCCGGGCGCTCGTACGTCACCTGCGCACGCAGGGCGCGAAGCGCGGTGTCATCTCCAACGGCATCTCCGACGTCGACGCCCTGGTGAAGCGCGCGCGGGCCTCGCGCGACATGAACGGCCTCGATCTCGCGAAAGAGGTCACCACCGCCGCCGCTTACGACTTCAGGGCGCGCGGAAGCGTGGTGGTTCCCCGTTTCAAGGTGGTGGCCTACGACTTCGGGATCAAGCGCAACATCCTGCGCCTGCTCCAGGCGTCGGGCTGCGATGTTCGCGTGGTGCCCGCCACCACCACCGCGGCCGAGGCCATGGCCTTGCGGCCCGACGGCGTGTTCCTCTCGAACGGCCCGGGTGACCCCGACGCCTGCACCTACGCCATCGAATCCGCCAAGGCCATCATGGATTCCGGGACGCCTCTCTTCGGCATCTGCCTCGGCCATCAGATTCTCGGCCTCGCCTGTGGCGGGAAGACCTACAAGCTCAAGTTCGGACATCGCGGAGCCAACCATCCCGTGAAGGACCTCCAGACCGGCAAGGTCGAGATCACCTCGCAGAACCACGGGTTCGCCCTCGACCGCAGCGTGTTCGAGAACCGCCAGTTCGAGTTGACCCACGTCAACCTCAACGACGATACCGTCGAGGGTTTCCGCCATCGCGATTTGCCGGTGGTCTCGGTTCAGTACCACCCTGAGTCCAGTCCCGGCCCCCACGATTCGCGGCACCTGTTTGCGGGCTTCGTCGAGATGATGGAAAAGAAGAAGGAAAACCACGGCCAGTGAAGGATCCGACCATCAAGTCCGTTCTGGTGATCGGCTCCGGTCCCATCGTCATCGGTCAGGCCTGCGAATTCGATTACTCGGGCACCCAGGCCATCAAGGTGTTGAAGCGCGAGGGCATCCGCGTGATCCTGGTGAACTCGAACCCGGCCACCATCATGACCGACCCCGAGTACGCCGACGCCACCTACGTGGAGCCGCTCACCGAGGAGTTCGTGGAGAAGATCCTCGAGAAGGAGCGGCCAGACGCGATCCTGCCCACGGTGGGTGGCCAGACCGCCCTCAATCTCGCGATCGCTCTCGCGAAGCGGGGAACTCTCGATCGTCTCGGCATTCGTCTCATCGGGGCATCGCGCCGCGCCGTGGAAGTGGGGGAGGATCGTCAACTCTTCAAGGAGGCCATGCATCGCATCGGTCTCGACGTCCCACGTTCCGCGGTGGTCAAGTCGCTCGAGGAAGCGCGTGCGGCGGTCGCGAACACCGGCATTCCCGCGATCATCCGACCGTCGTTCACCATGGGCGGCTCGGGCGGCGGCATCGCCCGCACCGAAGCCGAGTTCGAAGACATCGTGACCCGCGGTCTCATGATGTCGCCGGTCCACGAGGTGCTCATCGAAGAGTCCATCCTCGGCTGGAAGGAATACGAACTCGAGGTCATGCGGGACAAGGCCGACAATTTCGTGGTCATCTGCTCGATCGAGAACTTCGATCCCATGGGTGTCCACACCGGCGACTCCATAACCGTGGCTCCCGCGCAGACCCTGTCCGATCCCGAGTACCAGAAGATGCGGAACGCGGCCCGCGACATCATCCGCGAGGTCGGGGTGGAGACTGGCGGCTCGAACATCCAGTTCGCGACTGACCCTTTGACCGGCCGCATGATCGTGATCGAGATGAACCCGCGGGTCTCGCGCTCCTCCGCCCTGGCCTCGAAAGCGACGGGCTTCCCGATCGCCAAGATCGCCGCTCTCCTGGCCATCGGCTATGCCCTCGACGAGATCCAGAACGACATCACCCGCGTCACGCCGGCTTCCTTCGAGCCGACCATCGACTACGTGGTAGTGAAGATCCCGCGTTTCGCCTTCGAGAAGTTCCCCGGTTCGTCCTCCACCCTCGGCACGCAGATGAAGTCGGTGGGCGAAGTGATGGCCATCGGCGGCAACTTCAAGGAAGCGCTTCAGAAAGGCCTGCGCGGCCTCGAGATCGGAGCGAAGGGCTTCTTCCTCAAGGGTGTGAGCGACGCGGGTCTCACCGGAGCGGAACTCGACGCCGAGATGGCGCGTCCCAGTCCTGACCGGTTGTTCCATGTGCGCGCGGCCTTCGATCAGGGTCGATCCATCGAGAACATTCACGAGCTCACGGCCATCGATCCGTGGTTCCTCGATCAGCTGCAGCAGATCATCGATGCCGAGAAGGCCATCGTTGGCTCGGGTGCGGGCGACGGCCTTGGCCGGAATCCCGCGGCCTGGAAACACGCCAAGCAGCTCGGCTTCTCCGACGCGCGGATCGGCGATCTCACTGGCGTCTCCGAGGCAGAGGTTCGAACCACTCGCAAGGGCCTGGGCGTCGTGCCGGTCTACAAGCGCGTCGACACCTGCGCGGCGGAGTTCGAGTCCCACACTCCGTACATGTACTCGACCTATGAAAATGAGTGCGAGGCCGCTCCCACCACGAAGCGCAAGGTCATGATCCTGGGTAGCGGGCCGAACCGCATCGGCCAGGGCATCGAGTTCGACTACTGCTGCTGCCACGCGAGTTTCGCCTTCCACGAGGAGGGTTGCGAGACACTCATGGTGAATTGCAATCCGGAAACGGTGTCGACCGACTACGACACGTCCGATCGCCTCTACTTCGAGCCGCTCACCTTCGAGGACGTGATGAACATCGTCGAGCGCGAGAAGCCCCACGGTGTGGTCATCCAGTTCGGTGGACAGACACCGCTCAAGCTCGCCCTGCCCCTTTTCCGCGCGGGCGTGCCGATATGGGGCACCTCGCCCGACATGATCGACCTCGCCGAAGATCGCAAGCGCTTTGCCCGCCTTCTCGACGACCTGGGCATCGCCCAGCCGGAGAGCGGCACCGCGTCGTCGATTCCGGAAGCCCGTGAGGTGGCGCGGCGCATCGGCTATCCGGTGCTGGTGCGCCCGTCCTACGTCCTCGGCGGCCGGGCCATGGCCATCGTCTACACCGACGACGATCTCGAAGGCTTCGCCCACGAGGCGGTGAAGGCGTCGCCCGACCATCCCATCCTGATAGACCGATTCCTCGAGGACGCGTTCGAAGTCGACGTCGACGCGCTGGGCGATGGTGAACGTGTGATCATCGGCGGCATCCTCGAGCACATCGAGGAGGCGGGCATCCACAGCGGCGACTCCGCCATGGTGCTGCCCACGTACAAGGTCAAGCCCCAGCACATCAATACGATCCGCGACCACACCCGGAGGCTCGGCCTCGCTCTCAGCGTCCGCGGACTGATGAACGTGCAATACGCGATCAAGGACGACAAGGTCTATGTGATCGAGGTCAATCCGCGCGCCTCGCGCACCACGCCTTTCATCAGCAAGGCCACCGGCGTGCCCATGGCCAAGATCGCCGCGAAGATCGCGGCCGGACGGACCCTGAACGAACTCGGGCTCACGAAAGACCTCGAAGTGAAGCGGTTCTTCGTGAAGGAATCGGTCCTGCCGTTTGTGAAGTTCCAGGGCAGCGACATCCTGCTCGGGCCGGAGATGAAATCGACCGGCGAGGTGATGGGGATCGCGCGCACGGTGGGCGTCGCCTTTGCCAAGGGCCAGGCTGCGGCGGGTACGTCGCTCCCTACCAGTGGTGGCGTGTTCATTTCCGTGCACGACAGCGACAAGCCGGGAGTTCTCGAGATGGCGCGCTCCCTGCACGAACTCGGTTTCACTATCCTCGCTACCAGCGGCACCGCCGCATACCTCGCGAAAGGTGGCGTTCCTGCCGCCCCCGTTTCCAAGGTGGGCGAAGGCAAGCCCGATTGTCTCGATCTGATCCGTGGTGGTCAGATTCAACTCGTGATCAACACACCGCTCGGGCGAAAGTCCTTCGTGGACGACGGCGCCATCCGCAAACAGGCGACCCAGCAAGGCGTGCTCGCCTTCACCACGCTTACCGGGGCCGCGGCCAGCGTCGACGCGATCCGCGCCCTGCGCACCGACCCCTTCGAGGTGGAGTCGTTGCAGGAGATCCTCTCCTCGTGACCACGCGAAAGTCGCTGGTGCTGGCGCTGTCCGGCGGCGGCGCGCACGCGGCGGCCCACGCGGGCGTGATCGCCGAGTTGGCCGCCCACGGAGTGCATCCCGCCGGTTACGCCGGAGTCTCGGGTGGCGCCCTGGTGGCGGCCGCGTACCTCGGCGGCGCCAGCATGGACGCCCTGGTGGCCGAGGCCTCGCGTCTGCATCCGTGGTTCTGGGTGCGGGGATGGGGGGGCGGCCTTCTTTCGGGAACCAAGCTCGGTATCCTGATCGACGAGTTCCTGCCCAAGGAGACTTTCGAGGAGTTGTCCGCGCCACTCACCGTTCTCGCCACCGACATGGACAGCGGCCAGGGTGTGGCGTTCAAAACCGGCAACGTCCGTGACGCGGTGCGCGCCTCTTCCAGTTTCCCCGGCATCTTCCCCCCCTTCATCCACGAGGGCCGGCGCCTCTATGACGGTGGCGTCACCGACGTGGTGCCGGTGAAGCTCGCCCGCGAACTCGCGGGGGATGACGGCGTGGTGGTGGCGGTGGACGTGAACGGGGGCACGCGCTGGCCCGCCGCCGAGTCGTTCGTGGCCATCGCCCTGCGCGCCGGCCTGACCCTCCTGCGCTCGCGCACCCGCGTCGAACTCTCGGGCGCCGACCTCGTGATCGCCCCCGCCATGGGGGATTCCGGCTGGATGCAGCCGCGCAAGATACCCACCTTCTTCGAAGCCGGACGGGAAGCCGCCCGAACCGCCCTGCCGGAGATCACCCGCCTGATCGACGCCCGGGACTGAGACTAGGACCCCTGTGCGGAAGTTAGTTCGTTGGGCCATCGTGCTCCTCCTGATCCTCGGAGGCGCGATCTTCCTTCTGCCCGCGGAGAAGACGCCCCAGACCGGTCGGTGGCTCACGCGGGCCGGCCTCGAGTCGCGCGTGGTCACCCTGCCTCGCGGCGATGCCGGCGCCTTGCCCGGCGGACAGGTCGGCCAGCCTTCGCAGCGTCTCGACATCCGCTATGTCCGCGCCGGAACGGGGCCCACCGTGATTCTCATCCATGGTCTCGCCTCGTCCATCTACTCCTGGGCCGACGTCATCGGGCCGCTGTCCGCGAAGTTCGACGTGGTGGCGATCGATCTGCCCGGCTTTGGCGCGTCATCGCAACCGGGTGATCTCTCGTTCGATGACAACCCGCAAGCCGTGGTCCGATTGATGGACGTTCTGGGGATCGAAAAGGCCCACTTCGTGGGCAACAGCATGGGCGGGGCGTTGTCGCTTTTTCTGGCTGCGCGGCACCCGACCAGAGTCGACCGTGTCATCGTCCTGGATGCCGCTGGCTTCGCCATGAAGCCGGATGAGCGGCCTTTCCTCGTCCAGCTTCTCGCCTCCGGGGCCACGGGCGCCATTGCCGAGCGCCTGCCCGTGCGCCGAGGGCTCACCCGGGCCGCCCTGAATCACCTGATTCGCGACCGATCGCGCGTCACCGAGGAACGCATCGACGAATATGTGGCGCCCCTCCAGCGTCCGGGTGCGCTCGAGGCCACGCGGTCGCTACTGCGTTCGCGGTTCGATGAGCGCTTCGTCGCGGACCTCGGCCTCATCCGCGCGAAGACCCTCGTGGTCTGGGGGAGATTCGATCCCTGGCTTCCCCTCGAAGACGCCGATCGCTTCGTGGCCGCCATCGGCGGCGCGCGCAAGGTGGTGCTGGAGACCGGACACATGCCCCAGGAGGAAAAGCCCGCCGAAGTGGCGCAGCTCATCGGAGAATTCCTCATCTCATGAACGCGCGATCCTCGAGGTTCACCCTCTTCGTAGCTCTCGGCCTCTCCGTGGCGGGCTGCGGGCGCGAACAGGGCGTCGACCTTGGCGGTCAGTATGTTGCCCGCCTGGTCGAAGCCCAGGTGGTGGGTGAAGGGAAGGATTTCGTCACCGGCGCCCATGGGCGAATGATCCATATCGACGATGTGGGCCTCCGCGTCCTGCCCGCTTCGCCCCCTTCGAAGATCGTGCTGAAGACCGACATCCCGTGGGGCGGCGTGCTCCACATCTCGGCGGGAATCGCTGAGGACCGTCAGTCGAAGGGCGCGGTGGAGTTCGTGATCGGGGTGATGGAGAACGGCAAGAACCACACCGTTCTGACCCAGGTCATCGATCCGATCTCCCGGCCCGAACATCGCGCCTTCGTGAGCCTCCGCGCCGACCTGGCCCGCTTCGCAGGGAGGGATCGCGAATTGGTGCTTGAGACCCGTGCCTTCGAGAAGGACGGCGATCTCTACCGCGCCTACTGGGGCGCCCCGAACATCGCGGTGGACCAGAAGGTCGCGGTGAGGAAGGACCCCCTGGTCATCCTCTACCTTGTCGACACATTGCGTGCCGATCACACCACGCCCTACGGCTACGAGCGGGAAACCACCCCGGAACTCGGGAAGTTCGCGAAGGACGCCGTTCTCTTCGAGACCGCAATCGCGCACTCCTCGTGGACCAAGCCTTCGGTGGCCTCGATGATGACTTCGCGCCTGCCCTCAAGGCACCGCGCGGTGCAGCTGCGGGATCCCCTCGATGGGGGTCAGGTGACCCTGGCGGAGATGCTCGACGCCAAGGGTTTCGCCACGGGAGCGGTGATCGCGAACTCCGTGGTCTACGACAAGGACTCCAATTTTTCCCAGGGCTTCGACGTCTTCGCCGGCCTTCACGGGATCGAGGGCGAGCGATCCAAGGTGGTGGACACCCGCCTCGTGGTCGATCGGGCTCTCGAATTCCTCGATTCGAGGCGCGGCCTTCCGACCTACCTCTACGTCCACACCATGGATCCGCACGTCCCCTACTCGCCTCCGGCACCCTTCGACACCATGTTTGAGCCGAAACCCACGCCGGGGCATTCGGGCATGGATCCGCGTTACGACTTCCACGAGCCTCTCGACCGCGAGCGCCTGATCGCCCAGTACGACGGCGACATCGCCTATGGCGATCAGCAGTTTGGTCGGTTCATCGATGAGCTGAAACGCCGTGGCGTTTACGACGACGCGGTGATCCTGTTCGTGGCCGACCACGGCGAAGAGTTCCTCGACCATGGCGGTTGGCTGCACGGGCGGTCGGTGTTCGACGAGCTGGTGCGGATTCCCCTGATCGTCAAGTTCCAGGGCGGCCGCGGCGCGGCTTCGCGGGTCAAGCAGATGGTGGCGCTTTCCGATGTCCTGCCCACAGTGCTCGAAGCGGTGGGCTTGCCTGTGCCCGATCCTCCTATGATTATCGGCCGACCCCTTCAGGGGGTCGCTTTCTCGAAGGTTCCCGAGCCGCCGGTGGTTTCGGAGATCTCGCACCGCACCTTCGTGTCGTCCGGCATCCGCACCGGCGAGGCGAAGTACATCCGCCGCTTCTCGCCCCAAACCGATGAGCTGTTCTTCGACCTCGTCAGGGACCCGAAGGAACAGAAGAACCTGATCGGCGAGAACCCCGCGGGGGCCCGGCGTTTGCGGGCGGCGGTAGAAGAGACCATGCAGGTCACTCCCTATCGCTACGTGCTCCGGGCCCTCACGCCGCTGGCCCAGACCCTGATTCTCGAGACCACGGGTTGGATCGAGGGCGTGGAGACGGCGGGCCTTGGCATCACCGAGAAAGCCCAACTCAAGAACAACGCCAGGGTGCTCGAGATCACCCTCTCACCCAAACCCGGGGCTCCGCGCGACGTCTTCTTCCGCGTCCGGCCGGTGGGTGTCCCCGTGACCCTGCGTGGTCGCCTGGGTGCGCGCGATCTGGGTGCTTCCGACGTGTTCATCGGCGAACACGGCGCCCACCCGAGCGCCGTGCCGTTCTTGCTTCCGGAAGTGGATGGGGACTTCGTCACGGGAATGTTCAAGCCTGGTCCGGCGCGCGCGGGCATCGTCCTCTACCTCGACCAACCCTCGGACCGGGCCATCAAGGATCTGAAGCCCGAGGAGCGGGAACAACTCTGCGCTCTCGGTTACATCAACTGCAGCGCGCGCTGAGCGACTCACCGTGACCACCGCCGCCTCCCGTCCGCCGAGCCGTCTGGTCGTCTTCGATCTCGACGGAACCCTGATCGATTCGATCGGCGACATCGCGTCGTCGGTGAACGCTGCCCTCGCAGAGCGCTACGGCGACACCGGTCGCCTGCCCATGGGAACCGTCCGCGGTTTCGTGGGTTCGGGGGCACGGACACTCATCGAGCGATGCCTCGAATCTCTGGGCCAACCCGCCGCTGATGTGGGGCCGGTATTCGAGCGGTTTCTTCCCCTCTACAACGCGCGTCTGGTGGAGACGACCCTGCTTTACCCGGGAATGCGCGATGCCCTTGACGTGATTGCCACCGCCGGCCGTGCGCAGCTCGCCGTGCTCACCAACAAACCTGGAAGCATGAGCCGGACCATCGTTCGCGCACTCGGCCTTGAGGGTCGGTTCATTGGCGTGATCGGCGGCGACGATCTGAAGTCCCGCAAGCCCGATCCCGAGGGATTGCTGAAGCTGTGCGCGACCGCCGGCGTGGCACCGTCGGAAGCGGCCCTTGTGGGTGATTCCGCGGTGGACATCCTCACCGCCAAGAACGCGGGCGTCCTGGCCGTGGGTGTCTTGTGGGGCTACGACCGCGACGGCGTCGAGCGCGAGCGACCCGACGTCACCGTTGCCCATCCCGCGGACCTCGTCCGCCTCAATATCTGACGCGGTAGTTTTCGGCCGAGCCGCCCACTTGGGCGTCGATGCGTTCGAACGCGAGGCCTTCCAGCGGACCGGCGGCCTCGACGGCCGCGCGGGTGAGCAGGATCTCCCCGGCCTTCGCGGTGTCCTCGCCGAGTTTGCTGGCCGCGTTCACTTCGCGGCCGAAGACATCGATGTCACCGATGCGCAGGATCTCGCCGTGGCCGATGCCCACGCAGAGCAGGACTTCAGTTTCCGGCGGCCGATGGCGGTTCAGATCCTTCATCGCGAGCTCCATCTCCACCGCGCAGCGGACAGCGGAGGCGGTGCGCCTGAAGATCACGATCAGCGAGTCGGCCTCGATCTTGATGAGGATGCCGTCGTGGCGCTTGATGATCGGGCTGAGGATCCGCTTGTGCTCGTGGATAATCTGGAGGAAGTGGAGAATCCCGAACTGCTCCACCTGACGCGAGAAGCCCGAGAGATCGGTGAACATCACCGCCCAGGTCTCGCCGAACAGATCCCAGATTCGCCGGTCGAGGGCGGCCTGGTCCACTCCCGGGCGCGATCGTTCCGCGATCAGGTCCCAGAGACGGCTCTCGCTGCCCTTCAGAAGTTTGTCGCGCATCGCGTGAGGAGCCTACTCCGGACGCCCGCCGACCGGAAGGCCGCCCAGTGTGACGTGGATCGCACCGGCCATCCGGCATGCGGATGTCGCTGTGCTACGCTCGGCGGGGCCAATTTCTGATGAGAATGCACGTCTTCGGTGACCCTGCCGCCCTGTTCGCGGAACCTCAGTCCGAAGTGTCGGGCATTGGCGACGCGACTCAGCTTTCTGGCCTTCTGGAGGACCGCGACGCCCTCATCGTGGCCGACGCCGCCCTGCTGATGCGCAACGCCGACACCGTATCAACGACCCTCGCGACGTGTCGAGCCGCCGTGGTTCTCGTGGGGACGGCCGAGGACGTGACCCCTGCTCTCTCCGCGTTTCCCTCCGTTCCCGCCGTCCTCGTGGCCCCCATCTCCAACCTGGCTCTCGAACGGGCCTCCCGCTTCGCGCGTGAGACCGCGGGGCGCAAGTACGCGGTGTCCACGCTTGAAGGCCAGCTCGCACGCCGCAACGTCGAGTTGTCCGAACTCAACAAGATCGGGGCGGCTCTCTCCGCCGAACGCGATATCGGCCACCTCCTCACCCTGATCCTCGACAAGTCGCGCCAGATCACTGCGGCCGACGCGGGCAGTCTCTACCTGGTGGTCCGCGGCGAGGCGCCGGGCCAGCCCGACTCCCTGCGCTTCGCCCTGGCCCAGAACGATTCGGTCCAGATCGCTTTCCAGGAATCGCGGATGCCCCTCGATCAAACGTCGATCGCGGGGTACGTCGCCGTGCAGGGCAAGGCCGTGAACGTGGCCGATGCCTACGAGCTGCCCGCGGGGACGCCCTACAGCATTTCCAGGTCCTTCGACAGCAAGTCCGGCTACCGAACGAAGTCGATGCTGGTGGTGCCCATGCGCGACCACCAGGGCGAGATCATCGGTGTCATCCAGCTCATCAACAAGAAGACCGAGCGCAGCGCCATTCTGAAGCCCAGTTCGCTGGTCGCTCGCCTGGTTGCGTCCTTCGACGATCTGGACCTCGACCTTGTCATGTCCCTCGCCTCTCAGGCCGCGGTGGCCCTGGTGAACACTCGGCTGATCGAAGACATCAAGTCGCTTTTCGAGTCCTTCGTGCAGGCTTCGGTGACCGCGATCGAGAGTCGCGATCCCACCACCTCGGGTCATTCCGGCCGCGTGGCCGAGTTGACGGTCGGCCTGGCCCAGAGGGTGGACGGCGCCTCGGCCGGTCTGTTTGCTCCTGTGCGCTTCTCCCGCGACCAGATCCAGGAGATCCGCTACGCCAGTCTGCTGCACGACTTCGGCAAAGTCGGGGTGCGGGAGAAGGTTCTGGTCAAGGCCAAGAAGCTCTTCCTCGGCGAAATGCTCGCTCTGCGCCAGCGCTTCGGCGTGATCAAGCGGACGGTCGAGGCCGAATACCTGCGGGCCAAGGTGGCGTGCCTCGAAGCCAAGGGAAGTCGCGAGGAACTCGAAGAACTCGACCTCGCCCATGCCCGTCGTCAGCGGGAGATCGAAGTTGCCCTCGAGGTCATCACCCGATCGAACGAGCCGAGTGTGCTGGAGGCCGACACTGCGAGCGCGCTGCAGGAACTGCCGGCCATGAGTTACCTGGATGTGGACGGCGTCACTCGCCCCTACATCACCGCCAACGAACTTGAGTCCCTCTCCATCCGCCGCGGTTCGCTCTCCGACCAGGAGCGCATCGAAATCGAGAGCCACGTCACCCACACCTTCCGCTTCCTTTCGCAAATCCCCTGGACCGGCGAATTCGCCCGTGTGCCGGAGATCGCCTTCGCCCACCACGAGAAGCTCGACGGCACCGGCTATCCGCGCCGCCTGCGCGCCGCCGAGATCCCACTGCAGTCGCGGATGATGACCATCTCCGACATCTTCGACGCCCTCGTGGCCTGGGATCGGCCCTACAAGAAGGCGGTGCCTGTGGACAAGGCTCTCGCCATCCTGCACGACGAGGCGAAGCAGGGCAAGCTCGACACCGAGTTGCTCCAGGTGTTCATCGAGGCCCGCGTCTATGAGCTGACCGCGCGCCAGGCCGCGGGCAGCGCCGTTTCGTGATGACCCGGATCATCGCCCACCGGGGCAACTCTTCCGAGGCTCCCGAGAACACCACCGCGTCCTTCGAAAGCGCGATCGCCGCGGGGGCGACTCTTCTCGAGTGCGATGTGCAGATGACCGCGGATGGGCACATCGTGGTGATCCACGACCCCACCCTCGAGCGAACAGCCGGACGTCCGGGCGACGTGCGCTCGCTCTCCCTGGCCGAAGTGCAGGCGGCGGACGTGTGCTGCTCGGCCCGCTTCGGCGCGGGCTTCTCTCCGCAGCGCGTCCTCACCCTCGGCCAGCTCCTCGCATCCATCAAGGGCCGCGCCCGACTGATGGTGGAGATCAAGAAGGACTCCTCTCACGAGGGGAGCGATGTCTTCGAGCGTCGCATAGCCGCGGAAATCGTGAAGTCCGGGGTGCGGGTGAGCCCCGACATGGAGACCGATGTGGCCCTGCTCTCCTTCTCGACCCGGATCCTCGAGCGCATGGCAAAGATTCTCCCGGACGCTCCGCGCGGGCATCTCTTCTACCGCGACCCGGAGGACGTCATGTTCGCGGCGGCGCAAAGGGCGGGCGCCACCTTCGTGATGCCGGAGAAGGGACACGTGTCGAAGGATTTTGTCGCCCGCGCGGCGGAGCGAAATCTGGGTGTGGCTACCTGGGTCTGCGACGATCCCATCGAGTTCGGGAGACTCGCGGGACTCGGTCTTCTCGGGATCGGCACCAATCGACCGGTCGCCATGGTGCAGACCGCGGCATCCGACCCCTCGCGCGCCTGATGCACATCCATCTCGACCCCGTGGGGGGCATGGCCGGAGACATGTTCGTGGCCGCGCTGCTCGACGCGTTCCCGCCGCTGGAGACGGTGGTGCAGCGCGCGGTGCGGGCGGCCGGTCTGCCCCCTCGGTTCGGCCTTGACCTGGTTTCGCACGCCGACCACGCTCTCACCGGAAAGCGCTTCCTTGTGTTGGAGTCGGGCCACGGATCCGAGCACGCCCCCGATCACGCGCACCCAAAGGCGCCCTCAGACTCGCACGATCACCCGCACCCGCACCCGCATGAGCATCCACAGCCGCATGAACACGCCCATGACCATGAGCATGGCCACCGACCCTTCGCGGAGATCCGCGCGGGCCTCACCGCCGCCCCCCTCGATCCCGGTGTGCGCGATCATGCCCTCGCAATCTTCACGCGATTGGCCGAAGCCGAAGCCCAGGTTCACGGCGCCACCACCGACACCGTGACCTTCCACGAGGTCGGCGAGTGGGATTCGATCGCCGATATCGTGGCCGCGGCGGCGATCATCCACGGTCTCGGACAGGCCACCTGGACGGTGGGTTCGCTGCCCCTGGGCTCTGGCTTCGTGAAGTCCGCCCACGGCCTGCTGCCCGTTCCCGCACCCGCGACCACCCTCCTCCTGCGTGGCCTGAGCGTCCGCGACGACGGCGTTGGTGGCGAACGGGTCACGCCCACCGGCGCGGCCATCGTCCGCCATCTTCTGTCTTTGCCCGGGGTCGCTCCTCGCGAGCGCACTTTGCTCGGGACTGGCCTGGGCTTTGGAACCCGCGCCTTACCCTTCATGTCCAACTGCGTCCGCGCCCTCGTGTTCGACGCGGCTCCGCCCGCCTCTCTCCCGCACGGCGACCACGTGACCGCGATCGAGTTCGAAGTCGATGATCAGACCCCCGAAGACCTGGCGATCGGTCTCGATCATCTGCGCGCCCATCGAGGCGTGCTCGACGTTCTTCAGATGCCGGGCCTGGGCAAGAAGGGTCGGGTGGTCATCTCGGTCCGCGTGTTGTGTCGAACCGAGTCCGAGGAAGAAGTGGCCGCCTTGTGCTTTCGCGAGACCACCACGCTTGGCGTGCGTCTCCTCGACGTCCGCCGCCATACCCTCGCTCGCACCTCGAACGCGATCGAGGTCGAGGGGCGACGAATGGAGACCAAGCGGGCGGAACGGGGGTCCGGGGCCACGGCGAAGATCGAGGCCGAGAGCCTTCGGCTGGTTCAAGGCCACGCCGAACGCGAACGTCTGCGTCGCGCCGCCTTTGGCGTCGACGAATCGCGATGACCGAGGGGAACGGGAACGGTCGCTTACACTCGACCGCCATGGACGAGATCCGACCAACCGAAACCGCCCTGTTCCGTGAGAAGGCGAGCTTTCCCGAGGCCGCGAGTCTGGCCGAAGCAGCCTCGCGACTCGAGTCGGTTCTGCGCGATTGCGGCGAGGTGGTGGTGGCGCTGAGCGGTGGCGTCGATAGCCTGACCCTCGCTGCCTTCGCCCACACCGTGCTTTGGGACAAGGCGATGCTGGTTCACGCGGTGTCGCCCGCGGTACCCGCCCAGGCCACGGCGCGGGTGAAGGAATTCGCTCACGCGCGTGGGGCTGCCCTCACGCTCCTCGACGCGGGCGAGTTCGCGGACGAGGCCTACCGCACTAATCCCGTGAATCGCTGCTACTTCTGCAAGAGCCACCTGTACGACGCCATCCGCGCGAAGTTCGCCTCTTTGATCGCGTCCGGGACCAATCTCGATGACCTCGGCGACTATCGCCCGGGTCTGCTGGCCGCGCGGGAGCGCGGGGTCCGGCATCCCTTCGTCGAAGCGGGCCTCACCAAGGCACGCGTGCGTGAGATGGCGCGTCATCTGGGGCTGGGCACGATCGCGGAACTCCCGGCGGCGCCGTGTCTGTCGAGCCGAGTGGAGACCGGCCTCCGTATCGAAGCCACGGCACTCGGCCTGATCGACGCCATCGAGACTGAGCTTCGCGACGCCCTTCAACCGCTGACCGTGCGCTGTCGGGTGCGCCACCGCGGCGTGGTGGTGGAGATGGATGAAGCGTCGCTCACTGCCCTCGCTCCCGAACAGTTGCGGAGCTGGACCGCGAGGATCGCCACGCGGGCCCTCGCCGGGGGTCTGAAGGCCGTGGTGGACTTCGAGGTCTATCGCCAGGGCAGCGCCTTCCTTCGACCTCCCTCGTGACCGGTTCCCAGGACTTCGATCTCGATCTTCTGCGCGCCGATCGCGTTGGCCTCGACGAGGCTCTCTTCTGCGCGGGCAAGACCGTAGAGCAGATCTCCCGGATCGTGGAGACGGTGGCCGCGGCCGGCCGCTCGATGCTCCTCACCCGGCTGACCGAGGATCGGCACCTCGCCCTTGAAGCGCCCCTTCGCGCGCGGCTCTCCTACGACCCGCTCTCCCGCACCGCGTTTCTGGGCACCCCCCGCCCCCAGGGCGAGACGGCGCGGGTGGCCGTCGTCTGCGCGGGAACGTCGGACCTTTCGGTAAGCCGCGAAGCCGCGCGCACCCTCGAGTACTACGGCGAGAGAGTGTCGGAGTTCAATGATGTGGGGGTCGCCGGGATCCATCGCCTTCTCGCACGCATCGCGGGCATCCGTGCCCACGAAATCGTGATCGCCGTGGCTGGGATGGACGCCGCCCTGGTCAGCGTCCTTGGCGGGCTGGTGCGTTCGCCCGTGATCGCGGTGCCCACCTCGGTGGGCTACGGAGCAGCCCGCGATGGCGAAACCGCCCTCGCCGCGTCACTCTCGAGCTGCGCCGCCGGCGTGACCGTGGTCAACATCGACAACGGCTTCGGCGCGGCCTGCGCGGCCCTGCGCATCCTCAATCGACGCGCCTGAGGCCCCGGGATAGCCCCGTCCCATTCACCTCACTTGGTGCGGCAACGCACGTTTCGGGCGGAGATCGGCGCGTACACTCGGCCGAGGAGACACGCCATGAATAAAGTGACCATTGCCGCACTGGTGATTGCCCTGTCCGCATCGGCCGGCGCCTTTGCCGACAAGCCGCAGAAGCCGGACAAGAAGCAGGACAAGGCCAAGGCCAAGTCCGGCGACAAGGCCCAGAACAAGGCCCAGAACAAGAACAAGGGCGGAGACTCCCATGGCACCGTGGTTTTCGGCTCCAGCGACCGCGAAGCCGCTCGCGCCTATTTCTCCCAGAAGTACGGCCGCGGCAACTGTCCCCCGGGGCTCGCGAAGAAGAACAACGGCTGCCTGCCTCCGGGGCAGGCCAAGAAGCGCTACCGCGTAGGCGAGCGCCTTTCGGCCAACGTCGTCTATATAGAGGCTCCATCCGAGCTGGTCGTGAGGCTGCAGCCCATCTCCTCCGGTCATCGCTACGTCATCGTCGATGGCGATCTGGTCAAGCTGGTGATTGGCACCCTGCTCGTCGTGGATGCGCTAGACGGTCTGATCAACTAGCGCCAGCCGCACCGTTCCTCGAACGCGGACGTACCGATTCCGAATGGGCGTCGACGTGCAGGGCCAGACGTTCGAGCACCCGCGCCGGCTTCAGTTTCAGGAATGTGGCGTGGGCCGTCATCGACTGCGCGCGGTAGTCGGCGGCTACGTCGCGAAGAACCCGGGCCAGGGCCGGGTCGCTCCGTCGGAATCGTGAGGCTGCTTCGGCGAGCCAGTGCGAAAGGACGATACGGTCCTGGATATCGCCCAGGGCGCTCTGCAGAGGCTTGAGCTGAATGACCCGAGCCTGCGCCCCCGAATCGACCTCGGCCAAAACCTCGATGGCATAACGCAGGCTGCGCACGCGCCGCCGTAACTCGTGGAGGCGCACCGGGTCGTAACGGCGCCCCAGGGCCTTCAGTGTCTCGATGGCCCGGCGTCTTTGTTGCCAGGCTTCGGCCCGCGTTCTTCGGATGACGGTGGGCACCGAGGCTTCGCCATGTTCCAGCAGGTCGATGAGACGGCGGTCAAGGGCCGCGGGCCAGAGGGCGGCCGCGCGGGCGAGGCCGAGGCGCCGCTCGCTCTCGGAAAGGCCGGTCAGTCTCCGCCGCAGCGCCGCCGCTTCCGGAGTGGGGGCCGGCCGCCTGGCCAGGAGGGACCGCCCGACATCGCGATCGCGCGCGTCGGCCAGCGCCCTCGTGGCCCGCTGAAGGGCCCCCCGAGTCTTCTCCACGATGCCGCGGCGTTTCTGGGCCAGCGTTCGCAGTGCGGCGCGCAGCGACCGCGCGGCCACCCGAAAATCGTGCACGTCGTCGACACCTCCCCAAAGCGCGGGGTCGACCAAAGCGAGTACCGCGCCGACCCGCGGTCGCAGGAGACTACGTGTCCTCAAGGGCCCGGATCTCCCCGTCCGCCCGCCTCAGTCGGAGGGCCAGGGCGCGGGCCATGCCTACGAAGAACTGCTGCCCTAGACGCGGGTGCTTGTCGGTCAGGGCATCGAACCGCGCGCGCGTGATCGCGAAAACGTCGCTGGGGGTTTCCGCCACCGCGCTGGCCGATCGGATTCCGGCGTCCAGGAAGGCCATGTCTCCGAGGAAGTCGCCCTGACCAAACGTGGCCACATGGAACGGCTGCCCCTGGCCCGATAGAAACGAGATACGGATCCGGCCCCGCCGCACCAGGAACAACTCGTCGCCTTTGTCGCCCTGAGAGAAGATGGGTTGACCGGCCTCGTAGTGCCGGGCCTCGGCAAGATGCTCCAATTCCTTGAGTGTTTCCTCTTTGCGCCCCTTGAGGAACTCGATGTCGCTCAAGTTGAGCAGCATTTCGTCGGCCTCGGCGCCCTTGCCCTCGGAGCCCAGGATGGCGTCTTCCGCCCACTCGAGGGCGTCGGTCAACTGGCTGAAGAGGCGCGTGCTCCGCGCGCTCGAAACGAGGCCGACGGTCGCGAAGTAGTCGCGGCCCGCGATGCCCGAGGGCAGGGCCTGCGGAAGGTTGCTGTACAACAGTCGGCCGCCTCCCTCTTGAAGGCGGCGCTCGATCTGCTGGAGCAGATGCACGCCGGTGAAGTCGATCGATTCGATACGACGCAGGTCGAGGATGAGGTAGCGGCAGGTTTCGAGATCGCCTTCGAGTTCGGTGAGGAGCTGGTCGGTGGTGCCGAAGAACAGATCTCCGTGCAGTTCGGCCACCAGGATCTCGCGCCCGCGGCGCTTGAGGATCTCCATCTGTTCGGGCAAACGCTTGCGCCGCGACGACACCTGGTCGCCGTACATCTTCCGGTGGATGACCTGGCTGCGCACCTGGTCGCGGATGAAGAGCAGGATGGACAGGAATACGCCCACCATCGACGCGGCGATGAGGTCGACGAAGACCGCGACCCCGATGACGCTCGCGATCACGCCAAAGTCGAAGACGGTGGCGCGCTGCCGCGCGAGGGCGAGGCTCTTCCAGTCGAACATCCGGAACGCCACCACGAGCAGCAGGGCGGACAGGGCCGGGATCGGCGCCCAGGCGAGGACGGGGCCAAGCAGAAGGTAGGCGAGCAGCGCCATCACGCCCGCGATCAGGCCCGAGCGCCAGGTGGCGGCCCCGCTCGCGAGGTTCATCAACGTGGCTCCCGAAGTGCCCGCGCCGGGGATGCCTCCGATGGCCGCCGAGACGATGTTGGCCACACCCTGGGCGCGGATCTCGCGATTCGATTGATGCCGTCCGCGGGTCAGAGCGTCGACGAGGACGCACGTCTTCAAGGTGTCGATCGAGAGCAGCACAGAGAGGGTGATGGCGGGGCCGATGATGAGGGCGAGGTCGGCGCCGGTCACCTGGGGAAGTGCCGCGGCGCGATCGGCGAGGCCGGCCCAAAGGGATCCGGCACTCGACAGGGGGCCGATGAGCAGAGGATTGCGGTCGAGAGAGAGCAGTTGCGAATCCCGCATGGCGAGACCAAAGTAGGTGGCGATGCCGGTGACAAGGCCGATGATGGGCGCGGGCACAGCTTTGGTCAGCCTCGGCGCGAACCACGTGGCCGCGATGGTGGCGACGCCCACGGTCAGGGAGATGGGGTTCCAGAGCCCCGGATCGCGAACACCCACGGATGTGGCCACGTCGCGGGGCAACCCGAGAAACGAGGGGAGCTGCTTCAGGAAGATGACGATGGCCACCCCGGAGAGGTAGCCGGTGACCACGGGGTAGGGGATGTACTTGATCAGCGTGCCTCCCCCAAGGACGCCATACAGGATCTGCAGCGCTCCCGAGATCACCGCGGTGATGCTGAGAAGCAGCAGGGTCGACGACGGCGCGCGGCTCGGATCGCTTGCGAGCGCGAGGGCGAGGGCACCCATGACCGCGGCCGCGGGGGCGCAGGGCGCGGAGACCAGTCGCGGCGCGCCGCCAAGCAATGCGGCCACCACACCGATGGCGAAGGCGCCCAGCAGTCCGGAGAGCGCACCCGCTCCCGAATACTCGGTGCCCAAGGGGGCCACGATGGCCACGCCGAAGGCCAGGGAGGCGGGCAGGGCCACCAGCATGGCGGACAAGCCTCCCCAGAAATCATTGACAAGGTCCGACCGAACGTCCGCCATCCTGGACATCATGCACTCATCCGGAGGGTCAGGCAAGAAGCAACTCGAACTACTTCACCACTTCGAGCCGCACCCGACCCGTGCCCGGGCCGATCAGACCGATCACGCGAGCCGCGCCTCGCGATACATCGATGAGCCGCCCCTTGTGATTTGGGAATAGATCGTTGATGCGGACGGTGGCGCTTTTCCCGGTGGAGACGAGCGTCACCTTGACCTTCGTACCGCAGGGCCACCGACCGTGGGCCGCGGTCAGGGCGTCCTGATCGAAGCGCTCGCCGCAGGCCGTCCTCTTCCCGTGATACCCCGGGCCGTACCAGGAGGCGGTTCCGGCGGCGGTGGCGCCGATCTTCGGCGCGGGCCGATCGGCCAGGCGGACCTTGGGCTTCGGATTCGTGGCACACGCCGCGAGCCAGGAGGCGGCGAGTGCCAGTGCGAGTGCGCGGCTATTCGATGACACGCCTCACCAGGGGCCGCGTGGGCGCCGGTTCCTCGGCGATGTCGAATGCGCCATCGAGACGGGCGAGGGCCGCGTCGAGTTTCGCCCGATCGTTGTAGTGGAGGGTGGCCAACAGATCGCCCTTCTCCACCGGGTCGCCGACCTTGAGCCGGAACTCGATGCCCACCGCGGGATCGACCTTGTCGGCCACAGTGTTGCGCCCCGCACCCAGCAGCATCGACGCTTCGCCGGCGGCCCGGCAGCCGACGCGGTGCAGGAAACCCGTGCCAAGAGCGCGAAGTTCGTGACGTCCGCCAGCGTGAGGCAGGCGGGATGGATCGTCGCAGACCCGCGGATCGCCGCCCTGGGCCTCGATGACGTGGCGGAACAGTTCGAGGCCCGCGCCGCTTTCGATGGCGCCCCGGATCTTCTTCCGCCCCGCCTCGAGGTCGGGCTGCACCGAGGTCAGGACCAGCATCCACGCCGCGAGTTCGACGGAGAGATCGATGAGGTCGGCGGGCCCCTCGCCACGCAGAGCGCGGATGGACTCCTCGATCTCCAGAGAGTTGCCGACCATGTAGCCCGTGGGCTCGTTCATGTCGGTGATCACGGCGGCTACGCGTTTGCCCATGCCCTTGCCGATGTCCACCATGCGGGTGGCGAGGGTGATGGCGTCCTGCTCGACCTGCATGAAGGCGCCGTCGCCGGTCTTGACGTCGAGGATCAAGGCGTCGATGCCCTCGGCCAGCTTCTTTCCCATGATCGAAGCCACGATCAGGGGAAGGACGGGGACGGTGGCGGTGACGTCTCGCAGGGCGTAGAGCTTTTTGTCCGCGGGAGCGATCTCGACGGTCTGGCCGATGAAGCCGAGCTTGTGAGCGCGCAGTGTCTTGCGGAATTCGGCGAGGCTCAAGCCCACCCGGAAACCGGGGATGGACTCGAGTTTGTCGAGGGTGCCGCCGGAGTGCGAGAGACCCCGGCCGGAAATCATGGGCACGGTCACGCCGCAGGCCGCGGCGAGGGGCGCGAGAATCAGGCTGGTCTTGTCTCCCACCCCGCCGGTCGAGTGTTTGTCGACTTTCGGTCCCTCAAGGTCGGAGAGGTCGAGGATCTCGCCCGAGTGGAGCATGGCGCGGGTGAGATCGGTCGTCTCCTCCGAGGTCATCCCCTTGAAGTTCACGGCCATGGCGAAGGCGGCCATCTGATAGTCAGGCACTTCGCCGCGCGCGTAACCGGTGATGAGGAAGTCGATCTCGGCCCGGGTGAGGGCGTGGCCGTCGCGCTTGCGCTCGAGGATGGTCGGGACGCGCAGGGTGGGGGGGGCTCCGGTGCTCACTTCGCTTCTCCCTCCGGCGTCTCCTTCTTCTCGTTGATCCGGCCCAGGGTGGCCCACAAGTCGCGTCGCGGCTTGGGCGAGGGGGCGGGAGGCATGGCCGGCATCTGGGGCATGTTCCGAAGCACCTGTTCCATCAGGCTCTGCTTCGTCTCTTCCTTCTTGGCCGGGCGCCGCGGGATCTTCGCGTGTTTGAAGTCGTGCGTGTTGTGGCAGGTCCGGCACGTTGTCTTGGCGATCTCGCCGTTCACGACGCTCGCGATGTCGTGCGAGAGCAACAGGTGGCACGAGGTGCAGTAGTCGTCTTGAACTTCGCCGATTCGAGGCACGGTGGACATGGTCAAAGCAGGCTCCTTGAGCGGCAACTTGGTGGAGGGCGCGATCTCACCCGTGTCGGGCGACCCTCCGATCTGCGGCTCACAAAACGCACGGCAAGCCTTCAGTTCGGCTTCAGCCTAGCAAATACAAGGGCCCACACAAGCCACAGGGCAAACATCACCCCGCTCACGATGAAGTTCGCGGGCTGATACAGGCTCGAGCCCGAAAGGTCGTGCCACCGGGTGAGACCGTAGTGGACCATCTGCGCGCCCAGGCAGATCACGGCGATCCGCTGAAAAGGATTGCGAAAAGGGGTGACGACTACGGAGGAGAGCGAGCGCAGTGCAGCTGCTCCCGCCGCCGCCACTGCGGGCCAGGCGTAGGCGAGGGGGCGTTCGGTGTTGTTCGAGATGATCAGCGTGCCGTAGGTTGCGAGCACCAGGAAGGTGAGATCGAGGTTCTCGCGCACCCGCCGGGTGAACCCCCACAGATCGGCGAGGGCGAGGGAGAAGAAGACGCCCCACGTGCCGATGGTGAGCACGTACCACTGCTTGTCGAAGAAATGCCGCCCTCGGAAGCTCATGCTGTCGATCACTCCTGACCACCAGTCGTCCGGGGCGATCGGAGTGATGAGAGCGTGCAGCGTGAGAGAGACCGAGAAGAACGCGGCCCCGATGGCCCCGGTGCGCAGGACCGAGGTCTTGAAGTCGTGTCGTCGCAGGGTGTGGAAGAAGGCGAAGGGGAGGACGAGCACGAAACTCTCGCGCACGAAGCCCGCGCCGAAGCCGAGAAGGATGGCGAGGCGCCAGGGCGTATCAAGTTGGATAGCGAGAATCGCTGCGGCCACGAGGGCCATGCAGAGCGGATCGGACATCCAATACTGGTACTCGAACCAGCGCACCGCGCCCTGGGTGAGGCCCATGAGCGCAATCACCAGCGCCGAGACCTCGGCCTGGAAACCGCGCGCGCGCAGGAAGAGGAAAACGCAGGCAAGGAACGCGACCAAGGAGGCCTGGGTCAGTAGATAGAAGGCCTGGTTCACGGTGAGGCCCATCGCCATCAGACCCCGGGCGATGCGTGGCGCCCCGACCCGGAAAGCGTAGGGCGGGTCCTCGGGCTCTTCGGGATTGAGCGCCATGTGGATGTAATGGCGATGGTCGGTTTCCATCACCAGCCGCGGCCGGTGCACGAAGCCGAGTTGTGAGGCGACGTAGCCCGCGTTTGCGGCCACGATGAGCACGGCGAGGACGAGCCCGATCCGGATGTCCCGTCCCGTCAAAGCCATGGGCGGCGAAAGGGGCGCGCTAGACGCGGGCCATGTCGGCGTCGACCATCATGCGTACGAGGGTCTTGAAGTCGACTTTGGGCTTCCAGCCGAGCCGGGTTTTGGCCTTGGTCGGGTCGCCGAGCAGGAGATCCACTTCCGCGGGCCGGAAGAACCTGGGGTCGCTCACCACGTACTTCTCCCAGTCGAGGCCCGCGTAGGAGAAGGCTTCGAGGAGGAAGTCCTTCACCGACCAGGTTTCGCCGGTCGCCACCACGTAGTCGTCCGGTTGATCCTGCTGGAGCATCCGCCACATCGCTTCGACGTAGTCTCCCGCGAAACCCCAGTCGCGCTTGGCGTCGAGATTTCCGAGGTGGATGTCCTTGGCCTTGCCCTTCTTGATGGCGGCGAGGCCGAGTGTGATCTTGCGCGTCACGAAGTTCTCGCCGCGACGGGGCGATTCGTGATTGAAGAGAATGCCGTTCGACACGTGCATGTCGTAGCTCTCGCGGTAGTTCACCGCGATCCAGTGCGCGTACACCTTGGCCGCGGCGTAGGGCGAGCGCGGGTAGAAGGGCGTGGTCTCCTTCTGCGGCGTTTCGATCACCTTGCCGAACATCTCGGAGCTTCCCGCCTGGTACACGCGCGACTTGAGGCCCAGTTCGCGAACTGCGTCGAGCAAACGGAGGAAGCCGGTGCCCGTGGAGTTCCCCGTGTATTCGGGCATCTCGAACGAGACCTTCACGTGGCTTTGGGCCGCGAGGTTGTAGATCTCGTCGGGTCCCACCGCCTGCAGTGTCCTGATCAGCGACGATGTGTCGATGAGGTCACCGTAGTGCAAGTGGAGCTGATCGCGGACGTGGTCGATGCGCCAGGTGTTGAAGGAACTGGAGCGGCGAACCAGGCCGTGGACGTCGTAGCCCTTCTCGAGGAGGAGTTCGGCGAGGTAGCTGCCGTCCTGGCCGGTGATGCCGGTGATGAGTGCTTTTTTCATGGGAGTCTTTCCGCGAAAGCCGGTCGGGCGTTGAATCAGTCCACGAACCGGTATTTGATGAGGGTCCAGAGGGCGGGGAAGCCGTCCCGCCACGTGATCTTCTTGCCCTCGGAGTAGTCGCGACCGTCGTAAGTGATGGGAACCTCGTAAACCCGCGCGCCCAGCTTGAAGAGCTTGGCCGTGATCTCGGGCTCGATGCCGAAACGGTTCGAGTGCAGTGGCATGGGCTTCAGGATGTCGGCGCGGATGGCCTTGAAGCACGTCTCCATGTCGGTCATGGTCGTGTTGTAGAGGACGTTCGTGACCAGGTTCAGGAACAGGTTCGCGAGGTAGTGGGTGAAGAGGTGGCAGCGGTGGCGACCGATGAACCTTGAGCCGAACACCGCGTCGGCCTTGCCCTTGATGATCAGGTCGAGCAGGTCGGGGTACTCCTCGGGGGAGTACTCGAGATCCGCGTCCTGCACCACGATCACGTCGCCGGTGGCTTCCTTGATACCGCGGCGCACCGCGGCGCCCTTGCCCTGATTTCGCTCCTGATGGAAGAGCCTGAAGCCTTTGGGCCCGGCCAGCCGATCGAGGATTTCGCGCGAACCGTCGGTGGAGGCATCGTTCACGATGATGACCTCCTTGCGGACTCCCGGCACCGCGTTCACCCGGTCGATGATTTCCTCCACCGTGTTCTTCTCGTTGAACACGGGGATGATGACCGACAGGAGAGGGTCGGGAATGGGATTCGGGCGTCTCATTGTGGGCTACTGTATCCCCGGGGATGAGCCTCGCGCCATCGCCACGCTGTCTCCACGATCTCGTCGATCGAGGTCACGGCAGGCTCGAAGCCAAGCACGGTGCGGGAGCGCTGGGGCACGGCCACCAGAGCGGGGGGGTCGCCGGCGCGGCGCGCGCCGGTTCCGTGGGGCACCTTTCGGCCGGTTACCCTTTCCACGGCGTCGATCACCTCGCGAACAGAGGTGCCCTGACCGGTGCCGAGGTTGATGGCGATGAAGGGCGTCTCGGTATGGTCAACGGCATCGAGGGCCAGCACATGGGCCCGGGCCAGATCGTCGACGTGGATGTAATCGCGCAGGCAGGTGCCGTCCTTGGTGTCGTAGTCGTCGCCGAAGACGGTCAGCGGACCCCGACGCCCGGCCGCGGCATCGAGGGCGAGGGGGATCAGGTGCTCCTCGTGGGCGTGGTCCTCGCCGAGGGACCCGTCCTTGCGCGCCCCCGCGGCGTTGAAGTAGCGAAGTGCCACAGCCCGTAGCTGGCCGATGCGGGCGTACGCCTCGAGTACCTGCTCGAAGGCGCGTTTGGAGGCGCCGTAAGGGTTTACCGGTTCTTTGGGATGGTCCTCGGTGAGGGGACCCTGGGGGACGCCATAAGTCGCGCAGGTGGAGCTGAAGACCACCCGCCCCACCCCCGCGATGCGGGCCGCGTCGAGCAGGGCCATGGGCTTGACGAGATTCGTGTCGAAGTAGGAGCGGGGATCCTTCATCGACCCGCCCACCGAGAGCAGGCCGGCAAAATGGATCACGGCGTCGTGGCCGCCGAGCGCGAGGGTCATGGCGGTCACGTCTCCGATGTCGCCGCGCACCAGACGCGCCGAAGAGGGGACCGCCGCCTCGTGGCCGGCCGAGAAGTCGTCGATGACCGTGACCTGATGGCCGACGCGCAGCAGCTCGGCGGTGGCATGCGAGCCGATGTACCCGGCTCCGCCCGTGACCGCGACTTTCAAACTAGCGACGTCCCACGCCGAAGTATTCGAACCCGAGGGCCTTCACCGTCTTCGGGTTGAAGATGTTGCGGCCGTCGAAGATGAGGTGGCGGCGCATCAGCGATTTCATCCGCATGAAATCCGGCTCCCGGAACTCGTTCCACTCCGTGGCGAGGAGCAGGGCGTCCGCGCCTTCGAGGGCGTCGTAGCCGTTCTTCGCCCAACGCACCGAGGCGGGCAGCGAGGCCTTGGCGTGCTCCATGGCCTTGGGGTCGTAGGCCGAGACGATGGCCCCCTTCGCGATCAGGCCCTCGATCAGGAACAGGGCCGGAGCCTCGCGGATGTCGTCGGTGCGCGGCTTGAATGCCACGCCCCAAACCGCGATCTTCCGCCCCTCGAGACCGCCGAGCGCCTTCTCCATGCGGGGCAGCATGATCGTCTTCTGACGGGCATTCACCCGCTCCACCGCGGCCACGATCTCCATGGGAGAGCCGTGTTCGCGCGCGGTGTGTTCGATGGCCTTCACATCCTTGGGGAAGCAGGAGCCGCCGTAGCCGAGGCCCGGGAACAGGAAGGCGGGACCGATGCGGGAGTCGGTGGCCATGCCCTTGCGCACCATTTCCACGTCCGCGCCCGCGGCGTCGCACAGGTTCGCGATCTCGTTCATGAACGAGATGCGCAGGGCGAGCATGGCGTTCGAGGCGTACTTGGTGAGCTCAGCCGAGACATTGTCCATGGCCAGGATGGGCTTGCCGGTGCGCACGAAAGGTTCGTACAGCTCCTTCATCACCGCCTCGGCCGCGGGGTCGGAGGTTCCGATGACCACGCGGTCGGGTTTGAGGAAGTCGTCGACCGCCGCGCCCTCCTTGAGGAACTCGGGGTTCGAGACCACGCTGACCGGATGTTTGGTGCGCGCTTCGATGGCGGAGCGGACCTTGGCCGCGGTGCCAACGGGAACGGTGGACTTGTTGACCACGATCTTCGGGCCGTTCATGGCATCGGCGATCTGCTCGGCCACCTTCAACACGTATTGAAGATCGGCCGACCCATCCTCGTCCTGCGGAGTGCCCACGGCGATGAAGAGGACATCACATTCGCGGACGGCGACGCTGATGTCGGTGGTGAAACGGAGCCGACCCTCGGCCACGTTGTGAACCACGATCTCAGCGAGGCCCGGTTCGTAGATGGGTATCTGACCGTCGAGAAGCGCCTTGATCTTGGCCTCGTCGATGTCGACCCCGATGACGGCGTTGCCGTTCTCGGCGAAGCACGCGGCGGCGACCAGACCGACATAACCCGTTCCGACTACACCAATCTTCATGCGGTCCTGTATTTCCTATGGCTTCTTGATATGGACGGGCGCGGTGGGAGAGAGAACACGGAGACCCCGGGTCCCGGAAGGGAAGACCGCCCACGGTCCGATGCCTGAGCGACCGAGGCCCCAGTTTACCAAACAGCCGATCCCCCGTCCCGGCAGAGCCGGCCCGCTTGTTCCCGGCGCAGCGCCATGTATAAGCTTCTGGTATCACGAACTTTATCTGCCACTTTCGCCAATGAGAGTAGCCCTCGACGTCCGGCCGGCGCTCTCCCGGCCCACCGGGGTGGGCGTATACATCGGCGCCCTCGCGGGCCTGCTCCCCCGCCTCGACCCTCAGTCCCGGTTCACCCTTTTCAGCTCGTCGCTCCGCGAACGCTGGACCCATCCCCTCGCCGGCCCCAACGTCGACTTGGTGGACCGCCGTGTGCCGGTTCAGGTTCTGAATCTCGCCTGGAATCGTCTCTCCTGGCCCCCGCTCGAGATGTTGTGCGGCCGCGAATTCGACATCGCTCACTCGCCCCATGCTTTGCTGACTCCCACTCGAAGGGCCCGCCAGATCATCAGCATCCACGATCTCTTCTTCTTCAAACATCCGGAGATGACCGGGGGTGAGATCCGGCGCGATTACGCCGACCTCGTGGGGAATCACGCCCGCAGGGCCGCGGGGATCATCTGCCCCTCCGAGCACACCGCTCGCGATGTGGAGCGGCTGCTGAACGTGCCGCGCGAACGCATCGCGGTGACGCCTTATGGAGTCGACGAGGCGTTTCGCCGCGAGCCTTCCGAAGGTCAGGTGTCGGGCGTGCTGGAGCGGCTGAACATCCCTCGTGGCGCCATCCTGTATGTGGGGAGCGATGAGAAGCGGAAGAACCTCGATGGTCTGATTGCCGCGTATCAGGCCCTGGCCGCGAAGCAGCCGGACACCGCGCCACTCGTTCTGGTGGGCCCCGACGCGGGGCACTCGAGCGGTCGGCCCAGCGGGCCGCGCGTGGTTGCCACCGGTTACCTGCCCACCCACGAGATCCGCTGTCTGATGAGCGCCTCCGCGTGTCTGGCCCTGGTCAGCCTCGAGGAGGGTTTCGGCTTCACCGTGATCGAGGCCATGGCCGCGGGCCTGCCAGTGGTCTGTTCGCGCGGCTCGTCGCTCGGCGAGATCGGTGGTTCCGCCGCGGAGTTCGCCGATGCGCGCGACCGCCAGTCCATCGTGGCCGCGCTCGAGAAGGTCCTGACGAACCCCGAGCGCGCTCGCGAACTGCGGGCCCTTGGCCTGGAACGCAGCAAACTCTTCGACTGGGACCAGACCGCGGAGATGACTCTGGCGTTTTATCGCAAGGTGCTGGGATGGTGAGCGAGCCTCCCTCTCAGGGCGCCGTCCGGCCTCTGCGGATCGGCATCGACGGGCGGGAGCTCGAAGGGCGTCCCACCGGCGTCGGTCGCTATCTGCGCAGTCTGTTGAGGCGCTTCGCCGCGCACGACCACCATCAGTTTCTGGTCTACAGCGCGTCGACTGTGTCTCTGCCCCTTGAGTCGCCGCGGCTCGAGTCGCGGCTCCTGCCTGGTCGCCCTTCCCTCGCCTGGGAACAGCGGACTTTGCCGCGGGCACTCAAGGCCGATCACATCGACGTGCTTCTCTCGCCCGCCTACTCCTGCCCGCTGTGGACGGACGTTCCCAGGGTGACCGCCATCCACGATCTGTCTTTTTTCGCGCGGCGCGAGGAGTTTGGCTTCCTTCACGGACTTCGCCGGCGGACCATGGCGCACCTGTCGGCCCGGGTCTCGCGGTCGATCCTCGCCTGTTCGGAGTTCACCAGGGGCGAGGTGCGGCGACATCTCGGAAAGCCCGCCGCGGACAAGACACGGGTGGTGCTGCTCGGACCGGACGACGACTTGCCGCGGGCTCGGAGCCGAGAGGAGAGCCGGCTGGCTCTCGGCCTCGCCCCCGACACCGCCTACATCATCACGGTGGGCACCGTGCTCCGGCGCCGCAATGTCCCCGCGCTCATCCGCGCCATCGCGCGTCTGCGCGACAACCGCCCGAGATTGAGGCTGGGGATCATCGGTGACAACCGCTCTCATCCCTTCGAGGATCTCAGCGCCCTCGCCCGGAGTCTCGGATGCGACGCCGCGGTTTCGATCTCGGGCTTCGTGTCGGATGACGACATCGCGCGGCACTACGCCGCCGCGGATGCGGCGGTGTTTCTGTCGGAATACGAGGGCTTTGGACTTCCCGCCCTCGAAGCGATGTCGCGCGGAGTGCCCACCATCATCGCCAACCGCGGCAGCCTCAACGAGCTGTTCACCGAGGGCGCGGTGGTGGTGGAGCCGGACCCCTCGGCCGTGGCGACGGCTGTCGACTCGGTCCTCGACGCCGGAGCGTTTCGCCAGGACCTGGTCGCGCGCGGGGTAGCGCACGCGCGGACCTTCTCGTGGGAGCGCACGACGGCCGAGACCCTGGCCGTGCTCGAGGGTGCTGCCTCGTGACCGCCTCTCGCGTCACCCTCGTGATCGTCACCTACAACTCCGCCGACGTGCTCGCGGATGCCCTGGCTTCCCTCGACCTCCATGCTCCGGGCTGCCCCGCCTTCGTGGTCGACAACGCCAGCGCCGACGCTTCGATGGAGGTGGCAGGGGCCGTTTCGTTCGTGACCTTGATCCGCGCCGATGAGAACGAAGGGTTCTCCAAGGCCAACAATCGCGCCCTACGCTTGGTGGAGTCGGAGTTCGCGCTGATTCTCAATCCAGACGCGCGCCTGACTTCGTCCACGATCCCGGAGTTGCTGGCCGCCGCCGATCGACATCCCGAAGCGGCCGCCCTCGGTCCGAAGACCGTGTATGCCGATGGCGGTCCTCAGGTGAGCTTCGGCCGGGACCTGAGTCTTCTCGCCGAGTACCGCCAACGCACACTGGTGAAGGGCGTGAAGGCCGGTGATGCTTCGGTGATCGCGAAATTTGACGCGGCCACCCGCGAGGAACGCGAGGTCGACTGGGTCTCCGGCTCGTGCATGCTGCTCAGGATGTCGGCCGCCCGCGACATCGGTTTCTTCGATGAGCGCTACTTCCTCTATGAGGAGGACGCCGATCTGTGTCTGCGCCTGCGTCATGCGGGAGGCCGGGTGAGGTTCGTGCCGAAGGCGGTTGTGCTCCACGATCTTGGCACCAGCATGGCCAAAGCGTCACAGCGCGCCCGCGACGCCTACGACGAGAGCCACCGCCTCTACTACCGCCTCCATCGCGGCCCCCTCGAACGCCTCGCCCTGGAAACGATGATCGCCGCCCGCCGGAGGCTGCGGCGTTAGCCGACGCCTCGCACGCACCGTCCCCTGCGTAGGCTGCAACTTGGTCTTGCTTCACTGTGGCTCTCTCTTCGAACGGCGCGGCCGCGCGACAACCGTGCCAGCGAGTCTCTGTTCAAACTCGGAAGCGTCAACATGGTCCAGAACGCGCCGCGCCTCGGACATTTTGTCTTCGGCCTGCCATTTCTCACGACCGAACTCCTCCTTGGCGAGGATTGGGCTATTGACTGCCGTTGCGTGAAAGTATGGGATCGTGGGCTTCGCCTTTTAGACCCACTGGGTCCACGCCGGGATAAACCAATCCGACCACTCTTCCACGGTCGCGCAGCAACCGGCATACACGAGGATGCGGAGCTTCGTATCGCGACCAGCGCTCTTGTCAGACGCCGCGAGAAATGTTGCCACAAATTCCTCTGTTGCCTGCCATCCGCGGAATCAGGCGAACCTACGCGACGCTCTGCATCTTGTTCGCGTAGTCGCGGCTTGAGGTGGGTGGCGGAAGGGCTTTGCCGTCTTCCTGGAAGAGAACGATGGCTTCTTCGACGACCTGGCAGAGTTCGTCAAAGACAGCCCTCTCGTCCTGCCCGTGGCATCCACCATAAACAAGTCCGGGCGAGCTTCCGACGAAGCACTGGTCCTCGTCGGACCACTCGACGATCTTTGCGTATCTTGCGCTTTCCTTCATGGCTTCGATTCCTCTATGCCGCGCTCTACCGCGCGGATCTGGTACTTCTTCGCGTCGTCGCCCGGCGCACCCGATATTGTGATCGGTCGCGACAGGTTTGCGTGAACGAAGTTTCGATGGCTACCCCTGCTTCCGCGATCCTTGAAGCCGGCGCGTTCAAGCGCCGCCACGAGCTCCCGGACCTTAGGCGGCATCAGTCAGCCACCAGCGAAAGGACCTTAGAGGGCATGAGGCTGGCCACACCATGAAACGCTAGCACGGCGACCGCTACCACCAGGACGACGGGGAAGGCGCAACGATGTCAGGGGACCGGGGCAAGCCGGACTCAACTCGGGATCGGGATCGGGTTCGGGATCGGGTTCGGGATCGGGATCGGGTTCGGGCCACGCATGGCGCAGTTCGCTCATCCGTCCACCGTCGCGAGCTAGTCAATCCCCGGCAGATCACTCCCGGTGAGGCGGCGGAAGGCTTCGAGGTAGCGCGCGCGTGTGCCCGCGACGACCTCCCCGGGAAGCTGCGGGCCCGGGTACGTCTTGTTCCAGGTCAGTGTCTCGAGGTAGTCGCGGACGAACTGCTTGTCGAAGCTTGGGGGCGTCCTGCCGGGCACGACCTCCGACGACTCCCAGAAGCGCGATGAGTCGGGCGTGAGCGCCTCGTCGATCCAGATGAGGCCCTCGCTGGTCACGCCGAACTCGAACTTCGTGTCGGCGATGGTGAGACCCACCGACGTGGCGTGGGCCCGGGCCTTCAGGTAGATGTCGAGCGAAGCGCGCCGCGCGGTTTCCGCCGGCTCCCTTCCGATGAGAGCCACCATCTGGTCGAAGGAGATGTTCTCGTCGTGGCCGGTCTCCGCCTTCGTCGCGGGCGTGAACAGGGGCTCCTCAAATTTCTGCGACTCCAGCAGTCCCTCTGGCAGGGGCAGACCGCAGATCGCCCCCGTCTTTCGGTAGTCCTTGAAGCCCGAACCCGCTAGATAACCCCGCACCACGCATTCCACGGGCAGCGGATCCGTCTTACGCACGACCATCGACCGGCCATCGAGCACATCGCGATGGGGCTTCAGCGCCGCGGGGAAGTCAGCGATGTCCGCGGCGACAATGTGATTGGGGATCGTGCCTTCGAGGCGCTTGAACCAGAAGAGTGAGAGCTGATTCAGGACCCGGCCCTTGTCGGGGATCCCTTGGGGCAGCACCACGTCGAAGGCGGAGAGGCGATCCGTGGTGACGATCAGGAGTTCGGCGCCGAGATCGTAGACATCGCGCACCTTGCCCCGGCGGAGGAGAGGAAGATCGAGCGATGTCGTGGTGAGGGCTTCTCGCATCCCGCGGATCATAGTGCCCCGGGAGCCCACGACCTTGGGGGTTGCCTAGCGGCCCTCAGGGGTGGGAATGGGCGGCGCGGGCGGAGCGGCGGGCGCCACCGGCAGGTCGGCGCCCTTGGGGAGTTTCCCGGGCTTGGGTGGCTTCGCCTTCGGCGTTTCCGGAGTTTCGGGCGAGCGCGGCGGGGCGGGCATCGGGTCGGCGCCCCGGGGCATGCGGAACCGGTTGTCAACCTCGGGGGCGTTCGGGAAGTCCGGCTCGGAGACATCGAGTTCGTCCTCGCTCGATACCGTGATGTCTCCGAGGCGCGAGCGCAGGGTGAGCAGAGGACCACCCGATCCGATCGTGGCTTTCAGCAGACGTTTGCCCTCTTCGCTGGAGTTGAGCGCTCCCACTTCGCCGCGCACGTCGCCCCGTTCCACTTTCGCGTCGAGGAGTGCGTTCACGGAGTCGGGCAGGGCGAGGCGGACGTCGCCGATGTCGATCTGGATGTCGATGGGGGCGAGAACCTTGCGCATGGGCTTGACCGAGACTTCGCCGCGACTCGCCACCACGTTGAGTGCGCCCTCGAAGTCCATGGCGTCGACGTCTTCACCGTCGGTCTCGAGCTTCGCGCCCTTGAGGAAACGCTGGGCCCTGATGCTGCCGTTCTTGTTGAGGATATCGAGCATCCCACCCACGTCCGAAGCGGCCACGGAGTCGAACGAGTTCTTGATGAGCACAGAGGCCGCGGCCTTGAGGAGCCGCACATGCCCGCGCCGGTTCTCGATGGAAACCTGGCCCGCGATGTTCTGGATATCGATGTCGCCCTGGTTGTTGAGGGTGACGTCGCCCTTCACATCGTCGATGCGCAGATCGGAGTGCTCGCCTTCGGTGACGAGGTTGCCCGCGATCTTCCGCGCCTGCAGGTCGGAGAACTTCAGTTTGGCGGTGAGACCGGCAAGGTCCACCGCGTTCAGATTGCCGTGGGAGACTTCGACCTCGGAGGGCGACATGAGGCGTTCGATATGCGCGTCGCCGAACTCGACTTCAACCCGGCAACCCAGAGCCGCGGACACAACCTCGAGGTTGCCATGACGGTTCTTCGCCGCGCAGTCGCCGGTGACGTCGACGACGCGCATTTCGTCGAACTCGCCGGTGACATTCAGGGCTTTGGCGCCTTCGACCACGATCCGGCCGTGCCGATTGGTGATCCGGGTATCGAGGGGAGCAGGGGTATCGATTTCGATGTGGGTCTTGACGCGATAACTCGCCTTGGGATCGCGAGTGGTGGACACCTTGAGCAGGCCGCCCTCACGGCTGATGACGAGCTTCACCTTCTCTGAGATCGCGTCCGCGCTTTCGGATCTTCGGGTGAAGACCTCCTTGCGCAGGCCAATGCCGATTTGCGCATTGGGATCGGTGGAGCGTCGGACGATCACGTCGCCGAAGGCGTTCGAGATCTCGACTCCGGTGATTCCCGCAGGGTCGCTGTGCTGCGATTCGGTGAAGTCCTGCGAGGGCCCACGGAAGCGCGACACACGGAACGGGAAGTCGCCGTCGAACTCGAAGCCGCGGAATCCTTCGAAGGACTCATCGTTGATGACATTGCGTCCGACGTTGATGCCCTCAATGATGAGTCCGAAGGAGACGATCAGGAAGAACAGCGCGACCTTGCGGAACTTCATTGACCGCCTCCGCTTCCGCCCTCGGAGGGCCGAGAGGCCAGTATCTCGGCCACGCCCCACACCACGAGGAACATGGGCCAGATCTTTTTGAGCAGCGGGATGGCCTCGACCAGCCCGAGGTTCGCGAGGAGGAACACTCCTCCGACCGTGGCCAGGAAGACGCCGAACCCGAAGGCTTCCGGCGAGAAGCCGCGGTTCACTGCCGGCTCCCGAACAACGAGCCGCGGAGAAGGACCACGCCCGCCGCGATCATGAGCAACGGCCACATCTTGGCGATCCAGGCGAAGCTGAAGAGGCCCAGGTTGTGAAGGAGCAGCAGGCCGCCCATCGCCACCAGGGACCAGCCCCACAGACGGTTGGATTCGGGCTCGTTCACCGTGCTGACGCCCGAGAACGACTGCAGGTTGATGCGTTCGGCCGAGCGGTAGGCCTCGATCATGTTGTAGAAGACGATGAAGGGGAGGAGGAGACCAAAGAAGACGCTGCCTCCGTCGGTTTCAGCCATCACGAAGACACAGGTCGCGAAAGCGCAGAAGAAAGCGAGCGCCTTGCCGATCTCGCCGTTGTACAGGTGACCGAAGCCGGGGAAGAACGAAAGGAAGGCGGCGAGGGCAGGGCTGCGCCTGTGGGTGGATCCCTGGAAGGCGGGGGCGACCCTTGGGGGCTGCGGCGCTTCGGCTCCGGCCTCGGCTCTGACGATGTTTTCTTCCATGATGGGCGACCTTTCTAGGGGCGTTTGGGGCTCGGGGAACCCTGGACCGGCCCTTGAGGTGTCTCTTTCGGGGGCTGGTTTTTGGGGTCTCTGGAATCCAATACGGCATCCGCCGCGGGTTTGTTCTTTTCGTTGGATGTTTCGGACTGGTTGGGGGAATTCACGTATTCATCGAGGGTTTGGCTCAATTCCTCGGTCCGGCCCTCGACCGTTCCCACGGCCAGGGCCTTCAGCACCCGGAGGTCCTCGACCAGCCGGTCGCCCCGGTTTCGCCACTTCGAGAACGCCGCTCCCATGCGGTCCATCTGGGCCGAGGCCGAGGCATTCAAGCCGGGATGAAACTGAACCACGCCGAGCACGATTCCCACTCCCAACAGGACGATTCCGGCCCGCCGCTGGGCTCGCGAGACCGTATCGAAGGAGAGCGAGAGGGTGGGGCGGGCCTCGCGGGCGCCGACGAGCTCTGGCGGAGGCTCGATATGCGGCCTGAGCGGGGCCATAAGAATCGAAAGGAGATGGTGATCGAGGGACGTGCAGTCCCGGCACCCGCGCAGATGTTGCGCGACATCCTCGGCCAGGACCTCAGGCAGAAGCGCCTCGCGGTAATCCGACAGGAGTTCTCGGGGGCGCCGGCAGTCGGGCCGGGGAATCGGGATGCGGATGAGTGTGCCGACCTGCTCCATGCGAGCCTTGTGGACGAGATGCCGGGCCCGATCCTCGGTGACGGCGAGGGCGGCGCCGAGGTCCTCGTAGGTCGCGTCCCAGGCCTTCATGAAAAAGAGCAGGATGTGGGACTCCTTGCACTCTTTCAGTTCGAGCCGAGTGGGGCGCGGACGGTCCAACTTCGTCCAGCGGGTGAGAGCGAGGCGACGGAGAAGGGCGTCGGCGAAGGGAGACTTGAGGCCGCTCTTCCGCACGTCTTTGAGCAGATCGCGGGCCAGCGAAAGCGCCTTGACGGGGTCGCCTACGAGATCCATCGCGCAGGTGTAGGCGAGGGTCTCCACAGACGAAGCCCGGGCGGGACTCGGCGCGGCGAGCGCAGAGCTTTGCGGGCCGCCTTTCGGGGGCTCAAGGTTCAGGTTGTTCAAACGTCTGAGTCTCAAGCGAGAATACGACTTTGCGGGCCGGCATTGTTCCGCCTGTTCACCACGGAGAAACTACCTCGATGCCCCTCGCGGAACCAATCGGATCGAAACGATGAAGAACGCCTTCCGACTCACTCTAGGCATCCTTCTCGCCGTCCTGTTGCTCTGGCTCGCCACACGCGGCGTCGACTCCGATGCCCTTGTTTCGGCCATGACCCACGCCAAGCCCCTGCCGCTGCTTCTTGTGGTTCTGCTGACTGTGCTGATGTATGTCATTCGCGCCATGCGCTGGCGCCTGCTCTGGCCCGCCCTGCAGAAGGCGCCGATCCTCGACCTTTTCGGCATCACCAACATTGGTTTCATGGCTGGCCTCTTCATCCCCCGGGCCGGGGAGGTGCTGCGTCCCTACCTCGCGTCGCGCCGGTACGGCGTGGGGGTGAGCGCCGGCCTCGCCTCGATCGTCCTCGAACGCCTGATCGATCTCATCACAGTCCTTTCGCTCCTCGCCCTCTACATGTTCGTCCTGCCCCGCCCCGCGGCCGAGCGATCAGACGCGCTGATGACCACCCTCCGCGCCGGGGCCGGCCTCGCCTTCGTGGTGGCGCTTGCGGGCATGGCCTTTCTCGCGGCCCTGCGGGTTGAGGGGGGACCGGCTCGCCGACTTCTCGACTGGAGCCTCGGGCTCCTTCCCGTGAAGCTGGGCTTTCAGGTCCGCGGCCTCGTCTCGTCCTTCATTTCCGGTCTTGACGTTTTCGGTTCGTCGCCCGCGCAATGGGCTCGGCTCATCACCGAATCGTTCGCGCTGTGGGTTCTGATCGGGGGAATCATCCATCTGAATTCGATCGCTTTTGGCTTCGAGATTCCGTTCCACACATCGTTCCTGATCATCGCCTTCCTGACCGTGGGTGTGGCCATCCCTACGCCGGGAATGGTGGGCGGGTTCCATGCCTCCTACACACTGGCTCTCACCGCCATCTATGGCATGGATCAGGGCCAGGCAGTGGCCGCCGGTGTGGCGCTCCATGCGCTGCAGAATCTGCCCGTGCTGATCCTCGGCATCGCTTTCCTCGGCCGGGAAGGCCTTTCCTTCGGAAGCATGCGGAAAATCACCGAGGGAAAGGCGTAAGTCCTGATAGGATAAGGGTATGCGATGCCCGTTCTGCGAAAGCGTCGAGGACAAGGTCGTTGATTCCCGCGAAAGCAAGGAAGGCGATGCCATTCGTCGCCGCCGCGAGTGCCTCAAGTGCGGAAAGCGGTTTACCTCGTATGAGCGAATCGATCAGGTTCCACATCTTGTGGTCAAGAAGGACGGACGGCGCGAGCGTTTCGATCGCAACAAGGTGATCGGCGGCCTGATGAGGGCCTGCGAGAAGCGCAACGTTTCGATCAACGCCATCGAAGAGATGGCGGCCAAGGTCGAGCAGATGGTGCAGGAGAGCCCGGACCGCGAGGTGCCCACCGAGAAGATCGGCGAGTACCTGATGGAGCGCCTCCGCCAGGTCGACAAGGTGGCGTTCGTCCGCTTCGCGTCGGTCTACCGCGACTTCAAGGACGCGTCGCAGTTCATGTCGACCCTCAAGAACCTCCTCGACAACTAGGAGAGGGGCGGCGTCGCGCGCCTCCCGTCTACCAGCGGTGGTAGGCGGGATGGCCGGGCTTGACTGCCACAAAGGTCCCGCGGCAGGTTGAGGTGATCACACCGTCGGCCTCGATGGTCGACTCCACGATGGCGCGATCGTCGGTGGACTCGACCACTCTCGATTTCACGATGACCGCGCCCTTCGACGGGGTGGGGCGCTTGAGTTTGACGTGAAAATCAGCGGTGACGGTGGGGGGAAGGTCGTCCGTTCCCGACTTCTTCATCAGGTGATACGCGGCCGCCCAGTTGCTGTGACAATCGAACAGACACCCCACGATGCCCCCGTTCACCACGCCCTCCCACGCTTCGTGATGAGGCTCCGGCCGGAAGGTGGCGACGATGAAGTCTCCGTCGACAAAGCTCTTGATGCGCAGGCCCTTCTCGTTTTTCGGACCGCAGCCGAAACACTTGTTTTGAGGGGCGTAGGTGTCCTGAAGCGCCTGGGTCATGGCCGGAAGATAGCACCGCCGCCTTGGCCTTTCGCGCCCTGCCTTTGGGCTACACTCCGCGCTTGTCTGTGGCGGGAGATCATCTCGAGGTTGCGAACCCTGAGCCGGTTCGCGTGATCGGGCCATTCACCCCTGCCGCCTATCGGCCGCGATCGCTGGCGGTGGCCGCTCTCTCGGTTCTCGGCGCGCACTTTCTGGCCGCGGTTGCTCTGGGCGGCGGCGCGGTCGCGGTCGCGTCCAACCTGTTTCAGATCGTCGCCGGCCTCATCGCCGCGCTGGCCTTTCTCGACGCCTCGCGCCGAGGCGCCGGGCTCGCTCCAAGGTTCTGGACCCTGACGGCCACCGCCTTCTTCATCTGGGCGGCGGCGCAGACGAGCTTCGCCTATCGCGAAGACTGGCTCGGCCTGTCCGTCGATCAGCCCTCATGGACCCACTTCCTGTTTCGCGTCTACGGCGCCCCGCTTCTTATGGCCTTGCTCCTGGTGGAGGATGAAACCGACGGCCTCATCGGCCGCGCTTCGTCAGGACTCGACTGGCAGCAGACCCTCGACTTCGTTCAGGTCGGCATCCTGTTCCCGTTCCTCTACGTCTATCTCTATCTGGTCCCGGGCGACTCTGCCAGCCTCACCGGGCTTAGCCTGTGGGGCTTCTTCGGTTTCTCCGACGTCGAGAACTGGTTTCTGGTCCTCGCTTTCCTGGGCCGGGCCACCCTGTCGCGCAGTAGAGAGCGCCGCTCGCTTGCCGCCTGGTTCGTGCCCTACCTGGTGATCTACGCCGCGGGGTCGACCTCCTACAACTTCGCCAATGCGTCCGGCGGGATCAAGACCGGCGACTGGCACGACCTGGCTTTCACGATCAGCATGACCGTGGCCTCTATCCTCGCCGCCGCCTGGAGGGACCCGGGGATCGAGCCCGTAACTTACCCTCCCGGTGTGGTCGATTGGGCGCCTGCCACGCTTCCCCTGCTCACCCTGGCCCTCGCCCTGCCCATGGCCCGCCACGAGCCCATCGTGGCCGTGATCGCGGTTTCCGGTTCGGTCGCGTGTTTCGGAGCCCGGCTGATCATCACCCTGTATCGGCGTCAGCAATTGATGGAAGCGCTGCTCGCGAGCGAAGCCCGGTATGCCGGTCTGGTGCGTCTCGCCCCCGACGCGATCTTCGTGCACACGGCGGGACGGATCTCCTTCGCCAACCCCGCGACCCCGCGCATTCTTGGCTTCGCGGCCGGCGAGGATCTGGTGGGTCGGCACGCGAGCGAGTTCGTGGCTCCGGAGCAGCGCGAAGAGGTGAGCAGGATCCTGGGGACGCTGGGGCCGGAGTCGGCGTCTCGCCACCTTATTTGCCTGAGACTGGACGGTGAACGCGTTCACCTCGACGCGGTGGGCATGTCGCTCGAAGGGCTGAAAGGCGCGTCGGGGCCTCTGCCCCGGCTGGTGATCGCGCGAGATGTGACGGAGCGCGAACGAGCGGCCGCCGAACGCGAGGCCCTGATCCGCGACCTCGAGGCCAAGAACGCCGAACTGGAACGCTTCACCTACACCGTGTCCCACGACCTGCGCAGCCCCCTCATCACCATCATGGGGTTCCTCGGTCACGTCGAGAACGCGGCCGCCCGCAACGATCTCGAGGCTCTGCGCGGCGACGTCAACCGCATCCGCCAGGCCGCGGTCAAGATGGACCGGCTGCTCTCTGACCTCCTGGACCTGTCCCGCACCGGGCATGTGCTTTCGGCCCACGAAGAGATTTCGTTGGGCGACGTGGCGAGGGAGGCGGCGGATCGGGTGCACGGTCGGCTGCAGGCCCGCGGAGTGGCCGTGGAGATCGATCCCTCGTTTCCGGTCTGCCGCGGTGATCGGGCGCGCCTGGTCGAGGTGATGCAGAACCTCATCGACAACGCCGCGAAGTTCCTGGGGGATCAGAAGGAGCCGCTCATCCGCATCGGTTCACGCTCAGCGCACGGGGAGACCCTCTTCTTCGTGTCGGATAACGGAATTGGCATTGATCCGCGTTACCACCAACGCGTGTTCGAACTGTTCGACAAGCTCGATCCTCGCGCCGAGGGCACCGGAGTCGGCCTCGCCCTGGTGAAACGAATCATCGAGTTGCACGGCGGCCGGGTCTTCGTGGAATCGAGTGGGGCGGGTCAGGGAAGCACGTTCCTGTTCACTCTGCCCGGAACGGCCCCAAGCGCCTCGCGCTAACGTTCCGGACGAGCGGGCGGCGTCCAGCCCACGGCTTTGGCGGCGCTCATTCCGAACTCCCGCACGCACCGACGCCGGAGTTCACCGAGAGGGTAGAAGGTGCCCCGCCAGACGATGCCGCGGCGCACCAGCGCGAGTGTGGTTGACCAGGCGATGACTCCGCCCAGAGTCACGGCGCCCAGGGGAGCGGCGAGGCCCTCGAGTCCGCTGCCCCCCGACATCTTCCGCGAGGCCGCTCCCACGAGGAGGATGTGGAGCGAAGCGGCGATGAATGCCGGGGGCAAGGTCCAGTCGGGCACGGGAGTGAGGAGCGGTAGATAGGGCAGCAGCGCCGCGCTCACCACGCCACCAACGGCCAGGGCGGCGAGACCGGTATTCCACTCACAACCCGCGAACGCGTTCTTCTCGAGGCCGCGCAGCGAGGCGATGAGGCCGTTCTGCCAGCGCACGCTCACCATCCGGTCCGCGCTCAGGCACCCCTGGGGCACGCCGCTGCGCCGCAGGAGCAGGCCGAGTTTCAGATCGTCGGCCACCTCGAAGGCCAGTCGTTCGTGCCCGCCGATGTTTTCGTAGGCGTCGCGGCGGATGAGACCGAAAGCTCCTACCCCGACATAGGACCAGGTCTTCGCGACACACAAGGCCGCGGGGTCGAGCTTGATGGCGAGGGCCAGAGCGAAGGTGGACACGAACGCGCGTTCGAAAAAGCCGTCCGCCACGAACTGCGGCAGGGCCACGAAGTGACCGAGCCCATGGGCGAGGGCGAAGGCCACGGATCGTTTGAGGGCGCCTGGCTCGAACACCACATCGCCGTCGGTGAAGAGCAGCCACTCGCCGCCCGCGCGTCGCGCCCCCTGGTTCATGGCGTGGTTCTTCCCGAGCCAGTCCGCAGGAAGCGACTCGATGTGGAGCACGGTGAGACGCGGATCCTTCGCGGCCAGGGCATCGAGCAAAGCCCCGGTTCGATCCTCGGACCGATCGTTCACGGCCACGATCTGCAGGTTCGGATAGTCCTGCCCCAGCAGAGAGGACATGGCCTTCTCGACTCCCGCCGCCTCGTTGCGGCAGGGGACGATCACGCTCACCTTCGGCCAGACCGGAGGCTCGGCGCCCTTCCACTCCCGCAGCGTGGGGAACCGCAGCCGGAAGGCGAGAAGGCGGGCCACAAGAGCCAGGTTGAACAGGACCAGCAGACCCACGGCGATGCCGTAGGTGTTTCCCCAGCTCAAATCGGTTCCTGACTGGCGCGCTGCTGCGCGTCCTGCATGGTCTGGAACAACGCGCCGGTTTCGAAGTCGTCCACCTCGATCACCTCACGCGCGAGTTTGCGGGCTCGCGCTACCGCCACCGCTTCGTCGCCGGTGATCAGCGAGATCCGGTAGGCCTCGGTGATGTCGAAGTCCGGATTCTCCTCGAGGGTGTCGTCGTCGAAGGCCCCCTCCTTGCGGGCCGCCGCCATCCTCTTCTCCGCCGAAGCCGCCGCGGCGATGGCATTGAGGGCGGCATCGAGGGCGGTGAGCGGATCATGCGGAGAGCCGAGGGAGATGCCGTGGGTCAGCCGGTCGCGTTCGGGCCCTGGTTGCGAGTGGATCTGCGTGACGGCATCAAGGTCGGCGTCGCGCGGGCCGCGAGTGAGCGGGTTGAGACGCGCCCACCACAAGCCGGGGCCGCGGAGCAGAGGACCGATCAGAGGCACTTCGAATTCGCGCAACAGGGCCAGGAACGCTTCATCGGCCCGGGCCAGGCAGGTTTCCACCGCGGCGCGGACCAGGGGATCCTTCTCCGTGCGTTCCTCGTGCTGGGCGCGACGCAGCGCGCAGATCCCGAAGAAGAGCGAGGACAACACATCGGCGAGCCGCCCGTTCGCGTGACCCTTGCGCTTGAGGGCCGGGCCATGAGCGAGCAGGGTCAGATCGGCCAGGGCCGCGAAACGCAAAGCGGCCCACGAGAGCCGGCGCTTCTGCGACCGGAAAGGCCCGCGCCATGCCGAGGGGTCGGCCAACAACCCGCGCGTGATCTCGGCGAAAGCGAGGCGGCACCAGGTCCAGAGCGAGAACAGGACATGCCGATAAATCTGAGCCACCGCGCCGAGCACGAAACCACTCTCGATGGCCTTCAGGTCTTTGAGCGAGTGGGGATGGCCGCGCAGAACTCCCTGACCGAAGATGATCAGGGTGCGGGTGAGGATGTTGGCCCCTTCCACCGTGATCTGGATGGACGAACCTTCGAGCGCCATCAGCAGCGGGTTCTTGGGACCGCGGCACAAAGCCGCCCCTCCGAGGATGTCCATGGCGTTCATCGCCGCGCGCCGCGTCATCTCCGTGGTCTCGTACTTCGAGATCGCGGAGATCACCGAGGGGCGCTGCCCCTGCATCACCGCGCCGGCCACGAGGACGCGGGCCGCGTCGCTTAGATAGGCGTTCAGCAGGATCGCGGAGACCTTTTCCCGGATGCCCTCGAACCGTCCGATGGCGGTGCCGAACTGACGCCGCGCCTGGGTGTAGGCGGTGACCACACGCGCCATCCGTTTCATGCCTCCCGCGGATTGCGCGGGCAGCGAGAGCCCTCGTCCCGCGGAGAGCGCCTCCATCAACATGGCCCAACCGTGTCCCGCACCCGCGTAGCCGCCGATGATGTCGCTCGCGGGTACGATCACGTTTTCGCCCTCGGTGGGACCGTTCGGGAAGGCGACGCCCATGGCGTCGTGCCGGCGCCCCACCGTGGCCCCCGGAAGCGAGGTCCGCACGAGCACGCAGGTGATCCCCGGATGCGGGCCTTCACCGAGCAGATCCTGGGGATCGTCCAGCACCACCGCGAGGCCGAGCAGGGTGGCGATGGGGGCGAGGGTGATGTAACGCTTGCGCCAGTTGAGTTCGATCTTGAGTTCGCCGTCTTCGCCCCGGAAGACCCGACCGTGGGACAGGATCGACCCCGCGTCTGATCCAGCGCCCGGTTCGGTGAGAGCGAAGGCGGGCATCTCGTCGCCCCGGGCCAACGCGTCGAGGTACTCGGATTTCTGCGCCTCGGTGCCGTGACGCTCGATCAGTTCGCCCGGTCCCACCGAGTTCGGGATCAATACCGCCACCGCGAGTGGCATGGAATGGGATCCGAGCTTGGCCACGATGGCGGTGAACCCGAGAGCCGAGAAACCACGGCCCCCGCGTTCTTTGGCCAGGGTGAGGCCGAAGAAGCGTTCTTCCTTGAGGATCTCCCAAGCCGTGGCCGGCAGGTCCATTGCCTCCTGGGACAACCAGGGGTTCACCGCGCGGCACACCGCTTCGCAAGGGCCGTCGATGAACGCCTGCTCCTCGTCGGTCAGCGTGGGGTACGACTCGCGCGCGATCTCATGCCAGTTCAGCCGCCCCGCGAACAGGCCCCGTTCGAGCCAGACCGTCCCTGCCTCAAGAGCCTGACGCTCGGTGGCGGAAATCTTCGGCGCGAATCGATCAAAGAGCATGATTGTGTGGGCGGCTCTGGGGGCGGTCGTAGGGGCGGCCCTAGTGGCCGCCCTTCGCTCCTCGGTCAGGGTCTTCCGCGAACCGCTTTCCCACCAGACCCGCGTCGAATAGCCGTCGGTCGACTCGCGAGTAAGTCCGGATCGCGGCGGGGGTGGCGATCTTCGTGTGGGGGATCACCACGAGGTGGTTGGGAATATCCCACAGATCCTCCTCCGCGGTCATCCAGTGGATCGGGTCGAAGCGGGCAAGATCGACGGGGCGGGAATACGCGCGGAGTGTCTTCTCCCGCCGCAGGTTGAAGTAAGACTCGAAGTAGGTCATCACCAGTTCGCGGATCGTCCGGTACACCGGCTCGCGAAAGCGCAGGCCCGAGTAGTTCGACCGACCGACGGCGCCCCATCCATAGGCGCCCTTGAAAACCGCGAGGACGTGATCGTCGTCCTGTTCGGCCTCGAGGTCGAGGATCAGCGGGGGCTTCCCCTGAACCCGCAGGGCCGCCGCCGCGAAGAGCGCGCCATCCATGCACTGGCACAGTCCATCCCGGATGACCCGTCGGGGGGAGCGGCAGGAGCCTCCTTTGGTGTCGTATCGCAACCTCGTGTCGAGGTACTCCTGAATCCGCCACTCGGGCGTGAGCGAAGCGAGAAGCCGCGACTCGGCGCGGGTCAGGTCGAAGGCGGGCGCCCCTTTGGCCGTCATGCCTTCAACGATACGGGAGTTGGCGGGGTTTAACGCAGGCCCCGTCCTATACTGCCGCGGCAATGCATCGAAGAATTTTCGTCGTCGTCGGAGCCGGCCTCGTTGTCTGGGGATTGGGCTCCGTGGGTTTGAACCAGGGGCTCGATCTGCCCCGTGTGAGCGCCGATGATGGCGTGAGGATGATTGACGCTCACGCCCTCGCCGTCCGCGCCGAGCGAGGGCCGAGCGCCGACTACGCGTCGCGGGTCATCGTCCAGTTCAAGGACATTGTCGACGACCGCTGGGCCGAAACCAGGGTGCGTGACGCCGGGGGTGCGCGGGCCTCGCGCAGCGCCTTCGGGAGTCGGTATGTAGTGGAGCCCATGACGGGGATGGACGCTGCGATGCTGACCAGTCGGTTCCGCTCGATGCCCGAAGTCGAATACGCCGAGCCCGACGGCGTGGTGCGCGCCCACTTCTCCCCGAACGACAGCCTGTTCAGCCTCCAGTGGCACCTCAAGATGATCGGCGCGGAGCGGACCTGGGACATACAGCGCGGCGATCCTTCGGTGGCGGTGGCGGTGCTCGACAGCGGAGTGGCCTACGAAGACTTCGGCCCATACCGGAAGGCCCCGGACTTCGGAGGTACCGTGTTCCTGCCCGGATTCAACGTGTTCACCCGCGACTCCCACGCGAACGACGACAACTTCCACGGCACCCACGTGGCCTCCATCATCGCCGAGGCCACCAACAATAGCTCCGGCGCGGCCAGCATCGCCCACCTGACCGCCATCATGCCGGTGAAGGTTCTTGACGACGAAGGCTTCGGTTCCAACTCCGGTATCGCCGAAGGCATCGACTACGTGGTGAACTTCCGTCAAGGCGGAGTGAATCCGGTGAAGGTGATCAACCTGAGCCTCGGCGGCACCACGCGTTCACAGGCCATGGAGGCGGCGATCACGCGCGCGGTAGCCGCGGGCATCACCGTGGTGGCCTCGGCGGGGAACGACAACCAAAGCCCCGTTGATTTCCCCGCTGCTTTTTCAAACGTCATCGCGGTGGGGTCGGTGGACGGGCGGAAGATGAAGGCGCCCTACTCGAGTTTCGGATCCGATCTGGACGTGATGGCCCCTGGCGGCGACAACCGGCGCGACGACAACGGCGACGGCCGGCCCGACGGCGTGCTGCAGCAGACCTTCGATCCCGATCTCGCCGCGGTTGGACGCTACGACGCTTTCGCCTACTACTTCGTCACCGGCACCTCGCAGGCGGCGCCACAAGTGGCGGCCCTGGCTGCGCTGCTCGCGCGGCAGGGGATCAAGGATCCACGGGCCATTCAGGCCATCATCGAAAGAACCGCGGAGGACCTGGGCGCAGCCGGACGAGACGACCAATTTGGTCACGGTCTGATCCGTCCCGCCGAGGCGCTCAAAGGTCTGGGGTTGAACAAATGAAGAGTCTGCGTTTCGTCCTTGTCCTCGCGGCCTCGTTCCCGCTCTCCCTGTTGATGCCCGCCTCGGCCCAGGCCGGTTCGTTCGCACTGATGTTCGAGGCCGGTTTGCGCACCATGTCGCGATCTCCCGACACCGAGAAGGCGATCTTCGACCAGAAGCGTGGCATCGGTTTTGGCGGCGGAGTCACCTACGACCGCGGCTCGCGCTGGCGTTTCGGAATCGATGGCCGCCGGATCAGCCGCGAAGGCGAACGGGCCTTCGCTTTTGATCGCACCTCGGAAGCCTTTCGCCTCGGACATCCCCTCACCCTCACCATGACCCAGGGTGTGGCCTCCGCGGCCTTTCGCTTCGGCAAGATCGGGCCGATTTCGCCCTACCTCGGCGTCGGGGTGGGAATGGTGTCCTGGAAGGAAGAGAGCAACATCGCCGGTCTCATCGAGAAGGGAAGCGGGACATCCGCTCTCTTCGAGGGGCGGCTCGGACTCGAGCGACAGCAAGGACCGGTGCGCATCGGCGTGGAGGGTGGCATCACTATTGTCCCGAGCGCCATTGGAGTGGGCGGCATTTCCCAGATCTATGAAGAGAAGGATCTGGGCGGCTTATTCCTGGTGGTGCGGCTCGGATTCTCCCGGAGATAGCGGGAGATGCATCGATACCACCGGCTGGGCCAGGTCCCGGCGAAACGCCATACCGCGCTTCGCAACACCGAGGGGCTCCTGCACTACGAGGAGCTGATCGGCAATCGGGGTTTCAGTGGCCCTTCGTCGCTGCTCTATCACCTGCGCATGCCCACCTCGATCCTGTCGAGCGAGTTGCTCATGGACGCGCGACCCGTGGCGGAACCGCCGCGCGACCTGCGAAACCGGCACTTTGATTCGAGCAAGGTGGCCTGCGGGCCGAGCCTCACCCTCGATCGAGTGCCACTGCTGTTCAACTCCGATGTCACACTCTCGCTCGCCCGCCCAACCGCGACCGACACCTGCTTCGCGCGCAATGGCCAGGCCGACGAGATGATTTACGTGGCCGAGGGTCACGGGGCTCTGGAGAGCGCGTTCGGCGACATCGCCTACCGGGCAGGTGACTACGTGGTGGTGCCGCGCGGCATCGTCCATCGTTTCGTGATCGGGGACGGCCCCCAGCGGTATCTGGTCTTCGAGAGTCCGGGTTACGTGCGCGCCCCGAAGCGCTACCGCGGCGACCACGGACAACTGCTGGAAGGCGCGCCCTACTCCGAACGCGACTTCCGTGCCCCCGAGAATCTGCGGCCGCGGGACGAGCGGGGGAACTTCGACATCATCGTGAGGGCCAACGGCGCTCTGACCCGCATCGTGCTCGATCATCATCCCTTCGACGTGGTGGGCTGGGATGGTTACTACTATCCCTACGCTTTCTCCATCCACGACTTCGAGCCCAAGGTGGGGCGTACTCATCTGCCGCCTCCCGTTCACCAGACCTTCGAAGCCGAGGGCTTCGTGATCTGCTCCTTCTGTCCGCGGCCCTACGACTTCGACAAGGACGCGATCCCCGCGCCCTACGCCCATACCAACGCGATGTCGGATGAAGTGATCTTCTACGCCAGCGCCGAGTTCATGAGCCGCAAGGGCGTGGCCTTCGGCTCGATCACTCTGCACCCCGACGGCTTGACCCACGGCCCCCAGCCCGGCCGTACGGAAGCCTCGATCGGCGCCAAGTGGACGGACGAACTCGCGGTGATGCTCGACACCTTCAAGCCACTGCACGTGGCGAAGGGCGTCCTGGGAGCCGAAGACCCGGCCTACTGGAAGTCCTGGGTCTAAGGGCGCGACCGCGAACGGACTCCCGCGACTACATCCTGAAGACACCGAAGCGGGTTTCCGGGATCGGGGCGTTCAGGGCGGCCGAGATGCCGAGGCCGAGGACCATGCGGGTGTCGCGGGGGCGAATGACCCCGTCGTCCCACAAGCGTCCGGTGGAGAAGTAGGGGCTGCCCTCTTCCTCGTACTTCGCCAAGGTGGGCGCCTTGATGGCGTCGATCTCCTCGGCCGTCATCGTCTTTCCGGCCCGGGCCGACTGGTCGACTTTCACCTGGGTGAGGACCGAGGCGGCTTGTTCGCCGCCCATTACCGAGATACGCGCGTTGGGCCACATCCACAACTGACGCGGTGAATAGGCGCGGCCGCACATGCCGTAGTTGCCGGCGCCGAAGCTGCCGCCGATCACCACCGTGAACTTGGGCACTGCCGCGTTCGCCACCGCGTGCACCATCTTGGCTCCGTCCTTGGCGATGCCGCGCTGCTCGTATTCCTTGCCCACCATGAAGCCGGTGATGTTCTGCAGGAAGACGAGGGGAATGCGGCGCGCGCAGGCGAGTTCGATGAAGTGGGTGGCCTTGAGCGCGCTTTCTGAGAAGAGGACGCCGTTGTTGGCGAGGATGGCCACGGGGAAACCCATGATCCGCGCGAAACCGGTGACCAGGGTCGAGCCGTAGAGCGCCTTGTACTCGTCGAAGCGGCTGCCGTCGACGATGCGTGCGATCACTTCGCGCACGTCGTACGACTTGCGTGAGTTCGTGGGGATGACCCCGCCCATCTCCGCGGGGTCGAAGGCGGGCTCTTCGGGCGTCCGCACGTCCCAGGGTGTTTCTTTCCGCGAGGTGAGTGTGGCCACGATGTCGCGGGCCTTGGTGAGCGCTTCGTGTTCGTTGAGGGCGTAGTGATCCGCCACGCCGGAGATCCGGGCGTGGACATCCGCGCCGCCCAGTTCTTCGGCCGTTACCTCCTCGCCCGTAGCCGCCTTCACCAGCGGTGGTCCGGCGAGAAAGATCGTGCCCTGGTTCTTCACGATGATGGTTTCGTCGCTCATCGCGGGAACGTAGGCGCCGCCCGCAGTGCAGGAGCCGAGGACCACCGCCACCTGGGGAATGCCGAGCGCGCTCATCCGCGCCTGGTTGAAGAAGATGCGGCCGAAGTGATCGCGGTCGGGGAAGACCTCGGACTGCAGGGGAAGAAACGCGCCGCCCGAGTCGACGAGGTACACGCAAGGCAGGGAGTTCTGTTGCGCGATCTCCTGGGCCCGCAGGTGCTTCTTCACCGTGAGCGGGAAATACGTGCCGCCCTTCACCGAGGCGTCGTTGGCCACGATCATCACCTCGCGGCCGGAGACCCGGCCGATGCCGGTGACGATACCCGCGCTGGGGGCTCCTCCGTCGTACAAACCATGCGCGGCGAGAGCGGCGACCTCGAGGAAGGGCGAGCCTTCGTCGAGCAGCAGATCGATCCGCTCGCGCACCGGGAGTTTCCCCTGTTCGCGCTGACGTTTCTGGGCGCCTTCGCCGCCGCCCGCCCGCGCCGTGGTCAGGGTCTGGCTGAGTTCCGCCTCCAGCTCATCCATGCGTGCGAGGTTCGCGGCGAAATCAGCGGACGCCTTGTCGATTCGGGACGGGAGAAGACTCATACGCGGTGGAGTATAGAAGTGCACCGAGCCCGCCTCCGTGCTCGGCCCCGCCGACGCCACGATGATGCAACGCGACGCGCGCGGCTCTACGAAACCGAGAACTCCGGCGGGAACCGCACCTGGCCGCGGATCGAGGCGGCTTCGCCGGGCACGAGGATGCAGGCCATGAATGCGTCATCGGGGGCGACGAAGGGCGGGGTGATGCCCAGAGTGCTCGCGCGCACGAAGCCAAAGCGGGGGGAGTAGTCCACGTGGCCGAGCACGATGACCAGCCGATGCCCCTGTTCCGCGGCCCTCCGCAGGCCGCTGCGCACCAGGAGACTGCCTATTCCGTGGCGTTGCTGGTTCGGCGTCACCGCCATGGGGGCGAGCGACAGGGCCGGATAGGAAGTCAACCCGTCCCAGACGCTGATCCGGCTCAGCAGAATATGCCCGACGATCTCCGCGCCATCCACCGCCACGAGACTCAAGGCGGGGATGAAGTGGGACGAGACACGCAGGGCGTCGACGATCCTCGCCTCCGTGGGTCGGCCGAAGGCCATCTCGTGCACACGCGAGATGGCGGCCTTGTCCTTGGGAGACTCCGCACGGACGATCAGTCCGGGGTGGCGGGGGATGGAACCAGTTCGGAACATGAGCGGGAGGATTTCACTCTGAGCCCACCCGTCGAGTCAAGCACGCGCGGCTGCACGCTTTCACCACAGGCGCGGGCCGCGGATAAGCTTCCTCCATGTCAGAGCAGAATCATCACAAGGTCGTCATCCTCGGATCGGGGCCCGCCGGACTCACCGCCGCCATTTATGCGGCCCGGGCCGAACTGAAGCCGGTGGTCATCGAGGGTGGCGGGAACGACGATCCCACCGACGTGGCCGGCGGCCAGCTCATGTTGACCACCGAGGTCGACAACTATCCCGGCTTCCCCAAGGGAATTCTCGGTCCCGAGTTGATGGAGGGCATGCGCAAGCAGGCCGAGCGTTTCGGGACGCAATTCATCACCGGGTCGGTGAGTTCGGCCGTGCTCTCGGCGCGCCCATTTGTGCTGAAGACCAGCGTGGGCGACATCACCACCGAGGCGTTGATTGTGGCCACCGGCGCGCGCGCCAAGTGGCTGGGCATCGATGAGGAAGTGGAGTTCCGCACCAAGATCGGAGGGGTGTCGGCCTGCGCGACATGCGACGGCTTCTTCTACAAGAACAAGCACGTGCTTGTGGTGGGCGGCGGCGACACCGCCATGGAGGAGGCGACCTTCCTCACCAAGTTCGCTTCCAAGGTCACCATTGTGCATCGTCGCGACAAACTGCGCGCTTCGAAGATCATGCAGGAGAAGGCCCAGAAGAACCCCAAGATCGAGTGGATGATGGATTCAGCGATCGAGAAGTACGTGGGCAAGTCCGAAGGCAAGCTCAAGGGCGCGCTCGTCCGGAATCTCAAAACCGGCGTCGCCACGGAGGTGGAGTGCGGTGGCGTCTTCATGGGCATCGGGCATGAGCCGAACACCGCGGTGTTCGCTGGACAGCTCGAGACGGACCCGAGCGGCTACTTGATCACGAAGAACGGGACCACCGCGACCAGCGTGCCCGGTGTGTTTGCTGCGGGCGACGTGGCCGATCATCAGTATCGCCAGGCCGTTACCGCCGCTGGAACCGGCTGCATGGCCGCCATCGACGCCGAGCGCTTTCTAAGTCATTAATTAAGGGGGGGCCGCAAACGCTTTTCAAACCTGTGCTCAGCCCCCCGGCCCCCCCCGCGCTCCGGCCCGAGTGAATCGGGCCTGCGCTAGGCTTGAAGGCTCCGCATGCGAATTCTCTTTCTCGCCCCGCAGCCATTTTATGAAGTTCGGGGGACGCCGCTGGCCGTAGCCGCGCTCACCCGGACTCTCGGTGAGCTCGGCCACGACGTCGACCTGCTCACCTTTCCTCAGGGCGAGGCGTGGAGCGCGCCGGGGGTGTGCCATCTGCGCTCACCCCGTCTGACGAGCGGAAGGATTCGACCCGGCTTCTCCGCCGGCAAGGCCCTGCAGGACGTTCCTTTCGGAATCCTGGCCCGCCGACTGGCGCGGTCCCGCGCCTACGACGTGGTCCACGCGGTCGAGGAGTCAGCGTTCATGGTGGCTCCCTTCCTCCCCGCGGAGGTGAAGTTCGTGGTGGATATGGACTCCGATCTCGGGGAGCAACTCGCGCAGTCGAAGTCCGCGCTGGCCAGAGCGCTCGGTCCGCTGGCCAAGAGGCTCCACGAACGATCGCTGCGTCGCGCCGACCTCGCCATCGTCATCAACGCGCGGCTCGAAGAGGCGGCGCGTGGGGTGCGGCCCGATCTTCCCGTCTGTCGGCTCGAGGATCCGCCGCTCGTGTCCGCGCTCACCTCCGAAGACGCGGAAGCGGCGGCGCGTCTGCGCGCCGACCTAGGTCTCGGCGAGGCGCCGGTGGCGCTTTACACCGGCAACTTCGAGGCGTATCAGGGCGTCGAACTCATGGCCCGGGCCGCGGCTCTCTCCGAACACGCGGCGTTCGTTTTCGTGGGCGGTGAGGCGGAGGATGTGGCCGCACTCAAGTCACGGCTCGGTCCCGCGTCGTTGTCGCGATGTCATTTCGTGGGCAAGCAGCCACCCGACACGTTGGCCCGCTGGATGGCGCTTGCCGATGTGTTGGTGTCGCCGCGCACCCTCGGCGGCAACACTCCCTTCAAGATCTACACCTACCTTGCCTCGGGAAAGCCGATCGTGGCCACCAGGCTCGACACCCACACCCAGGTTCTTTCGGACGAGACCGCGTTCCTCGTTGCGCCCATCGCGATTGATCTCGCCGCGGGGATCGATGCCGCGCTGGGCGATCCATCGGGACGCGCGAGCCGCGCCGCGAATGGAAGCGCCCTCTTCGAGCGCGAGTACTCCGTCTCCCGTTATCGCGAGAAAGTCGCGGCCGCCTATGCGAGGCTGGGCGGCATGCTCAACTAGCGCCGCCAGCGGGCAATCACGCCCTTGGGCCCCACCGCAAAACCCGTGCCGCTCGCGAAGCCCGCGGTGTTGTAGGGCGTGGCGTCCAGGGCCGTCCACGTCCTGCCGCCGTCGTTGCTGATCCCCGTGCCGGCAAGGCCTACCGCGACGATGGCCGCTTCTTTGGAGGGTCCGCGCACCACACTGGAGAGGAAACCCGTGGGCAGAGCGTTTACCGCGGTCCAGCGCCCACCCCTATCCGCGCTCAGTCCGGCGTTCACCCCGGGGAGTACGCGTTCGCGATAGTCGCCGCCCACCGTGAGCAACGTGTTCTCGTCGAGCCAAAGCGCGGAGAAGAGTCCCTTCGAAGGAGCGCCGGTGGGGACCGGAGAAGTCGACACGCGGAATGTCCGTCCGCCATCGGTCGAAACGAACACGCGCGCTTCGGCGGCGCCGCCGGTGACGAAGGCCAGCCGGCCGCCCGGTCCGCTCGCCAGGCACGAGCCGCTGGCCGCAAAGCCTCCCTCGTTCTCGAGGGCCATCGGCATTCCCGCTTCGGGCACGGCGGTCCACGTTTCTCCGCCATCCTGCGTGGTGAAGACTTGGAAACGTCCGCGCACCGGGTCGCCAAAAAGCGCGCCCGACTTCCGGTCGCGGAACGAGATCGCGTCCCAGAAACCGGTGGGCTCGGCGTTCGCAAACACCTTGCGCCAGGTGAGGCCGCCGTCCGTGGTTTTGTAGACGTTTGATGCCTCACCGGGGCCGATGCTCATGGTTACCGCGGTTTGCGCGTCCCAGGCCTCGATGTCGCGGAAGTCGAGGGCTTCAGCACCGGGGACGGGAACGACCTTCCAGTCCTTGCCATCGATGGTGCGGAGCACTGTGCCCGAGGCGCCGCTCGCCCAGGCCACCTCGTTGCTCACCACGGCCAGGCCGCGCAGTTCCACCACGACCGGACTGAACAGGGTGGTCCACGGTGAAGGCGGCGCGGCCTCCGTGGCCGAAGCACCCCTGAGGATCGGCACGAACACGGCCAGCACCATGGCGGCAAAGGTCCCGCCGGCCAGGACAAATCGAGTGATTTCGACCCTTCTCGAAAACTCCATGCAAGCTCCTTGGCGCGGCGCTATACGCGCTGCGGGGTGAAACCGAACGGTATGAGTGCTTCGGTGGCGATGCGATCACCCTCGGCGCCGAACCAGGACCCGAAAGTGCCCGCGGCTTCCAGGGGCGGGCTCGCGGTGAGTTCAGATGGCTCGAAGCGGAGGGTGAAGGTTGCGACCGCATGTCCCCGCGGCTGCAGGCCGATGAGACGGACCCGCACCCGCTTCGCCGCCAGGAGTGAAGCGGCCTCTCGACATTCGCCGCCGAAGGCTTCGGAGGTCATCCAGACGTGAGCGCGGCGCAGCAGTTCACTCTCGAGGGCGAGCAGAGGGACGTCGAACATCCGGGTTCCGTCGGGCAGGGCGGAGATGTGGGTGCGGTTCTTGGCGCGGAGGCTGGAACCGAAGATGGCTTCCCAGAAAGACGCTTTGGCGCTGCCTTCCCGGTAGAGGTGATCGGCCGCCTGGCCTTGAACCTCCAGCAGCGGTCTCAAGGTCCTCGGATCGTCGTTCATTCTCTTTCCTTGCGGATCACCATGAGGCCGTCCCGGATGGGCAGAAGCACGTGGCAGATCCGCGAGTCGGCTCGCACCCTCTGGTTGAATCCATGGAGCGCCCGGGTTGACTCGTCCTGATCGGCCTCTGGTTGCAGGACCTTGCCGCTCCACAAGACGTTGTCGGCGATGATGAACCCGCCCACCTTCAGCCGTGGGAACACAAGGTCGTAGTAGTTCGCGTAGTTGGGTTTGTCGGCGTCGATGAAGACAACATCGAAGGGGCCATCGAGGCCGGGAATAATCTCGGTCGCGGGTCCAAGGTGGAACTCGATGCGGTCGGCGTGTCGCGAGCGGCCCACGAACGCCTTGGCCACGGTATTGGTGGCCTTATCCACATCCAGGGTGATGACCTTGCCCCCTTCGGCCAGTCCCTCGGCGAGGCAGAGCGCGGAATAGCCGAGATAGGTGCCGATCTCCAGGACCAGTCGGGGCTGGGTCATCTTCGAGAACATGGCCAACACGCGGCCCTGGAGAAACCCGGACAACATCGAGTGGTTCGAGTAGTTCGCGTAGCACTCCGCCGCGAGGCTTCGCAAAATCTCATCTTCGGGCGATGTGAACGCTTCCGCGTATTTGACCCAGGCGTCGTCCATGAAGCCCTGATTCTAGAGTGATAGCCTCCGCGGTTCGGATCATGGATTTCACGCCGCTCCGCCGCCATCGCGACTATCGCTTGCTCTACATGGCGCAGAGCGTGTCTTTCCTGGGCACGATGATGACGTACGTCGCCCTGCCGTATCAGATGTTCCAGCTGACCCACTCTTCGCTCCAGGTGGGACTTTTGGGCCTCGCCGAACTGATTCCACTGCTCCTCACCGCCTTCATCGGCGGGGCGCTCGCCGACTCGCTGGATCGCAAGCGCCTGGTGATCGTCACCGACGTGTTTCTTGCGTGCGGCAGCCTGGCTCTCGGCCTTTTGGCCTGGCACGGATCCCCGCCGGTCTGGTCGCTCTATGTCCTGGCCGGCTTCATGTCGGCGATGAGCGGCCTGCAACGCCCATCCATCGACGCCATGATGCCGCGGCTGGTGCCACGGGAAGACCTGATGGCGGCTGCCGCCCTCGGTTCGTTCCGGGGCAGCCTCATCATGATCGTGGGCCCCGCGCTCGGCGGCGTCCTCATCGCCTCGATAGGGCTGGCGTTCGCCTATGCCGTTGATGTCGCGAGCTACGCCCTGGCTCTGGTTTGCGTGGTCATGATCCGAGCGACGAACGCCCCGGAGAGGAGCGACCCTCCGACCCTCGAGAGCATCCGCGAGGGCTTTCGATACGCGCGCAGTCGACAGGAATTGGTCGGTACGTACGTGGTGGATTTCGTGGCCATGGTCTTCGGCATGCCCATGGCTCTTTTTCCCGCGCTTTCCGAGAAGCTGGGCGGCCCGGGCGTGCTCGGCATCCTGTACGCGTCACCCGCAGTGGGAGCGTTTCTCGCAAGTGTGACCAGCCGCTGGACACGCGGGGTCAGGCGGCATGGTCTCGCCGTCACCGTGGCCGCCTTGGTGTGGGGCGTGGCCATCGTGATCTTCGGCTTCTGCGATTCGATCCTTCCCGCCGCGTTGTTCCTCGCGTTGGCCGGGGGCGCCGACGCGGTGAGCGGCATCTTCCGCTCGACCATGTGGAACCAGACCATTCCCGACGACCTGCGCGGCCGACTCGCCGCCATTGAGATGGTGAGCTACACGAGCGGGCCCATGCTCGGGCATGTCGAGGCCGGTTTAGCCGCCGCGGCTTTCGGTCTTCGCGGCTCCATCGTCTCCGGGGGCGTGTTATGCGTGGCCGGGGTGATCGTTTGCGGGCTGCTGCTCCCGAAGTTCATCGCCTACGACGCTGATCGCTTCACTCCGTCTCGTCCGTCCTGAGCGGCGTCCAAACTTTACAGTTCGCGGAAGCGGGGGGAGTGGTACAGGATCGCCGCGCAGAGCAGAGACATGCCGATGAGACCCGCCGAGATGGCGACGGCGGGCCCGAACCAGATCACGGAGTAGCCAAGCAGCAGCGCGCCGAGGGGGCTTCCCCCCCGGAACGTGAAACCGAACAGGGCCACGATGCGACCGCGCATCTCTTCAGGGGCCAGTTCCTGAACGAGCCCATTCAACGTGGAACTCCCCGATACCTGCACCACGCCGTATCCGAACAGCAGCACCGTGGCCATCCACTGGTTTCCGCACAACACGGCGGCTGCGGCCAGAAGCGGGCCGGCGATGAAGCAGATCAGGACGAACTTCCCGCGCTTCTCGAACCTGCCCCGATGGGCGGTGCCGATGGCCCCCACGATCGCGCCCAGTCCGATTCCGGAGAGCAACATCGAATAACCACCCGCTCCGGAGCCCAGAACCTCGCCGGCCACGACGGGAAGGAAAGTGGTCAGGGGGAAGACGAAGAACGATAGCGCTCCCGCGAGGCCCACGATCATGCTGATGTCGGGCGACCTGCGGACGTAGGCGAGACCTTCCTTCAGGCTGTGGGCCACACCCTGGGGCGGACGCGGATTCGCCACCGCCATGGGGATGCGGATCATCATCAGCGACACCATGATGGCGAGGAAAGAGAAGGCGTTGAGCGCGAAACACCACGCCGCCCCGAGACCGACGAGGATGGCCGCGGCGATAGGCGGGCCGATCGAGCGCGAGAGATTGAACTGCAGCGAGTTCATGGCCACGGCGCGGGGGATGACGTCGCGGGGAACGATGCTGGTCAGGAAGGCCTGGTAGGTGGGCGCGGACTGTGACTGGGCGAGACCGGTGATGAAGCCCACCACCACCACCGCCCAGATCGAGAGGTGGCCGGTGTAATAGAGGCCCGCGAGGACCACAGCCATGATGAGCTGGACCAGCTGCGACGCCATCAGGATCGTCTTCTTGTTGAAGCGATCGGCCAGCACGCCGCCGAGCAGCATGAAGGCGACCAAGGGCAATTCGCTGGCGAACTGCCGCCAGCCCAGGTACGCGGGGTTTTTGAACTCGGTGTGGATGACCCAGGACAAGGCGACGTCCTGGATCCAGGTTCCGATGCTGGAGAGGAAGGCCCCGGTCCAGATCAGGCGGAAGTTGCGAACCTCGAAAGCCGCGAGAAACGCGGGAAGGCGGGAAGCGCCGGCGCCTTCGGTGGGAGCGTCAGGTTCTGCGGGATTCAGCGGGGCGCGTCTTGGTTACTTCTTCGTCTTCTTGGCGGAAGCGGCCATGGCGGCCATCTTTCGCGCCTTCAAGACTTCTTCGCGCCGCTTGCGCCGACGCCGGATTTCCTTGTGCCGTTCAATCATCGAGTCTGCCTGTCTCCAAAAAAGGGTGTCGCGTAACGCGAGTTGGAGATTCTACCGTGATTGACCCGGTCGGCGCGATTCGCGTCAGGCCTCGTATGTGCACATGGCCCGCGAGAATTGGATCTTGTCCCCGGCCGCCAGAGCCTTCTCCGTGATTCGTTCGCCGTTCACCTTGGTGAAGTTTGTGGAATCGAGGTCGACGACGACGTGCGCGCCCTCCCGCCAGTCGATGCGCGCGTGTTCCCGGGACAGGAGCGGGGCGTTGATGAAGACGCCGCACTTGGGGTCGCGACCAACCACCAGCGGGACTTCACCCAGCTCGAACGCCACGTCGTCGGCGGGGGAATCGGTCTTCTTCCAGACGAGTCGAGCCATTGAGGGTCAGCGTGCTCCGGAGAGGGCGGCGATGCGGCGCTTGGCGACATCCTGCACCAGTGGGCCGTCGCGCGAGAGCAGGGTGGCGCCTGCATCCAGGGAGGCTTCGGTGTATTCGTCGAGCGCCTCCTTCGCGTAGCCGAGGTGTTCGAGGGCCACGCCCGCGTAGAAGGCGGCCGCGCCCCGGGACAGGCCGGGTGCGGTGGGAAGTTCGTTCTTGGCCTTGACGAAGGCGTCGTGCGCGCCCGAGTAGTCGTGCAGGGCCAGGAAGATGAGACCGAGGTTCAAGCGGGCGAACGCGGCGTTCTCGGAGCCTGGATACCCTTCGATGGTCTGGCGCAGGTCCATGCTGACCTTGTTGGCAAGCATGTCGCCCACCGAGAGCGAGATCTCCCGCGGCGCGTCGATGAGGGTCAGATCGACGGTCCGCGGCCCGCCCGCGGCCTCGGTGGTCAGGGAGAGGACCTTGTTGCCGCCCACTCCGAGCACGGCGGCCAGCAGTTCGTCAGTTCGCGTGATGGCGCGCCCGCCGGCTGAAGTGATCACGTGACCCGGGGCGAACCCAGCCTTTTCCGCCGGGGACCCCGGAACCACGCGCAGCACCACCGGGCCCTGGTGAAGGAGAGTGTCGACGGTGATGAGCCCGGACCAAGGCGTGAACATGGCGGCCCGGCGATCGAAGGCCGCGAAGAAGCGGGCGAAGGACGCATCGTCCTCGATGACCACGGATACCGAATCGGGGGTGACGCCGCCCGCGGCGAGAACGTGCAGCGCGGCCGAGCGCGTGATCTGCTCCTCGGGAATGCGGCCCACGAGGAAGCCCTGGACCTGCAGGACGAGGGCGAGCTTCTCGAACACACGCCGCACCAGGGCCGGGTCGGGTGTGGACGGAGGCAGAAGATCCGCGAGCTTCATCCGCTCGGCGGCCAGGACCTTGTCTACAGAGGCACGGTCGGCCTTCACGAAGTTCATCGCGTGGATGCTGGTGGAAGCCATGCGGGAGACGCGCGCGTCCATCGAGGCCAGGCTGCGTTCGCCGGACGGACCGTCGGCGATCACGCCCAGATAGGCCAGAGTGGGCCGGATCTGCGCGGCGATCTCCACCGTGGCCCGGGACTTAAGGTCGATGTCCTGGACGAACCGCCCCGCGGCGTGCCGCACTTCAACCCTACGTACCCCCGCGCAGACCGAGCGCAGGATCTTGGGAGCGACGCCCTGCGACTCACCGTCGATGAAGATCTGGCCGCCCGGAGGCTCGGAGGTGAGCGAGAGGGTGCCGATCGACGGTTCGAGCTTGATGGGTGGGATGTCGTAGTCCTGGGGTTCCGGGACGTCGAGGCCCAGCTTGAGGGACTCGTAACAGGGGCGGCGGAACTCGATGGTGTGGGAGCCCGAGGGCAGGTCGGGAATCTCGAGTCGATTCGAGGCCTTGGCCGGATCGAGGCCGCGGGCCGCGGCGATGGCGGCAAGGGCGGGGTCGAGCACGCCGCTCGTGGATCCTCTGACCACACCGTCGATCAGGACCTCCACGTCGGTGGGTTCGGTGATCACGTAGCCGGTGGCCGAGGTCCTCACCAGGTCGAACTGGAGGCTCAGGGTTTCGCCCGCCGCCACAGTGACCGGCCTGGTTTCCTGACGGTAACCGCTCTTGCTGATGTCGAGGCTGTAGTCGCCCGCCACGACCTCGAGGGGAAAGAAGTCGGTGATCGAGAGGAGCACGCCGTTCAGGGCCACCTTCGCCCCCTGGGGCATCGACTGCACCGTGACGTAGCCGACCATCTGGGCCTTGACGCTTTTGAAGTACTCGATGACCTTCGGGGAGATCGAACCCTCATCGAGGTTGTGGGAGGGACGGATGGCGATCAGGTTGCGGAAACTTTCGCCCGCCTTGTCGGTGTTGCCCAGGTTGAACTGCACCCGGGCCCGGTATTCATAAGCGTGGACGAGGAGGCTTTCGCCCGCTTCCGAAAGGGGCGCCTGGCGACGAAGAGTTTCGAGTTGAGCGATGATCTCGTCGAATCGAACCAGCGATTGACCCTGCTGCGGGCCTTCGTACTCCGAAATGGCCTGGTCGAGGGTGGCGCGGAGGCTGGCGAGGTCGGCGTCCGTCTGGGCCCGGCCGGGCGTCGCGGAAAGCAAGGCCAGGAAGGCCAGAGCGAGAACCAGAGAGCGGGTCTTCACTTGAACCTCACGATGGTCTCGGCCCGATCGTCGTACACCAGGACGGCGCCCGAGAGGTCGATGGCGATGGCCCGGCTCTTCCGCACATCGGACGCGCCGAAGGTGGACATGAGCGCACCGGTGGGCGAGAGCAGGAAGATGCCCTGCTCCTCGTCCGCTACGTAGATGTTGGAGAAGGCATCGATGGTGACATCCACCGGCTTCTTCCACTCAAAGCCCGGCCCGCGGGGGCCGATCTTCGAAACCAGCCGACCCGATTCATCCACGATTTCGATTGACTTGTCATCCTTGCGCAGCATGAGGGCCTCGCCGCGCGGGGTGGTGACCAGCTTGATCACCTCGCGTTCGGCGCGATCGCCGAAGACTGAGACGAAGGTGTTGTCACGAAAGCGCAGGACGCGTTTGCGCTTGAGGTCGGAGACGAGGATGTCGCCTGAAACCAGGACGGTGGCCGCGCCGATGCGGTCGACCGCGTCCATGACTCCTTGCTTGTCGGAAGGCGTCGAGAACGAGACCGCGCCTTTGGCGCCGGTCTTCACGGCCAGCCGGGAGGCGAAGATCACGTCGCCCTGGGGCGTCACGGCGAGGGTCTGCGGATCGTCCGCGGTGAGCGATGCGCCGAGCTTGAACGAGGGGTCGAACGAGATCGCGGACTTCGTCTTGTCCGAGGCGATCCAAGTCACTCCTGCGGGCGTCACCGCGATCGACCGGACATCCTTGAGGACGTCACCCGCGCCCAGGGAAAACGCCGGATCCCTCAGGAAGGTCGGACGCTCGTTCGCGTACAGGCGGTACAAGGCGGTGGTCGCGTTCAGGGCCCGGACCGCGGCTTCCGACGCGGGGTAGAAGGACCGGACGCGCTGGAACTCCTCGATGGCGGGCTGGACATCGCCGGACATGGCGAGCGATTGGGCGAGTTCGAACTGGGCCTCGGGGGCGAGATCGCTCGTTGGATAATCGAGGACGGCGCGGCGCGCCGAGTCGACCGCGGAATCGTAACGACCAGCCCGACGAAACACCGCGGCCGAAGCCACGAGGGCGTGGGGCACAAAAGCGCTGCCCGGATACAGTCGAATGACTCTCTGGAAATTCGCGAGGGCATCGTCGAGTGCCGCCTGGGTGGCCGCGGTGTTGAAGGCGATGCGCCCGATCTGCAGGTAGGCGCCGGGGGCCGAGTCGCTCTGCGGATACCGCTTGGCGATCTGGTCGTAGACCTCGCGCGCCTTGGTTGGATTCATCTCGACCTCTTCGGCATGACGCCCGATGTCGAGGAGAGCGTCGTCCGCCCACACGGAGGAGGGGAATCCGGTCACGATGGTCTGCAGAGCATCGAGGCCCTGTTTGGCCCGGCCGTTCGCGAGGTCGGTCCGGCCATCCTCGAGCAGACGGCGCGCCTGGTCGTCGGGGCGCGACTGGGGCTGCGCGTCGACCAAAACACTCGCGGAGAGCGCCATCAGGGCCGCGGACAGGAGACGGACTCGCCTCACGGTTTTCTCCCCATGACGTAGGCGGGCTTGCCGGGCTGCACCAGAACCCGCTCTTCGGACCGCGCTCCATCCGGCCATTCGAAGGTGATCACATGGTTCCCCGCGGCGATGGCGCGGTCGATGATGGGCGGATAGTCGAGGAAAACGCCGTTCACGAGGACCTTGCAGTTGTCGGGACTGGCCCGGACTCCGAGCTTACCGGTCGAGGGGACGCGCACTGAAGCGGAGCCACCAGACTCGATTCGGACGGTTTCGCGGTGCCGCAGGAACACCGAGGCGGATTCGATCAGCACCTCGTGGGCGCCCGGGGGCAGGCTGGCCGTGAGCCCGGATTTCTCCGAACCAAGCACCCGACCGCCGATGGAAACCGTGACCGGGTAGGAGCTTTCGACCACAAGGCTTCCCGAGGGGCCTGCGGGAACGAGGGTTACGGGTGCGGGAGGGGACTTCCGGTCGCTGCCCACTCCGGCGCCGGACTTTGACGAGGCGGGTGGGCTGGTCGATTTCGGTGGGGACGCCGGTGCGGGGGCGGTTACCGCGCTAGTTCGGGAGGCCGGAGGAGGGGCCGTTTCCGCGCCCTTCGTCGAGGTCGCCTTTTCGGCGCCGGGCACGAAGATTTCGGTGATGGTGGGCGTAGCCCGGGGACCGCCGGGCGGGTTGCTTGTCCGGGTGAAATAGAGGAACGCGGCCACCGCCCCCGTGGCCATGGCCAAGCCCACCGCCCCGAACACCAGCGCGTTCGACCCTGTGTGCGCCGGCGCCCTCTGTGGCTGGGCGTGGGTGACGGTGTTGGCGCTGCCGCTGATGGTGCGCCCTTCGGCGATAGTCTCGTCTCCCTGCCGGCTTCGGCTGAAAGTGGCGTCGAGTTCGGGGAACGACGCGGTCTCCGTGACCTGATGCGGATCCCCTGGGCGGCGGTGGAGCAGTCGACGCAGGCGCTGGGCCTCCGCGGCGTCGGGATGCGCGCGGGCGATTCTCTCGACCGTCTCCGCCGTGGCCTTGTCGGGCTTCTGCGCGGCGAAGACCTTCCTCGCCTGCGACAACGCCGCCAGATCCTCCGCGGTAAGTTGAGGCGCGGGAAATCGTTCACGGACCCGGGTCAGTTCGTCGGCCATGACCGCGGCCGAGGCGTAGCGCGCATCCACGTCCTTTTCGAGCGCCCGGTCGATGACCCGCTGGACGTCGGCGGTGAGGCGACCGGCGACGTCGGGGCCGAGCCTGGGATGAGGCTCGTTGACGATGCGGTAGAGCACGCGGGTCGGATCGTCGGCTGTGAAGGGCCGCTTGCCCGCGAACAGCTCGTGCAGGATCACCCCGACCGCGAAGACGTCGGTGCGCCCGTCGAGCACCCCGCCTCGGATGTGCTCGGGGCTCATGTAGAAGGGCGTGCCCACCATCATGCCCGCTCGGGTCATCGATGTGCTCTCCACCTTGGCGATGCCGAAGTCGAGGATCTTCACGCCGCCGTCGTCGAGGACGCGGATGTTCGAAGGCTTGATGTCCCGGTGCACGATGTGGTGGGTGTGGGCGAAGTCGAGGCCGCGCAGAGTCTGGATCACGATATCCAGGCGTTCGGTGGCCGAGAGCGGCTCGCGCGAGCGCAGGAGGGTTTCGAGATCCTGACCGCCCAACAGTTCCATGGCGATGTAGGGGAGGCTTCGATCCTCGCCCAGCTCGAACACCGTGACGATGTTCGAATGTTGCAGGCGGGCCGCGGCCTTGGCCTCGATCTCGAATCGTCCCCGGCTTTCGGTGTCGCTCGAGCCCTCGAGGCGCAGGGTCTTGATGGCGACGTCGCGGTCCAGGGCCTCGTCGCGACCGAGGTAGACAACCCCCATGCCGCCCTTCCCCAGCCGGGCCCGGACCCGGTATCTGCCGATGCGGTATTCGCCCGAGACCGCGGGGTTCCGGGCGGCGCTAGAGGTCACGGGAGAGGAACCTGGGCCCGCATCGAGCCGGACCTCGTGGCCTCACTCGTCCCGCTTGACGAGCAGGACAGTGATGTTGTCTTCGCCGCCGTGGGCGTTCGCCTCGGCGACCAGGATTTCTGCCGTCGTCTTCGGGTCGTTGTTTCCGCGGACGATCCTCTCGAGGTCGGCGTCGAGGACCATTCCGGAGAGCCCGTCCGAGCACATCAGGAGGATGTCGCCCACCGCCATCTCGTGGGCGGTGATGTCGACGTTCAAGTCGGGAGCCGCGCCGATGGCGCGGGTGACCACGTTGCGCAGGGGATGTGTCCGCGCCTGATCGTGGGTCAACACTCCCTGGGCCACCTGTTCGAGCACCCAGGAATGGTCAACTGTCACTTGGCGGATTCCTTCGCCGTTGATGAGGTAGAGGCGGGAATCGCCCACATGCGCAATGTGCGCGGTGGCGTTCTCGAACAGGACGCCCACGATCGTCGTGGCCATGCCCTCGTAGTCGGCCTGGGTCAGGCTCAGGTCGAGCACCTTCTGATTGCCGAACCGAACCGAGGTTTTCAGGCGGTTGGCGACCATGGAGAGGCTGGGGTCGACACCCCAGGGCCAAGTGATGTCGGTTTCCTTGGCGGTAAGGGCCACGAACTCGGCGACGGCCTGGACCGCGGTGCTGGAGGCGATCTCGCCCGCCGCGTGTCCGCCCATGCCGTCGGCGACCACGAAGAGCTGGTCCTCTTCGAAGATCCCGAAGTAGTCCTCGTTGTTCTTGCGACGTCTTCCGACGTCGGTGGCCCCGAAGAAGTTCAGCTTCAAGGTTTTCTGCCTTCAGGTCGGCAGGGGGAATGGCTGAACATCGGTCGCCTCATTGGATTTGGTAAGTAGACATCAAAGACGGAGGCATGCGCAACCCCAGGGAGTCAGCGCTTCCGCAGACGATCGAAGAGGCCTCGGGAGGTTTCGGACGTGGTGCGGGCGGGCGTCTCGGGTTCGGCTGAAGGGTCCAGGCTGATTTCCTTCATGGCCCGGGCCACGTCAGGATGCTCGGCGTTCAAGGCCATGCCGTTCTCCAGCGCGCGTTTGGCGCGGAGCTTCAGCCCCTGGGCATTCAGCAGCAGTGCGAGTTCCGCGAAGTACGAGGCGTTCTTCGGCTCGAGCTTCGTGGCCGTCTCCATGTGTTGGATGGCGTCGCGGACCCAATTGGGGTTCTTGGAGAGGGCCATGCTCAGCATGGCGTGGGCCCTGGGGTTGGCCTCATCGTTCGCCACCGCGAAGTTGAGGAGCTGCACCGCGGTGTGGAAATCCTGCTTCCTGAAGGCTTCGATGCCCTGGCCAATCGCGTCGAACTCGATTCGTCCGCTCGTGGGGATGGCCACGGAAGCGGGGTCGGGACTGGCCGGCGCGCTGGGCCGTGTGCCTTCCCGCGGAGGGAGGGGAGCGCCTTGGACCTTGGGCGGGTCGGCCCGGGGCGCGCTCTTTGTCTCCTCGACATTTGGAAGACGGGCGCTGTACTCGCGGCGGGCGCGTTCCTTCGACAGTGTGTCGTAGGCCGCGGTGACATTCATGAAAGCGTCCTCGGCCCGCTTGCGGGCCTCGGGGTCCTTCACTTTGTCGGGATGAGTGTCGCGGGCGAGCTTCAGGTAGGCGTCGCGGATCTCGATGCTGGTTGCGTTGCGGGGGACGCCGAGAACGGCGTAGTAGTCGGTCATAGGCGGGTCTTAAACGGTGGCTGAGGATACCCGATTGGCCACGCCCCGGGTTCGCACCCGACCAGGCCGCAGCTATTCTTTGGTGCCGCGCTGGGTCTGGGCCTTCACGAAGCGCTGCGCCGATTTTCGGATGGCCTCCGGGACGTTCCGGTCGACGGCCAGGGCCTTGACGTCCCGCGGCTGCAGGCGCGACACGAAGCCCATGGCGAGGCCGAGCGGAGTACGCGGATTCTTGACCAGCGAGCTGATCACGGTGTACTTCTTCGTCCAATCGCGGTTGGTGCCGATCCGGCGGAGGACCTCGTCGGAGATGTTCTTCATTCCGGCGAAGCCCTCGATTTCCGCCTCGGTGATCTTCGGCGACCCGAGCACGGCCAGCGCGACCAGCCGATTGGGGTCGCGGATCAGGAAACTGCGGGTCTGGGCGTCTTCGGTGAGCGCGGCTTTGACCTTCTTGCCAGTGGTGAGGGTGAAGAGGCGGGTGAGATTGCTGACCGCCTTCTCGTCCTTCTTCTCGTCCTCGGTGAGGATGGCCGTGGCCTCTTCGGGTTTCAGTTCGACGGTGTTCTCGTCGAGGGCCGGAGCGGCTTTCTCAGGCTCGACCGGAGCTTCGACCGCGACGACTTGGGCCGGCGGGGGCGGGGAGGCGGGCTCGGCCTTCGGCGCTTCCTCTTCCGGGGCGACTCCGATGGCGAATGTCTCGCGCAGTTCGACCAAGCGTCGCCGCTGATCCCGGGATAGGGCGGGATTTGACTCGATGCTCTCGAGGATGGGCGGATGTCGCAGAAGGCGGGTCTGGTTGATGACCACCAATTCCGCGAGGGACTCCGGCAGAGTCTTGGCGTGATGGGTGATGGCCTCGTCCGGTGTGGTGGGGTTCTGGAGACAGGCCTCGAGGATCTTCGCGTCGGTTCGCACCTCGAGCGCCCAGGTCAGGACGATGGCAGCAGCGTCCCGGGCCTTGACCAGTGGAAGCAGGGTATCGACGGAAAGCTCCGAGAACGTCTTCGTGGCCAGGGTCGCTACTTCGGGAAGCGGATCCCGATGCATCAGCTCAAGCAGGTCGACGAGATCCTCGGGCTTGAGGGGCAGGGCTCCCTCGGCCGCCATCATGCGGACCTCGAGGGGCACGCCGCCGCGGCGGATCTGCTCGACCAGCGGGTTGGGTTCGCGGTCCGCCATCTAGGGGTTGCGCCCTTGGGAGATCAAGCGGCGACGGTCTCAGCCGATTGGCTTGGTGGGCACGACCTCGGGGCCGCTGGACAAGGCGGACAGGGCGCCGATGGCCTCGGGGGAGAGCGGAATGTTGCGCTTAACCTCGCCGCGGTTGCCCAAGAGGCGGGGGGGGCCGCTGTCGATCGCCACCAGAAGCCCGCCGGCGTTGCCCACGGCGAGCGAAGCATTCTGGCGGGCCGTGATCGAGAACGATTCGCCCTTTTTGAGGACCCGGTTCTCGACCCGGTCGCCGCCCACATCGAGGCCGATCCAGCAGTCTTCCGTGGCGGTGAGGGTCAGCTGAAGGGGCTGAGGCAGACCTGAGGCCGAGGTCGACGCGGCGGGGAGAACCGAGGCGGCATTGATGGCTTGGCCTGGCGCGCCCACCGAAGTGGCGGATGCGGTGACGCTGGGGGCGGTGGGCGCGTCGACCGCGGGAAGGGCGGCGGGAATTGGCGTTTCGCGGGAGAAACGGGGGCTCAGGATGAGAACCGCCACAACGGCGAGCACGCCGGTGGCGAGGCCGCCGTTGATCAGCCGCGTGGCCAGCCGGCTGGAAACTCGGCGGCCGCGTTCGCCGATATCGCTGTCGGCATCGATGATGGGCGCGGGGGCCGCGTGGAATGTGAGTTCGGTGAGGATCTTCTGCTCGTCGAGGGCGAGGAAGCGCGCGTATTCGCGCACGAAGCCGCGGACGAAAAGACCTTGGGGCAGCTTGTCGAGGCGGTCTTGCTCGATAGCCTCGAGCATTCGAACCCCGATCTTCGTGGCGGCGGCGATCTCCTGCAGTGAGACCCCGCGGAGTTCGCGTTCGCGACGAAGGGATGCGCCGAAGGAAGTCATGGTTTTTTGCGCTTTTCAGTCGTTATTAAGTGGCCACCTGCCCGATTCTCCTGATTCTAGGCCCGGATGAAGCGCGTTGTGAAGATACTTTTTGAGTATTCCGCAGAAAAGTGAGCGCGGGCACCCCGTCTGCTACTCTCGCCGGTCTGCGCCTATGCCAACGCCCTTCCCGGAACAGAACGCGAACTGGCTGATCTACGGCGCGAACGGCTACACCGGAACTCTTATCGCCGAAGAAGCGGTGAGGCGAGGTCATCGTCCGGTCCTCGGTGGGCGGAACCGCGACGCCGTGCAGGCCCTCGCCACCCGGCTTCAGACCCCGGCTGCCCCTTGCGATCTACGCGACCCGCACGCACTGCGAGAAGCCCTGCATGGGCGAAGTCTGGTTCTCCACTGTGCCGGCCCGTTCGCAGAAACCTCCGCTCCCATGGTGGATGCGTGTCTCGCCGAGGGGGTTCACTACCTCGACATCACCGGCGAGATCGACGTCTTCTCGGCGTGCTTCGACCGGTCTGCCGACGCGGCAAGACGCGCGATCAGCCTGGTTCCCGGGGTCGGTTTTGACGTCGTCCCCACAGACGGCGTGGCCGCCATGCTCAAGGACGCGCTGCCTGACGCCTCCTCCTTGGTCCTTGCCTTCGAGGCGGGCGGTGGACCAAGCGTGGGCACAGCCCGCACCAGCGTGGCCGGACTCGCCCGCGGGGGGCGGGTGCGACGCGCGGGACAGGTCACCGAAGTGCCTCTCGCTTTCAAGACCCGCACCTTTCTGCGGGGCGAGAAGCCGCGCCTCGCCATGACCATTCCCTGGGGCGATGTGTTCACGGCCCACGTCACCACGGGGATCCCTGACATCGAGGTCTACATGACCGCCTCTGCGGCCTCGATCACGAACGCCCGAAGGCTCAACTGGGTGCGCCCGCTTCTCGGCCTCGGGCCGGTGACCCGCTTCCTTCAGGCACGGATGGCCGGCTCGGTTCGCGCACCCTCGGCGGATCGGCGAGCCCGGACGAACTGCTACATCTGGGGCGAGGCCACCGCACCGGACGGCCGGACAGCACGGATGGAGATGGAAACCCCGAACGGCTACGACCTGACGGTCAGCGCCGCGCTCGGCGTGGCCGAGAGGCTGCTCAACCCGGCGTCGCCGTCGCCTGCTCCTGGCTACCTGACCCCGTCACAACTCATGGGGGCGCGGTATGTCCTCGATTTGCCGGGTGTGGTCGTGAAGGTGGGGCCGTGACAGCGGACCACGCGGCTCGGACCGCCCGATACCTGGACGCACTGCTCGAGCGTCACCTGAAGGACCTGAAGTTCGGCGAGGTCACCCGGGCCTTGCGCGCGTTGTCCGCGGGATATGTCGAGAAGCGCGAAGAGGGCGGCCTTGCCCGTGCCCTGGATGGGCGCGGGAAACGCGCGGCCTTCGCACTGTATTACGGCGCTACCCACTTCCTCGCCGCGCAGGCGCTGATCCGCGATCTCGATCTCGGTTTCGCGTCCGGCAAGTCCACCATCCTCGATCTGGGATGCGGCACCGGCGTATGTGGCGCGGCCTGGGCTCTCGGTAGCGATGGGTCAACGGTGGTGATCGGAGCCGACCGGTCTTCCTTCGCACTGCACGAGGCGCGTTGGACCTACCAGGCCCTGCGGATCAAGGGTGAGACCAGCCGCTCGATCACGGAGACCCTCGAGTCCATCCGTCGCCCTGAAGGCCTTGTGATCGGCTGGACCCTGAACGAACTGGACGATGAAAAACGCGAAGTGATCGCCGCGAAGATCCTGCCCTGGGTGGCCCGGGGCACCCGATTGCTGGTGATCGAACCGATTTCCAAACGAGTGACGCCCTGGTGGGACGGGTGGGCGACGCGGTTTCTCGCGAGCCAGTCTTCGGTGATGGAGAAGCGGCTCCGCCTGGCCTTGCCGCAGAAGATTGCCCTGCTCGCACGCTCGGCCGGGCTCGGTACGGACGAGACCGCGCTGCGGATTCTTGTCGCTCGTGGCGCCTGATTTCTGATAACCTTCCCGTCTTCTTCTCGTCCAGCATGCCGGAGTGGCGGAATTGGCAGACGCGCACGGTTCAGGGCCGTGTTCGCTCCGGCGAGTGTGGGTTCGACCCCCACCTCCGGCATTAGCCTGGATGTTCGTTTTGCGTTTGGGGGGCTCACCGACCTCGTGTTCCCTGCCGAAAGTTCCCCCAGCGCCCCCTGGAGTCAATGAAAAAAACCGTCCCTTCTGATGCATTCCTCGGCCGCGTAGTTGGCCACCCCGCCGGCTTCGCCTTCGTAAACCCCCTCCCCGGAGTGACCGACGGACCTCCGAACCCCACGCTTAAAGTCGACCTGGAGCTACTGCACGGCGCCTCTCACGGCGACACTGTGATGGCGCGGGTCACGGGTCGCGGCGAAAAGGGATTTTCGGGCGAAGTGGTGAAGGTGGTGGAGCACGCGGTCAAGCGCGTGGTCGGCCGATACGAGGTCTCCCGCGGACACGCCCACGTGGTCCCGTTCGACCGTCGCCTCTTCCAGAACGTCCAGGCTCAGTCCGCCGCCGACTCCCTCGAGGTTGAGTCAGGCGACATGGTGGTCCTGAAGATCACACGTACCGCCACCGCCAATCGTCCCGCCGCGGGCGAGGTGGTCGAGCGCCTCGGCAAGATGGACGAGCCGGGCGTCGACCTCAAGGTCATCCTGGCCCAGTATCAGCTCACCGCCGACTTTCCGGCCACGGTGGTGGCCGAAACCGAAGCCGCCGCGACCTCGGTGCCGGAGAGCGAGATCCAGAAGCGCTCCGACTTCCGTCCCTGGACCACGATCACCATCGACCCCGAGACCGCGAAGGACCACGACGACGCCATCAGCGTGGCCCGTCATTCAAACGGCAACTACGTCCTCGCCGTGCACATCGCCGACGTGGCCCACTACGTCCGCGAGGGTTCGGCCCTCGATGCCTGCGCTTACGAGCGCGGCAACTCCGTCTACTTCCCGGGCTTTGTGGTGCCGATGTTGCCTCACGCCCTGTCGAGCCGTATCTGCAGCCTCGTCGAAGGCGAGAATCGTCTCACCCAGACCGCGGTCATGGAGATCAACCGCCAGGGACAGGTGGTCGACGCGCAGTTCCACGATGGCGTGATCAAGTCCGCGGCCAAGCTCGCTTACAAGGACGCGCAGGCCATTCTCGACGGCGACGCGGAGGCTCGCACTCGCTTCGCCCACGCGGTGGAGACGGTCGAGCTCTCGGCCGAACTCGGCCGCGTGCTCAACCAGGCGCGCAAGGATCGCGGTTCGCTCGACTTCGACCTGCCCGAGCCCGAGCTTCAGCTCGACCCCCTCGGCGTGGTCGAGAACATCACTTCGAACCCGCGTCTCTTCACCATGCGCATGATCGAAGAGTTCATGCTCGTGGCGAACGAGGCGGTGGCGAAGGCTCTCTCGCAAAAGGGTGTGGCCACTCTCTATCGCATCCACGAGTCGCCCGATCCGGATCGGCTCGAGGAGTATCTCGAACTGGTGCGCACCTTCGGCTACACCGTCACTGCCGATCTCGAACATCCCCAGGGCAAGGACTTCCAGCGCATCCTGCGTCAGGTCGAGGGCCGTCCCGAGGAGCGCCTGCTCACCTATCTGATGCTGCGCACCCAGCGGCTCGCGCGTTACGCCCCCGAGAATCTCGGCCACTTTGGGCTCGCGAGCGAAAACTATCTGCACTTCACGAGCCCCATTCGCCGCTATCCAGACCTCGTGGCCCATCGCGCCCTACGAGCGCTGCGTCATGGCAAGGATCCCGCCCAGGTGACCTGGCCCCTCGATGAAATGGCCGCCCACCTCGCCGAGACCGAGCGCAAGGCCGCCGACGCCGAACGCGATCTCATCGAGTGGAAGAAGGCGCGCTTCATGTCGAGCCGGGTGGGCGAAGTGCTTCCCGGCGTGATCTCGAGCGTCACCCCCTTCGGTCTGTTCGTCCAGCTCACCGACATCTTCGTCGAGGGCCTGGTTCACATCACCACGATGTCGGATGACTACTACATCTTCCGCGACACCGATCACGCCCTGCGCGGAGAGCGGACGAAGCGGACCTACAAGCTCGGCGACCGGGTGGAAGTCCAGGTCATCAAGGTAGACATGGACCGCCGGCAGATCAATCTGGCGCTCACCGATGTGCTGAAGCGCATGGAGCGTCCGGCCGTGGCGCAGAAGGTCCAGACCGCGCGCCGCACCCCGCGCGCTGCTTCGACCCCCGTCGCAAAAGAACGTCCCCCGGCCCGGAAATCAACGCGTACCCGTTCGCGTAAGACGTAACTCCGCTCGGATCTCCGGGTGTTCGCGGCGGCCCTCGAAGCGGAGGCCGGTGACCAGTCGCGCCGCCGCCTCGGTGGCCGTCGGGGTGTCGAACCGGACGTCCTCCACCGCGAGGTCGCAGCACGCGGTGCGGGGCAAGAGTGGCCGGGGCGCGGACATCGCGTGGGTCTTGATCACGCAGGCGAGGTCCGCGTCATAGATGGCCAGGGTGGCGGACGAACGCAGGCGCAGGTTCTCCGCCGTCTGGCTCTGATCGCCGACCCCCACCCGCAGATGGGTGGGAGAGATCACCACCACCTCGTCGCGCGCGAGCATCATGACGTGGGGGCGCAGGGAGCCGTCCACGGTGATGAGGAGGAGCGCGTTGTCCCCTCCGTCCTCGTGGATCCACGCGGCGATGCGATCGGGAAGGGCGCTCTTGGGCAGTGTCTCCATGCGGAATCCATTCTCTCTGGTCGGTTCGTAGAATGCTCGATACCTCATGCTCAGAATTCTTTCGACGTCCTTCATGCCCAAGACCTTGGCCTTTCTTATCGCCATGGCCATCTCCTCATTGAACGCGCACGCCCAGGAGCCGAGCGTGCCTCCGCCCGCCCCAGGAAAGCCCGGCGCCTCCGATCCGCTTGAACTCCTTCCCGCCATCGGCAGGATCGGCGCGGAGGTAGGCCTTCATGGGGGCTGGTCGCGGAATCCGTATTCGCTCGGTTCAGGAGCCCAGGGCGCCGGCTTCATCAACCTGCCCCTCAAGAAGCTGGGCTCGGGCGTGCTTTCGTACCAGATCGCGCTGCGTTTCGCGCGCAGTACCAGCGAACCCATCACCGTCACCAACCCCGTGGCTTTCGTGGCCAATCTGGCCGCCACCGGCCGCGGCGACGTGGGACCATTCCCCTATCGCCGTCTCGTCCGCTCGACCGGCTCGATATTCGTGGTCGAGCCCTTCGGCTTCAAGTACGCGCTGCATTCGTTCGGCCGATTCCGGCCCTATGTAGTGGCCGGCGTGGGCGTGGGCGTGGTGATCACCAAGGAGATTCCCGAGGCCGACGAGAGTCTGGTGTTCACCGGCACCTCTCCTTTCGACGCTGATCTGATCGCCGGTCTCATCGCCCAGTCGAAGGAACTCGAAGCGCTGGGGCGTCCCACCGGCCAGGGCAATCTCGAGGTGGCGGGCCACGCGGGCGCGGGGTTCGAACTGCGGCTGAGCCCCGGCTTCTCGCTGCAGGCCGACTATCGCTTCACCCGACTCTCCGGCCGCAACTCGTCGATGCACATGGCGAGCGGCGGCTTCGGGATTCACTTCTGATGTCCGAGGTGGCGAAGACATCCTCCGTCACCCGTCGTCGTCTGATCGAGGGCGGGGCTGTGCTCACCGCCGCAGCGATCCTCGGCGCGTCGACGGGGAAAGCGCAGGCCAGAGACTATGTCTCTCGTCGCGAGGCGCTCGATGATCTCGATCGGTTGGCCGCTTTGTGCGGAATGCAGCTCGGGAGGGTGCGTTCCGCCCGCGCATCGGCCGAGCTGCTGACCACGCGTTTCCTGGCCGATCTCAAGCGTTACCAGTCCAACCGGGACGCTGTGCGGCGTCGGTTCGGCCTGCCCGCAGGTCTCGATCCGGCCTCGCAGATGGCCGAGGTCGAAGGCGGTCTCAAGGAATTGCGCCAGGCCCTCGACGATCTGATGATCGCTTACGCCGAGAGCCTTCCCGTTTTCGGTGACGCCCAGGTGGTGTCGCGCCTTGCCATTGACATGGTCGATGTGTCGCGTTTGCGCACGGTGATTGATCTCTGGGTCGAGGCGGAGGCGGCGTGAAGACCCTCCCCCCGCTCCACGCCCGTCGTGAGTTCATTCGTAACGCGGCCAGAAACGCGGGCCTTACCGCCGCGGCCTCCGGTTTTCTCGTCGGCCGGGCCGAAGCGCTGCCGAAGAACGAAGAGACCGACATCGCCATCCTGCAGACCGCTCTTGGTCTCGAGCACGAGGCCATCGGCATCTACGCCGACGCCTTGTCGCGGAATCTTGTGCCCGCGGGGCTGCGCGACTACGCGGTCGAGTTCAAGGGCGCGCACGAAGGTCATCGCGATACCCAGGTGGAGATCCTGCGCGAGCGCGGCGTCGACGCCGTGGCGCCTCACAAAGTCGATCCGCTTCGCGAGTCCACCGCGGGCGACGCGGTGGTGCGTCGGCTGCTGTCGATTGAAGCAGCGGCGGAGTCCGCGTACCTGCGCCTCATCGGCCAGATCCGCACCAACGACTACCTGCTGTCCGCGGGTTTCATCGTAGTCGACGAAGCCAGGCACCAAACCATCTGGCGCCGCGCGTTGGGCTTGTCGATCTACTGATCGCGCCGAACGGCCCGGCGCATTTATCGGAAACGGGGGATGCGGCGAGAATAGGGCGCTCCCTATGCCGATTTACGAGTTCTACTGTTCTTCCTGCCACACCGTCTTCAACTTCCTCTCCAAGCGGATCAACACCGAGGGCGCGCCCGCGTGTCCGAAGTGCGGGAAGGGCACGGCGCGGAAGCCTTCGACTTTCGCCATGTCGCGCAATCGGCCTGAACCCAAGGCTGGCGAAGGCGCACCGGGAGCGGGCGGCGACATGATGGACCCCTTCGCCAACATGGACGAATCGCAACTCGAGTCGGCCATGGAGTCGCTCGCCTCCGAGGCGGACGGGATCGACGAGAACGATCCGCGCCAGGCCGCGAACGTGATGCGCAAGCTCTTCGACGCCACCGGCATGCCCCTTGGGGGCGGGATGCAGGAAGCGCTCAAGCGTATGGAGTCGGGCGAGGATCCCGAGAAAATTGAAGAGGACATGGGCGACCTGCTCGAGGCCGATCCCTTCGCCGGCGAGGCCGCGAAGAAATCGACCGAGCGCCGAATCCCCGGAAGACCCGCAGCTCACGATCCGAACCTGTACGAGATGTGATCGGCCCGAAGTCCGCCGGCACTCTCGTCTGCGCGCTCGGCATCGCGTCGGCGATGGCGCTTGGCCCTTCGACCCTAAGCGCTCAGGAGACGGCGACACTCTCCGGCCGAGTGAGCCTCGTGCTTCCGCCCAAGGTCCAGGTCGACCCCGGCGGATCCGTGGTCTGGATACCCGGGCTCACCATCGCGGGCTCCGGTCCGAGCCGTCCTTCGGTCACCTCGAAGGACAAACGTTTCGATCCCCGGATCCTCGCTGTTCCGGCGGGCACGCGGGTGACCTTTCCCAATGTCGACGCGATCTACCACAACGCCTTCAGCCTGAGTCCCGGCAACACCTTCGATATGGGCCTCTATCGCAAGGGCGCGTCACGCGATGTGGTCCTGAAGAATCCCGGCATCGTGCGCGTCTACTGCAACATCCATCCCGACATGGCCTCCTCCGTGGTGGTGGTGGAGGGGAACGCCTTCGCTCTGGTGCAGAAGGACGGCACGTATCGCATCGTGGGCATTCCGCCGGGCCGCCATGAAGTCCACATCTGGAGCGACATCGCGGGGGAGCAGGTGATCACGCTGAGCTTCGCGGCCGGCCAGGTTGTCGACTGGAGCCCGGCCCTCGATGCCACGAAGTACCGGCGGATGGCCCATACCAACAAACACGGCAAGGCCTACCCGAAGGCGAAGAACGATGCCGACCGGTACTGACTCCGAGTCGGAGACCCGTCCCCTTCGCATCGACACTCCTCCGCCTCAAGGCGTGGTCAAAGCCCCCGTGTTTCGCGCCATCGCCGACGATGGCCCCCGGGGCTTCGGGCTCCGCACCCGTCTCTTCTTCGGCTCGGTCCTGCTGCTGGCCTTCACCATCGGCGCGGCCATTGCCTTCCTCACCATCAAGTCCCAGAGCGTCGCCGACCAGAAGATCCGCGAGGATCTGAATGCGGTGCCCGCCATTTTCGAGGGCTACCGTTCCTCTCAGGCCGGGGCACGGGAACGCGCGGTGCGATCGCTCGCGGAGGAAGCGGGCACGAAGGCGCTCATGGCCGAGGTGCGGGAACATCCGGAAACGTTCCACGACGCGGCTCTGGAGTTCGCCAAGTCCCTCGGTGCGCGCGCCGTCTACCTTTTCGATCCTTCCGGCTCCCTCCTCGCCCGCAGCGACCGCGAGGCGGGTGAGGAGACCGGCCGCGACTTCACCGGCATCAGCTGGGTGGACGTCCCGCGCGAGACCCGCACCGAGAGTTCGGCGTTCATTCTTGAGGTCTCGAGGGATCAGGCTCTATCGCTCGTCGCCTCGGCTCCGGTGACCCAGGGTGAAGGCGCGGAGACGCGGCTCAACGGTGTCCTCGCCGCGTCCTGGGAAATCTCCGACGATCGCGCGAAGGAGATGGCCCTTCTCACCGCGGGAGATGTGGCCGTGGTGGGGAACCTGGCTCCTCGCGACGCGCCGATAGATCTCCGGGTTCTCTCTTCCACCCCGAAGTTCACAGAGCCCATGCCCGAAGCGATGAGCCGCGCGGTGACGCATGTGTTTTCCCAGGAGACCCAATCGGAACCCGTTGAGTTCGTGGTGGCGGGCGAGGCCTTCATCGCCACCGCCCTGCCCATCCGCTCGGGCCGTCGGGAAACCATCGCCGCGCTGGTGGTGGGGAGGTCGAAAGACGCGGAGATGGCGCCCTTCCACGAGATCCGGCGCAGCCTCTTGGTGGTCGGTGTGCTTGCCCTCCTTCTCTCGGTGCCGCTCTCCTTCGCCATGGCTCAGGGCCTGGCCGGGCCCATTCAGAAACTGGCCGAGGGTGCGCGACAGATCGCGCGCGGGAATCTCGACGTCTCGTTGCCCACCGCGGACGGCGAGGTGGGTGTGCTGGCTCGCGCCTTCGAGGGCATGGTGGGCGAACTCAAGGAGAAGGCGCAGCTCGAGGCCCTGGTGGCGAATCTCCAGAGGCGTCCGGGCGACGTCACCTTTCGCGGAGCTGCCCCGGGGGCGCCCGACTCGGGCGAAGGTGGTCGGGTCGGACAGATCTTCGCGGGCCGCTACGAACTGCTCTCGGAACTCGGCAACGGAGGCATGGGTGTGGTGTTCCGCGCCCGCGACCGCGAACTCGACGAGGAAGTGGCGCTCAAGGTGTTGAAGGGCGTGGGCGAAGGGGACGAGCCGCAGGCGCTCGTCGACCGTCTGCGTCACGAGATCAAGCTGGCCCGGGTTATCACCCATCCGAACGTGGTTCGGGCTTTCGATTTCGGGGAAAGCGGCGGGTCGCGTTTTCTCACCATGGAATACGTGCCCGGCACAACGCTGCGCGAAGTCATCGACGCTCGCGGCGGCCTTCAGCTCACTCCTGCCCTGCAGATCGCGAAGCAGGTGTGCCGAGGCCTCGCCGCCGTGCATAAGGCGGGGATCATCCACGGTGACCTCAAACCCCAGAACGTCATGGTCATGGGCAGCGGTGTCGCCAAACTCATGGACTTCGGGGTGGCTCGGACCCGTTCACACCAGGAGCATGGTGGCGTGGTGCTGGCCGGCACTCCTCTGTATATGAGCCCGGAACAGGCGAAGGGGGCCGACCTCGACGAGCGCAGCGACATCTACTCGGCGGGGGTGTTGATGTATGAGATGTTCACCGGCCAGTGCCCCTTCAGGGGGCGCGAGGTGACGGAAATCCTGCAGATGCACCTGAACGACCAGCCCGCCGACCCGAGGATGCTGCGGCCCGAGATCCCCGCGGCTCTTTCCGAGATCATTCTGGCCTGCCTCGCCAAGCATCGGGCCCAGCGCCCGGCGAGCGCTACCGATCTCGACCGGTGGCTGATGCGGGTGCGCGTATGAGAAGCTCGGGAATGCCAGGCATCATGCGCCTCGCCCCCGCGGCTCTCGCATTTCTGCTCAGCGCGACGGTGGCGGCGCAAGACGAAGCGGTCGAGCCGCCCCCGGTCACAGAAGAGCCGGAAGGATTCCGCTTCGGGGGAGAGATCAAGGCCGGATTCCGCTGGTCGCAGGCGCAGTCATCCTCGATCTTCGGCGCGGGCAATCGGGTGGTCGGCTTCATGCGCACGCCCCACGCGGGAAGCTCCATCGAAATCCAACACCTCGCGGTCTCCGGTGAAGGCTTCGTGACTTCGGGAGTCTTCGCGAAGTTCGAGGTGCGCTTCCTCGACACCTACAACCGCAACCCCACCTCGAAGGACGACACCGTCTTCGTGCGCCAGGCCTTCGTGCGTTTCGGCGAGAAGGCGGAGATCCTGAGCGGGGAGAAGGGCTCCACGGTCTACGCGCTCTTCGGGATGGCCCCGCGATTCAGCAAGCAGACCACGCGCAGACTGGAGACGTATGGTTTGTGGGGCACCGCGGTGGGCAGGTTCGAACAGCCCCAGCTCGAAGTCGGTTTCTCGCTCGGGAAGAACGTCTATGCCCGCGCCATGATCGGTTCGGGCAATCCCTTGTTTCTGCGCGACACCAACGTGCTGGCCGGCGACAACCTCTCCGAGGCTCCCGCAGACGCCCGCGCCACCTACCAGCTCGGCTTTCCGATTCTCTACGACGCCAAGGTCACCGAGATCAACGTGGGCGCCAACGCCGAAAAGGGATTCGGTCTGGGCGCCCGCTTCGGCGGGGGCGACCGGCCCGCCGTCGATGTTCTGGGCTGGTATTTTGGCCGGAAGCTCGCGGAAACCGCCCGCCTTCGCGGCACCAACTATCCGGGCGAATTGGCCGTGCTCAAGGGCGGCGACTCTCCTATTCCCACCTCAGGCAACCGGCGCCACGAATGGGGGATCAATGTCCAGGGCCGGGTCCGTGGCCTGCGTCTTTTCGCGCAGTGGATTGATCAGGATCTGGCGGGGGCGAGCCGCTACGGCCTCGAGGCCGAGGCCGCGTGGATCTTCCAGTTGCCCGGTCTGTTTCTGGTGGGCGAGTCCCCGTTCGGCAACTGGATCCAGCCCACGTTCCGCTACTCGTGGATCGAGAACCGGTTCACCGCCCCCCGCACCTATCCAAGGCTCGCCGTACATTGGCCGTGGAAGAAGTACGACTTCGGCCTTCGCATGGGGCTCGTTCGCAATGTCGACCTCACCGCGGAGTACACCTTCCACCAGGTCTTCCGCACCGTGGATCTCCCGAACCTCCCGATGAGGGAGTTCGTGCTGACGCTCCGGACCGGGTTCTAGTTCCTCAGAAGGCGGCGTCGTGGCAGGTCGCGGCCATCACCCGAAGGCTGTGGCCCGAGGCGGTCAGCAGGTCCCAGTGTTCCGAGAAACGGTTCGTGCCTTTCTTGATCCACACCTCGTCGTCTCCGCTGCGGATGCTGCACTGGCCCCGGCTGCGCAACTTCGTGCGCATCTCGGAGAAGTACAGCGCGATGTCGATGACCTTGAAGCCCTGGTCGATGCCCGCCTGCCGGTCGCTGAAGTTGAAGATCCGGGAGCTCGCCAACTGCCTCTCCTGTGCGATGAGCTCATCGAGCGCGCCCACTACATCCCCGCCGAGGACCGACGCGGGATGGTCGCAATAGGTGTCGCGGCTCGGCGCGAGACGGCATTCGGCATCTTGAACCGGTGGAGTCGCGATGGCGGGGAGAGGCGTGGCCGGGGTGCAGGTGGACATGTACTTGATCCATGAGGAACCGGTTCCGGTGATGATGTCGAAGAGCTCGTTGTAGCCGCTCGACGCTCGAACACTCAGTTCCTCGCCGTCCCATACCGCGCACACGCCTTGGCGATCCAGGGTCTCGACGACCAATTTGAGGTAGGTGTTCGGGCTCTGGATCAGGCCGTCTTGAACGAGGGCATACTTCTCGCCGGAGTCGGGATCGGTTACGGTGGCGCCCTGGGCGGCGGATACGGCGTCCGTCACCTGCCTCAGAAAATCGGCGGGCTCCATCCGGCAGCCCGCGCTGGTGCCCGTGGCCACGGGCAGGTTTCGGCAGGAGGCGGGCAGGGATGATGAAGGTTGCGCGACGGAAGGCGTGGGAGTCGGTGTCGCGATCGAGGTCAAAACGGTGGGCGAGCTCGGCGCCGCGGAAGGCGATGAACCGCACCCCGCCATCAGGAATGCCGCGGAGAGGGAGAGGGACAGGGACAGGGCAGAAGCGGCTCGCGGCATGACCGCGGATGATACCCGCGCGCGCGCCCTCGAACTCTTAGCGCGAGTTGTTAGTTGGCGATCGCGGCACCGTGGTGATCCGTACTTCGAAACGCCGCAGCCAGTATGTGGCCATGGTGAGCAGGAGGAGGAACTCCACGAACACCCATTGCGAAACGAGGTTGAGGATGCCGAATCCGTCGGCGCGCGCCACCAGCGCGAAGGCGGCTGCGGAGGCAATGGCCAGCGTCCCCAGAATCCCGAAGTCCGCGGCGATCTGGGAAACGCGGGGCTTGATGGCCGGCTCTTCGGCATAGCGATGGCGCCAGAGCCGGGCGAGGAAGAGCAGCGCCGCGAAGTTCAGCACATGGAACGCCGCGGACATCAGAACGAGTTGCCTGAGCATGGGCCCCTCGAAGCACATCCGATGCCAGCCGGAGAAGGGGCTCTCTGGCCGTGTCTGTGGTCCGGCCGCCTCAATCCGTGGTGACGATGATCGCTCCAGGCGTTGCGAGTGTGGCCCGCCGGCCGCGTTCAGGTGCGGCGCTTCGGTCCCCGGATCGGGTCGGCGGTCAGAGGATCGTCCGGCCACGAGTGACGCGGGTAGCGGGAGCGCAACTCCTTGCGGACTTCCGGATAGGTGTTGGTCCAGAAGCTTCGCAGGTCTTGAGTTACCTGAACCGGACGGCGGGCAGGAGAGAGCAGATGGAGAGTGACCCGAGTGCGGCCATCGTTCACTGTGGGCGTGTCGAGCCAGCCGAAGATCTCCTGCAGACGCACGGGCAGGATGGGCGACGAACCGTCGGTGAAGTATTCGAGGGCGATCTTCGAGCCGGTGGGAGCCTCGATGAAGGTCGGGGCCAGTCGATTCAGTTCGCGCTGTTGGTTCCAGTCCAACAGGCGCTGGATCGCGGGAACAGTGTCGATGCGCAGGAGGTCCGCCCTCGATCGCGCCGCGCCGAGTTCCTCGCAGAGCCATTTCTCGAGGGTGGAGAGCAGCATCTCCCCCGAAACATCAGGGAACCCCTCGGCGCGCCCCCAGGTGCGCAGCGACATCACCCGCGCCAGGAAGGCGCGCGCGCCATTCGAGAGCAATTGCGGGAGCAGGGCCTCAGCGCGGATGGCATTCGCAAGGATGGCGATCTTCGCCTCGTCGTCGATCGAGGTCAGGGGTTTGGCGTCGAGGATGAGTTCGCCGATGCGTCGCTCGCGCTGGGCCACGATCACCCCACGTGCGCCATCCCAGCCGAGGACATCGCGCGTTTGAGGCGTGAGGTCCAAGACGTCGAGAGGTGCGGCGATGAAGATGCGCCCTTCGGCGTCGCGGGCGTCCACGTGGGCCACAGCCAGCCACTCCTCGTGGGTCAGCGGATCCGAGGCGTCGAGGCGCGCGCCCCGACCGGTGGCCAGCCGATACCGATCGGTGGATCCCTGGCGGCGCTGAGCCACTCGCTCGGGGTAGGCGAGGGCAACGAGACGACCCACGTCCCCGAGGGCCCACGCCTCCCCGCCCCGCGCATCGAGCTTCAGCCGCGCGCGATGGTCGCGCGCAATCTCGCGCACTCGCGACAGGTTCCCTCCGGCCGATACGCTCCGCCCGCGGCCGCGAAGGGCCTCGATCCGGAGCGTGAGATCTGCGCCACTATCGCGGGGCAAGATGTCGCGCTCCTCGAGCAGGGCGGCGATGTCGGAGGCGAGCCCCCCGACGCCATGGCGCCGGCCTTCGATCAGCAGATGTCCGATGCGCGGATGCACCCCGAGTTCGTGGATGGCGCGGCCGTGAGGCGTGGCCGCGTCTTCCGCCATGGCGCCGAGGTCTCGGAGGATGCGCCGCGCTTCGGCCAGGGCGCCTGCCTGCGGCGGCGTGATCCATGAGAGCGCGTCGTCGGGCTCGCCCCAGATGGCGAGGTCGAGGGCCAGAGGCAAAAGGTCGGCGTCCACGATCTCCGGCGCTCGGGTTGCGGCCAGGCCTCGGTGCGTCGCTTCTGTCCAGAGACGGAAGGCCGTGCCGGGGCCAAGGCGTCCTGCGCGTCCGGCGCGCTGATCCGCGTTGTCGCGCGCGATGCGCACAGTGCTGAGTCGGGACAGCCCAAGGCCGGAATCGAACCGGGACACGCGGGCGAGACCGCTGTCGATCACCACCGTCACTCCTTCGATGGTGAGACTCGTTTCCGCGATGTTCGTGGCCAGAACCACACGCCGCCCCGGCCCGGGCATGATTGCCGCCTGCTGGGCCTCGATCGTGAGATCGCCATGCAGGGGCCGGACATGGAGTCCGTCCGCGGATGCCAGGTCTTGAAGACTTGCCGCGACGCGAGAGATCTCGGAGGTGCCCGGAAGAAAGCAGAGGACGTCGCCCTCCGTGGTCCGCAGCGCCCGTCGGATCGCGGCCGCCACCGCGGGCACGGGATCGCGGTCCGGATTGAGGTCATCGGGGGCGTAGGAGATCTCCACCGGGAACGATCGCCCCGCGCTGCTTACCACCGGCGCTCCGCCCATGGCCCGCGACACCGTCGCCTCATCGAGGGTCGCGCTCATGATGAGGATACGCAGGTCCGGGCGGAACAGCGCCTGGACCCTTCGAGCGAGAGCGAGACCGAGGTCGGCATGGATTGACCGCTCGTGAAACTCGTCGAAGATCAACAAGCCGCAGCCCGCGAGATCGGGTTGGGCGAGGAGCGTGCGGGTCAGGATGCCCTCCGTCACCACCTCGATGCGAGTGGTCGACGACACTCTGGCCTCACGTCGGATGCGGTAGCCGACGAAACCGCCCACCGCTTCGCCACGCTGCGCGGCCATGCGCGTGGCCACCGTCCGCGCGGCCAGGCGTCTCGGCTCGAGCATGGAGATGCGCTGCCCTGCGAGCCACGGCTCGTTCGCCAGTTCGAGAGGAACGAGCGTGCTCTTGCCCGCTCCGGGCGGCGCGGTCAGGATCACCACCCGTTCGCGACTCAGCGCGTCCCGCAGTTGGGGGAGCGCGGCGGTGACGGGAAGGGCGCCGCTCAAGCGGTCAACGCGCGCCGGTTTTCGCCTTGAAGTCCAGGAATTTCGCGCGAGTTTCCGGCCGCGGCATTGGACAGGCGTCGAACTGCCCGAAGATCCGATAACGCCATCGCGCCACCAGGTCATAGACATGGTCGCGGAGAAACCGCGGCGCCACGCGGAGCACGGTGGCGGCGCGGTAAGGCCCGCCCGAGGCAGAGATGGCGAAGAGCGCGGCATCGCTGCGTTCGAGGAGGCGCTCCGCAGGTGTTTCGTGATCTGCCACCACGATCACGGTGGACAGACTCGAACTGGAGCGGCCGGCCTTCTCCAGAATGGCTGTGCCCAGCGGCCCCTGGAGAGCCGCGAAGCGAAGACGGTCGTGGCGGTCGATGCGGAGCAGGAACTGGACGAAGTGATCGCAGAGTCCGCACACGCCGTCATAGAGAACGAGATGCGACATGGGATGGAGGTTACCAATCCGGGGCGAATATCCGCGGTCGCGCGGTCAGTCGAGCGTCGGCGGCAGACCGACTCCGTCGATCACCACGAAGTACCGGCCACCGCCGGGCCGCGCGGCGTCTCCCACCCACACCACGAACGTGGCGGCGCCGCCGCGGGTGAGGCCGCGCTCGGAGAGACGCAGCCCGCCCAGGAAGCCCTGCGGGTCTGAGGGGGGTGAGATCAGGTCCGGGCGAAGCGCGGTGAGGGCCGCGCGTGAGATCTCGCCGGGGCGAAGACCGCGATCACGCGAAAGCGGGGCCAGGGCGATTTGTCGCCCCTCGATCTTCCGCGCCGGTGAAACCACCCGGCTGTCTCCAACTTCCACTACCCGGCTGCCCGTGCGCGGCGTGGCCGAGCAACCGGCTGTCGTCTGATCCGAGGAAAGGGCATCGAAGGCTACGTCGGCGCGGAACCACTTTCCGCTGCGTGGCTCCAGAATCGACGCGCCCACGACGGCCACGTCGGCGAAAGCCTCGCTCTTGTTTCGAAGCAGGCCATCGTACCGGTCCGGCGATACATTTTCGAGGTCGTTCGCGGCGAGGCCCTCCAGGACCTTGATGAGGGCCACGAAGTTCAACCTCGTCAGCTCCACGAATCCCCCGCCTTTCGGGAATCCGCCGCTTTCGATCAGAACCACGGGAGTTCCCCAGGCCGTGACGTTGTCGCCGAAGGCGCGCGGATTCCAGTCCTCGTCGTAACGGGCGATGCCCCCGGGGATGAAGGGAGAGAGGGTGTCCGCGACATGGCTCGCCACCCGCTTGGCCCTCATCCGTCCCGGGGTGAGCGTGCCTGTGGCATCACCCGACACCGCGAGCAGGGAGATCGACGAGAGCACGCCGGTCTCGCCCACGGTGATGCGCCGGCCCTGATCGTGCAGGTTGAATCCGAGGATGGGGGAGAAGCGATCCCGGATGGACTTGAGCAACACGCCCTCCGGGGTGGTCAACATCAGCGCGTCGCGATTGACGTCGATGCCCTGGGCGTTTCGCCGCTCGTAGGCGAGGGCGCCATCGGGATTCAACATCGGGATCATCCGCAACGTGAAGGTGTCAAGAATCGTTCGGATCTCGGGCCTGGCCGACTCACGGGCCAGGTAGTCCGCGAGGTCGAGGAGCGCGGGTGTCGCCGATGGTTCGTCGCCGTGCATCTGCGACCAGAGGAGGATGGCCTTCGGGCCGCGCCCCACCGATACAAGGCGGATCTTCCGATCGTGAAACGACGTTCCGATGGTCTCCACCTGGATCTGCCCTGGATGGGCCGCCTTCAGCCGGTCGACCTCCGCGGCCAGCAGATCGGGGTTCAGGCAGGGGGCGGGAACGGTGGCGAAGCGCCGGGTCTCGTGCTCCCGGGCCAGAGACGCAGCGTCCAGGCTATGCGTCGGCTCGAGGGGCACGGCGCTCAGTGAAACTACGAGGAGTGAGTGTATCAACCGTTGAACCTCTTCATTTGTCTTATCCTATGGCCAACGAGGGAGCGGCGTTTTCATTGGGAGAGAGCGAGTGAGCAAGCTGTGGCCGGGACACCGGTTTGGGATCTGTGCGCCGGGTCTGGTGTTGGGGCTTGTCGCGATGCCTTTGGCCGCCCAGACCCTCTCCGCCCCTCCATTGCGCGCCGACACCCGGAACCATGCGCAGGATCTGCCCGGGGCCGAAGCCACGCCTTCTCCCACCCCAGAGGCCGTGCCCGACGGCTGGAGGCGCGACGGCCTCGGATTCAAAAACGGCGCGGCCAGCGTTGACCTAAAAGGATACGCACAGGCCGACTTCCGCCACTTCCGCTGGGAGCCCAGGGAGACCGATCTGGGGCCTCTTCGCTCCGCGAGCGAGATCCGGCGATTCCGCATCGGAATCGAGGCGGAGTTAAACAAGGTGTCTCTCGAGTTCGTCATGGATCCGCGCAACTCCGAGGCCGGTGATCGCCTGAAGGACGCGACCATCGGCTACGCGTTCTCCAAGAAGGTCGCGGTCCTGGTGGGCCACTTCAAGCCGGGGGTGAGTCCCGAATTCCTCAACTCCTCATCCAAGACCGATCTCATCGATCGCTCGATGGCTGCCGATCGTCTGGCTCCGGATCGCGATTGGGGTCTTGCCCTCTCCGGCGAACTGGGCAAACTCTCCTATGAAGTCGGCGGCTTCGCGGGCGACGGGGCTTCGTCCTCGCAATCCACGGAGTCCGCAGGCTCGGCGAGGTTTACCCTGGAGCCGCGCAGGGGCCTGGTTCTCGGCGCCTCGTTCATGCAGGGCGAAGTGAAGGCCGACCCGCCTTTCGGCTCGCGCGAGCCGTCGCCCAAAGGCGGCATTGGTCGCACCCCCAGCGGGTTCAACTTCTGGGAGCGGCTCCACGTCCAGGGAACCCGTCGTCGGCTCGGTGGCGATGCCGCCTACTCGCGTGGTCCCTTTCGGATCATCGGCGAGTACCTCCAAATGAGTGAGGAGCGTCGGGGACAGGGTTCGGTCGGACAGGACATCCCCGATGTTCTGGGGCGGGGATGGAGCGTCCAGGCGACGTGGATCCTTACCGGGGAGAAGAAGGCCACGACCATAAGGCCGAAGGAGTCGATTTTTGAGGGCGGCAAAGGCGCGCTCGAAATTGCGGCCCGCGTGGAAGGGCTCAGGTTTGACGATACCGGTGCGACGGTCAGGGCTTTGGGCCTCAACTACTGGGCGTCCCGGTTCCTCAAGTTCCAGGGGAACGCCCTGTGGGAGAGCTACAACGACCCACTGCGTGCGCCCGTTCCAGGTAATAAGGGTCACTATTTCACCCTGGTAGGTCGCATTCAACTGATGGTCCCCTGACGCTCAGCCCCCAGGCCCCGGCCGCCGGAAGCGGTGACGTTCTTTCTCGACCTGGGCGTGGAAGGCGCACATTTCCACATGATCGTTCACCAGTCCCATGGCCTGCATGAATGCGTAGGCGGTGGTGGGTCCGACGAAGGAGAAACCGCGCTTCTTGAGCTCCTTCGCCAGGCGGCGCGAAGCGTCCGTTTGGGTGAGCGTCTTCAAGGTGGCCCAATCGCTGTGCCCAGGTCGCTCTGTGGCGTCGGGTTCGAAGGACCAGTAGAAACGGGCGAGGGACCCAAACTCGAGGCGCACCTCCAGGGCCCGTCGCGCGTTGTTGATGGTCGACTCGATCTTGCCGCGGTGGCGCACAATGCCCGTATCGCCGAGGAGACGATTCACGTCGCGCGCGGTGAAGGAGGCCACGGTCTTGATGTCGAATCCGCGAAATGCGGCGCGGAAGTTGTCGCGCTTGCGCAGGATGGTGAGCCAGGACAGGCCGGACTGGAATCCCTCGAGGCTGAGTTTTTCGAAGAGCCGCGTGTCATCCGTCACCGGGCGGCCCCACTCGTGGTCGTGATAGCCGAGGTACAGCGGCTCCGACCCACTCCAAGCGCAGCGCAGGCGACCATCCGGTCCCTCGATGAGTCCGCTGCTCATCGATTCGACGGGGCCTACTTGATCCGGTAGGTCTTGTCGGGAAGCTGCTCGCGGTGGACTTCGTGGCAGGCCTTGCACGTGCCCTGGAGGGCCTTTACCGCGTCGCGGGTGGCCACGGCGTCGTTGGTCCCCGCGGTCTTGGCCACGGCCATGGCCGCGGCGCGCGACTTCGCGTTCAGATCCACCGCGCCCTGGTCCTTGCGGGCCACCCAGAAGCTGTCGATGCTCGCGAGGGCGGCGTCGATGGCCTTGGCGCCCGCCACCGCTCCGCTCAGGTCGGCCGGGTTCTCGCGCAGGGTCTTGCCGATGGCCTGCATGCCGGCGAGCGTGGCTTCCATGGCTTTCTTGTAGTCGGCCTCGGTGACGTCCTTGGCCTGGACGGTCGGAGTGAGGAGGGCCGCGGCGAGAACCGCGATGAGTGAGAGTTTCCGCATGATGGTCGAGATGCTCCAGATTGGTTCAGCCTCCGGCCGGGGGGCGGGAGTGGTCGAGCCCGATTATCTCCGAAACCTCCGCCGCGTACACAAGGCGGTGGGCCCCCATGGCCGCGGCCGAGGGGTCGGGCGGCAACGCCATCTCACGCCGAGCAGCCCGGCAGGGCGAGAATGAGGAGGAATGAAAAGCCTTCTCATCGCGGCGACTTTGCTCTTGAGCCTGATCGATCCCCGTCCACTCCTCGCGCAGGAGACGCAACCGCCCGCGCCGGCCGGAAGCCCAATTCCCGCTCCATCTCCCGCCGGTGCCGTCGAGGCCGCGGCGAAACCAAAACCGAATATGGTCGATGCCACCATCGGCCTCGCCTGGGGTGGTCCGACCCGCTTGACCGCATCGGCTACCATCATGTGGGGGCAGCCCAAGATGCTGGTGGCGTTTTCCCCCGGCAAGTTGTTCCAGGTGCGGGCCGGAACCAGGGGCGGTCAGATCGGGCTTGGACTCGTGGCCGGCGTCTTCGAGGATTCGGTGGTGAAACCGCAGGGACTCGCGGTGACGCTCAAGGCCATCGCGATAAGGAGCTGGCGGGATCCGAGCGGCGTCACGAACGGCCACACCTACGCCGGCCTCGAGAGCGACATCATCATCCTCGGCATCCGCGGCAGCCTCGGCTACGCGCGCAAGGTGAGCGGAAAGGGCGGGCCGGACGGACGCTTTGTCTGGTCCCTCGGCCTGGGACTTTAAGCCTCTGCCCGCTAACCCTTGATCTTGAAGGGGGGAAGCACTTCGCGCTGCTTCTCGAACAGCTGGTCGAGACCCGACTGGGCCGCCTTCATCATGTCGTCCAACTCGGCTTTCGAGAACGGCTTCTGCTCCGCCGTGCCCTGCACTTCGACGAAAGCGCCCGATGCGAGACCGACGACGTTCATGTCGACCTCGGCCGCCGAATCCTCGATGTAGTCGAGATCGACCACGGTCGCGCCCTTCACCCGACCGACCGACACCGCGGCCACCTGATCGCGCAGGGCCGACATCGCTCCGATCTTCTTGAGGGCGAGCACGAGGGCCACGAAGGCGCCGGTGATGGAAGCAGTGCGGGTCCCCCCGTCGGCCTGCAGCACGTCGCAATCGATGGTCAAGGTGCGTTCGCCGAGAGCCTTCATGTCGAGCACCGAGCGTAGCGACCTTCCGATCAGGCGCTGGATCTCGTGGGTGCGTCCGGAGGGCGATCCTTTGGTCACCTCGCGCGCGGTGCGGGTGTGGGTGGCCCGCGGGAGCATCGCGTATTCCGCGGTCAGCCAGCCTTCCCCCTTGCCGCGGAGGAACTGCGGGATGCGGTCTTCCACGCTCACCGTGATGATCACCCGGGTATCGCCGCAGTGGATGAGCGCAGAGCCCTCGGCATGCCTGGTGGGCGACGGCTCGATCGTGATCGACCGCAGTTCGAGCGACCGTCGTCCCGAAACTCTCACCGCCAGTTCAGCCGCGAGGCCGGGATCTTTCTGCTTGAGGATGTCGCCGATGGAAGTCATGAACCTTTATTTTCGCACCTCGGGACGGTGCGGCCCGCGTGGCCGACGCCAAGCACTCGCGGGTGTTTCTCGGCTGGCGGCCGGTGGGTCGCTCAGTTGGCGACGACCGGCTCGGGTTCGAGGCCGTAGAGCCGGCGATACTGATCGCGCGCGCCCATAATGATCATCACGTAGGCGCGGGTCTCGGTGAAGGGGATCGCCTCCGCGAACTCATCAGTGCGGATCGCGGGATTGGGGGCGAGCCACCGGGCCACCCGATGCGGTCCCGCGTTGTAGGCGGCCAAGGCCGCTTCGGGCCGCCCATCGAAGCGCTCCAGCATCTGTCGGAGGTAGCGCGTGCCGAAGCTGAGGGAAATCTCCGGCTCGTGCAGCATCTTCGTGGTGTATCGCTTGGTGCCGAGTTCGCGGGCCAGCGGCTTTCCCGTGTAGGGCATGATCTGCATGAGGCCCCGGGCACCGGCGATGCTCTTGGCCTGCTCGTCGAAGGTGGACTCCTGGCAAACGAGCGCCGCGACGAGAGCGGGATCGAGCTTCTCGCGCCATGCCGCGGATTTCAGGGTTGCGCCAAACTTCAAGGGATAGATGGTCGTCCAGACATGGGCGGGGAGATCCTTGATTGCCGCCGACACGTACTCCGGCCGTGCCCGCTTCATGTAGATGATCGCGGTGCGCAGTTGGCCCCGATCAGCTTCGATCAGTGCGCGCGCCTCCATGGCCGCGCTCGTGGCTCCGAACCCCTTCAGTTCATCAATGGCTTCGGCGTCGAGACCGGCCAGGAGCAGGTGCCGCAGCCGGGCCTTGAAGGGGCCGGGTAACTCATCGGAGCGGAAGCCGGGTCCGGCGCTTGTCACCTGTGGGATGGCCGATGACGCCTCGGCCGGCCAGCGAGCCAGTTCACCCGCGGCCAGCAAGCCGTACCAGGTATTGCGGAAACGTTCGGCGGTCTCGCGCAGCAGAACGGCGGCCCGTTCCGGCTCGCCGCTCTTGTGTCGGGCTATGCCGGCCCAATACAGGAAACCGGCGGGAGACTTCGCGCGACGGGCCATGGCCTCGAGGGTCTGCGCGGCGTCGGCGGCGCGTCCCGCGCGCAACGCTTCGAAGGCGGCACGCATGGCCGATGCCTCGGCGTACGACCCGTCGGCGAACTCGTCGACCAGCCGCCGGTAGTAGGGCGCGGCGTAGGCGTAGAGGGCGTCCTTCTGGAAAAACGTGGCCAGCGAGTACAGCGCCTCCTCGGCCACGCTGGTCCCCGGGAAGGCGGCGGCCACTTCGTTCAGCCTCGCGGAACGTTCGTCTTCGGGGGCGAGTCGCGCGAGGAGAAGACGGGCCTCGGGATTCCTCTCGGAAGTTGAGGCGACCTCGGCGAGAAGGGCTTTGGCCTCGCGCGCGGCGCTGCGCGGCAGGGCCCGACCAAGCGCCACATGGACCCGATCGAGGCTTGACTCGTTGCCCTTGTGAGCCTTGAGGCGGCGAAGCTCAGCCACGGCGGAAGTGCGCTGCCCCTTGGCCACCAGGGCTTCGGCGCGAGCGAGACGCCGTTCGAAGTCGTCACGGGCCGAGCGCTTCGGATGGGATCCCGACGGCGCCAGGAGACGGGCGATCAGCGTCGACGCGGCCTGCGACTGCTGCGATGTCGGGTAGTCGCGCTCGATTTCCTCGAGGCGGGCGAGCGCCTCGTCGGGAGACCCCTGTGCGATCAGAGCCTCGGCGAGGTCGAGCAGGACGTCGGCATGATCCTGACGGCACACCGAGGCGGCCTCGGTGAGAAGCGTGACCCGGCGGCCCCCCTGATGGATTTTCTGGAGCGCGGCCGCCGCGCCAAGCCGCGCGCTGCAACCCACATCGTCCGACTGGGCGGCCTCCACCGCGCGCAGGTAGGCGGAGGCCGAACCCGAGAAGTCGCCGCCGCGCGCCTTGGCCCGGGCCAGGATGAGCAACGCGCGGTCGCCGAGACTGGTGCGGTCGATGTCGACGTGACGGGCCGCCGCGGCGGCGTCGTCGAACTGGCCGAGAGCGAGGGAGGCCCTGGCCACCAGGACCTGAGCCAGGCCCGACACCTCTTCACCGGCGTGATCGCGTGAGAGCTTGCGCAGGCGGGCGACATCCGTGGCTTGGGCGCCTTTCCGCAGCGTGGCCACGCTTTCGACCAGGGCCGCTTCGGGGGCGGTGAGGATCGGGCGCAGGGTTTCCAGCCGATCAGCCTTTGGCGTCTGGGCCGCGGCCGGGGGCGCGTTGACAGTGGTGATGGCCGCGAGAACGAGCGTGCGGACGAGGACGCGCCCGCCCACAAAGCGTGCGTTCGCGCCGGCCGTCCTTCGGAGGCTCTTCACAACCGTGGGGAGCTACATCGGGCCGAGGGCGGAGGCGTCGCCGCCGGCGAGCAGCCGGATCAACTCATCGTGGAAGTAGTTGGTGTTGTTGCGCAACCCGGGGGAAATGCGGTCGTGGTACATCTGACGACCGCGCTCGATGTCTTCTTTGAGCCGCGAGTGAAGGTCCTTCGCCTTGCGACCCTCGGTGACCTTGGCCTCGTTGTATAGCTTGATCTCGCTGACGATGAGCCGCGCGAAGCGCTTCGCATCCTCGTGGGCCTTCGTTTCTTCCGGCGACATGGCCGGTGCGGCCGGGGCCGCCGGAGGCTTCATCTGCGACATCTGCTGCCGCATCTCGTCCATCTGCGAGGCCGTGAACATCACCGTGCCCGCGCCATCGGCGGGCTTGGGTGCCGCCGGGGGAGGCGGAGGCGGCACGGGAGGCGGAGCGGTGGCAGTCTGGTGCATCGCAGCCACCTGGGACGGCGTGAACATGACGGTTCCACCCCCGGCCGCGGCAGGAGGCGGTGGGGGCGGAGCGGCCGCCCGGGGAGCGGCTGGAGCCTCGGCGCGACGACCACCCGAAGCCGCGACCACCGGAGGCGCCGGACGCGCGCCCGCCGTGCGGGGCACGAACGAGAGGAGATCGGTGGTCTTGGACGCGAACCGCACCAGGGCGTCGATGAACGCGGCCTGGGGGTCGGTCATCGGACCGGTGGTGTCGCAGTACAGGACGGCGGCGAGCTTATCGCGCAGCACCATGGGGGCCACGATCGCGGAGGAGCCGAGCGTTCCCATGCGGCCGATGACTTGCGCGGTCTGACCGCTGACCGAAGGATCGAACAGGATCGGGGCCCGGTCGCCCTGGACGGTCTTGAAGATGGTGTCGTTGGCCAGGGGGATCTGAATCTGCTTGACCGCCTCGTTGGCGTCGAAGCCCTTCGCGTACCAGCCCACAGCGTTCGTGCCCTTGATGATGAACATCGCCACCCGGTCGACCTGCTTGGCGCTTTCGTTCACCAGGCTGGTGAGAACCTCGGTGAGGCTTGCTCCGGTGTCCACTTCGACCATGGCGGAAACCAGGGTGGCGATGCCGGGCCCGGCTTCCGCTTCGGCGGCGGGGGCAGCGACCGGGGCGGGCGCCGCCACCGGATTCGCGGCGATCACTTCGTCGATCGCGCTTGAGATCGAGCCTTCGTCGATCCGCTCGTCGTAGCGGGCCACATTCTCCTGAAGTTCGTCCAGGGCCCCCACCAGATTCGCCTGGTGCTCCACGATGCGCTTCTGGATTTCGACCACCCAGTTCGCCATTTGCTGGCTCACCAGGGCGAGCGTGCGGGCTTTGAGTTCGTCTTCGAGTGGCATGACGTCCTTTTTTGTAGTGGATGAAAGGGGGGGAATCCGGAGAATAAACCCCGATCGTCCAAAGATTATCTTGACCGGCCGCTCAAAGTGTCAACGGCCCTAAAAAAGATCCACCGCCGCAAAGGGCGATCAGAGGGTCTCGATGGCGAGGGCGACTCCGTTGCCTCCACCCAGGCACAGCGTGGCGATACCCTTCTTAAGCCCCCGGGCCTTGAGCGCGTAGAGGAGGGTGGTGAGAATTCGAGAGCCCGAGGACCCGATGGCATGGCCCAAAGCCACAGCACCTCCGTTCACGTTGACCTTGTTGAGGTCCAGTCCGAGTTCCCCGGCCACACCAAGGGCTTGAACCGCGAAGGCTTCGTTCAACTCGAAGAGGTCCACTTCCTCGATCTTCCAGCCGGTTTTGGCCAGGAGCTTCTTTACCGCTTCGACCGGCGCCATCATCACCAGCGAGGGCTCGACGCCGCCCGTGGCCTGGCCGACAATGCGAGCGAGAGGCTTGAGCCCTCGGGCTTTCGCCAGGTCCTCGGCCATCACCACCACCGCCGAGGCCCCGTCGTTCACACCGGGCGCATTGCCCGCGGTCACCGTTCCGCCTTCCTTGAAGGCGGGCTTGAGGCGCCCGAGTGACTCCATCGATGTGTCTGCGCGGGGCGACTCGTCGTTCTCGACCATGACGGCCGGCCCCTTCTTCTGGGCGATCTCGACCTTCAGGATTTCATCCTTGAAGGCTCCCGAGGCGATGGCGGAGAGCGCTTTCTTGTGGCTCTGCACCGAGAACTCGTCCTGCTGCTGACGCGTGACCTTGAACTTCTCGGCCACGATCTCCCCGGTGCAGCCCATGTGGAAGTCCGAGTAGGCATCCCAGAGTCCGTCATGAATCATGGAGTCGACGAGCGTGCCGTGGCCCATGCGCAGGCCCTCGCGCGCGCCCTTGAGGAGGTGGGGGCAGTTGGACATCGACTCCATGCCTCCGGCGACCACGATGTCGACATCCCCGGTTGCGATGCCCTGGGCCGCGAGCATCACCGCCTTCAGTCCTGAGCCGCACACCTTATTAATGGTTAGGGCGCCCACCTTGGGCGGAAGCCCTGCGTGTATGGCGGCCTGACGGGCGGGCGCCTGGCCGAGACCAGCGCCCACCACGTTGCCCATGATCACCTCGTCGACATCGTTCGGGTCGATTCCGGCGCGGCGGATCGCCTCTCTTACGACCATGGCCCCGAGCTGCGGTGCGGTGAAGGACTTGAGCCCCCCAAGGAACTTGCCCGTGGGGGTGCGGACGGCGGAAACGATGACAGATGAGCGCATGGGTCGAGTTTAGCGAACCCCCGCGGGGGCGGGCCAATGATGCATTGGCCCTACGGGGTTCAGGCCGCGCTACGGTCGCCGCAGATCGCTTCTTTGATCCTCGGTGAGGAGGTTCAGGTCGCAACTCGGACTGCCCTCCCGGCAGGCCGCGAAGTTCCGCGCCCGTCGGGCGGTGCCCACCGCTTCCACCTGATCCGGGGTCAGGAGTTCGCGCCGGCAACTCGAATACCCATTCCAGCAGACTGCGAAGTTCTGCGCGCGGCGCTCGGTTTCCACCGCTTCGAGTTGATCCTCGGTCAGCAGCCCGGGCCGGCACGAGGAGAAGCCGTTCCGGCAGGCCGAAAAGTTCCGGGCCATTTCCGCGGTGTGAACCGCCTCCGCCTGATCCCTGGTGAGCAAGGAGCTGTCGCATCGTGATGACCCCGCCCGGCAGGCCGCGTAATTTCGGGCGAGTCGAGCGGTCTCGACCGACTCTCTCTGATCCTCGGTGAGGCCCTCCGGCCGGCAGCTGGAGTATCCGTTCCAGCAGTCGGAGAAGTTCCGCGCTCGGCGCCCCTGCTCGACTACTTCGAGTTGTTCGGCAGTCAAATCGGCTAGCCGGCACGACGCATAGCCGACCCTGCAGGCGAAGTAGTTACGTTCGCCTGCCTCCCGGGGAGGGGCCTGGGCTGCGCTTCCGACCGAGACGGCGGTGACCGCCATCCCGAGGGCGAGATGGGAGACGGTAAGGAACCTCATGTGAAGGAAGCCTCGCGGGCAAGGATCTTGGTTTCCACAAGGTCGGCGGTTGTGAGCCCGAGCGCGCCTGAGATCTTCCGCACGAAATACTCCTCGTGCCCGGCGAGATCGGAGTCTGCGAACGCGAGCTGCCACAAGCTCGTGACCACCCGCTTGATCTGGGCACGACTGCAGCGTTCGCGAAGAGCCTTCAGCAACTGAGGCAAGGGCGTCCTGACGTGTTTCTCCGCAAGGCGGATCAGGATCACCGCGTCTTTTCCGTCCATGCGCAGGACCTGCATGACCGCGGTGACGAGGGTCTGGTGTTCGTCGTGCTTGGATTCCTGGTCGGCCGCGATCATCTGCAGAAAGAGAATGGCGGTGGCGAGCTGGAGTCGCCTTCCCGTGACCGTGTCGCTGTCGTCGGGCGCCGTTTCCAGCGCGGTTTCGCGGGTCTCGAAGAACTGGCGGATCGCGCTCAGCAGCGCGCTTTCGAGCTCGGCATCCGGGGATCGTTCAGGCATCGCCATCAGTCAGCCGGACGGTACGCGAGGTCCGCCTGCCTCGTCAAGGATCAGTCAGGATCAGTCAGGATCAGTCGGCGAGGAAGCCCACGAACCTCTTGAACAACTGGGTCTGATAGCGCATCCGGTTCCAGGCGAGGGCGATGGTGCGCGTGGGCTTGTCGCCGGCGATCGACCGATATTCGCGGCCATCGTCCCGCGCCTTGGGCACCGCCATGGCGGGGATCAGCGACACGCCCTGTCCCAGACGGACCAGTTCGAGCACGGTGAGGAGCTGATGGCTTCTTGCGGTGACGAGGGGCGAGGCAGAATGCCGCGCGCAGAAACTCAAGGTGGCGCCGGTGAGGCAATGCGCCTCGTTCAGGACCACGAAGGGCTCGGTCACCAGGTCTTTGAGTGTGACCTTCGGTTTCTTCGCCAGAGGATGGCGGCTGGGCAACACGGCGACGAGTTCCTCGGTAAAGAGAGTCTTAGTGTGGACGTGTTCGGCCTGGATGGGCAGGGCCAGGATTGCGAGGTCGATGTCGCCTTCGGCGAGCAGACGCAGGATGTTGCCGGTCGTCTCTTCGACGATTTCCACCCGGGCCCGCGGACATTCCCTGGCGAAGCGGGTGAGGACGCCGGGCAGGAAATAGGGCGCGATGGTGGGAATGGCGGCGAGGATGATGCGCCCGGAGTCGGGGTCGTCTGCGACCCGCGTTCTCGCGTCCTCGGTGAGGCTCAGGATCTGGTCCGAGTAGCGCTTGAAGAGTTTGCCCGCCTCGGTGAGCCGGACTCCGCGGCCCAGGCGTTCGAACAGGGGCTGGCCCAGCTCCCGCTCGAGCTTGGCGATCTGCTGGCTCAGGGACGGTTGGGAGACGTGGCATGACTCGGCCGCCCGCGTGACATTGCCGAGCTCGGCGACTTTGGCGAAATAGCGAAGCTGGTGCATCTCCACGGTCGTGTCTCATCTCCTTTGAGGAATAGGTAGATCCTATGGCAATGATGATAGCCAAGTCTTGAACCTATTCCTCAACGTGCGGGTGCTCGCGTAACCTCGGCCGTCCATGCCGACCCATCACGCACCTCACACCGTCCGCGAGTGGCTCCTTCTCGGCGCTCCCGGCCTCATCTGGGGCGCGTCCTTCCTGTTTATCGCGGAGGGCCTGGAGTCGATGGCGCCGAACGGCGTGACCTTCGCGCGCATTCTCATCGGCTTCATCACCCTCTCGATGGTCCCGGCCGCTCGCGGTCCGGTGCGCCCTGGGGATCGCTTGGGGATCTTCTGGCTGGGTGTCTTGTGGATGGCCTTTCCCTTGAGCATGTTTCCCTTCGCCGAACAGCACATCACTTCTGCCATGGCCGGCATGCTCAACGGCGCGAATCCGCTGTTCGCCGTGATCGTCGCCGCGCTGATCGCTCGGACCATGCCCACTCGTTCGGTGATCATCGGACTCTTGGTGGGAATGACCGGCGCGGCCATGATTGCCTGGCCCGGTCTGGGGGCGGGAGGGAACAGCGCCTTCGGGGTCGGCCTGGTCATGGCCGCGCTCGTTTCCTATGGCGTGGCCCTCAATCTCGCCCGTCCTCTGCAGCAGCGGAACGGCGGCCTCCCCGTGATCTGGCGAGCGCTGGGCGTGGCCCTGGTGCTCACCGCGCCGTTCGGCTCGCCCGATCTGCTGGCCGCGCGCTGGACCGCCCGGTCGGCGTTCAGCATGCTGATTCTTGGGTCCCTCGGCACCGCACTCGCGCAGGTGCTCATCGCGCGCGCGGCGGGGAAGTTTGGCGCCGCTACCGCGTCGTCGACCAACTTCATGATCCCGGTGGTGGCGCTCGGCCTCGGTCTCGTCGTGCGCGACGAGAAGGTATCGGCGGTGTCCGTCGTCGGGTGCGCGGTCTGCCTCGCCGGGGCGTGGCTCATCTCAAGGCGGCCGGCCGCTCGCTAGTCACGTCGATGACCGCCAACGGCGCACACGATGCGGCATCGCCTCGTGCGTCAGCGACCTCGTGTCGGCATGTGGGTGAGGATGTCGTCGGGCTTCAGCCGTTTCGACGCCGCAGGGATGCCCGCGACTTTCCGGCCTTGCGTTCGGAGTGTCGCGCAACCGGAGACCTGCCCGTACACTCGGCGCGGCAGAAGGGGTGGCGGGGTTGGTGATCGGCATGTTCAACGGGCGAATCGGCCCGGCATCGTTACTTCTTCTTCGCGAGCTTGGCCTTCGCGGGGGTGCGCCTCTCTTCGATGGCGGATTGGGCGGCGGCGAGGCGGTCCAGGAGGGCGAGCACAATGGTCTGGCGTTCCGGGGCGAGGCTCTGGAGGTGGTCGCGGTGATCGTGGGCCACGAAGGCGTCGCGCATGGTTTGGAACGGCGTGGCATCCGGCAGGGAATCCATCAAAGCCAACGCCTCGGCGGGTTTGCTGAGTCGCGCCAAGCGGAGCAAGCCGTTCGCCGTCAAGTTAAAAACATCATCGGCTTTGGGATGGCTGAGGCACCACGCGACGAGGGCGGGCAGTGCGGCGCGCCAGTCATCGGCGTGATCGCCGCAGATCTCGAGGAACATGCGCAGTGCGAAACGGGATTCCGGGTTGAGGGATAGTCCGTTCAGGGCGCACGCCCGGGCTTCCTCTCGGCGGCCATCCAAACGGCTGAGAGCCTCCGCCAAGCCGCTCCATGGATTCGCCAACTTCGGATCCAGTTCGATGGCCTTGCGGTAGGCGGCTTCTGCCTCGGCGGTCCGGCCAAGGTGATCATGGAGCACGATGCCCAAGTTATGCCACGGAGACGCATACTTCGGATCGAGTTCGATGGCCTTGCGGAAGGCGGCTTCCGCCTCGGCGGGGCGGCCAAGGTGATCCTGGACATTGCCCAAGCCATTCCACGGATACGCAAAGTTCGGATCGAGTTCGATGGCCTTGCGGAAGGCGCCTTCCGCCTCGGTGGGGCGGCCAAGGTGAACCTGGAGCAGGGTGCCCAAGCCATGCCACGGATTCGAGTCCTTCGGATCGAGTTCGATGGCCTTGCGGTAGGCGGCTTCCGCCTCGGTGGGGCGGCCAAGGTGACCCTGGAGCACGTTGCCCAGGCCATTCCACGGATTCACCAACTTCGGATCGAGTTCGATGGCCTTGCGGTAGGCGCCTTCCGCCTCGGCGGGGCGGCCAAGGTGATCCTGGAGCAGGTTGCCCAGGCCATGCCACGGATGCGCAAATTTCGGATCGAGTTCGATCGCCTTGCGGTAGGCGGCTTCGGCGATGGTCCAAGCGTCCTTCTCCTCCAGAAAGTCCGTGAGTTGATACCACCAGCGCGCGTGATCCGGCTTATAGCCAAGCTTCTTCCTCAGATCCTCTGGCATCGTCTTGCAGAAACCAATGATTCCGACCTCGGGCAAATCCGCCTGCGCCCGCCCGGCGTCGAACCATTCGTCCAGCGATTCCCAGGCCTTGCTGTCCCACCCTTCGCGCAACGTCGCGTGCATGAGCGCACGACGATCTTCGCCGGACTCCGCCCGAGAGAGAGCGCTGTGCAGCACCGAGCGCGCGTCGAGCCGTCCCTCGGGGCCGCACTCCGCCGCCTCTCGCGCAGCCTTGGCCAGCACGTCCGCCGAGGCCCGGTCCGGAAACACGATGCGGACGAGGGCCACGAACCAGTCGAGCCGGTTCCGCGCCGCGCGTCCGTGGCGCATCAGGTAGTGGATGTTGGAGAAGCGGTCGGCGAGCAGGTAGGTCTTGCGCTTGGGCCCGCCCGCCCCCTCGCGCAGAAGACCGGCTCTTACTAGAGAGCGAAGCTGGGCGCTGACCTGATTGCTGGGCAACCGGGTGGCGATGGCGAGGGAGGCGACCTCGACCGGGTCCCAGGCCAGCGCCACGGCATCGAAGATGCGCTGCTGTTGGACCGGGAGCGCATCCACGATGGACTTGAAATAGGGCGTGAACTCGTCCATAAGCCGCTCCAGTTCCGCGCGGATGTCGCCGCGCAGACCTTCGGCGAGCAGGCGGTAGAAGGTTTTCACCAGCCGGGGATTGCCGCCGGTGAGCAGATGCAGCGCGCGGACGGTGCCCTGCCGTTCCTGCAAGGTCTTCTCGATCTTCTCGATGGAGTCGCCGCCGCGGTTCTTCGCCAGGGCGAGGAGGCAGGCTTCCGTTTCCTCTGCGGTCAGCGGGCGAAGCTCGAAGCAGCGGAAGAAATCGTAGAACGGCTGGTCCACCGAGGTGATCTCGTCGAAATAGCGGGTGGCCCCTCCGACGACCATGACGCGCGAATCCTGCATCAGGAAAGCGCGCAGCCGGTGCAGCGGCTCCAGATCGGAGATGGAACTGAGCACGTCGTTGAGGTTGTCGATGAGGAGCAAGGCCCGTCGGCGGCTCTGGTCCACCAGTCGTAGGAATGTTTCGCGGGCGCGGTCTTCCATGTCGACCGGGGCGTCGGCGAGAAGCTGGTCGGCCAGCGCGCCGGAAGACTGGGTGACGTGCTCCCATTGGCGAATGCACTCGAGCCAGAAATCCGCGAGGTCACCAACGCGACGGCTTTCTTCATCGAAGACAACCGGCTGCCAGTCGCAGGCGAGCGTGGCATCGCGGTTGACCCGATGGGCGATGGCCCAAAGTGTTGTGGTCTTGCCCATGCCGCGCGCGCCGATGAGCAGGCAGTGCTGCGGAGGTTGACCGGCTTTGCTCCCACGGATGACGCCGAGCAGCGTCTCCAGCATGGGCAGGCGGGCGGTGAACTGCGCGAGCAAGTCGTCCGGCTGCAGCAGGGCGGGGTTGTAGAGGGCGAAAGGTTGTTGGAGCATCGGTCAGGCAGTCTTACGGAGCCAGAAGTCCCGGAGAATGTTCGAGCCGAAACGCGTGCGGCGTTGTCCAGCACTCTCCTGGAGCAGGTAGCCGTCGTGCTTGAGCGTGTCGAGCACATGGTCGAGTTCCTCGATGCCGGACGCGGCCTGGCTCAACACCGGTTCCAGCTTCTCGTGAAGAAGATCAAACTCCTCCCGGCCCAGCCCGTCGGTGGAACGGCAGACGGCCTTGAGAATCTCGCGGGCCAGTCGGCGTTCGGCTTCGCTGAAGGCGTCTTTCAACCGGTCGAACATGCCCTCGCAATACTGGTTACGGCTGCCGTTGACCAGTCGTTCGCGATAGATGGTATCGAGCTGCCCGGCCGTGGGCGGCTTCTTGAACTCGCCCTCTTGGATTTCAGAGATGAAGAGCTGGAGGAGAATCGGCCAGTTCGCACCGAGCAGGCGGAGGATCTTTTTCTGACCCCGCGAGTCGAGGGGAACACCATTGTCCCCGGCCAGCTTTGCCAGCAATCCCATCGCATCAGCGTCGCTCAACGGCGGAATTTCATGCGCGTCAAACTCGTTGATCGACGGTGCCAAGCCCAGATTGCGAACCACGCCCTTCAAACCGATGGAACCGGTGACAAGGAAACGCACCTGCTTGTCCTTGAGTTCATGCCGGGCGGCGCGAAACCAGTTCAAGACCACCTCGACCTCATCCCTCGAGCGATGCTTCGCGACCAGCTTGAGAAACGTGGGGAACTCATCCAGAAGAAACAGGACCGGCACATTCGACCGGACCAGCAGTTCCAGGAATTCATCGGCGGACTTTCTCCATACTGCTTTGGCCTGCGACCTGGCTACCTCAACACCGCCGATGCCAGGCAGCTCGATCTTCTGAATCCCGGCAAGGAGGGATGCGGTTCCGTCCGCGAACTGGGCCAGCCGGCCCTTCGGTTCGGAGAGCGCCTTTCTCAGTTCGGCCAGCATGTCCGAAAGCCAGGCCTCTACCGTGTCGTGCTTTTCCAGATTGAGAAGGATCGGCAGAAACTGACCGGGCTGCGCCTTGATCTCTTCCAGACACGAAGTCTTCCCCGTCCGGCGCGGGCCGAGAAAGGCCACATTGCTCCCCTCCAGAATGCGGAGGAGCTTTTTGATGAGCGCCGGACGCTTGTAGAAATTGTCGCCCGTGGCAGGCGGGCCGATTCGCAGCTTCATGCAACCAGTGTATAGCGCAACAAGAATAATGCGCAACAGATTTGTTGCTTGCCGTACGGGGATGCAACCGATATTCCGCACAGCACGACCCTTCACTTCGCGGAAGATATCTACAGACACGACCAGCAACTCGACAATGCGCTCGACGCGCTCCTCGAGGAGCCGTACCAGGTGTGGACACGCCGTGTCCACGTGGACGAAATTGGATCCGGCTAGGCCGACGCCGCCACGGTGGGCCGCGTGCGCTCCCGCGGGGCAAGCCGTTGAGGGACACGTCGCCGAGGCGGATGTCGATGGCCTTGCCTTTGCAGGGTGACCGCTACACGTCCATGACGGCCTCACCCAGGGCATCGACCAGCGGCTGAACCCCTAGGCCCGGTTCGGTGGAGGCGGCGAGCCGGCCGTTACGGCGTCGCGGGGCGCCGAAGGCGATGGGCTTCGTCACGTAGGAGTTGAAGTCCGTCGCGGTGAAGAGGAACTCCGGCGGGGTCGAGTGAGCGAGATGCGCGATGGCCGCGGTGACGATGTCGCCGCCCCAGGTGTCCTCGATGGTGAGGGCGATGCCGAGCGACACCGCGAGGTCCCGGATCTGCCGGGCCGGGGTGAGGCCGCCCACCTTCGAGATCTTCAAATTGATCACATCGGCCGCGTGATCGTTGGCGGCGCGGACGAGCATGCCGATGCCGTCGACGCTTTCGTCGAGGACGAAAGGGTGCGAGGTCTTGCGGCGCACCGAGAGGCATTCCTCGTAGGTGAGGCAGGGCTGCTCGATGTAGACGTCGATGTCGGCAACGCCCCGCACCACGCGCATCGCCTCGTGCATGAGCCAGCCCGTGTTGGCGTCGGCGATCAGGATGTCCTCGTCCTGCAGCCGCTTCGACACCGCGCGGATGCGCGCGATGTCGGTATTCACGTCCGCGCCGACCTTCAACTGGAATCGGCGATAACCCTCGGCGCGGTACTGGCCCACCTTCTCCGCCATCGCTTCCGGCGACTCCTGGGAGATGGCGCGGTAGAGATGGAAGTCGTCCCCGAAACGCCCGCCCAGCAGGGTGACGATGGGTTGACCGCAAGCCTGCCCGAGGATGTCCCAGGCCGCCACGTCGAGCCCCGACTTTGCGTAGGGGTGACCCTTGAGGGCCTTGTCCATGGCGCGATAGAGGGCGGTCGTGTCGCGGGGGTCCATGCCGATCAGGCTGGGGGCGATCTTCGCGAGACCGGCGCGCACGCCCTCGGCGTACGACGGCAGGTAGGTAGGGCCGAGGGGGCAGACCTCACCGTGTCCCACCAGCCCCTCGTCGGTCTCCATCCGAACCACGGTGGAATCGAAAACGTCCACTGATTTCCCGCCGGACCAGGAGTATCGCCCCTCGTGCAGGGGGAGTTCGACGCGGTAGGCCAGGATCCTTGTGATCTTCATAGCGAGAGCCTAATCTTGGATCCCCGGTCGCGGGTCGGCCTATCATTCGCCTTTCCCTCATGCGAACGCGGATCTCGACCGGGCGGTGCGTATGAGCGCCTTTGTGACCACGCTCCGTTCCCGACCCGTCGCCGTGGCGGCCCTTCTGATTCTGGCGCTGCACGTTATGGCCGCGCTGGCTCTCGGCGTCAGTCCAATGGGATCACTGGCCTCGAACACGCTGCAGGCTATGGCGTCCCTGACCGCTGCGGTCGCAAGTCTTGGAGCTTCACGGCGCTCCACGGGCCTCGCACGCCGTTTCTGGCTGCTCGTCGCGATCGCGTTCGTGATCTGGACGCTCGGCCAGACGTGGTACTCCTACCACGAGAACTGGGTCGGGCAGCGTGTGCCGCAGCCCTCGTGGTCGCACTTCTTCTTCCGTCTTTACGGAGCGCCGCTCGTCATGGCGCTACTGATTGCCCACGAGGATGAGCCGACGGGAGCGCACGACTGGCAGAGGGTCCTCGATGCGGCCCAGGTCGGCATCCTCTTTCTGCTTTTCTACTTCGACCTCTACTTCGTGCCTGGCGGACAGTGGCAGGGTCTGACCCTCTTCTACTTGTGGGGAGTCTTCGATCTTTCCGACCTCGAAAATTGGTCACTCTTTGTGGCTTTCCTCATCCGCAGCCGGCTCTCTCGCAGGCCGGACGAACGCGCGGTGGCGGGCCGCCTGACTCCGTATCTCCTCGCGTACGCCCTCGGTTCGAGCTACCAGAACTACACGTCCAGCGTCCGTGTCCTTCGCACGGGCGACCCAGCGGATCTTGTGTTCACCGTCAGCCTGCTGCTTGGAGCGCTGCTCGCCGCCTTCTGGCAGGAGGACCCTGCACCCGTGGAATCCGCCGAGCGACTGCCGGGCGTCACCTGGGCTCCGGCCGTCCTGCCCCTCATCACGCTCGCGCTCGCGGTGCCCATGGCGCGGAGCGAACCCGGCGTCGCCTTTGTCGCGGTGTTCGGCTCGGTCGCCTGTTTCGGGGCGCGCCTGCTCCTGACTCTGTATCGGCGGCGGCGCCTGGGGGAGGCACTTCAGGCGAGCCAGCTGCGGTATTCGCGCCTGTTGAACCTCGCCCCCGACGCCATCTTCGTCCACACGGACGGACGTATCACCTTCGCGAACCCCGCCACCGCCCGTATCCTCGGCCTGAACTCGCCGTCCGATGTGGTGGGGCGGCACGTTTTGGAGTTCGCCCCGCCCGACTTGCGGGAGCAGTTCGCACCCAAGGTCAGAGGCAGCGCGGGAGGCGATACCTCCCTCGTGGTGGTTCGCAGCGACGGGTCCCGCGTTCTGCTCGAGGCGGTGGGTATGAGTATCGACGGTCCGCCCGACGGCAAAGGTCCGGTTACCCGGCTGGTCATCGCCCGCGATGTCACGGAACGGAGGCGCGCCGAGGCGGAGCGGGAAGCGCTTATCCACGCCCTCGAGGCGAAGAACGCCGAGTTGGAGCGATTTACCTACACGGCCTCCCATGACCTTCGCAGCCCGCTCGTGACCATCGGGTCGTACCTGAGCCATGTCGAGGAGGCGGCGGCCCACGGAGATCTCAAAGCCCTGTCCGCGGACATCGATCGCATCAGGCGCGCCACCCTTCGCATGGATCGTCTGCTCAAGGACCTGCTCGAGTTGTCGCGGGTCGGCCACGTCATGGCTCCGCCCCAGCCCTGGCTCTTCGGTGATCTGGCCGCCGAGGCCGTGGATCTCGTGCGCGGACGCCTGGCCGCCCGTGGCATCGAGGTGGACATACAGGAGGGACTCCCCGTGGTCAAAGGCGATCGGGGCCGTCTGCTCGAAGTGCTCCAGAACCTCATCGACAACGCGGCCAAGTTCATGGGCGAGCAGGCCGCGCCGCGCATCGTGATCGGGGCGCGCCTTGAGGGCGAGGAGACGGTGTTTTTTGTGCGCGACAACGGGCTCGGTATCGACCCCGCCCACCATGAACGTGTCTTCGGCCTGTTCGACAAACTCGATCCGAAGGGCGACGGAACCGGCGTGGGCCTCGCTCTGGTGAAGCGAATCGTCGAGCTGCATCGCGGCCGGATCTGGGTGGAGTCTCAGGGCGCCCTAAAGGGCGCCGCCTTCTGCTTCACCCTGCCGGGACCACCGGCCTGATTCAGGTCAGACCGCGGCGAGGGCGGTTTCGATGTCCTTCACGATGTCGTTCGCGTCCTCGATGCCGACCGAGATACGCATCAGGCCGTCTGTGATGCCGAGATGATCGCGTTCGGCCTGCGCGTAACCGGCGTGGGTCATCCTGGCTGGATGGCACATCAGTGTCTCCACCCCGCCGAGGCTTTCACCCAGAGAACACACCGAGAGTTTCGGGGCGAAACGCTGGGCCGCGGCGAGTGAGCCGAGCTCGAAGGAGATGAGCGCTCCGAACCCCGTGGCCTGACCCTTGTGGATGGCGTGGCCTGGATGATCCACGAAGCCCGGCCAGAACACTTTCTGCACCTTCTTCTCCCCGCGCAGGAAGTGGGCGATGACCTGGGCGTTCTCTTCATGACGAGGCATGCGCACGGCCAGAGTCTTGGTGCCGCGCATGACCAGGAACGAATCGAGTGGAGAGAGAATCGCGCCTTGGGCGTTCTGCACGAACTTCAGCCACTTGGCGTCGTCGGCCGATCGGCAGACCGCAACCCCGCCGATGCTGTCGGAATGGCCATTCAGGAACTTGGTGGTGGAATGCACCACGATGTCCGCGCCGAGGCTCAAGGGGCGCTGGAAGAAGGGACTCATGAAGGTGTTGTCGACCACCATCCGCGCGCCCTTCCGGCCCGCGATGGCGGCGAGAGCGCGGATGTCGCAGATCTTCATCATGGGGTTGCTCGGCGTCTCCACCCACAAAAGGGCGAAGTCTCCCGAAGCCTTCTCGAATGCCGCGGCATCGGTCAGGTCGACGAAGTCGAAGGTCACGCCGTAAGGTGCTATGAGCTTGGTGAAGAGGCGATGGGTGCCGCCGTAGACGTTGTCGCTCACCACCACGCGTTGTCCGGGCTTCACGAAAGACAACACCGCGTTGCTGGCCGCAAGGCCGGAGGCGAAGCAGATCCCGTCCACTCCGCCTTCAAGGGCGGCGAGGTTCGCTTCCAGGGCGAAGCGGGTGGGATTCTGGGTGCGGCCGTATTCGAAGCCTTTGTGTTTGTCGATGCCCTCCTGCACATAGGTGGAGGTGAGATACAGCGGTGTGATGACGGCGCCGGTGGTGGGATCTGGATGTTGACCGGCGTGGATGCAGTCGGTGGCGAAACCCATGGCGAAAAAGACCTCTTGGTAGCGGTTAGAACTGGCGAAGCCAGCGGGTGAGCTCGTCGAGCGGAATTGGCCTGGAATACAAATAGCCCTGCATGAGGTCGCAGCCCCAGGATTCGAGGGCTCGCTGCTGATCGAGGCGTTCAACTCCTTCGGCGACCACGCGCATGTTCAAGGCGCGGCCGAGCGAGACAACCGCGTTGGCGATGGCGGCGTCGTCGGGATCCTCGATCATGTCGCGGATGAACGAGGCGTCGATCTTCAACATGTCCACCGGCATGTGGCGCAGACGCGAGAGGGAGGAATAGCCCACGCCGAAGTCGTCGATCGCGATCGAAGCCCCCGCCTTCTTGAGCCGCCGGAGATGTTCATTGATCAGCAGGCCCTCAGAGAGGGCAGCGGTCTCCGTGATCTCGAAATGGAGCCGTGAGGCCGGGAAGGATTCGGCGTCCAAGGTGGCGAGAATCACGTCGACGAAAGAGTTCTGGGAAAGCTGTCGCCCCGAAACGTTGATGGCCAGATTGAGCGGCGTGGTTTGTCCCGGAACGGTGAGGACTTTCATGGCCCGGATCGACTCGCGCAGCACCAGGTCGCCCAGCGGGACGATCAGGCCGGTGTGCTCGGCGAGGGGGATGAAGTCGTTGGGCATGACCATGCCGTCGCCCTGCTCGTCGGGCCAGCGCACCAGAGCTTCAACTGCCACCGGTCGCTGGACGCGTGTGTCCATGATGGGCTGGAAGTGGACGGTGAGTTTCGTCCGGGCGATGGCCGAGCGCAGGCGGCGCTCCATCGACACGCGCCGCTCGACGTTTTCCCGCAGCGCCGCGGAGAAGAGCTGATGGGTGTCGCGCCCGGTTTCCTTGGCCCCATACATCGCGAGGTCAGCGGCCTTGAGCAGGGTGTCGCGATCGGTGCCGTCGTCCGGGAACATCGCGATACCGACGCTCGCGGTCACGAGCACATCGGCGCCCGCGGCATCGAGAGGAGTGCGGAGGGCGTTGACCAGCTTCTGGGCCACGAGGGCCGCCCCGTGCTGATCGGTGCCGGGCAGGATGGCGAGGAATTCGTCGCCGCCGCGCCGGGCCAGGGTGTCGGATTCGCGCAGACAGCCGGCAAGACGTGACGAGACGAGGCGCAAGACGCCATCGCCGACGCTGTGGCCGAGGGTGTCGTTGACTTCCTTGAACCGGTCGAGGTCGACGAACAGCACGGCCAGGGGCGTGCGATGCCGCCCGGCTATGGCGAGGGCGGTGTCGAGCCGATCGTCGAAAAGGAAGCGGTTCGGAAGTCCGGTCAGCGAGTCGATGTAGGCGAGCGACTGGATCTGATCGTCCTTGCGCTTGCGCTCGATGGTCTCCGCGATGTGACCGGACACGAAGGTGAGCAAGTCGCGATCCGCTACTCCGTGGCGGAAGTCCGGGTCGTAGCTCTGCACCACGAGGATCCCGAAGGTTGCGGTGCCGCGGATGAGCGGCACCCCGACCCAGCTCGTGGCCATGCGGCCGTAGGTCGTGATGCCCGTGACGCCCTCGAGTTCCTCGATCTTCTTCTGGTCCGCGAGGAGAGGCTGGCCGGAGCGGATGACGTAACCCGAAAGCGAGCGATCGAGGGGCAGGGGAGTGGGCGGCGCCTCGTCGTACTCGTCCTGGAAGTAGGGGAAGGAGATGTGGGTGCCCTCGGCGTCGAGCATCCCGATGAAGAAGTTCTTCGCGTACATCAGCTTGCCCACGATGTCGTGGATCTCCGAGAAGAGGGCGTCGCTTCCGACCAGCCGGGCCGAGGCCTGGGCGATGCGATACAGGGCCGACTGGAGTTCCTCGGCCTTCTGGCGCTGGGACAGGTCGCGTGCGATCACCAGCGCTCCCTTGCGTCCGTCGATGTCGATGGCGGCGGCCCGCACCTCCACCGCGACCTGGCCGCGGTTCTGCTTGAGGTGGATCTCGCCGGTCTTTGGTCGTTTGCCGGCGGCCACCGCCTCCATCATTTCGCGCAGGACGGCGCGGTCGGCCTCGGGTGCGAGGTGCACGAGTTCCAGCGGCTGGTCCGCGAATTCGGGAGAGAGATCGAGGAGCTTGCGAGTGCCTGCGTTCGAGAAGATCACCCGTTCGCCTTCGAGGACGAAGACCGGATCGGGCAGCAGCTCGATGAGCTGGCGGTAGCGGTGCTCGCTGTCGATGAGCCTTCGCTCGGCCCGCTTGCGCTCGCTGATGTCCCGCAGGATGGACAGAGCCGCCGGCCTCTTGTCGTAGAGGATGGGCTCGCTCTGCGCCTCGACGTCGATCACTGTGCCGTCAAGCCGGATCGACTTCTGCTCCATCTGGGGCGCGGGTATACCCGCGGCCACGCCTTCCATGCGCTTGTCCACGACGGCCCGGAAATCCGGATGGACCCGGTCGCTCTGGGGCGCAGCGAGGAGGTCGCTCATGGAATGGGCGCCCATGAGCCGCAGGTAGGCGGGGTTCACCAGGACCAGCAGGCCGTCCTGGCTGACTGCGACCGCGTCGGGCGAAGCGTCGATCAGCTGGCGATAACGTTCTTCGCTTTCTTTGAGCGCCTGTTCGGCGATCATCGACTCGCTCATTACTCGGATGAAGGCGCGCAGGGCCGGCTTGCCCTCGAACTCCACGCGATGCGAATCGAGTTTCACCAGGCCGACCCGGCCATCGAGCCTGCGGAAGCGCAAGATCTGGGGTTCCACGGTGGCGCCGGTTTCGAGACGCGTGGTTCGAGCGGCCACCGCTTTCCAGTCCTCGGGAAAGATGAAGTCCTGGATGGGGCGCGAGAGAAGGTCCTCGGCGCTTTTCCCGCCCGCGAGTTCAACCAGGGCGCGATTCACGAACAGGGGACGGCCGTCGCGGTGGATGAGAATGCCGTCCGGAGTGTCCTCGACGAGGCTCCGGTAGCGCGCCTCGCTGTCGCGCAGCGCGGCTTCGGTGGCTTTCCGTTCCGTGATGTCGGCGGAGAGCACTATGTAGGCCCTCCGGCCGCGGGCGTCGAAGGGCGCGGAACGGACTTCGGCCTCGGTCCTTGTGCCGTCGCAGCGGACGAGCCGCATCTCCATGGGCGGATTCGATTCGCCGCGCTCGAGGCGGGAGACACGTTCTTTGGCTGCGGGAAGGAACTCGGGATCGAGGAACTGGTGGTTGGGCTTGCCGATGACCTCTGAGCGGTCGCGCGCTCCCACGAGCTGCAGGAAAGCCGCGTTGCACCATGCGAATCGCTCGTCCACCGCGATCGAGGCCGCGAAAGGCGCGGTCTCCAGCACGTAAAGTAGCCCGACGCTGTCGAAGATTTCCTGCCAGCTCAGCGGGTTCACCTCACTTGATGCTCACGGAGATGTCCACCGGCCTGCCGCTGCGCAGGATCTGGGCGCGCACCGCGCCTGTCGACTGGAGCTTGGGCCACAGGCTCACCAGTGTGGTGAAGCTGTCGATGGGCGTTTCGTTCACGCTCACCAACACGTCGCCCGCCTGGAGACCCAGCGTTTCCAGGATGGTCCCAGGGGGGATTCGGGAGAGAGTGAACCCGGACACCTGGCCACGAGAGGTCACCGGAACCAGCGTGGTTTCGGTCATCAGCCGTGACATTTCCCGGTCGAGACGGGCCTCGAGGTCGACCCGGCTCATGGTGAGGTCGTAGGGCGTCTGATCGGCCACCGCTGCCGCGCTCGAGGAACCGCCCAGGGGAAGGGCGGGGGGGGCGGTCAGGCGCAGGGTCCGGGATTCCCCCGCGCAGGCGATCTCCACCGAGTCGGCGCGAATGGCGGTGACTTCGCAGCCGAAGGCCCGGTCGCCCGCCACCACGGATCGCGGTCGGCCTTCCGAAACCAGGGTGGCCGCGTGACGGCCCGATCGGGCCAGGACCACGCCGGAAAGAGTCACCTCCGGCCCGAACATGGCGACCACGAGAAGGGAAATCAGCATCTTGGATCCGTCTACAACACCACAGCATAACGAACCAACCGACCGGGTACTGCCTCACGTTGGCTCACGGCGACGGGTCGTGGCCCGGAACGGGCGCTAACCTGTGGCCGGAAAGCCATGGATGTCGTCGCAATAAGCCCCGAACTCACTGCCGAGATGGTGCTCGACGCCTATCCCCAGGGCATCTTCCCCATGGCCTATGTCGAGGGCAATGTCATCACCTGGCATCGTCCCAAGGTGCGCGCCGTGATCCCCCTCGAGGCGCCCCACGTTCCGAGGCGTCTCGCCCGGACCCTGGCCGCGGGAAAGTTCGAGGTCACCTTCGACCGCGCGTTTCGAGAGGTTATGAAAGGCTGTGCTTCAGACCGGCCGGTCTGGATCAGCGACGATTTCCACCGCGTTTACGGCGAGCTTCACGACCGCGGGGTCGCGCATTCGGTTGAGGTGTGGTCGCAGGACGGCGTTACCCTGGCTGGCGGCCTGTATGGCCTGTCCATAGGTGGAGCATTCTTCGCGGAGTCCAAGTTCCATCGGGCCACAGACGCCTCGAAGGTGGCGGTGGTTTCGCTGGTGCGTCGGCTCAGCGAGCGTGGCTTCTCCGTCCTGGAGGTCCAGTACCTGACCGACCATCTCAGGCAGTTTGGCACCATCGAAATCCCACATCGTGAGTACATGAAGCGCCTGCGCACCGCCCTCGCCTTAGACGTCACCTTTGGCCCGCGGACCCCGCAGCCCGACCGAGCCGTCGAATAAGCTCGGCGGAGTGAGCCTCGACCTCCTTCACGAACATCGACGCGTTTTCGCGACCAAGGCCGTCCTCGCCTCTGTCTATGGCGTCTGGTTCGATCGTCTGCTGGAGGGTCTGCCCCGGGGCGGGCTGGTTCTGGAGGCGGGGGCTGGCCCCGGTCTCTTCGCGCCCCACGCCCGCTCCGCCCGTCCCGATCTGCGTTGGATCGCGCTCGATCTTATTCAGGCGCCCTGGAACGACCTCGTCGCCGACGCCCAGGTCCTTCCCTTCCGCGACGCGACCTTTGATGCGGTGGTGGGCGTTGACTTCATTCACCATCTGTCGACCCCGCTCGAGTTCCTCCGCGAGGTTGCGCGCGTGCTCAAGCCGGGCGGAGAACTGCGGGTGGTGGAGCCCTGGGTCTCCGCCTTCTCTTTCCCCATCTACCGTTTCCTGCATCAGGAGGGGGCGACCCTCGGCCTCGATCCGAGGCGACCATTTCAGAAGGGCGATTCCAAGGAGCCCTTCGAGGGCGACGCCGGCGTCACGCGCGCCATCGCCTCACGCGTGGACGCGGCGGCCTGGAGGGGCCTCGGGTTTGAGAATCGCGCCGAGTTCGCTCCCATCAACGGCTTCGCTTATCTGCTGAGCCTCGGCTTCAAGGCGGGCTCGCTGCTGCCTCCGATGATCGCGGGTCCGATGATCGCGCTCGACCGTGTGTTGCCCAAGGCGCTCACCGCCATGCGGATCGACCTGCGCGCGCGGAAGGCATCCTGAGGGCTCGCGGGCGTCACCCCAAACGGGATAGCCTTGGCCTTTAGCCTAGGCTAACGACTCCAGGAAACACCACCACTTGAAACAGGAACTCACCGTCGAAACCCGCGAGGGCGAAAGGGTCGCCATCCTGGTGCCCATCGGCTTCATCAACGCCCACACCGTCGAAACCTTCGACAGCGCGCTCCGGGCCGTCCTCGATCGCGGGCAGTACGCCGTGGTCATCAATGCGCGCTCCCTCGCCTACGTGGCGAGCGCGGGCCTCGGCGCACTCGTCGGCACGATCGAGGAAATCCGCGAGAACGGCGGAGATCTTCGGATCTGCGAGTTATCCGAGTCGGTCGCGGCCATCTTCGAAATGGTCGGCCTGCCCCACCTCTTCAAGATCTTCAGGACCGAAGAGGAAGCCATCTCGAGTTTCCTGGGCAAGGCGTGAAGCCTTCGGCCTCAGTCCTCCTTCATCTCGCCGTTCCGAGCGACTCAAAGTACCTCTCGGTCGTCCACGAGCGGGCCCGCGAGGTGGCCCAGTCCAATCGCTTCGGGCCGGTCGAGAGCGAGCAATGGGCCCTTGCCGTCGAGGAGTGCGCGGCCAATTCGATCGAGCACGCCTACGCCGGCCGCTCAGATGGGGAAGTGGACATCACCCTGGCCCTTGAAGGCGACTACCTGTGCGCGGAGATCAGCGATCAGGGCGCGGCGTTTCAGCCGGGCGCCTTGCCCGCCATGGCCGATGTGAAGGATCTGGCCAGGAAGGGCGCGCGCGGAGGCCTCGGTCTCACGCTCGTTCAGCGCATCGCCGACACCGTGGTGCGCGAGCGTACAGGCGACAAAAACGTCTGTCGCCTGGTGAAGCGCCTGCCTCAGAATCCCCTCACCGACAAGGAGAAGCTGGCCGCCGCGGAGTTCCAACTGCGGACGCTCGTCGATCTCGGCCGTGAGTTCTCCACTAATTTCGACCCCGCGCGCGTGGCCTCCATCGCTCTCGCCTCGCTCATGGGGCATCTCACCATCCTGCGCGCTCTCTTCCTCACCTCGACTCCCGACGGCAAGGTCCGCGTCCTGGCCTCGCGTGGGGTCAAGAACGTTATGACGCTCGAGGGCATTCCCTGGGCCGACGTCGAGGGCGAAGGCAACTCTACCGAGACTCCGGCCGCCGCTCTCAAGGTGCTTCGCCTCGACTTCATCTTCCGCTTCTCCTCGGGTGAGGAGAAGGGCGCGATCCTCTTCTCCCAGAGGCTCGCGGGCGGGGAGTTCGGCGAGGGCGAACGCAACCTGATCCACGCGGTGGGCCGTCAGGCCCTGGCCGCTCTCACCGGCGCCCGCGCCTCGGAGATGCGCATCGAGAAGGCCCGCGCCGATTCCGAGCTTCAGGTCGCGCGAGAGATCCAACAGAGCCTGCTTCCCGCGGTGCTGCCGAAGATCCCAGGCTTCGACGTGGCCGCGTCGAGCGAGGCGTGCTTCAGCGTGGGCGGCGACCTCTTCGACGTGATCCCGCTCTTCGCCGCGCGTTTCTCCATCATCCTCGCCGACGTGTCGGGCAAAGGCACGCCGGCGAGCCTGATCATGGCCTTTGCCCATGCCGCGTTTCGCTCTTTGGCCGGCAGCCTTCCTCCCGTCGACCTTTTGGCCCGGATCTCCGAACTCATCCGCAACGCCAACAAGTCGCACCGGTACGCGACCTGCTTCTATGCCGAACTCGACCCCGCGACGCGTACGCTCTGGTATGTGAACGCCGGACACCTGCCGCCCGCGATTGTGCGCGGGGAGGAGACGATCGAACTCAAGGTTGGCGGCTCCGTGCTCGGTTTGCTGCCGGGGACCACCTTCGAGCAGGGTGAGGTCACCTTGCAGCCGGGCGACGTTCTCGCCATCTATTCCGACGGGGTCAGCGAGGCCCAATCCGTGACCGACGACGAATTCGGTCCGGAGGGGGTGGTGGCCTGCGTCCGCGCCCTCCGCACGAAGGAGGCGTCGGAGATCCTTCGCCTTCTCGACCAGTCTCTTTTCGAGTTTGCCGCCGGTCGCGCTTTCAGCGACGATCGCACGGCCGTGATACTGAAGGCCCTATGACGACGTCACTCAAGCTTCACAACACCCTCTCCGGGCGGACCGAGGAAATCGTCCGAACCGAAGGACAGCCGATCAAGATGTACGTGTGCGGCCCCACCGTCTACAGCCGCGCCCACATCGGCAACTTCCGCACCTTCGTGGCCACCGACGTGTTGCGGCGCACGCTCAAGTTCCTCGGCTATCCGGTGCTCGAGGTCATGAACATCACCGACGTGGACGATCGCATCATCCAGCTCGCGTCCGCGAAGGGCACCGACATCAAGGAGTTCACCGAAGCTCCCACCAAGGCCTACCTCGAAGACCTCGCGACACTGCGCATGGAGGTCCCCGAGGTTCTGCCGAAGGCCACCGAACACGTGCCCGAGATGGTGGCGCTCATCGAGCGGCTGATGGCGCGCGGTCACACCTATACCGTGGACGGCAGCGTCTACTTCCGGATCGCCTCGTTTCCCACTTACGGCGGACTCTCACGTCTCGACGTCACCGGTATCAAAACCGGTGTGCGTGTGGACACCGACAAGTACGAAAAGGAGGACGCCCGCGACTTCGTCCTCTGGAAGCTGAAGGGCGACGAACCCGCCTGGGCTCAATGGGATGCTTCCTTCGGCCGGGGCCGCCCCGGCTGGCACATCGAGTGCTCGGCCATGAGCATGAAGTACCTCGGAGAGACCTTCGACATCCATTGCGGCGGCATCGACCTCATCTTCCCGCACCACGAGAACGAGATCGCCCAGAGCGAATGCGGCACCGGCAAGCTCTTCGCGAAGCACTGGATGCACGTCGACCATCTGCTGGTCGAAAACGAGACCATGTCGAAGAGCAAGGGGAACGTGTACAACATCCCCGACCTGCTCGGCAAAGGCTTCCGGTCAGATCAGATCCGCTACATGCTGGCTCAGTCTCACTACCGCAAGGCCTTCAATTTCACCTGGGAAGGGCTTGCCCAGGTCGAGACCGCGCTCGCCCGCATCCACGCGTTCTGGAATCGGCTGCTCGAAGAGACGGGGGGTGTTGATGCCCCCGCTTCCGAAAGCGTGACCGAGGCCGCCGCTTCCGCGCTTGCCGCATTCGAAGCCGCACTGGCCAACGATCTGAATGCGCCCGAGGCCCTGGCCGCAGTCCATGGATTGGTGAGCGAGGGGAATACCCTGGCTGACCGGGGCGTCGTGACCTCAGCCGGTGCGGCGGTGCTGCTTGCCGCCCTGAAACGGATGGACCAGGTCTTCGCCTGCTTCGAGCCTCCACAGGGCGACAGCCTCTCACCGGCCGAACAGACGTTGTTCGATGCGCGTCAGGATGCTCGCAAGCGCCGCGATTTCGCGGCGGCCGACGCGGCCCGCAAATCTCTCCAGGAATTGGGCGTGGTCATCGAAGACACCGCCAAGGGCACGAGGTGGAAGCGGGTCCGCGCCTGAAAAGAGGCGGCGGCCTTCTGGCCCAGCGCCGCGGCGCCTCGGGCGAGGCGGCGGCGGTGCGGCATCTCGAGGGGCTCGGCTACGCCATCCTGGCCCGGAACTTCAAGACCCGCTTCGGCGAGGTCGACATCGTGGCCCGGAATGGAAAGACCACGGTCTTCGTCGAGGTCAAAAGGCGCGAAGCGGAAGGCCACGGACGCGCGGCGGAATTCGTCAGCCCGGCCAAGACGAGAAAAGTGGTGACCGCGGCCCGGATCTACGCCGCTCGGTACGGCCTGAGCGAGAGCCTCGTGCGGTTCGACGTCATCGCGATTGACGTGATCGGTGGAAACGAACAACTCCTGCACCACAAGGGCGCTTTCGACGCTCGGTAGGGGCCGAAGCGCCGTTTTCGTCTCGGGTTGTAGAAGAAGAAGAAGGGCCTTGGGGGCCTTTGAGGAGGGGGCCAGGGACCGATATGGAGCGGGAGACGGGATTCGAACCCGCGACGTCCACCTTGGCAAGGTGGCACTCTACCACTGAGTTACTCCCGCGCTTTTCGGCGCCAGCGACGCTCAATTTAGCTGCTGAAGGCCGCCTCCGTCAACGCCCTCTTTCGGGCGAAATTCACAGTCGATGGACGTCTAAGACCATGTTTATTAGTGGTTTCAGCTGTGCATAATGGGGTCGGCATTTATTTCTTCCCGTATCGCAAATGATTCGGCTCGGATATAGTCCCGCTTCGCCCCGTATAGACGTAACGCGTGTGAGGCGTAAGGCGGCGTAGCCAAGTGGTTAAGGCGGAGGTCTGCAAAACCTCTATTCACCGGTTCGACTCCGGTCGCCGCCTCCAGCCTCCTCCTTAGGCTGGGGGGCCGCAAACGCAGCACGGACCTCCTGCTCAGCCCCCCAGACCCCCGAGCGCTCCGGCCGAAGTGAATTCGGCCTCCGCTTAAATCCATCGTGTCCCGTGGGGAGGACAAAAACGGCGGGTTAGTGCTGGCATCCTTCGTGCTGTAGGTTCAGCAGCCTCAGGGATTCCCCCGGGGGTGAAGGAGGACGGAAGTGAAGAAGAGTCAGGTGGTTCTGGGTGCTTTGATGTGTGCGGGGCTTGCGGGGCTGTTTCCTGCGGAGGCCGCTGCGTCCGGGCTCGAGGTGCGCATCGGCGGCATGATTCCGCGGGCGAAGTCGATCCTCTTCGACGACAGCGTGGTTTTGTACACGGTGGAGAAGGACGATTTCGCCGGGGCGTTCGGCGGAATCGAGTTCACCAAGAATCTCTCTCCCAACATCGAGTTGGGTCTTTCCATCGACGGCTACGGCCGCGAGATCCCCACGTCTTACCGCGATTTCACCCGGCCCTCCGGGCGTGAGATCGAGCAAACTCTCCGGCTGGTTATCGTCCCCACCTCCGCGATCATCCGCTTCCTGCCCAGCGGTCGCTACCGCACCTTCACTCCCTACGCGGGGGTCGGTGTTGCCGCCGTGTTCTGGCAGTACGAGGAGTTCGGTGACTTCATCGACTTCGACGATAGCGGTTTCCCGGTGGTCTTCGATTCGTTCAAATCGACGGGAGTGACGCCCGGACTGGTCTTGAACGCCGGTCTTCGCTACCGCATTAACGAGGACTTCCAGGTTACCGCCGACTTCCGGAACTTCTCCGGCAAGCAGACGATGAAGGGCGACTTCGCCCCGAACGAGATCGACGTCTCCGGCGCCGCGTTCACCCTCGGATTCCGGCTCACCTTCTGACCTCTCTGCCAGGCCACGTCACCAGCGAATCCGCGTTCCGTCGCTGGTGACGTGGAAGGTGCGGTGGAGGTCGGTTCTCCACACCAGCGCCCCCGCCCGGGCCCATCTCTCGACCACCTTTGGTCCCGGGTGCGAGAAGCGATTCCTCGATCCCGCGGAGATGAGGGCGAGGCGGGGACGGGTGGTCATCACCAGTGCGTCGGAGCTGGCATCGGGCGCTCCATGGTGGCCGACCTTTACGAGGTCGAACGTCCCCTCCGCCAGATCCAACCGTCGTTCGGTATTCACGCCCGCGTCTCCCAGCAGCAGGAAGGTCGTGCCGCCGTGGCGCACCTCCAACACCAGGGACCGTGCGTTCTCATCGCGGCGCGGCAGATTCCACGAAGGATCGGGAGAGAGCACGCGAAACGTCACGCCATCCCACTCCCATGAGTCACCTCGCTGGAGCGTCGTCGTCTTGAAGTCCTTCATACGACCCGACTCCCCGTTCAAATGGATCCGTGCGGGTGCGAAGTGGCGGGCCAGGAACGGGCCGCCCCCTTCGTGATCGGCGTGCCGATGGGTGAGGGCGAGGAAGTCGAGACGCTGATGGCCGAGCTCCCAGAGGGCTTCCGCCACCACTCGTTCGCCGGCGTCGAATCTCTCGAAGGCCGGACCGGCGTCGATCGCACCCACGCGGCCTGACGGGCTTTCGATCAGCACAGCGTCTCCCTGGCCGACGTCGAGAAACCAGAGGTGAAGTCGGCCGTCGCCGCGGGGCAGTCCGCTCAGAGTCAAGGCAGCCACCAGACCCGCCGCGGGCAGCGCGACCCGGCGCCAGCCCCTGCTCGCCACCACACCCAGCAACCCAAGGACCAGAGGCAGCGGCGGCGAAGGTCCGCGCCAGTCCGGGTCGGCGGCCGCGGCATGACGCGCGAGCCAGCGCAGAGTCTCCGCCACCAGGCCGCATCCTGATCCCGCGAGCGAGGCGAGGGGCGTGAGCATCGCGTCGAGGGCCGCGGTGATGAGTGAACCGTAGAGCAGCGCCACGGCGAGCGGGGCGGCCAGAAGGTTCGCGGGCAGGGCCACCAGAGTGAAGCGGTGAAAGTGGATGAGGCTGAGCGGAATCACGGCGAGCGACGCGACGAGAGTCGCGGCCAGGATGTCGCAGAGCATTGCGGGCAGGCCGCGTGCGGTCAAGGCGCGGGAAACCGGGCCCGCGAAGGTAACGAGCGCGAGGGTAGCTGCGAAGGACAGCTGCGCTCCGGGGTCGAGAGCGTCGAGGGGCCGAAGGGCGAGAAGAGCGAGAGCCGAGGCGGCGAGGAAGTTCGCCCCGCCCCGGTTGAGGTCCACCCGCACTGCCACTGCGAAGGCCATGGCCATCACCGTCGCACGCACAATTGAGTTCTCCGCGCCCGCGAGCAGGCAGTAGGCCGCAAGTACGGCGCACTCGATGAGGCCCCCTATCCACGAGATGCGGAGGAGGAGAGGCATGGCCCGTCGCAGGCCGAGGATCAGCGCCGCCACCTGCGAGCCTGACACGACGAGCAGGTGCAGGAGACCCGCGGCTCGGAAATCGTCGCGGGTGGCCGCGTCGAGTGCCCCTTCATCGCCAACCACCATCGAGGCGGTGACCGCGCGGTTCAAGGGATCGGCCACGTGACGCCACGAATGCTTCAGGCGATCACGCGCCCGGTCGATCGGGCCGCGGGCGGTCTGGCGTCGGGCCACCACCTGCAGCAAGCGGTCGCTCTTGCAGGTGGCGAAGGCGTGAATGCCTTCGCGCCTCGCCCAGGCCAGCTGGTCGAAGCCGCCGGGGGAGCGGACCGGCTCCGGCCGTCGGAGGTCGACCCAGGTCCGAAGCACATCGCCTTTCGCCAGCGCCGGCGCCCGGTCGAAGGGCCGCTCGGCCTGACTGCGCACGAACAGCCGGATCCGGCCTGCGTACGCGTGTTCGACGCCCTTCGCCACAATCCGCGTGGCGTCGATCTCGAAACTCATTTCGTTGTCCACCACGCGCGGATCGGAGGCAAGCCGACCCTCGAGAATCACGGCGTCAGTCACATCGCTGATCTCGCGGGGAAGGGCCAGGCCTTCGTAGGCCATCCGGGCCTCCGCGGAAAGGGCCGCACCAGCCGCGGCTGCGGCCACAATGAGAGCGCTCAAGGGGACCGCGCGCGGTCGGGTAATGGCGACGACGCATAGGAATCCCGCCAGCACCAGGGCCAGGGCGAGGAATGGCCTCCCGTCGGACAAGGGGACGAGGGTGCCCGCGACCAGGCCAAAGACCAGGAAGAAAAGGGGCTGAGGGTGAAACGCCATGCCAGGCGAATCGTGTTCCGGCGATGGCCGCGCGTCTCGCCACCCTTGTGACGGTTCATCTCCCGTCCCAGGCCCAGACGCCGGCCCCTGGAACATTTCGAGACTGGTTACGTCCTATACCTTGCGAGACAAGATATCAAGGGTTACCATCCAGGCATGGTGCGTCCTGAAGCAGACAAGCGGCAGCTGAGTTTGTTTGCGAGCTGTATTGATCCAGC
>CXWL01001159.1_pt1 | contig 165339 bp, 148 predicted proteins | sample 590931 | NCBI WGS metagenome assembly CXWL01 (sample SAMEA3498368, study PRJEB10139) | groundwater metagenome | biome: water well; material: biofilm material | place: Germany | collected 2015-04-27
CTCACCCGTGGTGGCCGGTTTTCAGGTGTCCATTGGTGGCCGGTTTTGGGTGTCCACCGAGGCTGAATCGCGAGTGGTATCTCCGGTTGGCACTGCGGGAGTTATCAAAGAGCCAGGAGATGGTGACTCAACGACGCGCCTACTACGAAGCGATCTCGGACCTCTTCTACCTTTACGATGATTTCAATGATCGTCAAATTCATCACAATCACGCACTGCAGATGGCGGGGTTTGAGCTATCGAACAGACTGAAGCAGAGGGTCGACTCGGCTCTTGAAGCCATGCCGATTTCAACGCCTTGGCTGGCCCACCCGACCCCGAAACCGCTCGCGGTTCCCGGGTCTGATCTCCCCGAAGCTCCGACGAGCCCTATTTGAGGGCGGTTCCCAAGGAAGGAGCCCTGCCGAGTTCGACCTGGTCATGCCTACCTCAAGCAGCCACAGCAGTGGCCCGCACGGCGTCTAGGACTCGCAAGAGCTCGTCGACCTGACCGGAGGTGAAGAGGCCTTCCGGCCCGCGAGGCGTCAGGTCCGTGAAAGGTGACTCGTAGAGCCGGGCTGCTTCCATCACGCCGTGCTCCGTGAGGTGATCGACGATCAGGTTCACGAACTCCAGTTGACTCGCGGTCATGGTTTGTCTCGAGGTGAACGTCGACAGCGCCCCCTTCGCAGCCTCCCGATCAAGGCCTACAAGCGAACGGACCAAGAGTCCCAGGCCGTGTGATTCCGTCGCGGCCCGCTGAATCTCCTCCCGGGGACCGACGCCGTTCTCCACCAGGATCCTCTCCAGTTCGGTGAGATCCGTCGGAGTGAGCGGCCGGTTCGTTCTCAGTCGATGAATCGCAACGTGATCCTGATGAGCACGCAAGAATGCCTGCGCCTTGGACCGGAACCTCGCGAGATCCGTTCCCTCGCCGAAGCCGGGGAGGTCGATGCGCCTTTCTTGGCCAAGCTCGTCCTCGAAGTCGGTGTAGACGAGATGGCGTCCGGTCTTGTCGATGAACTTGACGAGGTCGCGCAGTTTGCGACGCACGTTCTCGAGCATTGGAACTGTGACGTCCTGCCACCATTCATCGGTTTGGAGGTCCTGGATGAGTGGCAGTTGATCGCGCACCATCGGGATCGACGACTTGTCCTCGAGAAATCCCGCGATTCCTCGTACCTGATCGCGCAGCCGCTCGAACGAATGCTCCGACCGCAGCCGGGCCAGTTGGAGATTGAGGAGCAGCAGGTCGAACCGCTTGGCTTCTTCGCCTTCGGGGTCGAGTTCCGTAGGCAAGCCCGCAATCTCCTCAGAAAGCTCGTGGCGAGCCTCTGGGGAGAGGGAAGACCAGGCCTCGGGTTTCGCGTATTTCTCGACCGTTCGGCGCTTAGGCCGCACGACGAAGTTCTCCAGATTCATGGAGGCCACTTCGGTTTGCAGGATGTGGGCGGTGGTCTGCCGAACCTCCTCGTTGGTTCGCGGAGCGTCATACTTCCCTGGCCCGAGTTTCAGACTGGAGTCCGCCGCGAGCGTCTCGTTGTCGATCTCGCCGATCAGTTCGAGACGCGTGTCGAAGAGCCTCTTTCCCAGAGACTGTCCCGCCGAGCCCTCGGTCGCGTCCGGGTTCTGGCTGAAGAACTCAAGATTCTGGCAATAGTCGAAGATGAAGAACGAATCCTTGTGCTTTCCCGGCCCATAGAGATCGCGGCACAACCTGGTACCCCGACCGACCATTTGCCAGAACTTTGTTTTCGAGCGAACCACTTTGAAGAAGACGAGGTTGGCCACTTCAGGCACGTCGATGCCCGTGTCGAGCATGTCGACCGAGAGGGCGATGTGCGGGGCCTTGTCCTTGCTGGAGAAAGCGTCTATGAGACTCTGTGCGTACTCCGTCTTGAACGTGATGACCCGGGCAAACTCACCCTTGTAGTGGGGATAGTTGGCGTTGAAGCGGTCCGCGATGAAGTCGGCGTGAGCCTGGTTCTTCGCGAAGAGAATGGTCTTGGCCAGCCGATCGCCGCCCTTCACCTTGAACCCCCGGACCATGACGTGCGCAAGGACCTTGTCAACCGTGTCGGCGTTGAAGAGCCACTTGTTGACGGCCTCCGCCTCGACTGTGGCCGGCGTGGCTCCGCCCTCGTCCCATTCAATCGCGTCCCAGTCGTCCTTCTCTTCCTCCGACAGGTCGGCGTAGTGGATGCCCCGCGCTGAAACTTCACCGGGACCGATACCGCCTTCGGAGGAACAAGGAAGCCGTCCCGCGCCGCCTCATCGAGGGAATAGGCATCAGTGGGCACGCCGTTCTCCAGGTCGAAGAGCCTGTAGGTGTTCCGGTCCAGCTCCTCCTTGGGAGTGGCGGTCAGCCCCACCAGGAGGGAATCGAAGTAGTCGAAGATCGCGCGGTACTTCTGGAAGACCGATCTGTGCGCCTCGTCGATGATCACCAAGTCGAAGTGACCGACGCCGAAGCGACGCTGGCCTTCGCGTGTTTCGTCGATCAGCCCCATCATCGTCGGATACGTCGATACGAATACCCGGCCCTCCGCGTCTCTCTCGGTGACCAGGTTCACCGGTGACGCCTCGGGGAGGAAAGTCTTGAAGGCGCCGACCGCCTGATTGACCAGAGCCACGCGATCCGCGAGGAAGAGGATGCGCTTCGCCCAGTTGCACCGCATCAGAAGGTCGCTTAGCGCAATGACGGTTCGCGTCTTTCCGGCGCCGGTGGCCATCACCACGAGGGCCTTCCTGTCGTGGTCGCGCTGGAAGCTCTCGGCGATCCGACGGATTGAGCGTGTCTGGTAGTACCGCTCGACGATCGTGGAGCTGATCTCGGCCGTGGCCAGGTCCTTGCGCGTTGTGCGCCTCTGAATCAACAGCTCGAGCTCAGTCTTCTTGTAGAAGCCCTGGACCGAACGCGGCGGGTAGGTGGCGTCGTCCCATAGCCAGTGGTCATACCCGTTCGAGTAGAAGATCACCGGCCGCTGCCCGAATTGCCGCTCAAGGCAGTCTGCGTACAGCTTGGCCTGGTGTTGCCCAACCCGCGGGTCGCGCCGCGTGCGCTTGGCTTCGACGAGTGCCAAGGGCTTGCCGTCGTCGCCCCAAAGGACGTAGTCGACGAATCCCTTTCCCTCCCTATTGGGCATGCCTGAGACCTCGAACTCCCGGTCGCGAGGCTGGTCGAGGGCCCATCCGGCCTCCTTCAGCAGAAGGTCGATGAAGTAGTCGCGGGTCTCGGCCTCCGAGTAGTTGTGGGTATCCGGGCGTGCGGAGGCTTCTCGCTTGGCCGCAGCAACTTCCTCCCGAAGCCGCTTCAGCTCCTCATCTAGCGCGGCACGGTCCGAGAGAAGCACGGAGAGTCGTTCGTCGCGCGCGCTCAGCTCTTCCTGAAGCTTCTGAAGCTGCTCCGCGGTCTGCTTCGCGGTAGTCGCACGATCCGGAAGCCGAGCCGCGTCGAAGGCCAGCGCGGCCTCTGGCCTGGAACCCCTTGAGTAGTTCGTGGCCAGCCAGAACGAAACGTGGAACAGTTCACGCAAAGCCACGACCGCGTCGTCGACCGGGACAGGCCTATGGCTGTGAACCGCCCGGTTGCCGAGAGTCACGAGGACCCGTGCCTTGTTGAACACCGCTTCGCCCGCGGCCAGCTTGAAGGTGGGCTCGTGGATCAGGGCCGAGAGGTTGTCCTGATACGGGAGCTTGAGCGCCGCATCGTGCTTGTAGAGCCAGGCGACTGCAAGCTCCAGCGCCCGTCGTGCGTAGAAGCAGGCGGTTCGTGGATCCGCCCGCGCCGCGTGTTCCGCGCGAGCCGCCGCGTCGTAGACGCCGGCCCACTCACGCTCGAGAAACGCAAACTGGCTCATGTTCTTACATCTTCCGATTGCGGGGTCATTGCTTCGGGATTGCAACCAGCTGTTTCTTGAGGTTGCAAAAGTCTGTCTATCGCAACTAATTGATAATCAGTCACTTATCAAGACTCCGTCTCTCGGCGATTGCAACTGGTTTCAAACCTGAGCCCACGGAGGTTTCAATCCAACTCACCAGGCGGGCCAGAGAACCATCGGGCTGCCCTAGTCACTCCCTGGGTGTGGAGGCGTCGTTCCTTTCGCAGCTCCCGGAGCAATACCTGGATCTGCCCTCGTCCAAGTGACGGCAGGACCTGGCGAAACTCTTCCATCTTCGCGCCTGTATCAGCACAAGCGGCGATGTGCTTGAGCAGGAGTTCTTTATTGGTTTCTCGGTCGAGGCCCTTCTTGCGCGTGTACACCCCTTTGCCGCCGATCGCCTCGTAGAGGCGGCGAGCGAGGATGTATCTCGTGCCCCGGCCCCGACCGACCATTTCCACCGCGCCCGCTGCGACCAAAGCGGGCACGTTCGCCTTCAAGTCATCGGACAAAGCCTCGTCGCGCCGCAGCCTGTCGAGCACCAGGAAATCGCGAGTCGAAAACGATTTCAGTTGCTCCTCGCCCAGGCGCTCGATGAAGCGCACGAAGGCGGGACTCGTCATGTTTCCATGGAGGGTGAGACGAACCTCGTGACTGGACGTGCCCGAGAAGCTAGGCAGGGGCTTGCCCTGCCGCACGGCGTTCTCAAACATCAGGTTCATCCCCTGGCCTGAACGCTCGATTAAACCGCACTTCGCCAGCCCCTCCGCCAGTCGCCGGTTACGCGGGTTCTGCTGGTCGAGAATGTTCGCCGGTGTGATTCCCGCGGGCAGGCCACCGGGACTCACGATTTCGAGCCTTTGGGCGAATTGTCGAACGAAGACCGAGCCGCCCAGCCGATAGTCGCGGTGTGCTACCGCGTTCAGGAGCCCTTCGCGCACAGGGACTTCATCGAACGTGGGCAGGTCGACGCGGAAAAGGCCGTCCTGGTAGCTCTGCCGGTCGTTCCGCAGATTGATCTTGTTCCAGATCGCATCGTGCCAGAGGAAAAACCCCTCGCGGTACTCTTCACGATCAGCCGCCGGTCCTGAGGCTTCAGAAGAACGGTACTCGAATACGAGTTCTGCCTGCCCGAGCCAGCGGCCAAGGGCGGCTCTCGTGCCGAAAAGGATGATGGCGGCGTAGTTGAGCTTTCCCTCAACGAGCAGCTCAGCATTTGCCAGAGTCTGCTCATCCGGCCAGCTCGCTTTGCGCTCGTCGCGCGTTCGATTCGCCCACCGGGAGCGGAACGTGGCGATGGCGACCGGCGACAAGTCGGCCATCGTTGCGCTGGGGCAGAGTTCAGCGGTGAAATCGGGTCCGGTCTCCGCGAACATCGCTCTCAGCTCGGCGTCATCGAGGGCCGCGAGATCATCTCCGGCGCGCTTCAAGAACCGCCCGTTGATCTGCCACGCTGTTCCCGGCAGTCGAGCGGGTACGTGCACGATCAGAATGCGGCCGTCTGCTGTCTGGAGTTCCTCGACGGGAATACGGTGGGTGAGACGTTCATGAAGACCGGCCTCAGTTCGGCCGGGTTCGGCAAAGGCTGTGGTGCCGACGATGCGCCGCGGTCGACGGTCCGTCACGCCGAGAATCATCTTGCCTCCGCCTTCGTTCGCCAGGGCGACGCAATAGTCCACCAGCTTCTCGAAGTGGAAGTTGTTCTTGGCCTCCTTGAACTCGAGCCGGCTGCCTTCCGGCTCGCTTAGCCAATGCTGAAGCTGCTCTCGGGTCGTAGGCATCGGAGTTACAGCTCTCCCCGGAAGGCGCGGTGCTGGAGGGAAGCGAAGAGCCCGTTGAGGTCGGTGTGAGCCGCCGAGTGAAGATCGCGCAATCGGCCTATTTCCGCTACCCGATCCGCAAACTGCCGTTGGAGCGTAATGGTCGGAAACGGAATTCGAATCTCACGAATCATCGTAAGGTTCAAGTTCTTCTGACGAACTCCTCGCTGCTGTCGTCGAAAATGCTCGCGCCCGATTCGGATTGCAAAGTACACGAAGACGGGATCTGCCAGATCCTGCCTGATTGTTGCGAAGGCGATCGCTTGATTACAGGAGCAATCGGTGCCGGCGAAACTAGCCTTGAGTGCAGCCGTGTCGTACATTCCCAGCAACAATGAGCCCCGAGGCACTGCCTTGGCTGACGTCTCGCGCAGTGCCTGCTCCGTGAGCGCCTCGGAGCTCTGCGACAGATACATTTCCTCAAGTTCGCCAGATGTGAACCAGGGAATAGTCCCGCCGAAGTAGTCCTTCTTCCCACGCGGTGGTGTTCCACCGCTCTGCCACTCACCAAGCTCGCCAAGTGACCTTTCTGGCAGCTCCTTTGTGTTTCGTGCGGGGTCGCCGAACATGTCGAGGAAGATGGATTGGGTGAGAGTGTCGAGGTTGCCGAGGGCGGCGTGGCGCTTGGCCCGCAGAGCGTCTGCTCTGTCCAGGATGTTGGCAATTCGTCGTTGTTCGGGGAGGGATGGGAGTGGGATCCTAAGGCCCTTTAACGTCGTGGCATTCACCCCGGGTTGGGCGGCACCACGCGCTCCCTTGGCGATTTGCGCCCAGTAGTTCGGCGTCTTGAAGAAATGGCTGACGAAGAGGGGGTCCGCCGAGTCACCAACGCGCACCCGGATGAGATAGGACGCAAAGACGGCGTCTGTCGGGCAGTCTCGAATGAGAAAACTCTTCCCGGTCGTTGCGCCAGTGCGCGCGAATACGATGTCACCAGGTTGCAGCTGCGCTTCGGCTGCCGAGTTCGAATCGCAGTCGCACCAAGGTACGCCCCGCCAATCAACCCTGCCGTCCTGAATGTCTGTAATGCGAAGAAACTTCGGGCCGACGGGTTGATCGGAGGCAGATGCCGTTACTCCGTAGTCAATCGACTCCGCGAGGTCTCCGAGCCTCATAGCACTCGGCACGCTCATCCCAGCATCCTCTCCAACTCCTTCATGCCCCGCCGGATCTCCTCCTCCAACTTCGCGAGGTCGGCAAGGACCTCTTTCGGCGGGCGGTGCTCCACGGCCTCGTCCACTACCTCCTTGTAGCGATTGACCGAGAGGTCGTAGCCCTGCGCGGCGATCTCGGCCTTCGGAACGCAGAAGCTCTGCGACGTGCGCGCGCGCTTGCGCTCCGAACCGTTGCGCCCCGCCCAGCGCGCCAGCACGTCGGGCAAGTTGTTCTTGACGTTGTCGCCCGGGCTGAGCCCTGCGTGCGGCACCGGTCCGAGCTTGTCCTCCGGGACCAGCGGGGTGCGCTTGTCGTCAAGGCTCCAGCCGTCGGCTTCCACGTCGTAGAACCAGACATAGTCCGTACCGCCGGAGTTGGTCTTGGTGAAGAAAAGAATCGCGGTGGACACGCCCGCATAAGGCTTGAACACGCCTCCGGGCAGCTTGACAATGCCGTCGAGCTTCTGTTCTTCAACCAGCATGCGGCGAAGTTCCTTGTGCGCCTTGCTCGAACCGAACAGCACCCCGTCTGGCACGACGACCGCGGCGCGACCACCGGGTTTCAGCAGACGTAGGAAGAGCGCCAAAAAGAGCAACTCGGTCTTCTTCGTCTTGACGACCCGCAACAGATCCTTGGCGGTGTTCTCGTAGTCGAGGCTGCCGGCGAAGGGCGGATTCGCCAAGACCAGCGTGTACTTCTCCTCCTCGCCGGCGTGGTCCTGCGCAAGCGAGTCGCGGTAGCGGATGTCGGGGTTCTCGACGCCGTGTAGCAGCATGTTCATGCTGCCGATGCGAAGCATTGTGTTGTCGAAGTCGAAGCCGTGAAACAGTCCCTGATGGAAGTGCTTCTTGAGCTTGGCGTCGTGCAGGATCTGCGGGTGCTTCGCGCGCAGGTACTCGCCCACGGCCACCGGGAAGCCGGCAGTGCCGCAGGCGGGATCGCACATGAGATCCATCGGCTGCGGGGCCGTCATCTCCACCATCAGCTGAATGATGTGCCGTGGCGTCCGGAACTGCCCGTTTTGCCCGGCGCTTGCGATCTTCCCGAGCATGTACTCGTAGATGTCGCCCTTGGTGTCGCGGTCTTCCATGGGCACGGCATCAAGGAGATCTACAACTTTGGATAGCAGCGCGGGTGTGGGAATGGTGAAGCGCGCATCCTTCATGTGTTCCGCGTAGGTCGAGTCGTCCCCCCCCATCGTCCGGAGGAACGGGAACGCGTGGTCGCCGATGACCGCGAACATTTCGCTCGGGGAGAAGTGTTTGAAGCGGGACCAGCGCAGATCCTCGTAGCGACGGTCTTTCGAATCCTTGCCCTTCGGGAAGACCCGGTGCTGCATCGGTGTCTTGAGGCGGACCGACTTGTTCTCCTCCAGAGTGTGGAGGTCGTCGAGACGGCGGAGGAAAAGCAGGTAGGTGATCTGTTCGATCACTTCCAGGGGATTCGAGATGCCGCCGGACCAGAAGGCGTTCCAGACCTGGTCGACCTGGCTCTTGATGCTGCCCGTGATCATTGCCGCCTCTGCCCCTTTGTTTGTCCCGACATCGCGATGAGTTCGGCCTCGGAATATACGGGAGTTGAACCAGTCCGTCGGCTCTTGTGGTCCGTGGCCCGCCGTTCCCGCACGGTTGCGTCGGTCCCACGGGCCGTCACGACGGGTGCAGGCTACGGCGGGGTTGGCGTCAATGTGGATTCTCTGGTTCCGAACCATCGCGGCCCAGGGTGTGAGGCCGCGATGGTCGCGGTCCGAAACGAGAGGACTTCATCATGAATGCCAACCCCGCCTTCGCTGCACCCGCCGCGCCCACCCTTGACGCTTCCGCCGTTCGCGCGCCTGAGCGGAATCGGTCGCAAGTCGCCTCCCTTGAGACGTTCGATGTCTATCGTGTTTCACTCGATGCGTGTCGCGCCAGTTCGCCCATAGCGGCAGCGCTCAGCCCTTCTCTTCGGGATCAGATCGTCCGCGCCTCTTCGTCCGCGGTCCTCAATGTCGCGGAGGGCTTCGGTTCCTTCTCGCGTGGCGTGAAGCGCCGTCACTACGACATCGCGCGCGGCAGCGCTACAGAGTGCATCGCCGTGCTCGATCTTGCCGTGGCACTCGGCGTCGTTGTCGAGGCTTCCGAGGCGCGCAGCCTGTTCGCGCGGGCTTCGATGATGCTCGCGAAGCTGGAGGCGCGCTTTCGATGACGGGTCGGGATCGGGTTCGGGATCGGGGTCGGGATCGGGGTCGGGATCGGGTCCGGTGTCCGTTGGCTTGAAGTAGGCTCCTTACCCTCCCGTTCGAAACTTCCGAAGGAGATCTCATGAGTCTCATTGCCGCGTTCGCGCTTACCGTTCTGCTCGCCCCTCAGCCGAAGACCAAACCCGTCCCGGTTCCTCCCGGGACCATGGAGGCGAAAAGGCTCGAAGCCCTCAAAGTGGAGGTGATCGCCGAGGTCGAGAAGAACAAGGATCTGGTCCAGCAGATCGTCGACCAGATCTTCAGCTATGGCGAACTCGGTTTTCAGGAAGTCGAGACCTCGAAGTATCTGGTGGGCATCCTCAAGAGAAACGGCTTCGCGGTTCAAGAAGGCGTCTCTGGGATTCCCACCGCGTGGTTCGCGCGCTGGGGTTCGGGCAAGCCCGTGATCTCCCTGGGCACCGATATCGACGGGATTCCCAAGTCGTCCCAGAAGCCGGGCGTCGCCTATCCCGCACCCCTGGTCGAGGGCGCGCCCGGACACGGTGAAGGCCACAACTCCGGCATGGCCGTGAACATCGTGGCCGCGATCGCGGTCAAGAAGCTCATGGAGCGCGACAAGATCCCCGGCACCATCGTGATCTGGCCCGGCGTCGCCGAGGAACTGGTCGGCACCAAAGCGATTTACGTCCGCGATGGCTTCTTCAAGGATGTCGACATCACTCTCTTCTCGCACGTCGATTCCGAGATGAAAACGAACTGGGGCACGCAGGGCCACAACGCCCTCGTTTCGGTGCGCTACGACTTCTCCGGGGCGGCCGCGCATTCCGCGGGCTCCCCCTGGCGCGGGAAGAGCGCGCTCGACGCGGTGGAACTCATGAACGTGGGCTGGAACTATCGTCGCGAACATCTGAAGTACACGCAACGCTCGCACTACGTCATTCCTGACGGCGGCGATCAGCCGAACGTGGTGCCGAGCAAGGCGAGCGTCTGGTACTACTTCCGCGAGACGGACTACAAGAACACCAAGGGTCTCTGGGACACCGGCAATCGGGTGGCCCAGGGCGCGGCGATGATGACCGACACCATGTTCACATCGACGGTTCTTGGCTCGGCCATGGACAACCACATGAGCAAGCCCGTGGCCGAAGCCATGAGCGAGAACATGAAGCGCGTGGGGATGCCCGCGTGGGACGAGAACGACCAGACCCTGGCGAAGGCGGTTCAGAAGGAGCTTGCGGTGAAGGAAGCCGGCCTTGCCACGAAGGTTTCGGATCTCGAGGGCCCGGTCGACGACAAGGCGCGCACCGGCGGCGGTTCCGACGATATCGGCGACGTCCAGTGGAACACCCCCTCCGTGACCCTGCGCTATCCCGCGAACATCCCCAACCTGCCCGGACACAGCTTCTGGAACGCCATCGCCATGGCCACGCCCATCGCCCACAAGGGCGCCACCGCGGGCGCCAAGGTCATGGCCACCACCATGCTCGATCTCTTCGCCAAGCCACAACTGGTGGCGGATTCGTGGAAGTACTTCAACGAGGTCCAGACCAAGGACCGCAAGTACATCTCCTTCCTGAGCCCCACGGACAAACCGGCCATTCATCTCAATGAGGGGATCGCCGAACGCTTTCGGGAGAAGATGCGCCCCTACTATTACGACTCGACGAAGTACAAGACCTACCTCGAGCAGCTCGGCATCAAATACCCGACCATCCGTACTGCCCCCGCCGAGACCTCGAAGTAGCGGTTCCGGGCCGCCCGAAGGAAGGATCAAGAAATGGCAGACCTCAAAGCGGGCTTCGAGCAGATGGAGGCGACGAAGGCCACACTGCTCAAGAGCCTGGCGACGCTCGACGCCGCGGCCCTCAATCGGAAGCCGGACGCCCAAACCTGGTCGATTCTTCAGGTGATCGCTCACCTGACGAAGTCGGAGGGCGGGACGCTTCAGTACATCAAGAAGAAGACCCAGGACCCGAAGGCCCTGCCCAAGGCCGGTCTCGTGCCCTGGTTCCGCATCGGCGCCCTGGTCTTGGGTATCAACTCACCCCTGAAGTTCAAGGCGCCCGCCGCCATCGCGGAGGTGCCCGAGACCGGCGATCTTCAGACCGCGAGTTTCGCGTGGGCCGAGGTGCGCGAGGACTGGCGGGAGTTCGTCGATGCCTTTCCCCAGGCCCTCAACGACCGGATGATCTTCCGCCATCCCTTCGTGGGACTGCTCGGTCCGGCACAGACCATGATCTTCTTGAACCAGCACCTCGGCAATCACGTTCGTCAGATCGCCTCGATCCGCAAGACGCTGGGCGTTTAGCGCGCCGCTCAGGGCTTCTTCAGGATCTCCGCCACCCGGGCTTCCAGTTCCCCGGCCTCGATCACGCCCTCTTTGATGTAGCGGACGCGGCCCGGCGCGCCCTTGCGTCCATCGATGATGAGTTTGGTGGGGAAGATCATCACGTCCATCCGGTCGGACAGGCCGGAGGCCATGTAAACGGGAAACTTCTCCTTCCGGTTTTCGAAGAACCGGATCACGTCGGCCTTGTCGTCGTCGACGCTGAAGCTCAGGAAGGCCACGTCCTTCCGTCCGGTCACGCTCGCCGCGAACTTCCCGAGCTCCGGGAGTTCCTGCACGCAGGGCCCACACCAGGTGGCCCAGAAATCGATGACCACCACCTTGCCCGCGAAGGCCTGGTGGGTGAGCTTGCCGCCCCCGACCTCCTCGATGGCGAAGGTCACCGAAGGGCGATCAAGCGCCTCCCATCCCTGCTCGTCCGCGCCAGAGAAGGCAAGGCTGATCAGGAAGGCGGCGAAGGTGGCACGCAGGAGGCCGGACATGACGTGGCGAACATAACCTCTTGCCGGCTGCACTCGGAACCGGGCGGGAGCTAAGATTCCGCCGCGCGGCCTCAGCGGCCGCATCCTTGGCGAGGGGAACTGCACCCCCCAGGATTTTTGGAGGGCGAATCGGATGAACTTCTTGACGACATTCACCGGGGGAAGGATCGCGCGCGGCGGCGGTTTCTTCTCAGGCATCATTTCGTGGTTCATCCGGATCGTCATCTACGACATCTGCATCTCGACCATCCAGAGCGTGCTGGGGGTCTCGAGGTTCACTGCTCTCATGATCTTCCTGGGGATCCTCCTCGCCCTCTCCGGCGCGGTCTATGTGATCCGCCAGAGGGCGAGCCGCGGCGTCGACGACTAGGGGAGGGGCTCCCTGCCCGTCCCACCCTGAGTGAACTGCCCCGAGTGAACGAGGATGCGCCACACCATCGACCACGGCCCGGCCTTCACCACTCTCACCTTCGAGTGCCAGGAGGGCGAGTCGGTCCTCGCTCAACCCGGGGTGATGCTGGGCATGACCACCGGGTTCGCGGTGGAAGCGCGCATGGGCTCGCAGATGACGGGGGGCAACCGCGTGTCCCGTTCCCTGCGCAGCCTGGCCTCGGGCGAGAACTTCTTCACTTCCGTGTACACCGCCAAGCGCGACGGTGAGTCCATCACTCTGGCTCCACCCCACCCGGGCGAGATCCGGTGCATCGAGGCCTCTGACACCGCACCGGTGATGCTCGCCACCGGAGCGTTCATCGCCTGCACCGCGGGCGTGAAGTTCGAACTGAAGTATGTCGGGGTCCGCGGCATGATGTCGACCCGTGGTCTCTTTCTGATGCGCACCACCGGCAGGGGTCAGGTCTTCGTCTGCTCGCACGGCGCCCTGGTCGAACGCATCCTGCCTGAGGGTGAGCGCTTCGTGCTCGACAACCGGAACATCGTGGCCTTCAGCGAATCGGTTCAATGCGAGATGGTCAAGGTCGCGGGCAGCGTGCGCGAGTCGGTGTTGACCGGCGAGGGTCTGGTGAATCGCTACACCGGCCCGGGGTTCATCCTCTACCAGACGCGCGGGGCCGAGAGCCGCGGGCTGGCGCGTGGTCTGTTCGAGATGTTCACCTAGCGAAGGCTGCAGGCCTTCCCCCTCATGCGCGATCTCGCCACCGACTCGCTCGACGTCCTGGAACGCCGGTTCAAGGAGGTTGAGGGCGCGTCCCGGTGGATCCTGATTCTCGAAGCGCTCGCCGCGGCCTTCTTCCTGATCCGGATCGTGACGACCGGAGTGAGGGTCGAGACCATCGAAGTGTGGCTGCTCGGCATCGCCGCCCTGGTCATCCTCTTTCGTGGCTTCCTGCCGCTGGTGTTCATGAAGCGAAAGCGCCTCGATGAGTTGCGCCCCGATGTGCACTTCGGGATCCACACTCGGGACAGCCTGGTGGCCCTGGCCGAGCGCGTCTTCCGCCGATCGGGCCTCGCCAAGAATGCCGCTCCGGTCTATCTGATCCGGGAGAAGGAACTGAATGCCCAGGCCTCGCGCGCGGAGTTCCTCCCCGGCCTGCGCTTCCGCAATGAGGTCTATCTCAATCGTTCGATTGTCCACCTGCTCGACGAAGCCGAACTCGAAAGTGTGGTCGGACACGAGCTCGGCCATGTCTTTCCCTATGCGCCCATGCTCTCGCGCTTCTATCTGCTCCACGCCTTCTTCACGGTCACCGCGACACTGTGGCTCGCGAATATCCTTGCTCCGTGGGGAATGTTCTGGATCGCGCCCTTCGCCGCGGCCTGGGGACTCGCGTATCTGATCGGTTACCCGTGGCGCCGGATGAAGGTGGGGATCGAGCTCCTTTGTGATGCCCACGGCGCTCGGGTGGCAGGCCTCTTTGGGGCCATGAGCACCGAGGTGAAGATGCAGGCCGAGAACGAAGTGCGCAGCGAACTGCTGGCCCTCACTCTCGAATCCCGGCTGAAGCACGGAGGAAATGTGCCACTGCAGCGCCTGGTCGAGACCTATCAGGAGGCCCTGCCGTTTGGTCGCTCCGACCCCTTGGCGACGCGGGCCGAACTCGAGCGCCAGTTCGAGAAGCAGCAGAGGGACAAATCAGGGCCGTCGCTCGCCGGCTTCCTGGCCTTCATCGGCTTCGGCGGAGGGCTGGATGAAGGCGTGGTGGACGACGCCTCGGTCGAACAGAGCCTGCGCCTTCTCCGTGCCCTGCGGGAGCTACCCGTGGTGGAGATCGACCGGGCGAAGTATCTGAACGGATCGGGCCACTGGTCCCTCGAGAGCGCCCGCGATCTCGTGGAGACGATTGAGGGTCAACCGGAGCGTCTTCTCTTCCGGGTGGCGGACGAACTGCCGGGGGCCGAATCCACCCACCCAAACGCCAGCCGTCGCGTGCTGTTCCTGTGGCGGAACCGCGAGCGCTTCACCGCTCCCGCCCCCGCCTCCTGATCAGCGCTTTACTCTCGCCAGACTCACGCCGGAAGGATCGAGTTGCACCTTCACCCCCGGTGCGGCGCCCGGGATGACCAGGCGGCCCGACACGATCAGGTCCTTGCGCACTCCGCCCACGAGCACCGTCACCGGCAGAGGACCGGCATAACCCCGCACCACGATCTCCTGATTCCCATTGCGCGACTCAAGGCTCATTGAGGGTAGCGCGGTGTTGCGCACGAACACTTCCCACAAGGCATCGAGATCGACCGATCCCGTCGATTCGAAGGCGCGCCGGACCATCTCCGAATCGACCTTGCCGAACCGATGGTCGTTCTGCAGCTTCCGCAAGCCTTCCCCGAAAGCCTCCTCACCGATCAGGCGGCGGACCATGTCGAGCACGAGCGCTCCCTTGTTGTAGACGATGGCGCGATGGGCCTGGGGATTGTTCTGAATGTGGCCCACCCGATTTCCGAGGTCGACCGGTCCGAGGTGGGTGAGGCGTCGCGCCCAGCCCACCATCTTCCGCAGAACGCGATTGAAGGTCTCCTCGCCCAGGGCCTCGCGGCTCCACAGCGCCGCCGCGTACTGGGCGAAGCCTTCGGCCACCCAGCGATCGCGGTACGACTTCGGGGTGACGCCGTGGCCCCACCACTGATGGGCGAGTTCATGGGCGAGGAAAAATCCGGGAAGATCGTAAAAGGTCGCCGGGTCGTCCTTGAGCCCGCCGCCCATAAGGGGCGGACGTTGCTGCAGGATGATCAGGCCGGGCGGCGAGTGCCCGCCGGGTGTGGGGGCCTCGACCATGGCGAGGTTGATGGGGCTGTAGGGCAGGGGGCCGAACAGGCCGCGATAGAACTCCGCGGCGGCCTTCAGAGCCTCCACGGAGCGCGCGGCCTCGCGACGGGCGCGCGATTGCCCGTAGGCATCGAAGGAGAGGGTCTCCGCTCGTTCGCTGGCGATGGGCAGGAGCCGCGCGGCCACGAAGGCCATGTACTTGGCCTCCCTGGTCTGCGCGTGAGTGATGGTGGTGAAGCCCTTCTCCACCGTTTCCGTGCGCGCCCCGCCCGCCACGACCATCCAGCCCGTGGGCACCGTGACCTTGAGGGTCGACGTCGCGTAGTCGTCGTCCCCGAACTGGGGATAGAACCAACGGCGTCTGGAGTAGATGAGGGCGGGGTCCATGAAGAAGGTAGGGGTTTCCTCGACTCCGAAGGTCTGACCCTGCATGATCTCGCTGTCCACGGTGCCCGCGGGCAGCCGCCCGACGTATTCGATGGCGAGATTGAGCCGGCCCAGCCGACCGGCCAGCGAACCCATGGAGACGAGGATCGAGTTCTGCCCGCGCACCCGGAAGAACAGGTGTCGCCCACCCTCGGTCGAGCGCACCGAGCGGACCTGCAGATCGTTGTCGAGATGGAACCGGAACGAGTTCATGGGCGCGCGCACGTCGACCGAAACGAGATCGCGACCGTTCAGCTCGAATGTCTCGGGGTTCAGGGTGAGCGCGAGATCGTGATGGGCCACATCGAAGGCCAGTTCGCCCTCCTCTGGATCACCAAGCGAATTGGCCCGCGGATAGACGACGATCTGCTTTTGCGTGGTCCGATTGAAGAGGCTGATTCCTTCGACCTCGGAGTTGCTGAGAGAGAGGGTGAGGGAGCCGAAGCGTCGGGTCTCGAAAGCGATGGTGGCGTCGCCCAGACCAGGCAGAAGCCACCAGGGCGCGCCGGGTATGGGGGCGTCCAGGACGAACGCGTCTCCCTTGTGGCGTTCGAAAAACTCGAGAGCCTTCGAGAGCCGCTGCGGGCTTGTCGGGTCGTCCGCGAAGGTGCCGGGCCGCAGGGTGCGATAAAGATCTGCGGGGTGCAGGCGCAGGAAAGCGCGGGACACGTCGTCCTCGAGCACTTCGGTCCGCGCGAAGATCTTCATCTGTCCGCGTTCGGTCACCGGTCGCGGCTTGAAGGTGAGCCGGCCCTTGCCCACGAACACCAGCGCCGTGGGTCCCGCTTCCTGGGTGTTCAGAAAGAACGTGCCCTCGAGCATGCGGAGTGTGAAGTCCTCGAGCTCGATGGTCTGGCCGGCGGCTACGAAACCCTGCTTCTGGAGGTTCAAGTGCACCAGTCCGTCGATGCCGCCGAAGGTCTCGCGGGACAGGATGCGCCAGCCCGCAGCGGTTTTGCGCCAGAGCAGGCTCCACTGCTCCACCGCCCCGCGGGGCTCGGAGATCTGGGTCAGAGTGCCCACGGTGACGGCACTCTCCCCGTCCGCGCCGCGGACGGGGTGGTCCAGGGTGAAGCCCACTTCCGCCGCGGACAGGACGCCGCGCAGCATGCCCTCCTCCGTCGTTTTCCGGGCCGGCGTGTCGAAGGCCCAGGCCGCGGAGGCGGTGGCGAAGTTCTTCTGGCGGAGCGCGGTTTCGAAAGCGCGGATGGCTTCGGTGAGGGCGGGGTCGCCTGAGGTCTGAGCGGAGCCATTCGCTAACATGCCCAGGCCAACCGCGCAGGCCAAGGCAATCAGACGCACAATGCGCCCTCTCTTCCCGCCCCTCGAGGTCCAATAGGCCGACATGAATGAATCCGTATCCCTATTTACCGCATTCATAGCGGGAATCGTTTCTTTCATCTCCCCCTGCGTCCTGCCCATCGTCCCCGGCTACCTCTCCTTCATCAGCGGGATCAACGTTTCGAAGTTCAAGAATCAGGACACTTCCCGCGAGCAGACCCGTCGGGTGGCCATCACCTCGCTCTTCTTCGTTCTTGGCTTTTCCACGGTTTTCGTCCTCCTTGGAGCGGCCGCGACCATGGTGGGGTACTACCTCCAGCAGTACAAAAGATTGCTCGGCATGGTGGGCGGCGCGGTGATCATCATCCTCGGCCTGCACATGATGGGAATTTTTCGGATTCAGTGGCTGCTGGGCGAGATGAGGGCCGAAGTGAAGCAGAAGCCGCTGGGTCTTTTGGGGGCCTACGTGGTCGGCATCGCCTTCGCTTTCGGCTGGACGCCCTGTATCGGGCCGATCCTGGCCGGGATCCTCCTCTACGCCTCTCAGCAGGAGACGGTGACCCAGGGGGTCATTCTGCTCTCCGCCTATTCGGCCGGACTCGGTATTCCCTTCATCGCCGCGGGCCTCGCCGTGAACTGGTTCTTCGCCGCCTCAGCCCGCATCAAAACCCAGATGCGAAAAGTGGAGATTGTTTCGGGCGCCATGCTCATCGCAGTGGGGCTGCTCCTTGTCACCGACCGTCTGAGCGCGATCGCGCAGTGGTTCACCACGATGTTCCCAAGCCTTGCGATGTTGGGGTAACAACACCGCGTGACGTCAAGGGCGGTGGCCCAAGGCCAGGCTGCGCGCCCACAAGGGCCAGCGGCCCAAGGCCGGGCTGCGCGCCCCCTACTGCCGCATGGGTTTGAGTTTGGCCTCGTCGACCATGAGCTTGGTTCCCGTGGCTTTGCGGACCTCTTCCACGGTGACGCCTTCCGCGATCTCGACGAGGTGAAGGCCGTCCTTCTCCACTTCGATCACCGCGAGTTCAGTGATGATCACGTTCACGCAGCGCCTTCCGGTCAAGGGAAGGGTGCACTGCTCCACGATCTTGTGAGCGCCCTTCGCGGTGTGCTCCATGGTGATGACCACGCGCTTGGCGCCGGCCACCAGGTCCATCGCTCCGCCCATGCCCTTCATCATCTTGCCGGGGATCATCCAGTTCGCGAGGTTTCCTTCACGATCGACCTGCAGCGCGCCCAGGATGGTGAGGTCGACATGACCCCCGCGGACCATGGCGAATGAATCGGCGCTCGAGAAGTACGACGTGCCGGGGAGTTCGGTCACCGTCTCCTTGCTGGCGTTGATGAGGTCGGAGTCTTCGGTGCCGGAGGCGGGATAGGGCCCCACGCCCAGCATCCCGTTTTCCGAGTGGAGCACGACGCTCACATCCTTGGGCAGGTAGTTCGAGGCGAGTGTGGGCATGCCGATCCCGAGGTTCACGTAGTCGCCGTCCTTCATTTCGAGAGCGGCGCGGCGGGCGATGCGTTCGCGGATGGCGTCGATCTCCATGGCTCCCTGGCCGAGCACGGTGCGCTTCTCGATGCGCTTCTCGTAGCGGGCGCCCTTCACCACGCGCTGCACGAAGATGCCCGGAGTCATGATTGCGTCGGGCTCCAAAGCACCCGCGGGCACGATCTCCTCGACCTCGGCGATGGTGACCTTCGCGGCCATGGCCATCATGGGCGCGAAGTTGCGCGCGGTCTTGCGATAGATGAGGTTGCCCTCAGTGTCGGCCTTCCAGGCCTTGATCAGAGCGAAGTCGGCGCGCAGAGCGTTCTCGAGGATGTGCGGCCGGCCGTCGAACCAGCGGACTTCCTTGCCTTCCGCGATGAGCGTGCCGTAGCCGGTGGGGGTGAAGAAAGCGGGAACGCCCGCCCCGCCCGCGCGCATACGCTCGGAGAACGTGCCCTGCGGCACCAGTTCCACTTCGAGCGAGCCGTCGAGGGCCATGCGCTCGAAGACCTTGTTCTCACCCACGTAGGTCGAGATCATCTTCTTCACGAGGCCGGCCTCGAGGAGAAAGGTAATTCCGAAGTCCGAGGTGCCGGCGTTGTTGCTTCCCAGTGTGAGGTTCTTCGGCCCCTTCTCCTTGACCGCCTGGATGAGGTTCTCCGGGATGCCGCACAAACCGAATCCGGACAGGAAGATGGTGGCGCCGTCGGGGATGTCCGAGACCGCGTCCTGAGCAGAGTTGAAGATCTTGTTCATGGGGTCGCGATCTTAAGGCGTAGGCGGCCCCATCTCCCTGCGGGCTTCCCGGGCTCCGAATTCTGTTGCTTCCCGGCCGAGACGGTGTACGCTCTTTGACGTCATGAAGAGTCCCGATCTCGCAGCACCCTACATGCTCGTTGCTTCGCCCCTCATGAATGATCCGAAGTTCGCGCGGACCGTCATGGTCATCGGCCACCACGATAAGACCGGCGCCTTGGGCTGGGTCGTGAACCGCGTTCTGGATGTGAGTATTCAGGACGTTCTGCCTGATCGTCTCGCTTCAGGACTTCATCCCGACACGCCGCTGCGTCTGGGCGGTCCGGTGGGCGCCACCGGGCTGACCGTTCTCTTGCGCGATCCCTTGAGCGAGGACGCCACCGAAGTGGCGCCCGGTCTCTTCGCCTGCGGGAACGCGAGCATCCTGCCCCTCGCCTTCTCCGAGCCGCCCGATGGCGAGGTGGCCGAGGCCATTCTGGTCATCGGCTACGCGGGATGGGAGGCGAAGCAACTCGATCGCGAGATCACCGACGGCTGGTGGTTCGTGCTCAATTACGACCCGGATCTCGCCTTTACGCACGCGGCCGCCGATTTGTGGGACGCCTCGATGGAGCGCCTCGGCCTCGCCGCGGCCACTGCGTTCGGCCGGTCTGAGCAGATTCACTGAACCGGATTTCGCCCAGAGTCGCGGTGTGGGCGGGGCTTCTCGCTCTGGCCGCCTTCGTCCTGCGGGATGTCCTTTTCTTCGGTGGGGCCTTCTTCGAGCGTGACCTGGCCTGGCTCTATTTCCCACAGGTCGAGGCCTTCGTACGTGCTCTGGCCGAGGGAGCGCTACCGCTACGAGACCCCACCATAGGTTTCGGCCAGCCCCTTCTTGCGAGCCCCGATACTCAGATTCTGTATCCCCTCGGCTGGCTCCACCTGGTTTTCCTGCCGGATCAGGCTTACTCCCTGATGGTACTGGCGCACTTTCTGATCGGGGCCAGCGGCGCCGCGGCTCTCGCTTTTCTGATTTCGCGTTCCTGGGGATCAGCCTTTTTCGCCGGGGCTTTCTGGATGGCGAGCGGTCCTTTCCTCTCCGCCCTCAATCTCTGGCACCACTTCGCGGGGACGGCGTGGATGCCGTGGGTACTCGCGGGCTTCGAACGATTGCTCGAGACTCCCACGCCGCGCCGCGTTGTCGTTCTTGGCGGGTTGTTCGGAATGCAGATACTCGCGGGCTCGGCCGACCTGTGCGCGATGACCGTCTTGCTGGCCCTCCTCCGACTGCTCTGCGAAGGCCGCGGCCTCACCGCGGCGCTTCCGCGCCGCCTGGGCGGCTCGCTGGTGGCAACGGCGATAGCACTCGCTATCGGCGCGGGTGTCTGGCTGCCCGCTCTCGAGGTTCTGCGGAGCGCGGGCCGCAGCGCGCTCACACGCGAGTCCCGAACCGACTGGTCCGTGCACCCCGTGGTGGCGAGCGAACTCGTTGTTCCGATCCAGATCGGAGCGCTTCCACTCAGCCCGGAACAGACGAGACGCCTCACCGACAACCGACCGCCCCTGCTCAAGTCTCTTTTCCTCGGCGCGCTCATCTTCCCCCTTCTGGTCGCGGGCCTCCTGAATGGAGCCGTACTCGGGAAGCACCGGGTATTTCTTGGCTTGGGCACAGCGCTCGCGCTGGTGGCCGCACTCGGTCGGTACACGCCCGCCTATGACCTCATGGTGGCGGTCTTGCCGCCCCTCAGCCTGTTCCGTTATCCGGTCAAGGTTGCGCTTCCCCTGTCCCTCCTCGCCTGTGTGGCGGCGAGCCTCGGTGTTCGCGCCATGGATCGCGGTCGGGATCGCCTCGTGGTGGGAGGTATTGCCGTGCTGCTGGTCCTGACTCAGGTCGCCCTCTTCGTGAATGCCCACGCCTTTTTCTCCCCGCTCCTCGATCCTCAGGGTCCGGCCGAGGCGGCCGGGGCCATCACGAAGACCGCCACCGGCCTCTTGTGGGTCGCGCTGGTCCTCGCTGGCTTCGCGGTTGCCGCTTTTCGTGGCCAACCCGCACCTATCCGCGCCTTCGCCGCGTTCGGGATCGTTGCCACCCTCTTCATCAACCGCGAGATCAACTTCACCATTTCGCGTGAGGTGATGCGTTTCCGGCCCGCCCACGTCGCGCTGTTCAACGATCCCGAGCCTTCGCGGCTGTACACGGTCCCTTATCTCTACTACCCCGATCGGCTGCCGGAGGTTCTCGCCCCCCGCTCGCCCATTCCTCCCGAGACTTTCATCCTCCTGATCCGCAGCGCGCTGATGGCTCCCATCGGCGGACTGTGGAACATCGAGTACGCGTGGGACTACGACCAGAAGGCGTTGCTCGATCAGACCCTGGCCCAGCTCACCACTTTCGTGAACCAGCCCGACCAGAAAATCGGCGCGGTGGTCCGCCTGCTTCAGGTCGCGGGGGTGAAGCGGGTGGCGGACTTTGATCCCTCGCGGTGGAGTGGGCTCTTGCTCCTGGGCACGATCCCGCTCCCCGGTCCGCGTCCCCTTCAAGTGTTCGAGGTCCCCAATCCTCGCCCGCGGGCCTACGCGGTGAGCGGAGCGCGACCACTGGCCCTGGCCGAATCGCAGGTGGTCATCCTCGATCCGCGCTTCAATCCAGGTGCAGAGGTGGCGATCACCGAAGGCACGGCGGCCTCGATCTCACCGTCGTTTCGCAGCACGGTCAGGATCGTGGAGCGCCGATCGGACCGCGTGGTCATCGACGCCACGCTGAACGAGCCGGGGCACGTGGTGCTGCTCGAGGGCTTCCTTCCGGGCTGGCAGGCCAGTGTGGACGGAGCGCCCGCTCCGGTTCGCCGCGCGAACGCCGTGTTCGTAGCTGCCGAGGTTACGGCTGGCCAGCACCGCGTGGTTTTCACCTACCGGCCGTGGAGCGCCCTTTGGGGAATCGCCCTGACCGCGCTCAGCGTTTTGGCGTGGCTTGCGGCCCTGGCCCACCTTCGATCACGATCGGGGCCGTAGAGGCGGGCGCCGCCTCATCCGCGAAGCGGACGCGGACTTCGAGGTTCGCGGCGTCGTCATAGTTCGCGATGAGGAAATTCCGCACGAAGTCCGCGGTGGCCTTGCGCCCGGTTTCGCGCACGAGGGGCAGGTGGTCGCGAGCGCGCTGATCGAGCAACACCGACAGACCCGCCTGCAGAGCATCCCGCACCGCAGCTTCGTCGCGTAGCACCGAGCCGCGCTTGATCTCGAAGGTCAGGGTCGAAGGGTCGAGGGCGGGCACACCGAACTCAGGGGCGGGAGCGATCACGTCGACCCGGCCGTTCTCGAGCTTGAGGTCCCATCTCTTCTGGAAGTCGAGCAGATAGGTGTAGACCACTTTTCCTCGCGCTTCAACCACCACGTCGGGCAGCGGAATGGTGCCCCACGCGAGTGCCGCACCCTCCGTGCGCTCGAAGGACTCGAGCTGCTTGAGTTCGGCGAACTGGAACTTCGACATGCTCTTGACGCTGGTGGCGTAGCTGCGCAATGTGGTTTCCACGCTTCTTGTGGCGAAGGCCTCGGCCGCGTTGCGCACGCTGATGAGGGCGCTCTCCGCGGTGCCGCCCAGGCTTCGCACCCGCGTCATGGCCGAGCGGATGAGCATGATGGGAAGGACCAGGCAGGCGATGATGAGCAGTCCCATCGCGACGGCCCAGTAGCCCCCACGGCTGCCCCTTTGCTCGGGATGCGGCGGAGGCTGAGGAGCCAGAGGTTTTTCGGTCACGCGAACCTTCCATTGCGGAAGTCCTCGAACGCCTGATGGATCTCCTCCCGCGTATTCATGACAAAGGGACCGTAGCGGGCTATGGGCTCATTCAGAGGCTGAGCCGCGACGCAGAGAAAACGCACGCCGCCGTTGCCCGCGGTGGCGGTGACGCGATCGCCCTTCGACAGGACACCGAGGGTCTTGGGCTCGAGTGAGGTTCCGCCGATCGATCCCGCGCCTTGATAGACGTACACAAAGGCGGTGTGATCGTCGGGAATCGTGGTCTCGAACGTGCCCGAATCGAGGCGCACGTCCAGGTACACGGGATCGGTCACGATGCCTTGCACCGGACCGGTGACGCCACCGAAGGCTCCCGCGACCACGCGCACCGTCCCGCCCGCGATCTCCACCTCGGGGATCGCTCCCGGCTCGATGTCCTGATAGCGGGGCGCGGTCATCTTGCTCTTGGCGGGAAGATTCACCCAGAGCTGGAACCCCCACATCAGGCCGTCTTCCTGCTTCGGAGTCTCAGAGTGGATGATGCCCCTGCCCGCGGTCATCCACTGCGCGCCTCCGCCCGTGAGGAGGCCGCGATTGCCCGCGTGATCGGCGTGCTCCATCTTCCCGGCCAGCATGTAGGTGACGGTCTCGAAACCGCGGTGGGGGTGATCGGGGAAGCCCGCGATGTAGTCGTTCGGGTCATCGGAGCGGAATTCGTCGAGGAGCAGGAAGGGATCGAGATGCTCGAGCTCGGCGTTGGCGATCGCCCGACTGAGCCGCACGCCCGCGCCATCAGAAGTCGCCACCGCCCGCACCGTTTTGTCGATCTTTCGTTCCGCCATGCCTATAGTTTGACTTACCGATCTGTACGGGAGAGAACCATGATGTCGCGAGCCTTGCCTTCCATCGCCCTTCTACTGCTGTTGGCCGCCCCCGGGGCGGCGGATGATACGAGCCAGACCCTGGCCCTCTCGCAGCGGCATCACGACCCCCAGGCCGTGTGGTTCAAGTCCCGCATCCGTCTCACCATCGAGGAAGCGCGCGCCGATGGGAACACGCGGGTGAGCCTCGTGGTCCTCGATCACCCCGGATCGGCCTTTGAACTGAAGACGAAGCGCGACGATCGGCAGATTGTGATGAGCGTCTTCAAGGAGCAGACATCCGCGTCGCTCGACGGCCGCATCGACTTTCCGAAAGCCGAGGCGGAGAAGTTGGGCCTGACTTCCGACGGCGTGCTTCGACGGCGCAACTACTACGCGTATCTGTACGGCTTGCCCATGAAGCTCAACGACCCGGGGGCCATCGTGGGCCCGCCGGTGCCCGGCGCGAAGTTCGAAGGCCGCTCATATCAGAAGGTGAGGGTCACCTACGATCCCAAAGTCGGGGGCGACGTGTGGGACTTCTTCTTCGATCGAGACACGAACGCACTCTCCGGATACCGCTTCTTCCACGACGAGAAGAAGGGAGACGGCGAGTTCATCACACTGGAAGGCCTGATCGACTGCGGCTTCGGCGTGAAACTTCCGAAGTCGCGGTCGTGGTACATGAATCAAGACCGCAAATACCTGGGCAAGGACACCATCACCACCTGCCAGGTAGAGCGGCCCTGACCACCCAGGCGCTTCTTCGAAACTACGGTCGGGGCAGGGCCTGGGGCAGGTCGGCCACCACGTAGGCGAGGAAGGCGATGGCGGCGGCGTTGCCGGCGAGGTCCTTGGGGTCGAGTTTGTCCACGGTGTCCGCGGGGGTGTGGTGGAGGAGGAAGTACTTGGCGCCATCCACTTCGAGGCTCGCCGAAGGGATCTTGCCCGCGGCCACCGAGGGTCCGATATCCGCTCCGCCGCCCTGCGGGCCGATGGTGTCGGCGCCAAGGGGCTTGAGCAGCGAAGCGATTTCGGTGAGTGTCTTGCGCGCGGCGTCCGAGCCTGTGAAACCGAAGCCGCGGGGCTTGAAGACGCCGGAGTCCGACTCGAGAGCGAGGACGTGTTTCTCGAGTTCGGCGCGGTGCGCGTCGCGATAGGCGTTCCCGCCGGCGAGGCCGTTCTCCTCGTTAGTGAAGAGAACCACGCGGATGGTTCGCTTCGGCTGAAGGCCCAGGTTCTTGAGCAGACGCAGCGCTTCCCAGGTCACCACACATCCCCCGCCGTCATCCATGGCCCCCGTGCCCACGTCCCATGAGTCGATGTGGCAGCCCACGAGGACGATTTCCTCAGGCTTCTCCGACCCGCGCAGTTCACCGATGAGATTGGCGGAGGGCGCGTCGGCCACGAAGCGCGCCTCCATCTTGAGGCGCAGGACCACGGTCTGTCCGCGTTTCACCATGCGCGCGAAGCGATCCGCGTCTTCGGTGGGGATGGCCGCGGTGGGGATCTTCGGCGCGGTCTCGTCGTAACGCATGCCGCCGGTATGCGGCGTCCTCATCCCCGGAGGGCCCACCGCGCGCACCAGCGCCGCCACCGCACCCACCTTCGCCGCCGCCGAGGCTCCGCCGCCCCGATAGCGCACGGTCTCCCCGTAGGTCGTGTAGGGCACATTGAAGAGCACGATCCGTCCCCGTGCCTCGTCTTTGCGCGCGGTCAGTTCATCGAAGGATCCGACCACCATGAGTTCGCCGCTCACGCCTTCGGGCCGGGTGCTCACGCTGCCTCCGAGGCCGAGCATGGGCACGGAGTTGGGGAAGGGTTCGAGGATCTCGAGACTTTCGTCACCTCGGATCCAGTGGGGGACCATCACCGGCTCCATGCGAACGTTCTGGAGGCCGTCCTTCTTCATTTCCGCCTCAGCCCAGCGCAGCGCAGCGTCGAGATTGGGCGAGCCTGAATGACGGGGCCCGAAGGTGTCGGTCATGTAGGCCAGGCGATCCCAGGCGAAGTGGCTCGAAGCGTCGCGGGTGGTGGCGATGATCCGGTCTGCGACAGGCCGGTAGGGGGCGAGCCAGGATGACTGGGCCCACACCGGGCCCGAAAGGGTCATGAGGACGAGAGCGGACGACAGAACAGTTCGGCGCACGGGAGTCTCCTTCACGGGACGAGAGTGTCGAGCCTAGTCGTTCCCAAACTCAGGCGCGAATGATTCTCCGGCCTTCCCTCGAGGACGCGAAGACGAGGAAAGCCCACCCGAGGGCCGAGAGCACGAACCCGGGCCACAGCCCCGGTGTCTGGTACTCGAGTTCGACGAGGTGCGCTCCGGCCCCAAGGTCCACCGACTGGAAGAGCAGATTGGCGGGGAGAACTTCTTGCGGTCTTCCGTCCACCCGGGCGCTCCATCCTTCGGAATAACCATTCAAGATCACCAGGGTGCCCGGGTCGGAGAGCTCGGCCCTTATCACCACCCGACCCGACTCTTCGAGTTCAATCCTGGCGGAAGAAACCCGAGGGTCCACCGCGAGCGCCGCGTCTTGTCGCGCGACTTCGCCTACCCGGACGATCGCGCGCGCACCATCGAACGACGGATCGCTCACGGCGCGGATCGCCTCCAGGGACGACGGCTCCTTGCGAATCCGATGCACGACGTACGCGGGCGGAAGAGGATCAGGCACGCGCAGGACGAGAACGGGTCGATCATGGAAGGTCGGTACACTGGCCACAACCTGGAGTTCAGCGGGTTGCGGTCCTTGAAAGCGCACGGCGTGTGTAACTCCGGTGAGACGGAGGAGGTGTTCGTTGACGATCTGGCCGCTCCCCGCGATGCCGGTGAGGATCGAGTACTCGAGCCTTCCGAGGCCGCTGAACTCGCCATCGAAACTCCCCTTGATCGACCAGCGCAGGGACTGAGGCGGGGACAGGAACTGTCCCTGACCGAAGTAGTAGGCCTCTGCGTCCGACCACTCGCGCGGAGATTTCCAACGGAGACTGTCGAGCCGCGATTTCTCGAAGACGTAGATGCGGTTCGCCTGCTGCCGGCGGAGTTCGTCGACCAGCGACGGCCGGATGTGGAACATCGCGCCCGACGAATAATCGTTGTAGCCCACGCCGGGGATAAGCAAATCCACGGCCACGATCAGGACCACGGCTTTGAGAGCGCGTGGCCCGCGAGAGATCGCAAGCAGCATGGCCCCCAGAGTCAGGGGCGCCAAGGGCGTGAGCCGCCAGAGACTTTGCCAATCACCATGATCGAGCGCCGAGGCCGGGCCGAAGGCCGCAAGACCGGCCGCCCCGACCATCATCAGGGCTCCAGCCATGGCGAGTCCGCCCCTGATTCGCGGCGTCTGTCGCCCCAGTTCCTTCACCCCGATGGCCGCGAGGGCGGCCCAGCAAGCCGTCGCCAGCCACAAGAGCTTGGCGGGAAAACGGAAGGAGGATACGACGGGGAGATAGCCCACGACGTCGCCAAGCGGGGTGTGCCGTCCGAGGGCGAGGGCCAGAACGAAGAGCAGGAAGAGGCCGCCCCGCGGCGCGCGCCGAACACCCAGGATCAGCAGGGGCAGGGTTGAGGCGCCGAGATACATCCAGGGGATCAGACGAAGCCGCTCTTCGCGGAAGTTCGGATCGCCCGGGGCGGCATGAGCGGCGCCGCTCAAGGGCAGCACTAGATCGATGAGGGTCTGGGGCGACACCGACCAATGAAGGCGCACCTCGGGACCAAGAGACGACCGAGCTGATTGGGCGGCGAGCCTGGCTGTGGGCAGCCATTGAACGGCCGCCAGGGCCAGGCACAGGACGACGGCCGCTGCAAGCCGTGGAACCAGGCGGAGCAGGCGTCCGGGTTTTTGGGGGAGCAGAGCAAGGAGGGTCAGGCCCGTCATCACGCAGACATCGGCTGATCCCGCGAGGGCCTGCAGTCCGGTGAGCAGACCCAGCCTTCTGACGCTGCCGCGTCCGGCGCGGAGACGGAGGAACGCGTCGACGATCCACGGCAGGTACATCAAGGAGGCGAAGTGATGCCAGAGGTTGGTTGAGGATGCCACCGGACCGGCGGCGGCGAAGATGGCGGCGCCCACGAGGGCCGAAGGAGCCGACCGAAGCCGCGGCCGCAGCAGCCGGAAAGCCCCCGTCGCTCCGAGGATCGCGTGCCCCACCACAAGGACGGTGAAGGCGGGGGCGGCGGGCAGGATCCAGTTCGGGATGGAGGGGGGATAGAAGAACTGGAAGTTGGGATCGGCGAGGAACGGCCGGCCGAAAGCGCTGAAGGGATTCCACTGGGGCAGTTGGCCCGCGGCCAGCGAACGGGCGGCCCACTCGATGTGCGGCATCCAGTAGAGCCAGACGTCGCGATCGAAGAAGAAACCGCGCCCGGAGACGGCCTGCCAGTAAAGGAGCAGGACGAATCCGGTCGTCAGGGCGAGCCCCAAGAGATCGCGCGGCTTACCCATGGCGTTTTAGCCTACCCGCGTTTCACGACATTCAGGGCGTTGCCCTGGACGACCTCAACCAGCGAGGTTCTGCGAAGCGAATTCCCAGTTGAGGAGTTTGTCGAGCACCGCGGCCACGTAGTCGGCGCGCCGGTTCTGGAAGTCGAGGTAATACGCGTGCTCCCAGACGTCGAGGGTGAGGAGCGGCCTTGCCGCGGTGGTGATGGGGGTTTCCGCGTTCGGTGTCTTGGTGATCTTCAAAACCCCTCCGTCCGAAACGAGCCACGCCCAGCCGGAACCGAACTGTCCCATGGCCGCGGCCGCGAACTGCTCCTTGAGCTTCGCCATGGAGCCGAAGTCTTTGTCGACCCGATCCGCGAGATCCTTCGAAGGCGCTGTGGACTTCGGCGAGAGCGAGTTCCAGTAGAAGGTGTGGTTCCACACCTGGGCCGAGTTGTTGAAGATGGCCGCCTTCTCCGGCTTGCCCGCGACTTCACGGATGATGTCGACCAGCGATTTGTCGGCGAACTCGGTTCCCGCGATGGCCTTGTTCAGGTTGTCGACATACGCCTTGTGGTGCTTGCCGTAATGGAACCCGATGGTGTTCGAGGAAATGGTCGGGGCCAGAGCGTTATCTTCGAAGGGCAGTTTGGGGAGTTCGATGGGCATGGGTTTCCTTTGCAGGGCGGGCGCGTTCGTCTGGGCGAGACCAGGGGAGGCGAGCGCCGCCACGGTGGTGGCGCCGGCGGTGACGAGGAACGACCGGCGAGCTTCTTTCATGACTTCAATTCTGGGCCAGGCCCATGGTTCGATCCAACTCCCAGCGTCGGTTCGGCCAGCGGGCCGAAGACCCGCCGCGCCGCGACGATGGCCATGGTGAGGAGTAAGCCCACTCCGGCGGCCGCGAACCAGGGGTGGCCATCGGAGAATGCCAACCGGATGAAGAGGAGGTGTGGCCCGGCGTAAACGCCCAAGGGAGTTTCAACCAGCGTCACGAAATCGCGAGACAGGCCGATCAGTCCTGACCCTAGAGCGGCCAGAGACAGGCCCGCAGCGGCTTCCCGGGAGACGGAGTTTCGCGAGGCCATTACCAGCATGGTCGTGGCCGCGAGCAGGGTGGCGAGGCGTCGCTCCGGCTCGGCGCTCGGCAGGAGGTTTGGGTGCGCGAGCAGAGCGAAGAAACACAGGGCGGGAAGCCAGAGGGCCAGAATCTGCTCGAGAGATCGTCGGGGAGCCCGCAGGGCGAGCAGCCAAAGGGGCGCGGTCCACAAGAGAAGGGGAAGGGTCAAGGTGGCGAGGCCGGTAAGCGGATCCCTGAGGCTGAAGGCCCGCTCCGTGGCGTAGGCCCCATAACCGCCGAGCAGTGCGCGCCCGTGAACGGGCAGGTTCCAGAACACGATGAGGCTGGTCACGCCCGCGGCCCAGGAGCCGGAGGTGATGGCCAGGTCACGGATGCGCTTGGTGGACAATGCCACGCTCAGCCAGGTGAGCGCGCACAACCCCAACAACGGGCCGGTGGCGTGGAGCCAGGGGAGAATGAGCAGGCACAGAATGCGCGATCGCATCCCGCCGAAGACGAACGCCGCCATCAGGAAAAGCAGGACCGGTTCTGGCCCGAGCCGCCGCGCAATCATCCAAACCGGCCAGTTCAAGCCCACCAGGAGAACGGCCAGCGCGGCCATCCTATCCCCCGCGGACTTCGCGACGAACCGGCCGACCACGAGAAGGGCGAGCGCCACGAAGAAGTGTCCTTGGAGGTGCACCACAAGGAGTTCACCCGGAGCCTGAAGGCCCAGCGCATGATCGATCAGAAGGAAGGGGGTCAGGGATAGGATGGAGAGGGGCAGGAAGCGTGTCTTCGCGTTGGGGCGCGCGGCCACGATGCGTTGCCAGTCTTCCCAGCCCGGGCCGAGGTCCTCGAGGTCGAGGCGGCCGTGTTCGAGAAAACGACTGGCCACGGCGAGGATTTCACCGTGGTCGGTGATCCACCAGGTTCCAGCGGTGGAGAGCAGATGCAGGGCCAGCACGAGAGCGATCGACCATCGCCACCGCGGAGCAGGCAGGGACTCGTTTCGGGCCAAAGTGCGGGAAGACTACAGGTGTTTGTGAGGTCGCTGGACCCGGTGGAACCTTGGGCTAACATGTGGTGTGCCGGTAAAGATCGGGGAAATGCTGTCCAAAGAGGGGCTCATAACCCCTCAGCAGCTTCAGGACGCGCTTGCCTACCAGAAGCAGAACGGCATCAAACTCGGCCGCGCTCTGGTCACCCTCGGATTCGTGAAGGATGACGAAATCACCGGGCTGCTCTCGCGACAGTACGGCGTGCCCTCGATCAACCTCGCCACCTTCGACATCGACGCCACGGTGTTGAAGGTCCTGCCCGGGGAAACCTGCCGGAAGTATCAGGTGATTCCGATCTCGCGCGTAGGGGCCGTCCTGAGCCTCGCCATGAGCGATCCCACCAACGTCTTCGCCATGGACGACATCAAGTTCATGACCGGCTACAACGTGGATCCGGTGGTGGCCTCGGAGATCGCCATCGAAGAAGCGATCAACCGCTTCTACGGCAGTGCTCGGTCGCTGCAATTGCGTCAGGAGGGCGGACCGCCCGCGGGCGGGGGGGGCGGCGGGACCCAGCGCCCGGGCCCTCAGATGGGGAAGGCCCCTTCACTCAAAGAGGTCATCGACGGACCGGCTCTCACCTTCGACGACATGGCCTCGGTCGGACTCTCCGAGTTGGACGTCGACTCCATGGGCGAGGACGAGGGCGAGGTCGAGACACTCAAGACCGAAGAGGATGAAATTGATCTTGGCGCGCTGTCGCGCTCCTCTGAAGCGGCCCCCGTCGTCAAGCTCACCAACCTGCTGCTGATCGACTCCTTGAAGCGCGGCGCTTCCGACATCCATATCGAGCCCTACGAGAAGGACTTCCGCGTCCGGTTCCGCATCGACGGCATCCTGTACAACATCATGGCCCTGCCCATGAAGCTGAAGGATCCGCTCACCTCGCGCATCAAGATCATGTCGAAGCTCGACATCTCCGAGAAGCGCCTGCCTCAGGACGGCCGCATCAAGATCCGCCTCAAGATCGAGGATCGCAGCAAGGAAATGGACTTCCGGGTGTCCTGCCTTCCCACCCTGTGGGGCGAGAAGATCGTCATGCGCCTTCTCGACAAGAGCAAGCTCATGCTGGACATGACCAAGCTCGGCTTCGAGCCCGTTTCGCTCGAGAAGTTCAAGCGCAACATCGACAAGCCCTACGGCATCGTTCTCGTCACCGGCCCCACCGGTTCGGGCAAGACCAACACCCTCTATTCCGCCCTCGCGTCGTTGAACAAGCCGGACATCAACATCATGACCGCCGAGGATCCGGTCGAGTTCAACCTGATGGGGATCAACCAGGTTCAGATCCGCGACAACATCGGCCTGAATTTCGCAGCGGCGCTGCGTTCGTTCCTCCGGCAGGATCCGAACATCATTCTGGTGGGCGAGATCCGCGACTACGAAACCGCGGAGATTTCCACCAAGGCGGCGCTCACCGGCCACCTCGTGCTCTCGACCCTGCACACCAACGACGCCCCCTCCACGGTTTCGCGCATGGTGAACATGGGCATCGAGCCCTTCATCGTGGGCACTGCGGTGAACCTCATTCAGGCTCAGCGCCTGATCCGGCGCGTCTGCGCGGGCTGCAAGGAAGAGGTCCGCGATGTCCCGGCGAAGGTTCTTCTCGACGTCGGTTTCCCCTCGGAAGCGGTAGGAACGTTCCCGATGTTCAAGGGCAGGGGCTGCTCCACCTGCAATGGCACCGGCTACAAGGGCCGGGTTGGGCTCTACGAGGTCTTGGAGATCAACGACGCGGTGCGCGAACTCATCATGATGGGCGCCAATTCCGTCGAGTTGCGCAAGAAGGCGATCGAGGAGGGGATGATCACCCTCCGCATGAGCGGTCTCGAGAAAATCAAGCAGGGGATCACCACCATCGAAGAAGTCCTCCGGGAAACGGTCCTGTAGGCGGGCGGGTGACGGCGCCCGCGGATCGTCGGCGGTTCCGAATATGAGTCCGCGTGCTCAGACGGGTCTGCTCCTGCTCCTCCTGGCCACCCTCGAGTTCACCTCGAAGGCCGCGATTCTCATGGGGACCGTGGCGCTTTTTGAGCGAGACCTCCTCTTTATCTATTTCCCCCTCGTTCAGGCGACCCTGCGCGAGCTGAGCCAGGGCGCGCTGCCCCTGCTTGATCCCACCTCGGCATTTGGCCAGCCCCTGCTCGCGAATCCGGATGCCCAGATTCTCTACCCCCCGTCTTGGTTGCGGCTTCTTCTGCCCCCGGCGCTTGCCTATGCCTGGTTCGTCTCTCTCCACTCGATCTTCGGCGCCCTGGGTGTCGCCCTGCTCGCCCGCCGCGTCTCCGGCGGATCGTTCGCGGCTGCCCTGACTGGCGGGGTGGCCTGGCTGATCAGCGGACCCCTGCTCTCTCTCGCCATCCTCTGGCACCACATGTCGGGGGCCTCGTGGATTCCCTGGGTGTGGTTCGCTCTCGAGCGAGTCCTGGGGCGGGAGCGCGGGAGGACCGACCTAGCCTTGGGCGCGGCGGTGGGCGCGCAGATTCTGGCCGGGTCGGCGGAGATGTGCGCCGCCACGCTCATTGTCGCGGCCATGAGGGTCATCGCTGTCCGCCAATGGGGACGGTGGCGGACCTGGATTATCAGTGGAACGGTGACCATCCTCCTCGGCGCGGGGGTCTGGCTCCCGGTCGGTGAACTGATCATGAACACGGGACGGGCGGCCATCTCCGAAGGCACTCGCACCTACTGGTCGATGCACCCGCTCAATCTGTTCGAGTTCTTTCTCCCCATTCCCATTGGCGCCCTTCCCTTGAACGCTCTGTGGCGAGGTGGCGTCTTCGAGGGAAGGGAACCGTTCCTGGCCTCGATGTTCTTCGGTGCGCCCATCCTGCCTCTGCTTCTGGCCGCCCTCGCAGATTCCACCCTCGCCCGCTCCATCCGAGTCCCCGCCTTTCTGGGGGTCACAGGAGGGGCTCTCGCCGCTCTCGGCAAGCACGCGGTCTTTTACGGCTTCCTGGTGGCCGCCCTACCTCTCCTGAAGATCTTCAGGTATCCGAGCAAGGCAATGGTGCCGGTTGCGGTTCTAATCTGCGTATTCGCCGGCGTGGGCGTGGTTTCCCTGCGCCGCTCATCGCGGTCCCGGGTTGCGGCTCTTGTGGGGATCGCCTTGTTGTGCGTGCTTGGATTTCTCCTGGCCGGACCGCTGATGGAGCCCATCCAGAGGGAGTTGATGGATCACGCCGACTCCGTGCGCGTCGCCTCCCGACTCCGCGCGGACCTTCTGGGATCGCTCGTCATCCTGGCCGTCCTGGTCGGGTTCATGGCGGTGAAGTCCCCGCGGGTCAGTGTGGTCCTGCTGGTCCTGGTCGGCCTCCTCCAGATCCGTCAGACCCTGGTCATGCAGTCCGGATTGAACGCCACCGTGCCCTCGGCCGTGCTTGGGTATAGGCCCGAACACCTGGAGCTAATGCGGCCGCCTCCCGGGGGTCGGGTGTATGTGTATGACTACTGGGGTATCAGGGGAAAGGCCAACCGCTATGTTCCTTTGGATAACCCCATGGATTGGGAAGGCGTGAAGGGGCTCGAGTTCGGTGCGGCCCATCTGGTTGCCACGCGTCACTACCTGACCCCTCTCACTGGCGCTTTCTGGGACGTGGAGTACGCCTGGGACGGCGACATGCGCATGCTTTTCGACCGAAGGCTCACGGCTCTGACCCTCGGCATCCGTCGGGCCGAGGAGACTCCGGGGTTTCTGAGGCTCCTCCAGATCGCGGGCGTCCACCGGGTTGTGAGTATGCACTCGCAGGGAATGGAAGCCCTGAAACTGCTGGCGATCAAGGATTTTCGACCCCGCCCCATTCACATCTTCGAGGTGCCCGATCCTCTTCCCCGGGCCTTCGTGGTCAGCGGCCGTCAGGTGGGCACCGGAGAGGATCTTGTCGAACTCACCGACTACCGGTTCGATCCGCGGACCAGCGTGCTGGTCGACCGCGGCCCGGAGCGGTCACCGGCCCAGGGTTTCACCGCCGAGGCGAGGATCACGGAAGAGCGCGCGGACCGGATCCGCGTGGAGACGCGGTCGAGCCACCCAGGCTTCCTCACCGTTCTGCTCGGCACCATGCCGGGCTGGAGGGTGTGGGTTGACGGGCAGCCGGCCACGCTCGAGCGAGCGAACGCCATCTTCATCGGAGCCGAGGTTCCTTCGGGCGATCACGTGGTCGAGTTCCGATTCCTCCCCCTAGGCGCGGTGGTGGGGGTGTCCTTGACCATGCTGACCGGTCTGTTCCTGCTTTCGTCGTTTGTGACCGGTCTCCGTTTCCGGTAACCCCCGCAGAGGGTATGCTTCGAGACAGTAGAAAAGTCGCTGTGTCCTCAAGGAGGTAGTCGTGCCCGACGCCCCACCCCTTTCACTCCACCACCTGCTCAAGACCATGGTCGAGCGGGGAGGTTCCGATCTCCACATCACCACCAACTCTGCGCCCCAGATCCGGGTTGACGGACACCTTCATCCTCTCGAAGGCTACGGCCCCATGTCCCAGGCGGACACGAAGACGCTCTCTTACAGCGTCCTGACCGACGCGCAGAAGCATCGTTTCGAAGAGAACCTCGAGCTCGACTTCAGCTTCGGCATCAAGGGTCTCGCCCGTTTCCGCGCCAACAACTTCTTCCAGCGCGGCGCGGTCGGGGCTGTCTACCGGACCATTCCCGTCGACATCAAGTCCTTCGCCCAGCTGGCCCTGCCCCAGGTGGTCGCGCAGATCTCCGAGAAGCCCCGCGGTCTGGTGCTCGTCACCGGTCCCACCGGCTCGGGCAAGTCAACGACGCTGGCGGCCATGATCGACAAGATCAACGTTGATCGCCACGATCACATCCTCACCATCGAAGACCCGATCGAGTTCGTTCACCAGCACAAGAACTGCCTGGTCAACCAGCGCGAGGTCCATCAGGACACCGCTTCGTTCAGCAACGCCCTGCGCGCCGCTCTCCGCGAAGACCCCGATGTGGTCCTTGTCGGCGAAATGCGCGACCTTGAAACCATCGAGGCGGCGCTCCGCATCGCGGAAACCGGTCACTTGACTTTCGGCACGCTGCACACCAACTCGGCGGCCCAGACCATCAACCGCGTGATCGACGTCTTCCCTGCGCACCAGCAGGGCCAGGTCCGCGCCCAGCTCGCCCTGACCATCGAAGGCATCCTGTGCCAGGCGCTTCTTCCGAAGATTTCGGGCAAGGGTCGCGCCATGGCCATGGAAATCCTGGTGCCGAACCCCGCCATCCGCAACCTGATCCGCGAGGACAAGATCCACCAGATCTACTCCACCATGCAGACCGGGCAGGAAAAGTTCGGCATGCAGACCTTCAACCAGAGTCTCGCTCAGTTGTATCAGCAGAAGCAGATCAATCTTCAGACCGCGATCCAGCGGAGCTCGCTCCCCGACGAACTTCAGGACATGATCAATCGCGGCGTCGGTTCGAACGCCCCCACCGGCGGCGCCCCCCGTCCGGGCATGCCCCCACGGCCGCCCGCGCCGGGGCGTTGATCCGCAGTCCAAGGGACCAGTAAGGAGAAACTCCCATGCCGACCTACATAGTCAAAGGCAAATTCCGCGACGGCAAGCCCTACTCCGGCGAGCGCATGGGCGCGAACCCCGACGAGGTGACTGCCGGCCTGCGCAAGGAAGGCGTCACGATCAGCGCCATTGCCGAGAAGAAGAAGGGCGGCCCCAAGGCCACCGGCAAGGCGGTTCCCGCCAAACTTCTCTCCATTTTCGTCCGCCAGTTCTCGGTCATGATCGACGCCGGCCTCCCCCTGGTGCAGTGCCTCGAAATCCTCGGATCGCAGCAGGAGAACCCCCACTTCGCGAAGGTCATCATCGCCACCCGCCAAGACGTGGAAAGCGGGTTGAACCTCGCCGACTCGATGCGCAAGCACCCGCAGGTGTTCGACGACCTCTTCTGCAACATGATCGCGGCCGGTGAGGCGGGCGGTATCCTCGATACCATCCTAAAGCGTCTGGCCACCTACATCGAAAAGTCGGTCAAGCTCCAGGCCCAGATCAAGGGCGCGATGATGTATCCCGTGGCGGTCGTCAGCATCGCCGTCCTGGTCATCGGCGTCATTTTGTGGAAAGTCATCCCGACCTTCGCCGCCATGTTCGCGGGTTTGGGTGCGACGCTCCCGCTGCCCACCCAGATCGTCATCACCGCCTCGAACCTCCTGGTCCGGCTCATGCCGTTCATAGTGATCGGCGCCTTCCTGATCCAGTACTCCTTCCGTCAGTACTACGCGACCTATTCGGGGAGACGGGTGGTCGACAACCTGCTGCTCAAGGCCCCGATCTTCGGCGACCTCATGCGAAAAATCGCGGTCTCCAAGTTCTGCCGCACCCTGTCCACCCTGATCGCCTCGGGCGTCCCCATTCTCGACGGCATCGATATCACCGCCAGGACCTCGGGAAACGCCATCGTCGAAGACGCTCTCATCTCCGTGCGCAAGGCCGTGGAAGGCGGTCTCACCATCGCCCAGCCCCTCAAGGAGACCAAAATCTTCCCGGGCATGGTCGTGCAGATGATCAGCGTCGGCGAACAGACGGGCGCCCTCGACGCCATGCTCTCCAAGGTCGCCGATTTCTACGAGGATGAAGTCGACCAGGCCGTGGCCAACATGTTGACCCTGATGGAACCGATCATGATCCTGTTCCTCGGCTGCTCGGTCGGCGGCATCGTCATCGCCATGTACCTGCCGCTCTTCTCGCTCATCAGCGAGCTGACCTAAACCCCGTGGCCGGCCTCCCGAAGGAGCCCGGCGCGCCAGGACCATCGTGATCGACCGACTGCGGGACCATCCCACCTCGCAGGAATCCCCGTTCTCGCTGGGGGCCCTGATCGGCTTCCGCCTGGTTATCGTCACCGTTCTGCTTTTCGTCGCCGGTTACATGGAAGCGGTTCAGGAGGGGACGCTGAGCGCCCCCATCTTCCTCCTCATTTCCGCGACCTTCGCCCTCAATCTTCTCTACGCGATCCTGCTCGCCGTGGCCCCGTTCCGGGTGCAGGCGCTTATTCAAATTCTGGGCGACCTGCTGGTGATCACCGGCTTCGTCTACCTCACCGGCGTGAACCGGACCGGGTTCTCGATCCTCTATCCCATCGCCGTGCTCTGCGGCAGCGTGTTGCTCGGTCGCGGCTTCCTCTTCGCCACGGTTGCGAACGTCCTCTTCGCCTCAGTCCTCCTTCTGGTTCGAGAGGGAGCCATCCCCGACGAGGCGGTGGGCCAGATCGCCCGCGCTCCCCTTCGCGACTTCCTGGGCGCCCTCGTCGGTATGGCGCTCTCCTCGTATCCGGTGGCGGCCCTGGGGCAGTTGTTGACCCGCGCGCTGAAGAAGGCGGGGGAGAGTCTCGACGCCGCGGCCGGCGAGGTGGCGATTCTGCAGGATTTCAACCGTCTGGTGGTCGAGAACATCCATTCCGGACTGCTGGTGACGGACGCCTCCGACCGGGTGTCGTTCGCGAATGCCAGCGTGGCCGAGATGCTCGGCATCCCCCGCGCGGAACTCTACGGGCGATCGGTCGACGACCTGTTCAAATCTACCGAATTGCGGAATCGCTCCCAGCCCGATGCCGAGACCACGCTCGAGCTCGAGCACAGCCGGGGTGACGGTGATCAGCGGACCCTCGGTTTATGGATCTCGGAACTCTCGGGGTCGGCTTCGGGCGGGCGCCTCATTGTCATCCGCGACCTGACCGAAGTCCGCCGCCTTGAGGCTCAGGCTCTGCTGAACGAGAAGCTCGCGGTAGCCGGCAGCACCGCGGCCCAGCTCGCCCACGAAATAAGGAACCCCCTGGGCGCGATCAGTGCCGCCACCAAGCTGATGTCCGAGGGGTCGTCGGATCTCGAGGATCAAAAGAGTCTCCTCCGCATCATCTCCAAGGAGGTCGACCGTTTGGCGGCCACCGTTACCTCGTACCTGCGCGATGTCCGGACGCAGAGCCCGTTGGTCTTCTGCGACCTGAACGCGGTGCTTGCCGACGCGGTGAGGCTGATCGAAATCAGTCCCGAGCGCCGCCCCGATCATCACATCGCTTTTTCGCCTCATCCGGTGGCCCATCGCGTGGCCATCGCCGAGGACGAACTCATGCAGGTGCTCTGGAACCTCGCCCGCAACGGCCTCGAGGCCATGCCGCGGGGCGGAGCGCTTCGCTTCGCGGTCCGCGCCATCGAAGAGATGGCGGAGATCGAGATCTCGGACGAAGGGCAGGGCATGGACCGCCGCCAGCTGACCCAGCTCTTCGAGCCGTTGCGCACAAGCAAGGAAATGGGCACCGGCCTTGGCCTCGCCATAGCCCACCGTCTGGTCCGGGCCCGGGGCGGCGATCTGCTGATTTCTTCCGAGCCGTTGCGGGGCACCAGGGTGAGGATCCGACTGCTCGTGGAGGCGGTCGTCCCCGTGGCGGAAGAGCGAACGGGAGCGGTGGCGTGAGCGACGCCACCATGCCGCCGTCGGAAGGCCGGGTCCTTGTTGTAGACGACGAGCCCTCTCTTCGCGATGTCCTGAAACTCGGGCTCGCCCGGGCCGGCTTCACCGTGGGCACCGCCTCGACCCACGCCGAGGCCATGGCCCAACTCGACCAGCCGTGGGACCTCGTGCTCACCGACCTGCAACTGCCCGACGGCGACGGTCTCTCTATTCTCCGCCACGTCAAGGAGATCGCACCGGAGACCGCGGTGGTCCTCCTGACCGCCCACGGCTCCGCCGACACCGCGGTGGCGGCCATGAAGCTCGGGGCTCACGACTACCTGACCAAGCCTTTCGACCTCGACGAGCTGCGCATCCGAGTGCGCCAGGCCATCGAAGGCGAGAAGCTCCGCCGCGAGAACCGCGAACTGCGGGCCCAGGTAGGCGCGCGCGCCGGCATAAAGGGCCTTATCGGCAAGTCAGCGGCCATGCGTTCGGTCATCGATCGCATCCGTGCCGTGGCTGGTTCCTCGTCCACGGTCCTCATTGTGGGAGAGAGCGGCACGGGCAAGGAGCTCGTGGCCCGGGCCATCCACGATCTCTCCCTCCGGAAGAACCGGCCCTTCGTTGCCATCAACTGCGGGGCCATCGCCGAATCGCTGCTGGAAAGCGAGATGTTCGGGCACGTCAAGGGCGCTTTCACTGATGCCCGGCAGTCGCGCGCCGGCGTCATCGAGCAGGCGAACCAGGGAACCCTTCTTCTCGACGAGATCGGTGAGATGCCTCTGAGCATGCAGGTGAAGCTGCTGCGTGTGATTCAGGAGAGACGAGTGCGCCGGGTTGGCGGGGCCGAAGAGACGCCGGTCGATGTCCGGATCATCGCGGCCACGCACCGCGACCTGATGCAGATGGTGCGCGAAGGAGCTTTCCGCGAGGACCTCTATTACCGCGTCGACGTCATTCAGGTGCCGCTGCCGCCCCTGCGGGAGCGTCCGGACGACATCCCGCTTCTGGTGGCCGAGTTTTCGAGTCGCCTCTTCCGTCAGGGCGTGCCTCGGCGCGCCTTCTCGCCCGCGTCCATGTCGGCTTTTATGAGACACCCATGGCCGGGGAACGTGCGCGAACTTGAGAACGTGGTCGAGAGGTCGCTGACCCTGGCGACGGGCGACACCGTTGGACCGGACGACCTCTCTCTGGCCAGCCCCTTCCGTGACGAGTCACTTCCCGATCCTCATGAGGGTTTCTCGCTGCCTGAGTTCATCAGGGACACAGTCAAGCGGACCGAAACCCACCTGGTCCGCCGGGCCATGGAAATTGGCGGTGGACGTAGAGCCGAGGCGGCCAAACTCCTTGGCCTTACCGAGCGGTCACTCAAGTACCTGCTTTCGAAAACATCCGATTAGCGCGGCCAATTTTTTGTCCGTCCAGGACAAACCTTTGTCCGCCCATCTGGTCGATTGATCATAAGAATCAATGACTTAAGGGTGTATCTTCGTGGCACGCTTCATGCAGTTTCTCGATCACGTCGAAGGCCGGATCCGCTGGCCCCCAACAAACCCTAATTCCTGAAAGAACTCCCAAATGAAGAAGAATCAAAAAGGCTTCACCCTCATCGAGCTCCTGATCGTCGTTGCGATCATCGGCATCATCGCGGCTATTGCGATCCCCTCGCTCCTCCGCGCTCGCGTTTCCGCTAACGAAGCCGGCACCATCGGCGATGTCCGCGCCGTGATCTCCGCCCAGGCCGCCTTCCAGTCTGCCGCCAACGGATGGTATGCCCCCATCACCTGCCTCTCCACCCCGACCTCCTGCATCATCGGCTACCCCACCAACGCGCCGACCTTCGCCGACGCCACCATGACCGCCACCACCCCCAAGAGCGGTTACAACCGCACCTTCAGCGCCGGCACGATTCCCGCGACGCTTCCCGCGACCCTCGCTGGTGTGGTTGACGGATTCTGCTACGGCGCGGTGCCCAGCACGATCGGTCAGACCGGCGTTCGCAGCTTCGGCGGCGATGCTTCCGGCCGCGTTTGCCAGCTCATCAGCGGCGCGAACGTTTGCGACGCGGTCACCATGGCGGCGACCTGCACCGTCATTCAGTAACTCTACCGAGAACCGGCGCGGCCCCGTCGCCGCGCCTGCAAAGCCCCGGGTGCCGTCATTGGCCCGGGGCTTCGTATTTTATGGGATACTTCTCGCACCCCCCACAACCTAACGAGTTTGCGTCGTCACGCTATCTCCCCGCCAAAGCCTCGAATGAAGGAACACACGCGCCATGAAGAAGAACCCCAAGGGTTTCACCCTCATCGAACTGTTGATAGTCGTCGCCATCATCGGACTCGTCGCGGCCATCGCGATTCCCTCTCTCCTTCGTGCCCGCGTGTCGGCCAACGAAGCCGGCACCATCGGGGACGTTCGCGCGATCATGTCGGCTCAAGCGGCCTTCCAGTCGGCGGCGGACGGGTGGTATGCGCCCATCACCTGTCTCTCCACACCCACCTCCTGCATCATCGGCTATCCGACGAACGGGCCGACGTTCGCGGATGCGAACCTGACCGACCTCACCGTAAAGGTCGGTTACAACCGGACCTTCAGCGCGGGCACCGCTCCTGCCACCCTTCCCGCGAACCTTGTGGGCGTCATCCACGGCTACTGTTACGGCGCCGTGCCCCAAACCATCGGTCAGACTGGCGTCCGCAGCTTCGGCGGCGACGCTTCGAGCCGACTCTGCCAAAGGGTTGACGGCGTGAATGTGTGCAGCGCGGTCAATTTGCCGGAGAGCTGCACGGTCGTTCAATAGACCGAAGGGCGACGAACGGAAGCCGGGGCTTGACTGGCTCTTGTTAAAATCTCGAGCGACGCTATGGAAACACTCCTCGCTCTCTCGGAAGTCTCGAAGACGATTCGCACCCCGTTCAGCCGCAAACGCGGCTTCAACGTTGGGCCGTTGAACCTGACCATCGGCCCGGCGGAGATCGTCGGCCTCATCGGCGCCAATGGCGCTGGAAAGACCACAACCATCAAGCTCATCCTCGGCCTTCTGGTGGCCGATGCGGGGCGGGTCGAACTGGTGGGAACGCCCAGCACGCTCAATGGCTGGCGGGCCCAGGTGGGCTACCTGCCCGAGCAACCCGCCTTTTACGACTACCTCTCGGGCTTCGAGTTCATGCGATTCGCCGCAGAACTATTCGATTTGCGTGGCGAAGCGCTGACCGGGAAAGTCAATGGTCTGCTCGACCGGGTGGGCCTCTCCGACAGCCGGCATCGCGCTATCCGCACCTACTCCAAGGGGATGCTTCAGCGCCTCGGCATCGCGCAGGCCCTGCTCAACGATCCGCGGCTTCTCATCATGGACGAGCCCATGTCCGGTCTCGATCCCCTCGGCCGCCGCTTCGTGCGGGATCTGCTGCTCGAGCTTCGTGCCGAGGGGCGGTCGATTCTCTTCTCCACCCATATCATTCCCGACGCCGAGTATGTCTGCGACCGGGTGGCCCTGATGCGAGGGGGCCAACTGGTGGCCGTGGGCACATTCGATGAACTCCTCGGGCTTCCAACCGAGTTCGAGGTGGCGAGCGTCCACGCCGCCGAGGCCGGCCTGCCGCAGCGCGCCAGCGTCAAGGTCAAGCCTGCCGAACTCACGACGGCGATCGGCGACATCGTGTCCCGCGGCGGTCAGCTGGTGAGCGTCTCGCCGGTGCGCACCGCCGTGGAAGACCTGTTGGCGCCTCCGACCGAAGGAGGGAACGGACGATGACTTCCCATCTCCGACGTCTGTGGGCGGTTGCCTACAACACCTATCTCGAGTCGGTCCGTCAACGGCTGTTCATCGGGCTTCTCTTCTTCGCCTTCCTTCTCCTCACCACCAGCCTCATTCTGAAGGACGTGTCGGTGCGGCAGGACTTCAAGATCCTCCAGGATATCGGCCTTGCCGCCACCGAGTTCTTCGGCACCTTGATCGCGATTTTCCTGGGCGCCGATCTCATCGGTCGGGATATCGAACGGCGGACGCTTCACCTGCTCGTGGTGAAACCCCTTACCCGCACCGAATTCCTGGTGGGGCGCTATCTGGGCCTATGTCTGACCCTCCTGACCAGCGTCCTCCTGATGGCGAGCGGCCTCGCTCTTGCCTTGCTCACGGCTCAAGGGTCGTTCACGTGGGCTCTTGCCCTCGCTACGTTCGCCATCTACCTTCAGTTGTGTCTGACCGGTGCGATCGCCACCTTCCTCTCGGCCACCGCGTCGCGCGCGCTGGCTCTGCTCGGAGCTACGGTTCTCTGCGTCCTGGGGCGGCTCACCGACGTCCTGAAGAACGCCTCCCTGATCCTCGAGGGGTTCCCCGACTGGCTGGGCAAGGGTCTGTATCTCACCCTTCCCAATCTCTTGAACTTCGATCTCAAGACTCGGGCGATTTACGGGGATCCCATTCCACCCGGGCTCATCATCGAGCTGGTGGCCTACGCCGGCGCTTACACCATAGCGCTCCTCTCGGTAGCCGCCCTCGCCTTCCAGCGTCGCGATCTCAAATGAAAGCCGCGATCGCTACCGCCCTCCTGGCCGCACTTCTGGTGCCTCGGGCACAAGGCCGGATCGACGCCGCGGTCGAGAAGATGGGCCCGGAACCGGATGTGTCGAGCGTGTGGACCGGACCGGTGGTCCGCGCCTTCAGCCTCGGCTTCCGCGAGGTTCTGGCCGATCTCTACTGGCTGCGGGCCGTCCAGTACTACGGTCGCCAGAAGCTCATGAACGCGCCCACTGGTTATGCGGATCTGCGGCCCCTGCTCGAAACGGCGGCCGAACTCGATCCGCGCTTTGAGATCGTCTACCGCTATGGCGCGGTCTTTCTCTCCGAGGCCAAACCGGTGGGCGCCGGCCGGCCCGAAGCGGGGGTTGCCCTTTTGAAAAAGGGTGCGGACCGGAATCCCACGAACTGGCGCTTACGACAGGACGAGGGTCTCTTCAACTTCTTCTATCTCGACGACGCGGCGCGAGGCGCCCAGGTGCTCATGCAGGCCGCCGAGATTCCGGGTGCCGCGCCCTGGCTGAAGCCGCTGGCCGCCCAGGTCCTCGCCCAAGGTGGAGAGCTTGAGGCGTCCCTTCAGATGTGGACGATCATCCGGGAGCAGTCGGAACCGGGCGTGCTCCGGGACAATGCCGAGGCCCAGTTGAGCGTGCTCCGAAACCGGTTGGTGGCTCGCGCGCTGCGGGATCGGATCGCCGAATATCAGAAACGGACAGGCGACCGAACGTCCACCCTTGAGGAGCTTAAGGAGCGCGGCGTGATCGCCTCTACCCGGGATTTGGCCGGCGTGCCTTTCGATTTCAATCCCGCCGACGGCACCCTCTCCGTCTCAAAGACCTCGCCCTTGTGGCGTCGCGCCACCGCCTCCTCCTGATCGCAGCGGATTACCCCGAGCCTGCTCAGGGGGAGGTGGCCTGGAAGGCCGCATACCAGTACGCGGCGTATCGCCCCTCAAGCCGGAGGCGAGTGACCGACCCTTCCACGAGAGCGGCCGGGATTTTGTAGGCCACTTCGTTCCACCCGGGCTCGAGGACGGTCCGGAACCACTCGCTGCGGCCTCGCGACGTCGAGATGCGCACCGCGCTCTCGGCCATGGCGAGTTCCACGCGGTTCTCACCCGCGGGATGCCGGACACGCGCCGAAGGCAATCCGTGGGTGCGCATGACGAGAAGTACGTCTCCGGCTCGAGGCGTCGCGATCCGCATTTCCTCATGGCCGAGAATGATCCGCCCTCCGTCCGCGATCTCCGTGCCGGAACCGGGCAGGGAACCCTGATACCGGTCGATCTTCAACGCGGCATACAAGTGCCGCACGCCTACAGTGGAGCGGTAGCGGTAACCGTGGTCTCGCTCGTCAACCGGGTCCGCCACGTTGATTGAATCCACCTGCGCCCACTCCGGCCCCGGGGTCAACCGGATGAGGCCCCGTTGCCGACCGACCAAGTCGGCCCGCGTGGGGTAGATCGCGAACTCCGCGCCATCGAGACCCGAGGTTGAAAAGACCGGTGCTCCTCCCACCAGCGCCGCCCACGCCGGGGACCCCTCGATGTAGGCCTCGTGCGCGATCAGGTAGGGAGGCAGCGCTCCGGTTTCGGGCCGAGACAGAACCTCGAAGGCCGAGGCCTCGGTCTCGACGGGCAGGATGAGGGCGAAACCCGGGGTTACCACGCCGCTCAGGTTCAGGCTGCGACGTTCTGTCCGGTACTCGATGGACACGCCGTTACTCAGGTAGGTCGCCTTCTCCGGCAAGCGGGTGCGGATGAAGTCGAACAGCGCCTCGTCCTTCTTGTAGATCCCTGCGGCGGAATCCGCGTACACCAGGGCGAAACGAGCCACGCTGATAACGCCGAAGATGCAGGCCAGTGCGGCCAGTCGTCGGAACACACGCTCGGTCGGAACAGAGAGCGACGCTCCCATCAGCCTCGCCGCCTGATCGATCCCCAGCCCCGACAGCAGGAGAAGGGGCGGGAGAGCGAACAACAGATACCGGTTTGAGTGGACTCCCATGTGAATGGTAGGGGTCACCGCCACGGCGGTGAGGAGCGCGGCCACCAGAAACCACGAAGCGCGGGTCAAGGCCCGCGTTTTTTGGAGCAGGGCCAGGAAGACGAAAACGAGCAGGAAGGGCGCGGCGTAATAGGGCGAGTTCGCACCCCCAAGGCCCAGGCGCTGGTCGGCCGGGTAGAAGCCCAGAAGAACGCCGCGCAGCAGGTCGCTCCAGTATTCGACTGAGAAGGTAGCGGCCGCGAACTCGCCCCAGTTGGTGGAGAGGAGTTTCTGCGCGTACGAGGACTGGGCGGTTTCACCCGCGAAGAGCCGAAGCCCACCGAAAAGCCCCATCGCGACCACGAGGGGGGTGAACCACTTTGCCCGCATCTTCAATCCGCCTTCAGCCGTTCGCGCGTCGACTCCTTGCGCGATGGCCAGGGCGAGCACCAGGACCGCAGCCTCGGGTCGGGTCAGGGCAAGCAGCGCGGCGGGAAGGACCCACACAGTGGAGGCGGGGGAGTCTTTGATCCAGGCCGCGAACAGCCAAGTCGAAAGGAAGAGTACGAGAGCGATGTCGGCTCCGTAGTGAAACGACCAGGCGAGCGGCCCATTCAGGGCCACCAGCAGGGCGCCCAGGAACGCGAGGCGGCTCGAACCGGAAAGCGTTTCACCCGCGCGGTGAGCCTGAAGCACGGTCAGAAGCGAGAAGGCCGCCCCCGAGAGGATGGCGAAGGCGATGAGGCCTTCCCCCCGAAATCCGACCAGGTGGGCGAGGCCGAGGAGGAGAGTGTGCAGCAGGCTGGTGGCCCCCGCTGTGGGTGCCTCCCCCGGGTTGTATTGGAAGGGATGGCCCTCGGCGAAACCCTTCGCATACTGCGCGATGAGGTAGAGATCGGAGACCTGGGGAACAAAGTGCGCGTCCGTGACCACGAGCATGGCCAGCACGTACAGGCCGGAGATGCTCAAGGAAACCGCGGCCAGAGCGGCGCGAGGCCTCTGGGGATCGAACGCGCTCACCACGTGTGCCGGGATACCGCGGCGCTCGAACTGGCCGAGGTCGGGGGAAGGGCCACCACGTTGACCGAGCCCAGCCGGGGGATCAGCGTCCTGAGCCTGACCGGGTCAGAGGGGAAAACCACTCTCGAACCGACGGGAAGAAACACGTAGCCCAAGTCGGTCAAGACCCGCACCATTGCGTCGAACTTGGATGCAGGACGGAAGACGTAGGGCGCAAGCTCCATCACGATCACAGGATGGCACCGCATCAGCATCTGCCGCGCTCCTTCCAGCACGTCGAGTTCGTAGCCGTCCACGTCCAATTTTATGAGCTGAACCTCGGGATCGCCCGATGCCGCCAAGACGCCATCCACAGTCATCGCCGCAGCGCCCGAGACACTCATGGCCCGGCTGCCCATCTGCTTGTCATCAGGTATCGACCCGTCTACCGGCCAACTCGAGGCCACCGAGGACACCACGGGGGTGGCAGCGCCGTCCGCCACGAGGAAGGCCTGGTGCACCTCCACCCGTGGTTCGAGGACCGGGTTCGCCTTTAGATTTGCCCGCAGCTTGGCGATGGCGAAGTCAGTGGGCTCAAAGGCGATCACCCGGCCGTTCTCCCCGACGAGCCGGGCCAGGTGAAGGGTGTGAGCCCCGACGTTGGCTCCAATGTCGAGAACCGTGGCCCCGTGCTGGACCAGGGATTCGATGGCCCTCAGGGTGTCACGTTCGAACGCGCCCAGGGCGTAGATGGTGAGGTCGATGCCCTCTCGGAGGTCGAGGTCCCACACGATGCCGCGTCGGCGGACCGAGACGAGGTCATGGCTCCCAAACGGGGCGCGGACCAGGCGCAGAAAGCGATAGAGCATGCGCGCGATCCGGACTTTGGTGGCCGTGCTGAGATCCAACATGAATGGCGAGCTTCGAGTATCCGGGACGCCAGGTCAACCAGCAGCTAAGCTCCGATGTTGAACATGTCTGGCCTCGTGCTCTCCCCTGCCCTGGTCGCGGCCGGTATCGCCCTGCTTTTCGGGCTGGTGGTGGGCAGCTTCGCCAACGTGGTCATCTACCGCCTGCCCCTTGAGCAGTCGATCGTGTTTCCCCCCTCGCGCTGCCCGCGTTGCCGCGCCGCCATCAAACCCTGGCAGAACATTCCCGTGTTCTCGTGGCTGTTCCTTCGTGGCCGATGCGCGAGCTGCCGTGAACCGATCTCCCCGCGGTACCCCATTGTGGAGGCCGTGCACGGCCTCGGCTTCGCCCTGGTCGTGGCCGAATTCGGGCCCTTTCCTTTCACTCTCCTCCTTCTCGCCTTCTTCTCCGCCATGGTGATCCTCGCCCTGATCGACTGGGACCATCAGATCCTCCCCGACGTGATCACACTGCCCGGGATTGTCATCGGCGTGGCGGGGACGTTCCTGCCCGGCGCTCTGATCGACTGGAGGGAATCGGCGCTCGCCGCCCTGTCTGGGTATGTCGCCTTCTTCCTGGTGGCCGAGAGCTACGCGAGGTTGCGCGGCATCGAGGGCCTCGGGCAGGGCGACTGGAAACTCGCGGCCATGATGGGCACGTTCCTCGGTGGCCAGCGGCTCATGTTGACCGTGTTCCTGGCCAGCCTCTCGGGCATGATCTTCGGTCTCATTCAGGCATGGCGCCAGAGGCGGGCCGAGTTGGCGGCGGAACCTCTGGATGACCCCATTCCGGGAGTCGAACCGGCGGCCGTGGAAGCGGCTGGCCCCGAAGCGAATGTGACCAGCCCACTGTCCAACGAAGGCCAGCCGGCTGAGAACCCGCCCCCCGCGGAGCCCGTTTCGATCGGGAAGTTCCGGCTTCCCTTCGGCACCTTTCTCGCCGCCTCCGCAATCTTCGTTCTTTTTCAGGGCGACCGCCTGCTCATCTGGTACGCCTCGCTCTTCCGGTACTGATCCTTGCGCCCCGCCCGCATGACCCTTCTGCTTGCCGCCGCCCTGCTGGTGGCGGCGGAGCTGGTCTCGCTCTCGGCGCTCCTGCATGGGATCGGTGATCAGCAGAGCCGAAGGACTGGCGCCGCCGCGGATCGCGCGACCCGGCTCATGCCGAGGATCGCCGATTGGCTTCGTGCGCGCGGAGGAACGCCAGGCGAGGTTCTGGTGGCCCCCTGGCTCGAGCCTTTCGATCAACTGATTGTGGAGGATGAGGCAACCCTCGTCCTCGATGCACCCGAACGGCAACGTCTGGAGGGCGGGGAACTGGTGGTCGTTTCCCAGGTTTCCGACCGGCGTCTGAGTGTCTTGGGGCTGATGCAGGCTGATCCCGGCAAGGTACTGATTCGCCTCACTGAGACTTCAGCGGATGCGCGGTTCGCGACCGAAAGAACCGTCATGGCCCAGCATGCGTTGATCCTGCTGGCGGCCCTCGCCGGCCTGGTGCTGGCGGCGATGGGACGGGAGACCGCCCGTGTCGGCGACCTGCCCGCGTTGCGCGCGTACGAGGAGGCCATGTCTCGATTGCGGGTGCGCGAAGACGAACGACTTGCCGCCTTCGACCGGGAGAAAAACGCCCTCACCTCGATCCTGCGTGACCGTGAGGCCATGGCACGAGCCGGTGACCTGACCGCGGGAATTGTGCACGAGGTCAGGAACTCGCTGGGGGCGATCGCCGCCCAGGCGAAGCTCACCGAAAAGTCCGGGGACGAACGCGCGCGACACTCGGCCGGGGCCATTGTGGACGAAGTGCGTACGCTTCAGTCGGTGATGGATCGCTTTCTCGATTTCATCCGGACCGAAGAAGTGCACGGCCTCGAGTTCGATCTCTCACGCCTGATCGCTCGTGTGGCCGCCCGCGAAGGCGTGAACCAGAAGGCCCGGATAGAAATCGAGGGGGTCGTGAGCCTGGTGTGCGGGGATGAGGATCTTCTCGAGCGGGCGATTGAAAATGTCGTGCGCAACGCCTGCCAGGCCGCGCCTGATGGCGGGAGCGTGATGGTGAAGTTCGGGGCCGACCCTACCCACGCTTTCGTGATCGTCGAGGATGACGGTCCGGGCATCGTGGAGGTCGCTAAGGCCCTTCGGCCTTTCGAGTCCTCGCGAGCGGGCGGATTAGGCCTGGGGCTGCCTCTTGTCCTCAAGATCCTGACCCTTCACCAGGGCACCTTCGATCTCGGACCGCGGCCCGGCGGCCATCGTGGAACTCAGGCGGTGTGCCGATGGCCCCGGAGGAGTCCGCCTGCTACGAACAGTAACCAAGGAACAGGCGGAGACCCGGCTCTCCTTGCCCGTTGAACCGAGAATCATGCTGCTAGTATTGAAGTTAGCTAAGTTCGCCGACACCTGGAACGTCGTTTGCAAAAAGGAGGACGTCATGAGCGCAAACCCTCTCCCCCATAAGCCCAAAGAACGAGGATTCACCCTAATCGAGTTGATGGTTGTGGTTGGGATTATCGGCCTTACCGCCGCCGTCGCTCTGCCAAGCATCGCAGGGTATGTCCGCAGCAACCGAATCCGGACTGGCCAGGACCTCGTCGCGGGCGCTTTTCAGAGGGCGCGGAATGTGGCGATCATGAGGAATACTCAGATGGGCGTGACCTTCATCACCCAGGACAACAACACGTTCTGGATTCACGTCGAGGACACCATCGCCGGCGTCACCGTGGGAAATGTGGGCTTTACCCGTCAAGGCATCGACTTCGCCGCGCCGAACGCGGTCCTGAGCACGCGTTTCGAGCTTCCCGACCAAGTCGAGTTCGCGGCAAACGCGGCCGATTGCCCCGGCATCCCGGGATACTCAACAGACCAGCCGGCCATCCGCTTTGACCGGTACGGTGTGGCGTCATTGCCAACCGGGGCCAACGCTCTCGTGCTGAACGGCGGAAGCGCCACCACTTCCTTCATTCACTCGCCGGCGGCGGCAGATCATGGCGTTTGCCTGATCGACCGTCAGACCGACTTGCGGCGATGGCTGCGCATCTCGGGGGGCGGCCGTGTCCTTCGCGCTCAATAACGCCATGGGGAACCACATGTCCCGGAACTCAGACACCATGAAACCTATTTCCACAACCGCGCCGCGAAACGGTGAGGCGGGCTTCACCCTCTCAGAGGCGCTGATCGCCATGCTGATTCTGATGTTCGGTCTGGCGTCGATCTTCAATCTGATGATCGTGGCGACGTCCTCGAACAGTGTGGCTAACCGGGCCTCGGCAGCCACCATGATCGCGGCTCAGCAGATCGAGGTGCTGCGTTCGACGCCTTTCTCGCAACTCGTGGACACCGATCCGGACAGTCTCAACATTCCCTGCGCGGGGCCGGTCGGACCCGCCTGCTCTCTCACCGACGTCGAAGGAGTGGGCAGCATGGAAACACGCTGGCTGATCCAGACCCTCACCAACTCCAATCTCCGCTTCCTCCAGGTTCGCACCGAAGCTCGCGGGTTCCGGGCACGGCAAACGATGGCCGACCTCACCACGATCCGGTCCTGCACCCTCGGAATCGCCGCAGGTTGCAACCCCTGATGTTCGCCCTGAAGGAAACCAACATGACGACGAACCTCCGACCGAAGACGAACCCAGCGGAAAACGGGTTCACGCTCCTTGAATTGATGGTCGCCCTTGTGGTGACTCTCGTGATCACCGGTTCGATGTGGGGCCTCATGGCCTCGGGCCAGGGATCGTTTCGGCGGGAACCGGCCCTTATGGACCGCCAGCAGCAGATCCGGATCGCAATGACCCGCATTCGGGAGGATATACAGAGCGCCGGCCTTGGTCTTGGGAACTTCTTCCAGTCCTTCGTCGAGAACACGAATGCCGTGGGAGTCGCGGGAGCTGTGGGCGTCGCGCAGACGGGCGTTCGGCCCGCCGGCGATCCGCTCCTCGGGGGCGGTCTGCCCGACTTCATCGAAATCCGGTCGATAGACTCGGATTGCCCGTTGGTTCGTGTGGATCAGTTCGGGGGTCTTAACGGCAACCGTTTTGACGTGCTCGACCCCTACCCTGCCTGCTATCAGGCGCCCACATACGTTCTGGCGCTCTACAACAGCGGCGCCGCGAAGTGGGGGGTTGTCTCGCATACACCGGCGGGAAACTCCTTCAACTTCTCGGTAAACGAAAACTCGCCGGCGTCCGGTACTCAGATGCGGCCGAGCAACAACTTCGAATGCGACATCTTCCTTCCGAATCCGCCGGACGTCTGCCCGCTGCCCAACCGAACAGGGCCGCCGGAACGCTTCGTGAAAATGAACAGAATCCGGTACGGCCTCGGCCTGGATGTTGACGGCACGCCCTCGTTGTTCCGGTCCAGCACCGGGGGCTACGACAACGTTTCGGGCGCCTACAACACGCTGCCGCCCGGAGACGCCTGGCAGCTGGTGGCCCGGGGGATCGAAGACCTCCAGATTCGCTACCGTGTCGTGGATGCAGCCGGGAATCCGGTCTGGCAGGACAACGCGCCGACGATTGTTCCACCCTCGTTCGACAACGTGGTCCGCGAGGTCGAAATCACGATGTGGGCGCGCACGGTGGGCGAGAACCTGCTCCAGGGCCAGAGTCAGGCCCTCGGCAACGGCGTCACCGCGGTCCGCGGCAGCCTGGTGTCGAGCGTTGCTCCCCGGGCGGCCCAGATCGCTCTCATGCAGGAACTCGATCCGGCCAAGCGCTGGCAGTAGCACCAAGCTTCAGACGCACACTTCTCAGTCTTAGGAATCGAAGAAATGCCAAAACGAAACGCTCACGAATCGGGATTCGCGCTCATTCTGTCCCTTCTGGCCCTTGTGCTTCTCACAACCATGGGGCTCGCTCTCGCCAATAGCACGGGGGTCGAGCTTCAGATCTCGACCAACCACCGGTGGAGCGAATCAGCGAAGTTCAACGCCGAGGCGGGCATCGAGTACGGCCGCAGCATCCTGATGACTTTGCCCTCATGGTCGGCCATCCTCCCGCCTGTTCGCCCGGTTGACCTGGCTGGGGCCTGGGATGGAGCAGCCGAGACGGCTCCCTTCGCGACAGTCCCGTCAGGCAACCGAGGCACCCGCAACTTCGAGAACTGGAAGTGTGACGAGAAGGGCTACGGAATGGGCTACGGCTTGGTCATCGACAAAGGCGATGCGAGCGGCGCCGAGGAATTCCGATCCCAGATCGGCGGAGCTACGCTCAACGGGGCTTTCACCCTGTGGGTGCGCCGGCCTGTCGCGTGGGGAGACGGGCCCGACGCCGACACCGAATTGGGCGATGGAACATCCCTTCAGGACTACAACGACCCCGCCGACCCCGATACAGTCCTGATTCTTGTTTCCGAAGGAACGGCTCCCTATGTGGGCGCCGCAAACCTCACTGGCTTCTCGGCCCAAAACCGCGCGGTCTTTACGATCGAGACGGTTCTGAGCCGTGCCGGCACCGTCACCATGGATTCGTCCGGGTGTGGCGGCCGTGCTGGCCAGGCCGGCGGTTCGGCAGCGGGAAACAACGTCGGTGGCTGCGTCGCGATCACGGGCATTCAGTAAGGGAACGGGCTACACAATGGAAAACATCATGACCAACCGGACTCTCAATTCCCGAAAGCGCTTCGGCCGCACGCCGGGTCTGAGCCTCGCTCTCGGCTTCGCCCTTCTCGCCAATCTCGGCGACCGCGCCTTCTCGGCTTCGGCCGCCAGCGGAGGCATCGACCCGCTCGAGATCCTGAACACTGCGGTCAAGAACAACGTGCTGTTCTTCGTGGACACGTCGGGTTCAATGGCGGCGACGCCCGAGGACAACCTCACGGTGGGAGGCGACGACCCAGCTTCGCGCTTCTACCAGATGAAGAGAGCGGTCCGCGAGGTTCTGACTGAGAACGTCGGCAAGGCCAACTTCGGTCTCGCCACGTTCGCTCCGGATGCCACAGAGTCCGTGATGACAAATTCCGGTCTGTACTACATCTCTCAGGACCCCACCGCCAACTTCTGGCGAACCTATTTCAACCAGCTGAGCACCACCTTCACCAGCCACGACGCAGACACCTGTCCTGGGGCCGGCGGGACGTGCGTTGGATTCGCCGCGACCGCGGCCGATATTTTCCGAGGTCTGGGCAACAACGGCTTCTATCCGGCGACTTGTACCGCCCAGGCCAGCAATCAAGTCGCCACGTCCGGCGTCGCGAATGCCCCGATCGCCCACGTTTATGGCACGCACTGCCGCTACTACATGAGGTCGATGCTCATGCGGAACGGGAAGCGCTACCGGGTGAATCCGGGGATCGCCACCAGCACCACGCGCAGGGATACCGCGATCATTTCGTCTTCCGACATCACCTGCCCGATGCCGCCTCCCGGCCTCCTGGGCGATGACGTACTCGCCTTCGCGGACGGGACGCGTGCCCGCGCGTGTTTCCAGATCCAGAACAGCACGGATGACGTGATCACGACCTTCTGGGCCACTTCCGGCCGTTTCACCTACACCAACGTGGCGGGTGCCCTCGGCACGAGCAGCTGCGACTCCAACGGCACCGTGATTGATGTCGCGGACTGCGGCGTCGACAACTCGGCCGCGATTCAGACGAACATGCGGATGGAACTCCAGTACGACGCGAACGGCGATGCTCAGTTCCTGCCCCCGGTACCGCTTACGCAGCTCGCAGGCCAGAAGCCCGGAATCACCGACACCCCCTACCCTCTGCCCAACCCTCCCGTCCGCTTCAACAACGTGGGTATCCGTCAGGCCTTCCTCACACCCCTGGCCGCGGCCATGCAGTTCTCTCTCACCTACTTCAGAAATACCGTCCTCGCGGCGGGCGGCTCTGCCCAGCGGCCGGTTATCGCCCAGGGCAAGCAGAAAAACTTCGTGATCCTCCTGACGGACGGAGACGAGACCTGCGGCGGCAACCCAAACCAGGCGGCCTACAACCTGTGGAGCAACACTCTCCCCGCGTTGCCCGCCTGTGACGCCGCCTGCCTCGCCGCCAAGGGGATCACCGCACAGGAATGGGCGGTGGCCAACCGGATCGAGCTCCTCATGATCACCTTCGCCGGCGGCACTCCGGCCGCGGTCAACAACATTTCGCTGGCCGGAACCGGCAGGAACCCTGCCAACGGTGTCTGCCAGCCGCTTTACCCCGGATTCCCGGGTTCCCCGCTGTCCCCGTGCCGCACCTCGTTCATTGCCAATAACCTCGAAGAACTGGTGAGCGCGCTCAACGCGGCAATCAACAACAGTGTCAACACCGGCGAGTTCTCCGATCAGCAGTCCGTCACCGAGAGCGTCTATGAGTTCGGATCGTTCGCCGTTCCCGCGATCGATCCGTTCGACGCCGACCAACGCTACGCGGGGTCGATTCCCATCCTCTTGCAGTCGACCTTCGTGTTGCCGGGATTCATGGGCCATCTGAAGGCATTCCGCCGCGACGATGCAGGCACGTCCGGTGATCTCACGGATGACACTTCCGCCGAGATGTGGGATGCCGGCGAGAAGCTCCAGAACCGGGTCCTCAATACGACGCACGGGATGGGCCCCGCTCCCGCCTCAACCTGCACGTCCGCGGGCGCCGGCTGCTACACCTTCGCGCAACTTTATGGCAACGCCACGCTCTCGAATATCGCGAACTCCTCCGCCAAGATCAAACGAAGGATTTTCACGACTTCGCAGAACGGCGTGAACAGTTCCTATAGCCCAACCAACCTCCTCAGCGCCTCGTCTACCCTAAGCTGGTTCCGGGTGCCCCTGTGGCCGCCCACGACGGACGTCGCTCCCGTCACCACTCCGGCCAACGGACTCCTCGACAGCGCGATGGGATTCAACGGCCTCACCAAGGCCCAACTCCAGACCCTCGTTCCGGGCGCCTGTCAGGGCACGATCCCGGCGGACATTCACTCGGATTGCACGTCCGCCACGGCCGGCGTGGCTCTGGCCCGCACCAAGCGGGAGGCGAGGGAAATCACCCTCGCCTATCTGGCGGGAGCGCAGGTACAGGCCGCCAACGGGGTTCCGCTTCGGGCCGCGTCCGGCGCAGACCAAGACGAACTCCTCTACGTCGTCCGCCCCTGGGTGATGGCCGAGTCGACTTTGGCAGCGCCGGGTGTGGTGACGCCGCCTCTGTTCCCTGGCCCCAAGACGGGAGGGCTGGGCTATGAGGAATACAAGCACTACCGTGACGGCGTCAGGACGCCGTCCACCGGCGCACCCGTGATCACGAACCCCAGCCAGGTCGTTCGCGGTCTTGGGCTTCGTAACCCGGACCGTCTGGATGGTGCATCCCAGTCGGTCAAGGACGCCGCGCAAACGAACCTCGACCTCAAGCCCTCGATGAGCGTCGTTTACCATGCCACCAACCAGGCGTTGCACGCGATCCGGGGTGGCCCCTGCCCGACGCCGGGCAGCTCGTTCGCCGGTCTCGGCGGGGCCGCCCTTGATTGCGAGAACACGCTCGACGGCGTGGCGCGGGAAACAGGTGGTGAAGAACTCTGGGCCTTTGTCCCGTTCGACCAGCTCCCCAAACTGCCCGAACTGACGAAGATCCAGAGTCGCGACAAAAAGCAGTACCTGCTTGCCGCGCCCGTCCGCTTCACCGACGTGTTCGTTCCGGGAGGCGCGTCGTACGGCGGTGTTGCGTTCAACGGTGTGTGGCGCACGTTGCTGTACTTCGGGCGTGGCCAGGGAGGGAAGCACATGACCGCGATCGACGTCACGGCGCCCGGACCCTTCACGCGCCTCTCCGTCGAGACCGAAGCCCCGATCGTGGTGTGGAGCCGCGGAAATCCGGATACGGACAATGGTCGCCTCACCACCGACCCCGACCCCGCCCTCGTCGGTGTCGTGAACAACTCGGCGACCGACTATGCGAACTACCTGAAAATGGGCGAGACCTGGTCGGTTCCTTCAGTCGGCTACGTGACCGCCGCGGACTATCCGACACCCAGAAAACCCTCGGGCACGGACTTTGTCCTCTTCATGGGCTCTGGCTATACGGATAATCCTGCTCCAGAAGGGAAGACGTTCTTCGTGATCGATGCCCTGAACGGCGACATCATCCGGGACTTCGAAATTGCGGACGGCTCTCCGGCGGCCCCCGAAAGCACGCTATCCAACTTCCTGGTGGCGCCGGTTGTCTACTATGACGAGAATACCGGGCCTCCGTTCGAGTCGACATCAAAGTTCAACTTCCTGGGGCACCCCATGACGGTGAAGGCCAGGACTGTCTATTTCGGCGATCTCCATGGCCGCGTTTGGCGCTATAACGCGGCGACCCCCGCCGTGGCTCCCACTGTGTTCTTCCAGGCGCCGGTCGGATCGGAGGGGAACCAGCCCTTCGCCACGGCAGTGACCGTCATTGCCGATCCAGAGGTCGAAGGAGATGTCCTGGTCTATGCGGAGTCCGGTCACGATCGGCGAGTTGCGCCGCAGGCCGCCCCCAAGTCCTTCAAGGCTTATGCGTGGAAGGACTCAAACGGAACTCGAAGTGACATCTTCGTCCAGGACTTCCCAACCGGCTACCGCGGTCCCGCGCAGCCGGCCGGCGGGTTCAAGGATGCGAATACGCCCGTGGTCTTCTACGCGGCAGTGCGTTTCACCGGAGCCTGTGTCTCCCTCTTCGACAGCATCCTCTATGGCTTCCAGGGTCTTTCTACAACAGGGTCCCCTGTGCCGGCGTTCGACCTCGATGGGGCAACCGGAGACGATCCGTTCGTGGAAATCGCGGGCGCCAAGATCAATGCCATCCGAGTCTCGATCGAAGGGACACTCGTGATCGACCAGGGCCTCAACGCGCAGGACCCGCCGCCGGCGCCCGGACCGGGCATACCTTCCGTTCCGGTCTCGACATCGAGCAGCACCGTCACGACGGGCCTGGCGCCGGGGACCAAGGCTTATCGGGAGCTCTCTGCCACAACGGTTCCCTATCGGATCGGCTCCTCGGTCTGTCGGACGGAGCCATAGAGGGGCGTTCAGATTCTGCCCCCAAGGCTTTCCAAAAGGGTGCGTTCGGGATTACGCTTCAAATCGAAATGAAGCCTAACTTCCGAACGTGCCCTCAATGTTCGACCCGGAACCGGCTCGACAAGGAGTTTTGCGTCAAGTGCGGCGAACCGCTCGACGGCGTGAAGGCAGGGGATCCGGCCCTCGCCCCCACCCTCGTGGGCAAGAAGGGCAAGCCTGGCTTTTCGGTGAGCACAGGTGGAGACGATGCCCAGAGCCCGCTGGTCCCATTCGTCCTCGTTCTCCTGGTCCTGGGCGTCGCGTTCGGCGCCTGGCGTGTGGTCCAGGAAGCCGAAGCCACGCCGAAGACAGCCCAGGCCGCCGCTCCGATCAAACAGGCCTCCGTCCCCCCGGTTGCCACCGCGACCATGGCCCCGGGAGCGGCCGAATACACGGCGGGCATGGCCGCCCTGCGTGCCGCTAACTTCCCCGAGGCGATAAGACTTCTGCGTCGGGCTGTGGCGGCCGCCAACAAGGCGGACTATCGGCTCGGCCTCGCCGAAGCACTCGAGAAATCGGGCGCGATGTCGGACGCCCTCGTTGAATACGAAGCCGCGGCAGGCCTCGACTCCGCGAACGTCCGCTACATCAGTGACTGGGCGAAGGCGCTATACCGGGCCGGACGCGCCACCGAAGCGATTCAGGCCTACGAGGCGGCGCTACAACTCGACGGGGACAACGTGGCCAACCTGAAGGAAATCGCCAATCTTCATATCCAGGGGAATGACTTCGCCAGGGCGCGCCCACACCTTCAGAAAGTTGTTGCGATCCAGCCGGACGACCTCGCCCCGAAACAAAGTCTGGCCCGTGCCCTCGACGCCACCGGCGATTTGGAAGGCGCCACGCAGCAATACCGCAACATCCTCGCCGCGATGCCCGGGGCCCATCTCTCTCGTGCTCTTCTCTCCGACCTTCTGATGCGGCGGAACCGGCCGGCCGAGGCCCTCGCGGTTCTTGATCAGGGGCTCGCGGCCGACCCTAACGCAGGCCTGCTCCATCGTGAAAAAGGGCGGGTATACGACCGCCTGGGCCGCGTGGCCGAGGCGGTGGCCGCGTATCGCGAGTACGTCCGCCTGTCACCTGGCGCCAACGACGTGCGCTCCTTCACCGACCGGATCAACCAGCTCGCTGGCCCGGCAGGGCAATAGAGCAGCCTGAATATGCAAAGCCGCACCCTCGTCCTTCGCAGCCGGGTGTGGGCTTCCGCTGGTCTGGCGGCGGCGATGAGCCTGGCCTCGTTCGGTCACGCCGATGACCTTGCCGCCCTGGCCCGGAAAGAGAAGGCCCGCCGGGCGAAGATCGCGAGCCCGGTGAAAGTCTTCACCGAGGGTGACGCGGCGTCGAACCCGGGCAACGTGACCCAGATGGAAGGTGTGGTCTCCCCAGGCCCCGTGAAAAACCCCTCCGCAGGCAAGCAGGGTCCGACTCCCGAAGAGGTCTGGCGGGCCCGTGCAAGCGCGGCGCGCGACGCCGTCACCGCGGCCCAGAAGTCGCTCGACCAGATTCAGCGAGAGATGGAGAGGCTTGGCTCCGATCTGACCCAGGTCTCCGCGGCGGAGGCGCAGGATCCGCTTCGACTCCAGAAGAAGGAGGCCGCATTGGCCGCCATGAGGGAAAAGGTTGAAGCCGCCCGAGCGTCCGTGACGGCCGCCAATGCAGCGGTTGCCGCCGTTCAAGAGGAAGCCCGGAGGGCGGGCGTGCCTGCCGGATGGCTTCGTTAGTCGTCGCCGCCCTTCTCAACCGCTTGCTTTGAGACTTTGATCGACGTCCTCCTCGTCGAAGACAAGGACTCGCTTCGAAACGCCCTGACCGAAGCGCTGCGCGCGCACGGTCTGTCGGTTGAAGGCTGCGCCGATACCTACGAGGCGACGCGCTCGCTCGGCCGCTCCACCTTCGGCGTGGTTCTCACCGATCTGAAGCTCCCGGCGGGGAGCGGTTTTGATGTGCTTGCGGCCGCGCTCAAGGCCGGGCCCGAAACCGACGTCATCGTGATGACCGCGTTTGGCTCGATTGAGGACGCGGTACGCGCGATCCGTGAGGGCGCCTCGGATTTCTTGACCAAGCCCGTCGACACCGATCACCTTCTCCTGCTCGTCGACCGTGCTCTCGACCGACGCCGGCTCAAGCGACGCGCCTTCCTCCTTGAAGAAGAACTGCAAGAACGCATGTCTCTGCCCCGTCTGGTGGGCACCAGCGAGGGACTCAAGCAGGCGCTGTTGCAGGTGCAGCGGGTGGCTCCCACGGACACCACGGTGCTGATTCTCGGCGAGAGCGGCACCGGCAAGGAACTGCTGGCGCGCTCCGTCCATCAGCTCTCTCCCCGGGCGCGGGGGCCGTTCGTGGCCATCAACTGCGCTGCCATTCCCGAGTCCCTTCTCGAGAACGAACTGTTCGGCCACGAGAAGGGCGCCTTCACCGGAGCGAGTGCCCGCAAGCTGGGCCGGGTGGAGATGGCGCAGGGCGGCACCCTCTTCCTCGATGAGATCGGCGAGTTGCCCCTGTCGCTGCAACCGAAGATTCTGCGCCTCGTTCAGGAGAAGCAGTTCGACCGGGTGGGGGGCACGGAGACGAGGACGGTTGATCTGCGTCTTGTCACCGCCACCAACCGTGATCTCAAGACCATGGTCGCGGCCCGCGAGTTCCGCGAGGATCTCTTCTTCCGTCTCTCCGTGATTGAGATTCTCATCCCCCCTTTGCGCGCCCGGCGGGACGACATCCTCCCTCTCGCCGAGTCGTTCGTGGCCAGGTTTTCGAGGGATGCCGGCCGCCGTCGTCCCCTGACTCTCTCGCCTGCCTCCCTTCGCGCCCTTGCCGAACACGCCTGGCCGGGGAACGTGCGCGAGCTGCAGAACAGCATCGAGCGCGCGGTGATCCTGTGTCCGGGCGATGTGGTGGAGCCCGAACATCTTCGCGTGGCCGGCCCGGCCGCCGCCCGACCGTCGATCGGAGACGTCATCGATCTTCAGGGCTCGATCAGCGAAGTACGAGAGCGAGCGGCTGAAGCCGCCGAGGCCGAACTGGTGGCTCGTGCCCTCGGCGCCGCGGACGGTTCGATTGAACAGGCCGCGGAATCGCTGGGCCTCACCACCAATGCCCTGCGCAAGAGACTGAAGCGCCGCGAGGAGCCGTAGAGCACCGTGTCGCGCCCGGCTTCGTTGTCGCGTGAGACGAAGCGCCGGTCGACCGCCTGGATTCAGACGCCGATGATTTCGATGATCCCCTCAAGCGCACGAAAGTCGCCGGGATTTCGGGTGTAGAGCGGCAGCCCAGCCCCGCATGCGGCTGCTGCGATGAGCAGATCGACAGCCCGAGCGCCTCTCGCTTTGCGCCCGCTGGCGATGACGGCGGCATACACCCGGCCGTAGGCTCGCGATGCTTCTCCGTCGAACGGGAGCGGATCAAACGCCGCCTCGGCGCGTTGCAGACGGTCCTGCCTTCGCGCTCGCTCGTCGGCGTCGGTTGTGGCGTGTGGTCCCGCGGCCAACTCGGCCATAGTGATTGCGCTGATCGCTGCCTCGACGGGTAGTTGTGCGGGCCTGAGTCGATCGAGGTCGATGATGATCGAAGTGTCGAGGAGGCCCCGGGCGCGGCGATGGTCAGCCACGAGGCCTGACCTCCTGGTCGGCGATGGCATCCAGGTCCTTGCGGAAGCGCTTGACGTTGACGCTTGGTGCGTTGCGGAAGATGGCCATGACGGTGTCAGCGGCAACGAAGCGGTGACGTCGCAGCGGCGTGAGTTCCCCAACGGGCGCGCCGTTGCGCGTCACGATGAACGTCTCTCCCTGGTCGAGTCGGCGCATGATTCGACCGCTCTCGTTTCGGAGCTCTCGTTGCGTGATTGTCCGGTCCATTGAAAAAGTGTAGCACGTAGTGCTACGGCTCTACCGAACGGGAACCACCATCCCTGGTGGCGGGGGTGGATGGGGAGACGTTTCTGCTGGGAGGGGGCCGGGTCCTAACGTGGAAGCGATGACTCAATCCCGCGCCCGACACGTCGCCGTATTGCTCGGGGCGACGCTGTTTTTCGGAAGCCAGCGCTCCGCGGGTGGAGAGACTTGGTTCGCGCCAATCGTGGTTTCGGGGCCGACGGTGATTGCCTTCTTCATGCCCGGACGTTCCAAAGCGTTGAGTTCAGCCGCCCGCGCTGACTTCGAGCGCTACGCGGCAAGAGCGGCGCCGGCATTGAAGGAAGCCGGAATCGATTTCCACGAGATCTATCCGAAGCGCTCAATCAGGATTCAGACGCAAGGCCACACGCGAATCCTGAAACCCCCATTCGGCGCGGGTTATTACTTCCTGACCGCTGACGGAGAGTCGAAGATCGAGTACGGCATCAAGACGGACACTGAGCTCCTCCAACACGCCCGTCAGTATCTGCCCCGCGTTCCGGTCAGGCGAGGCTCTTGAGCACGGCCTCGAAGCGGCATCGCCGCGGAGCGGATCGAGGCCGGTACACGCCGAGCAGCCTACAAGGTGCCCCTACTCTTTAGCTTCGGGGGGCTTCATCTTCTTGTAGCGGTCTTCCGAGGGAAGAATGCGCTTGCGCAGACGGATCGACTGCGGCGTCACTTCCACCAGTTCGTCGGTAGAGATGAACTCGAGCGCCTGTTCAAGGGTGAGCTGCCGATGCGGAGTAAGACGCAAGGCGTCGTCCGCGCTCGAAGCCCGCATGTTGGTGAGCTTCTTGGCCTTGGTGACGTTCACGTCCATGTCGCCGGCCCGGGCGTTCTCGCCCACCAGCATGCCCTCGTACACCTTCTCGCCCGCGCCGATGAACAGCTCGCCGCGCTCCTCGAGATGGAAGAGCGCGAACGTGGTGGTATCGCCGATCCGGTCGGCCACGAGCGACCCCTTGGTCCGCCGCGATATGTCGCCGACCCAGGGCTTGTACGAATCAAAGAGTCGGTTCATCACCGCGGTGCCACGGGTGTCGGTGAGGACCTCGGTGCGGATGCCGATAAGACCGCGAGTGGGCACCATGAAGTCGAGAAGCACACGGCCCGAGCCGTGGTTCACCATCTTCGCCATTTCGCCCCGTCGCAGCGCCATCTTCTCCATCATGACCCCGGTAAAGGTGTCGGGGATGTCGATGGAGACGAGCTCGAAGGGTTCCAGGCGGACGCCATTCTCCACGCGAGTGATGACGTCGGGATTCGAAACCGCGAGCTCGAATCCTTCACGGCGCATGTTCTCGATGAGGATCGCGATCTGCAGTTCGCCGCGCCCGATGACTTTGAAGGAGTCGGCGCTCTCTGTGGGCTCCATCTTCAGAGCCACGTTTGTGAGCAGCTCCTTGTCGAGCCGGTCCTTGATGTGGCGCGAGGTGACGTACTTGCCCTCGCGGCCAGCCATGGGTGAGGTGTTGATCGAGAACACCATGGAGAGGGTGGGCTCATCGATGTGGAGGGGCGGCAGCGGCTTGGGATCGGTGGCGCTTGTAACCGTCTCGCCGATGTTCACCTCGGAGAAGCCGGCGAGGGCCACGATGTCGCCCGCGTGGGCCTCCTCGACTTCGAGGCGATGGATTTCCTCGAACGTGAAAAGCTTCGTGATCTTGGCGGTGACGGTGGTGCCGTCGCGACGGACGAGGGCGACGTTCTCCCCGGTCTTCACCGTGCCTTCGAACACGCGGCCGATGGCGAGGCGTCCGAGATAGTCGGAGTAGTCGAGGTTCGCGATGAGCATCTGCAGAACCTGGCTGGGATCGCCGCCGGGCTCGGGAACCGTCTTGATGATCGCGTCGAACAGAGGGCCGAGGTCCTTCATCTCTTCGGTGGGAGTGAGACCGGCGAGACCCGCGCGCGCGTTGGCGTAGATCACGGGGAAGTCGAGCTGGGCTTCGGTCGCGTCGAGGTCGATGAACAGGTCATAGACCGCGTTCAGCACTTCCTGGATGCGCGCGTCCTTGCGGTCGATTTTGTTGATGACCACGATGGGGGCGAGCTTCTTCTCGAGCGCCTTGCGCAGGACGTAGCGCGTCTGGGGCAGCGGGCCTTCGGAGGCGTCGACGAGAAGGAGGACGCCGTCGACCATGCTCAGCGCGCGCTCGACCTCACCGCCGAAGTCGGCGTGACCTGGCGTGTCGCAGATGTTGATCTTGGTGCCCTTGTAGCGCACCGCCGCGTTCTTCGCGAGGATGGTGATGCCGCGTTCGCGTTCGAGATCGTTCGAGTCCATCACCCGCTCGGCGATTTCCTGGTTTTCCCGGAAACCGCCGGCCTGGCGCAGAAGGGTGTCCACGAGGGTCGTCTTACCGTGATCGACGTGGGCGATGATGGCGATGTTGCGCAACTGGGTCATGTGGGGGGCCTTTTAGGGCGTCGTCCTCTCTGGTTTTCCCCGCAGGATGTAGGGGGGAGCCCGCAAGTTTACCGAAAATGGGCGTTTAACACCCGGGCCAGGTCTTCCCGGGTGTTGATCCCCTGTAAGGCGCCCTCCGAGACGGCCGCTTCGACCACGCGGGCCGCGTCCCGGCGCACGATCGCGCGCAAGGTGGACGCGTCCGCGTCAGCGACGACTTCCTGCATCACCGCGCGGCTGAGCCCGATGGGATGCCCCCGGTGGCCCTGGTGCGTGGCCACGACGATCGCGGCCCCCTCCTCGAGGCGGCGCGCCAGCACGCGAAGGTCCGCGGGCGTCACCAGGGGGTGATCCACCGGCAGCAGAAGGACGCCGCTTGAACCCAGCCGAAGGGCCTCGGCCACTCCGAGTCGGACCGAGGCGAACATGCCCGCCGCCTGATCGGGGTCGACGTTGACCACACGGCGCTCGCCCGGTTCAGCAGGGGGAAGGGCCTCATCCACTTCGCGATTCACCACCACCACCACGGTTTCAATCGCGGCCTGCTGGAAGCTCCGAAGTGCGCGGTGGTGAAAGCTCTGACTCCTCCACTCGAGCAGCGCCTTGGGCCCGCCCGCGCGCCGCCCGAGACCCGCTGCCAGAAGCACGCCGTGAATCACAGAACCCTCGCGTTCTTCGCCCTATACTCGCGCCGACGACCCATGAAACCGAAACATCTCATCTCTCTCAAAGACTACTCGCGCGACGACATCGAAGAAATCTTCGCTCTCGCGGAAAAGATGAAAGCCGATCCGGCCTCTTACACGCAGGCGCTGCTGGGCAAGACTCTGGCCATGATCTTCCAGAAGCCGTCCACGAGGACCAGGGTGTCCTTCGAGGTTGGCATGTTCCAGCTCGGCGGTCTCGCCGTCGTGCTGAATCACGACGAGATCCACCTGAGCGTGGGCGAGTCGGTGGCCGACACCGCGCGCGTGCTCTCCACCTTCGCCGACGGCATCATGGCTCGGGTGTTCGCCCATCAGGATGTGCTCGACCTCGCGAAGTACGGGAGCCGTCCAGTGATCAACGGCCTCTCCGACCTGCTGCACCCCTGTCAGGCTTTGGCCGACTTTTTCACCCTGCGCGAGAAGTTCGGTTCACTTCAGGGCCTCAAACTCGCTTACGTGGGCGACGGAAACAACGTCTGCCATGAACTCATGATAGGCGCGGCCCGTCTCGGCGTTGAGATGGTGGTCGCCACCCCGAAGGGTTTCGAACCCAACCCGCTCATCACCAAGAGCACGGCTCGCGACGCCCAGAAGTCCGGGAGCGTTCCGACGAGGCTCGTGAATGACCCCGCGGCGGCGGTTGAGGGTGCGCGCGTCGTCTACACCGACGTGTGGACGTCGATGGGGCAGGAAGGTCAGGCGGAAACCCGGAAAGCGGCCTTCGCCGCTTTCGCCGTCGATGCCGAACTCATGTCCCTGGCCGCCCCCGACGCGGTGTTCATGCACTGCCTGCCCGCCCACCGCGGGCTCGAGGTCACCGATGAGGTGATGGATGGCCCGCAGTCGGTGGTTTTCCAGCAGGCCGGGAACCGGCTGCATGCCCAGAAGGCGGCGCTGCTGCTGCTGCTTGCTTAGTCGCGGTCATGGAGTGAATGGAGAGGAGATATATGAAAGCTGTAAGAACACTGGTCGAATTCGGTTTGGGCCTGTTGGTCCTGGTGGCGGCGGATGCCGTGGCACAGCAGTGCCGTGCCCACGTGGGAAAGAAGTCCTTTGCCCCCAGCACGACTCGAGAAAGGGCCTGGGATATCATGTTCGAGGTGGGCGTCGAGGGGTGTGCGGTGGCTCAGGGAACCTTCGAGTACGTTGTCCAGCTTCAGGTTGAGGGCAAACGCAAGGAGGCGACAGTTGAGGCCTCGTTCGCAACCGAGGCCGCCGGCCCCCAAACGATCACCATCGAATATGTTGGTCCCGCTGGGAGCGACTTGAGGGACGTCCGGTCCATAAGGGTAAAGACCTGCGAGTGTTCCTAATGTAGTGACCCGTAATCAGGTATTCAGGACCGCAAGCTGGACCAGCTTGGCTCTGGCGCGCTCGATCTTTGGCGAGAATCTCCGCGCTGGCAGCCTTCCAAACAGCGTTTGGGCGCGTGGTTTCTCTCGGCCAAATACTCTCCGATGCGGTCCCCTCCTTGCGTTCGGCGTTGACGGTCATTTTGCCACTTCAGCCATGAGCGCACCTTGGGATGCTTGTGTGTGGCGTGGTTGTTCTTAATCTAGGCCGGGCGTTCGGTCCGGCGGGTCACCCACAAGGCGGCGCGCTTCGCGAACTCCCGCGCATCGATGCGGTGAACGAGAGGTCGCTGCGGTCCCGCGAGCAGGACCTCCTTGAGGTCGGCGCCGTCGCGCTTCTTGTCACTCATCGAAGCCCGTCGAACCGGCCCCGCGAGCCGCGCGCGCAGGGGAGTGCGGGGTCCCACGGCCTCAATGGCGGCGCGCATGCGCGAGGCGGCCCCGGGTGTCGTGAGCCCCAGTTCCTCGCTCAGATCGACCGCGAAGTCGAGGCCATAGCCCACGGCCTCGCCGTGAGTGAAGCCGCGGTAGGAGGTGGCCGCCTCCAGGGCATGCCCCAGGGTGTGCCCGAGATTGAGGAGGATGCGTTCGCCGCTTTCCCGCTCGTCGGCCTCGACGATGCGCGCCTTGATCCGCACCGAGTCCGCGATGGCGGCTTCGGTCTCCGCCTCGGTGGCGCGGCGCAACCCCTCAGTCCGCTCGACCAGGGTGGTGAGACCAGGGCTCCGCAGCAGTGCGCACTTCAGGATTTCGTAGACCCCGCTCTGATGTTCGCGCGCGGGCAGGGTCTTCAGGAACGCGAGGTTGGCGAGAACCAGGGCGGGCTGATGAAACGCTCCCACCAGATTCTTCCCCGCGGGAAGGTTGATGCCGGTCTTGCCCCCGACGCTGCTGTCGACCATGGCGAGCAGAGTGGTGGGGATCTGGACGAAACGGATCCCGCGCTGAAACGTGGCGGCCGCGAAGCCCGAAGCGTCGCCGATCGATCCACCGCCGAACGCGACCACGAAACTCGAACGATCGAGACCGGCCCGGGCCATGGCGCGGACGCAGGTCTCCCAGGCGTGCGCGGTTTTGGCGCCTTCGCCATCGGGAAGCAGGATGATGCGGCGTGCCAAGAACCCAGCCCCGTCGAGGGCCGAGAGCAGCGTTCTCCCATGGAGGCCCATGACCGCCCGGGAAGAGACGATCACGCCCGACGCCCCGGGCCCGAGAATCCGTGACAAGGCGGAAGATGACACGGCGCCGCGACCGATGACGACATCGTAGGGGCTGTGGCCCACCGCCACGCGCACTCGCTTCATTAGGGCGAGCAGCGTAGCAGAGGCCAGGGAGCAGCGGTCGAGCTAATACGCGCGCGGACGCAGCCAGCCGGGCAACGCGCCTTCGCGGCGGGCCCGGGTGTGGAACTCGTCCTCGAGTTCTCTCGCCTCCGCTTCCAGGCTCTCCGCCCGACTCACCAGTATCGACGGCGCTCGCCGGCCCGTGGGTTTCCTCTTCGGATCGCGCGGGGCCTGTTCCGCCTCCTGCCGCAGCTCCCGCGCTTCGCGTCGCAGGTGGCGCGCTTTCTGGTCGATCGACCGCCATTGCGCGCGCCAGTCCGCCTCGGCGTTGTCGCGACCGGTCGTGCCGGCGGCGGGGGCCAGAGGGCGTCCCCGGCGTCCAGGGGTTGGGGCCGCGGGTTCGGCGGCAGGCGCTTTCTCCGCCTCCGGCCCGGCCTCCCGCCGACACGCGGCCAGCCGGTCGAGGTCGGCGTTGGTGAAGACCCTTCCGGCGAGTGGCCCCTTGATCGGTGAGCAGTCAGGGGTGGCCGCAGAGGCCAGGGCGGCGAGGGCGATGGTGAGGAACGTCATGGGGTGTCTCCGTGGATTCGGGAGAGAACCACGGTCGAGCAGACGACCCGCAAGCCAAGGCCTGATTCTGGCCCACCCGGGGGCCCGATGGCAAATGTTTTCGAGTGGTCCGGAAGGGGAACAGTGACGAACGACTAGAATCAGCGGCTCGCATGACCCCAGACCGCCTTTTCCCCTTTGCCGAAGTCTGGTGGGTTTACCTCCTCACCACGGTTCTGATCGGCGCTTTCCTGGCCATCGACCTCGGCTTCTTCCACAAGCAGGCGCACCGGGTAGGTATGCGCGAGGCCACGAGCTTCGCGGTGATCTGGGTGGGGGTGGCCCTGCTGTTCAACGTCGCCCTCTACTTCTGGTCGCTGTCTTTCCTCGCCAATCACCCGCCGGTCGGCATGACCGTGGAGGAGGCGGCGAAGCGGACGGCCATGGAGTTCCTGGCCGGCTACGTCATCGAGTACTCCCTCTCCGTCGACAACCTCTTCGTCTTCGTGGTCGTCCTCAACTATTTCGCGATTCCTCCCGAGTTCCGGCACCGCGTGCTGTACTTCGGCATCCTGGGCGCTCTGGTGTTCCGCGCCATCTTCATCGGTGTCGGCGCTGTCTTGCTCCAGTTCCAGTGGGTGGTGATCGCCCTGGGCGTGTTCCTGGTGTTCACCGGATACCGCGTGATGGTGTCCGACGACGAACGCTCGGTCGATCCCGAGAAGAACGTGATGATCAAGTGGCTGCGCCGCATGATTCCCGTGACCCCGAAGATCCATGGACAACACTTCTTCGTTCGCGAAGGCGGGGTATGGCACGCCACCCCGCTGTTCATCGCCCTCGCTTTTCTCGAACTCACCGACGTGGTGTTCGCCCTCGACTCCGTGCCCGCGGTGTTCGCCATCACCAACGAGCCGCTGATCGTCTTCACCTCGAACATGTTCGCGATCCTCGGCCTGCGAAACCTCTACTTCCTTCTCGCCGAAGCCGTCGACCTTTTCCACCTGCTCAAGTACGGCCTCGGCGTCGTCCTGATGTTCGTCGGTCTGAAGATGACCATCCTGAACAAGATGTGGGACGGACACTTCCCGATCTCTTTCTCTCTTGGCTTCATCCTCTCCGTCCTCGCCATCGCCATCTTCGGATCGCTCCTCTTCCCGAAGAAACCAACCAAAACCTCGTAGGGACACCCATAATGGAAGAACGCATCCTCAAGGAAATCACACCGCCGTCGGTGGATTTCTCGCAGTGGTACCTGGACGTCGTCTTGAAGGCCGAACTCGCCGACTACGGTCCGGTCAAGGGCTGCATGGTCATCCGCCCCTACGGCTTCGCCATCTGGGAAAACCTCCAGGCGGAAACCGACCGGCGCATCAAGGCCCTCGGCCACAAGAACGCCTACTTCCCCCTGCTCATCCCCAAGAGTTTTCTCGAGAAGGAGAAAGACCACGTCGAGGGCTTTTCGCCCGAGTGCGCGTGGGTGACCATCGGCGGCGGCGAAGAACTCGAGGAACCGCTCGCCATCCGTCCGACTTCGGAAGCCATGATCTGCTCGATGTACGCCAAGTGGGTGAAGTCGTGGCGTGATCTTCCGATCCTTTTGAACCAGTGGTGCAACGTGGTGCGCTGGGAGAAGGTGACCCGGCCGTTCCTGCGCACCACCGAGTTTCTATGGCAGGAAGGCCACACCCTTCACGCCACCGCCGAAGAAGCGCAGAAAGAGACGCTCGACATCCTCGAGATGTACCGCGAAGTGGCCGAGGACGTCCTGGCCATGCCCGTACACTTTGGTCCGAAAAGCGACTCCGAGAAGTTCGCGGGCGCCGCGCGCACCTATTCCATCGAGGCCCTGATGGGCGATGGCAAGGCGCTTCAGGCGGGCACCTCGCACAACCTCGGCCAGCACTTCGCCAAGGCCTACGAGATCGAGTTCGTGGATCAGAACCAGCAGCGGGCTCTGCCCTGGTCGACGTCGTGGGGCGTCTCCACGCGTCTCATCGGTGGTCTCATCATGACCCACGGCGACGACCGCGGCCTGGTCATTCCACCCAAGGTGGCGCCTTATCAGGTGGTGATCGTGCCCATCCCGCCGCGCAAGGGCGACTGGAACGAGGCCGTGCTTCCCAAGGCCCGCGCGGTCATGGCTGAACTGGTGGCCGCGGGCATTCGCGTGCACCTCGACGACCGCGACAATCATCAGACCGGCTTCAAGTACGCCGACTGGGAGATGCGCGGCGTGCCCATCCGCATGGAACTCGGGCCCAAGGACATCGAGAAGGACTCGTGCGTTCTGGTCCGGCGCGACACCCGCGAGAAGGAATTCGTTCCGCTCGCCGGCCTGGTCGAGAGCGTGAAGGCGCGCCTCGATGCCATTCAAAAGAACCTGTTCGACCGCGCCTGTAAATTCCGCGACGACAACACCGCCGAACCCGCGACCTACGATGCCTTCAAGGAGGTCATGGCCACCAGGCGCGGCTTCCTGCTCGCGGGAGTCTGTTCGAGCGCCGAGTGCGAGGCGAAGATCAAGGAAGAGACGAAAGCCACCGTGCGTTGTTTCCCCCTGAAGCGCGACGAGGCCCGGGCCTGCATCCGCTGCGGCACGGAAGGGAAGCTCGCTTACCTAGCTCAGGCCTATTGATCACCGTCCGATCAGGCATCGGGCGATGATCGGGCGCAGAGATTCGTCCAGTTTCAATAGAACCTTGGACCGCGCGGTGATTCTGTCCCGCGCCGCGATGTCGAAGACGGCCCGGGCCGCTCCCGGCTGGGCCTCGGCGAGCCGGGCCAGCGGGGCCAGGAACTCGACGTCTCCGATCAGGCCCGCCGCTTCGCAGTAGAGGCGGGTTCGCCCCGCTCCAAGCGTGGTGAGGCCGAGGAGGAGATCTTTCCGGGCCAGCCGCGAGCCGAGCCGGGCCAGCGCAAGATGAGCCTCGCCGCGCTCCCGAGAGATGGTGGCGCGCTCGTTCGGCCGAAGTGGCGGAAGGGCCTGAAGGGCATTCATGGCGCTGGCTTCCGCGCCCGGTGCCTCCGACGCGCCGCCTCGCTGGTGGTTCGCATCCCCTTCTGAGGCCAAGGTCCGCGTCTTGGCGGGCGTCATGGACTCGCCTTCGGGTCCACCCTCGGATCTCACCAGCCGGTCCTTGAGCGCTCGACCCTCCGCGGTATTCACGTCTTTCAGGGCGTCGACAAGCGCGCGCCTCGCCGAAGCATCGAGCCGACCCAACTCGTCGGCCACATGCGGCACCACTCGGGCTCCCAGGGCGCGCAAGCGCATGGCCGCCCCGGTGCGTCGCTTCGGATCGGAGAGCTCCTGGAGCAGTCTCCGGATCTCGCTTCCTTTGGAGGCGACGATGGGCATTTCGCGAAGGGCTCAGTCGGCGGGAGTGAGACTCGCGGAGGAAACGCGCTTCTTTCCGAACAGGGCGGCCACTACCACCCCGAGGAGATAGAGGCCGATCATGGGCAGGGCCAGCAGGGTCTGAGTGACCATGTCGGGCGTTGGAGTCACCACCGCGGCTACGATGAAGGAGAGGAGAACCGCCCACTTGAAGTGCTTCAGCAGGAATCGGGCGGTGACGAGGCCCACTCGGGCCAGGACGAAGATCACCACGGGGACCTGGAACACGATGCCGAGGGCGAGCAGAAACCACGAGTAGAAACTGTAGTAGTCGCTCACTTTCGGCATGAACTCGATGTCCGCGCCACCGAACGAACCGAGGAAGCTGAAGGTCAGAGGAAACAGATAGTAATGACCGAAAGCGGCCCCGGCCACGAAGAACACGGTGCCGAAGAGGATGAAGGGAATGGCGTACGACTTCTCGTTCTTATAAAGACCAGGGGCGATGAAGGCCCACACCTGATACAACAGGAACGGTGCGGCGATGAAGATCCCCGCGAAGAAGGCCATCTTCATATAGAGCATCACCGCCTCGGTGGGCGAAGTAGCGATGAGGCGCAGGCCAGGGTAGGCGGCGCGCAGGGGCGAGACCATGAAGTGGAAGATCTCCTCCCGGAAGTTCCAGGCGATGCCGAAACCGATGGCGAGGGAAATGAGCGACTTCAGAAGGCGCGCGCGCAGCTCCTCGAGATGATCGAGGAACGACATGCGGGCTTCGGGATCTTCTTCTGCCAAGCGGCTCAGGAGGTGCTCTTCCCGTCCGAGCCGGTGAAGGTATCCCCGGAAAGGTCGGCCGGGCTCGTCAGCATCTTCGACACCGGAACCGATCCCTCGGCCTCGCGGATCATCGGAAGCGGCGGCGGGGGAGCCGCCCCGTCCGGCGAACTCACGTATTCCGCCGATGAAACCTCCTTGCGCAGCTTCTCGGTTTCCACCTCGTCCTCGACGGTGCGCTGGAAATCGGCGGAGGCGCGCTTGAACTCACCGATCATCTTCCCAAGGCTCTTCCCGATGTCGGGGAGCTTGCGCGGACCGAAGACCACCAGGCCCACGATGAAGATCAGGATCAGTTCCGGGCCGCCAAGAGTGCCAAACATGCTTCTTTGAATGTTAGCAAACCGGTACCGGAGGACCCTTTTGAGGGGCGATGGCGGACCGCGTTGACAAGAGCGCTCCGCGTGCTTCAGCATTACCCCGACATGCAGGATCCTTCGAACGAACACGCTTCTGACCTGCTGGTCACCGAAGGCTCGGATCTCACCTTCCGCGGCGACATCCGCACCAGCGGCACCCCGAAGATCCTCCGCAGCATCCTTCAGAGTGGAGAGAGCGGCATCCTCTCCTTCTCAAACGGCGTCTTCACCAAGCGACTCTTCCTTTCCCGCGGCCGGATCGTACAGATCGTGAGCAACGATCCCGACGAGCGCCTGGGCGAACTCCTCCTCGTCGAGGGCCGTATAACCGCGCGGCAGTTCGTCGAAGCCTCCAAGTTGATCCGACCCGGCAAGCGCCTGGGCACCATCCTGGTCGAGATCTCGGCTCTGGACGCCGAGGATCTGATCCCCGCCATCACCAACCAGGCGCGGCTGATGCTCTTCGAACTCTTTAACTGGACCTCGGGCACCTACGAGATGTCCATTGGCGACGTCGACGAGTCGGAGTTCGTGCCCTTGAACCTCTCCTCCGACGAGGTGATTGTCCAGGGCATGCGGACGTTGCGCTGTTGGAGCCGGGTCTTCGCCGGTATCCAGAGCCTCGAGTCGGTTTTCGTGCGCGTGTCCGACGTGGAAACCTGGCACCTGAAGGTCGAGTTGCTCGACGACGAACAGACGGTTCTGTCTCGCGTGAACGGGCGGCTCACCGTCGACCAGATCTCCGAGCTGAGCTTTGGCACCAGCTACGAAACCTGCCGGACACTGTGGATGCTTTCCGTGCTCGGCCTCATCCAGCGCGCGGAGAGCGCCGACATCGTTCGCTCCCAGGCCACAGCCGACGAGGCCACGGACCGGGTTGAGGTGGGGCAGATCGTCGACCGCTTCAACCGGCTCTTCGAACGGATCTACGCCTACGTCGACTCCCGGCCCGGCGAAGGCGCCGAAGCGTTCACCAATAGGGCCATCGCCGAGATCGCCCCCAGTTTCGGCTCGCTGCTCAACGGCGTGACTCTCCGGAGTTCGGGTCGCATCGATCCCGATCTCATCTACGCCAACTTGCACAACGAGTCTCTGGCGAATCGGAAGATGCTCGTGTCCACCGGTCTCGCGGAGCTCGTATACGCCATCCAGTTCCTGATCCGCCAGAACTACGGCCTGCAGGAAGAGGCCGTGGTTTCGGGCTTTATCCGCGACGGGCTCTAAACTAAGCCGTAAAGGAAACGTGGGTGGCTGAAGGCGAAACGCAATACAACATTCCGGTGAGCTCGAAGCAGCTCATCGTCTACTTTGTGTTCCTCGTCATCGCCCTCTCCGCGGCCTTTCTGGCCGGGGTGATGGTGGGCCGCAACGTCGACTCTTCACCCCAGCAGACCGTCCGCGATATTCAGGATGTGGTTCAGGAGGAGCCGGTGGCGTCTCCCACCCCGGATGCCCTGACCTACGGGTCGACGCTCGCCGGCGACAAGATCGAGGGTCTTTCGCCCGCGCCTGGCTCCACCACCACTCCCGTGCCCCAGGCCACACCTCGGGCCAAAAGCTCCCCGGCCGCGATGACCTCGCCCTCGCCTTCGCCCGTGGCGACACCGAGGCTCGCGGCCATCCCGTCCAACCTGCCCCCTCGTCCTACGGCGACCCCCGCCTCACGCGCTGCCGCCAAACCCACGGCGACGCCGCGCGCGACCCCGAAGCCCTCCCCCAAGCAGACGGCCTCCGCCCGTCCCGCCGCCACACCCCTCGCCCGTCTCACCATTCAGGTGGGTGCCTTCAAGGAGCGTGCCGCCGCCGAGGCGATCGTGAAACGACTCAAGGGAAAGGGCTACTCGGCTTATCTGGTGCCAGTGAGCGAAGGCCTCTTCAACGTGCGTGTCGGTTCCTTCACCAAACGTGAAGACGCTGAACGCATTCTGGCCAAGCTCGAAACCCAGGAGAAGTTCAAGCCGTTCATCGTCAAGCCTTGAGCCTGCGTCGTCGCCTGGGCCTGTCGACTCTCTCCGGAGTCCTTCTCGCCCTTGCCTTTCCCAAGGTCGGCTTCGCTCCGGCCGCGTTCGTCGCCCTGGTCCCCCTGCTCATCGCTCTGAACGGAGCCTCGCGACGGGTGGGCTTCCTGTGCGGTCACGTGGCGGGAACCGTGCAGGGGTTCTGGCTGCTCTTTTGGGTGAGCGACGTGTTGAGCGTGCATGGCGGGGCCTCTCTTTCAGTCGCGTTGGTGCTTACCTTGGCGCTGGCCGTGGCCTTCGGACTCTTCCCCGCCGCCTTCGGCGCGCTCCAGGCCCACGCGGGTCTTGCCTTCGGCGTGAGATCGCTGTGGCTCGCTCCGTTTCTCTTCGTGACCAGCGAGTTCCTGCGTGAACATCTGCTCTTCGGCTTCCCCTGGGTGTTGCTCGGCTACTCCCAGGTCGACTTTACGGAGTTCATCCAGGTCGCCGCGTACACCGCGGTGCACGGGGTGTCCTTCCTCCTCGTCACGGCCTCTTCCGGTATCGCCCACGCGATCCTGAACCCGCGGCCTTTCGAGCGCCGGCTCGGCTTCACCGCCTCCGCCCTGCTCATCTCGGCCGCCCTCGCCTATGGCCATGGCCGGCTCCAGCAGCCGCTGATCGCGGACGCGAGTTTCAGCGTGGGAGTGATCCAGGCTTCGATTCCCCAGGATCAGAAGTGGGACCAGGCCCTTCTTCAGTCCAATATCGAACAGCACATCGCCCTGTCTCGCGAGGCGGCGGGCCGCGAAGCGCGGTTGATCGTCTGGCCCGAATCGGCCATCGCCTACGAACTGGATCTTTACCCCGAGGTGCTGAAACAGATCGCCGCCTTCACTGAGGAGGAAGGTGTCTTCCTCCTGACCGGCAACGACGATCGCGAACGCGATCCTGAGGGGAAGATGCGCAGCTACGTGGGGGCAAAACTCCTGTCCCCCGAGGGCTCGATCCTTTTTCGCTACCACAAGATGCGGCTGGTGCCTTTCGGGGAGTACCTGCCGGTGCCTCCGTTCGTCTCGAGAGTCCTGCCGATCGGACGTCTGGTCGAGAGTGTCTCGGACTTCACTCCGGGAACGAAAGCGGTGACGGGTCGGGCCCTCGGCGTCACCATGGGAGTGTTCATCTGCTACGAAGCGATCTTCCCCTCGCTGGTCCGGCGCTTCCCCGCGAATGGGGCGCAACTGCTCGTCAACGTGACCAACGACGGGTGGTACGGAACGAGTGCCGCGCCTTATCAGCACTACGCGATGGCCCGTTTCCGCGCGGTGGAGAACCGTCGCTTCCTCGTCCGCGCCGCCAATACCGGGATCTCCGCCATCGTCGATCCGTTTGGTCGCGAGCTGGCGCGCACCAACCTGATGGAGAAACGCGCCTTGGTGGGGGATGTCCGGGCCATCTCCGAGACCACGTTCTACGCGCGGCACGGCGACGTCTTCGCGTGGTCGGTCGCGGCGCTCGCCGCCCTGGCCACGATCGCGGCCACGTTGATGGCCGCCCAGTCGAATAAACTCCCCGCTCCCGAACCGATCAGCACGCGCCCCGAAGAAAGCGAACACTCCCATTGAAAGACGAAATCAGCGAGCTCTGCATCGAGCTCAAAGCGAGGGCTGCGGACGTCCGCGGCTATCTTTGACGAAGCGAAACTGACCAAAGACCTCGAGGCGGTGGACCGCGAGGTCACCGAACCCGGGTTCTGGAACGACCAGCGCAACGCCCAGAAGGTGCAGCGCAAGCGCAAGAAGATCGAGAGCAGCCTTGAGCTGGTGCGACTGGTGAACTCCCAGGAGGGCGATGTCGCTGTCTTGCAGGAGTGGCTCGCCGGGGGTGAACCGGTCGACGCCGAGCTCAAGACCGCGGCCCTCGCCTGGCAGAAGAGCATCGAAGAAGCGGAACTCGCGCATACCCTCGGCGGGGAACACGACGCGGCTAATCTGATTCTCTCGATCAACGCGGGTGCGGGCGGCACGGAAAGCCAGGACTGGGCGGAAATGCTCTTCCGCATGTACATGCGCTGCTGCGAGCGTTATGGCTACAAGGTCGATGTGACCGACTTCCAGAAGGGCGAAGAAGCGGGGCTCAAGAGCGTGACCATGTTCGTCTCCGGCGAATACGCCTTTGGCAGGTTATGGGTGGAGAGCGGTGTGCATCGTCTGGTGCGCATCTCGCCCTTCGATTCGGCGGCCCGGCGTCACACGTCGTTCGCCGCAGTGTTCGCGTGGCCGGAACTGGACGACAGCATCGAGATCGAGATCCTCGACAAAGACCTGCGCATCGACACCTACCGGTCGAGCGGCGCGGGTGGCCAGCACATCAACGTCACCGACTCCGCGGTCCGCATCACGCATCTCCCCACCAACATTGTGGTCGCCTGTCAGAACGAGCGCAGTCAGATCCGCAACCGGGAAGTGGCCATGAAGGTCCTGAAGTCGCGTCTCTTTGATCTCGAAATGAAGAAGCAGCGCGAAAAACTCGACATCGTGGAGGCCGCGAAAATGCAGATCGCCTTCGGCTCGCAGATCCGCTCGTACGTCCTTCACCCCTATCGCATGGTGAAGGACCATCGGACCAAGTGCGAAACCGGGGATGTCGATCGCGTGCTCGACGGCGATCTGGATATCTTCATCAAGGCCGCGCTGGTGGCGAAGGCTCGGGGCGAGTTGTCGAAGGGCGTTTCGGCGAGCGAGGAGTGAGCCTCAAGTCGCACGCCGCGGCGGCTCTTCTGTACGCCGCCCTGACTGTCCTGATGACCTGGCCGATGGCCGCAAGGCTCGGCCTCATGGAGGCGGGCGATTCGTCCTACTTCGCCTGGGCCATGGCCTGGACCACGCACGCCCTGCGCACCGACCCGCTTAGCCTGCCCCACGCGAACACGCTCCATCCTCTTCGCTACACGCTCTTCCTTGATGAGCCCATTGTGGCGACGTCCGTCCTGTCTCTGCCTCTGAGACTTCTGACCACCGACCCGATCGTTCTTCTCAATCTGGTCCGTCTGCTTACCTTCTTTCTCACCGCGTTTGGCGTGCGCGCTCTTGGGCTGAGCCTCGGCCTGTCCCCCCTCGCCGCTTTCGCGGCCGGTGCGATTTTCTCGTTCTCCTCGAATCGAGTGTCGTCGCCCGCGCATATCTCCGTTCTCGGTACCCAGTTCCTGCCTCTGTACCTCCTGTTCCTGCACCGTTGGACCCGCGAAGGTTCCGCCCGCGCGGCCGCTCTCGCCGGGCTCTTCTTCGGACTATCAGCCTGGGCCTGCGGATATCAGGCGCTCCTCGCCGCAGCCATCCTGCCCTTACCTATCCTCCTCCTGATGGAGAAGCGCGCGGTCTTGAAGACCGCTCCCATCGGCCTCGCCACCGCCCTCGCCCTGCTGCTGCCCCTTCAGTGGCTCCATCGTCAGGCCCTCGAGCCCCTCCGCTACGAGCGGACGGCGGACGAGACGGTCTTCTTCTCCGCTCCCCTCGAAGGTCTTTTCTCCACCTCCGCCTCGAACCTGGTATGGGGTTCGCTCACCGAGAACCTGAGGTCGATCGTCGAAGCGGATCTCTTCTTGGGCCTCACCGTGCTGGGCCTTTCCCTTCTAGCCGTGTTGTCGATCCCTCGCTTGGATGCGTCGCAGAAGCGCAGCGTTCTGGTCTATGCATCCCTGGCCGCGTGCGCGGCGCTCGTGGCCCTCGGGCCCGAGATCCGACTCTTTGGAACCAGTCTGCTTCCCGGTCCCTTCGCGGTTCTGCGGGAGTTCGAGGTATTTCGCATGATCCGGGTGCCCGCGCGCGCCTCGGTATTTTTGGCATTGGGCCTCGCCATGCTCGCTGCCTTCGGTCTCGATCGGATCACCCGGCCCGGGTGGCGCTTGGCTCTCGTGATTGTCGCTCTGCTCGAGGCCACGGTGGTCCCGCTCAACGTGGTGGCGGCGGACCGTTGCCTTCGGGCCGGCGATCCGACGTCCCCGGTTTACGCGTGGCTCAAGGCCCAGCCAGGTGCGGCGCCGGTCATCGAGTTGCCCATGCTGGCGAACGACGGCCTCTTTCTGCGCCCGCGGTTTGACGACAGCGTCTACCTGCTTCACTCGACGACGCACTGGAAACGGCTGGTCAATGGCTACGCCGGGACCGAACCTCCAGACTACGCGATCACCCGCGAGGTCATGAAGGACTTCCCGTCTGTGGAATCGATCGCCCGGTTGCGGGCTCTCGGGGTCCGTCACGTCATCGTGCACCTCCGCGGCTACGGCCCGAATCGACGGCAAGCGATCGAGGCCCGCCTGAAGGACTTCGCCGCCGATCTCGGCGAGGCTGCGCGTTTTGGCGATGATCTTGCGCTCGAGGTCTTGGAACTTCGCCCGACCGGTGCGGAGCAAGGCGCCGCGGCGACTACTGAATAGCCCGGCTTTCCATCATGTCCGAGTCGGTGCGTGGCATGGGAGGAGGGAAGGCCTGCTCAGCGGGCAGCTTCTTGAGCGCTTCCTTCCAGAACTCGATGAAGATGGGAAGCGAGGTGCGGGCGCCATCCTGACCTCGGCCGAGCGACTTCCGCTTGTCGTCGAAGCCGCTCCACACTCCCGCCACCATTTCGCGTTCGAAGCCCACGAACCAGGTATCGCTCCAGTTGTCGGTGGTGCCGGTCTTTCCCCCGAGAGGTCGTCCGAGCGATCTCGCCCGGACCGCGGTTCCGCGCTGCACCACCCCGTGAAGGATGTTGGCCATGATGGCCGCGGTTTCGGGACGCAGAGCATCGTGGGCTTCGGGGAGTTTCTCCTCGAGCACATTGCCCTCGCTGTCGGTGATCCGGGTGATGAGCATCGGGGTCATGCGCAGGCCCTCGTTGGCGATGGCCCCGAAGGCGGCCACCATCTCGTCGAGTGTAGCCTCGCCCGCGCCGATGGCGATGGGCAGATAGGGAGGTAGTTCGTCCTTGAGGCCGAGTTTGCGTGCGTACTCGATGCCTTTCTCGATACCGATGGCCTGGAGAGTTTTGATGGCGGGAATGTTGCGGCTTCCCTCGACCGCCTGCTGAACCGTGATGGTGCCCGCGAACTTCATGTCGTAGTTGTTGGGCGACCAGGTGGGCGAGCCTGCGGTGGTGAAGGAGATCGGCGCATCCACGATCAGGGTTTGCGGAGTCCATCTGAGGCTCTCCACCGCGGCCGAGTAAACGATGGCCTTGAAGATGGAGCCGGTCTGGCGATGAGCTTGAACCGCGCGGTTGAACTTGCTGCGTTCGAAATCGAAACCACCCACCATGGCGCGCACCGCTCCGGTGCGGGTGTCCATGGCCAGGAAGGCTGATTCGGCTTCGGGCTCCTGCTCCAACGAGACCTCCACCACCCGCCGCTCGGTGGCGTCCTCCCGGCGCAGAATCCGCACGAGCACGATGTCCCCCACCTTGACCACATCCGACACCCGCGTCTTCGCAGTCCAGGCCACGCCCTTGGCGGGGAGCCGCGCCAGGGTGTCGCCGAGATTGATGATGGCCACATCCCGGTCGGCAGCCGTGACCACGCCCCGGGTGACGTCACCCACACCGAAGGGCTGACGCCAGTCGGGAAGGGAGAAGCCCTCGGGAATCGCGCCATCCTTGAGCGCTGATGGTCGGGCGGACTTGTAGCCGCGAGCGCTGCGGTCGTTTCTCAGAATACCGTCACGCACCGCGCGGTTCGCGGTCAGCTGAAGCGTGGGATCGAGGGTGGTGTAGACCTTGAGACCCTCGCGATAGATCCCGGCGAAACCGTAGTCTCGTTCGAGGGCCTTGCGCACTTCCTCGAGGAAGTGGGGAGCGATGGACAAGGGAGAGCGCCGCGCATTGACCCCCAGGGGTTTCGCCTGGGCCTCGGCAGCCTGCGCGACGGTGAGGTAGTTCTCGGCCACCATCCGATTCAGCACCAGGCCGCGGCGCCGGGTGGCGGCCTGGGGATGGTCGAGGGGAGACAGGCGGGTGGGGCTTTGGGGGATGCCTGCGATCAGCGCGGCTTCCTCGAGGTTCAGATCCTTGGCGCTCTTCCCGAAATAGAACCGGCTCGCCGCTTCAACCCCGTAGTGGCCGTGGCCGAAGTTCACCAGGTTGCAGTAGAGGGCGAAGATCTCCTTCTTGGTGAACCGGCGTTCGATCTCGAGGGCAAGCAGGATCTCCCTGATCTTGCGCTCGTAGGTCTTCTGGGGCGAAAGGAAGAGCAAACGAGAAAGCTGCATGGTCAGTGTCGAGAAGCCCTGCCCTTTCCGGCCGGAACGGAAGTTGGCCCACACCGCGGCGGGGATTCGCCAGACATTGATGCCGATGTGATTGAAGAAGTTCTCATCTTCGGTGGCGATGATGGCGTTGCGCAGGACGTCGGGGATCTCTTCGTAGCGTACGAGGACCCTCTTCTCGATCGCGAACTCTCCCAGGATCGAGCCATCCGCGGCAAACACCTGGGTGACGATGTTGGGTTTCAGTTCCTCGAGTTCTTCGACCTGGGGCAGATCGCTTCCGATCGCCATCAAGGCGCCCACCAGCGAACCGAACAGGATGGCCCCGGCCACCACCAACGGTCCTCGGTTCTCCTTCAGGAACGACGGGCGGCGTTGAACGTCGGAACTCATGCTCCCGCTACTTTAAGGCGGCAGGAGCGGGCGGCCTTAACCGCGGGGTGCTGGTTGACGCCTCAGCGTCCCGGCCGGGGCCGCCTCGCAGCGCCGCGATCGTCGGACGACCCGCCGCCCTCGGGCCGAGGTGGAGGCGAGGTACGCGGTTGGGACCGTTCGCCGCTTCCGCCGGATGGCCGTGAACGTTGGCGCCCGTCGTCCATCGATGGGGGAGGTGCTGTGGTCTCGCGGGGTCGCGAACGTTCGCGGGACCCGCTGTTATCCCGGGCCGACGAATCGTCTCGCGGCGCGGAATCCCGTCGCCGGGCCGATGAGTCGTCGCCCCGCGACGTCGCCGAATCCTGGTTCGCGTTATCGGGGCGCGTGATCGACCGGAAGAACCGGCTCAGCAGTGGGTCGCGCGTACTCAGCTCCCGGGCCGGCGTGGTTGCGGGGGCCGCCGTCGCGGGCGCGGTCTGATCGGCGGAGTGGCTTGTCGAATCAAGACGATTGCGGCTGCGGCGGTTGTCCTGTTCGTCCTTGAATCCGTCCTGGCCGATGGCGCGGCGGCGCCGCGATTCCGGGGTGGGAATGGTGGTCATGGGATCGGAGCGCAATTCGGGAGTGCTATCCCCGGGCGAGGGGCGAATGTTGATTCGCGGCTCGGCGTCTGATCCGCGGCCCGAGCGGTCGCTCCCGCGGGTCACGGCGCCCAGAGTCTCGACCACGCCTTCGGCCCGGCCGGCACGTTCGCCGCGGCCTTCGCCGCTGCGCCGGGTTTCCCGGAAGTTCCGGTCCGGAGCGACGCCCGGGTTCCAAACCACCGCGCGCTGCGCTTCGTCGACCGGCAATTCGACCCGCCGCCGATGGACATTCGCGCGCCCCATGTCCGCGCGGTTGGTAAACGACCAGCCTTGGCCGGGGGTGAGGGAGCGGGAACCGCGAGGCACGGCGCGGCCGCCGCTGCCGTAGGCGAACGAGCCGACCGGTCGATCATTGAAGCCGAGCGCACACCAGCCGATGGTGTTGTTCCACCGCCCGACCGGCGTCGACCAGCCAACCCACGCGCCCGAGAAGCCGGCCTTGGGCAGCCAGTGCCAGCCAACGCGAGACGAGTAGCCCCAGCGACCGTAGTGCGAGGTGACGAAGCCCCAGGGTTCATCCGCCACCCATGTCCAGCCGTAGAGCGTGTACACCCACCGGCCGTAGGTATAGGGCGCCCAGTTGTAACTGACCCGGGGAACGTAGACATAGCCCTGGGGCTCGTCGTAGACCCATTCGCCATTGCGGTCGAGTTCGTCGCCGTAGGGGTCGAGTTCGTCGGGCAGCCGCTCGTGATCGCGATCGCGGGCCATGCGCTCGAGTTCGGTTGAACGCTCTTCGCACCAGCGGTCGAAGGGGTCGACGGCGGACCGCTGGAATCCGTACGGGCCTTCCACCTCACCGTCGGTGTAGCGCACGCGATCGCCGGCACGCACGGTCAGCCGACGCCCGCCAAGATCGACGAGGAGTTCACCTTCGCTCACCGAAACCACGGTTTCACCCGCGCGCACGTCCACGCGGAAAGCCGCGGCCCCCGTGGTGGTGATGCTGCCGCCGGGAGCCCGGAACTCGAAGCCCGGTCCGCGAGAACGCACGCGGGCGCCGAAGGAACCGGCGAACACGCGCAGGCCCAGACGCTCGTCCTGGTCCGGGCCGCCGCGTCCGAGGGAGTCGACCTTGCTGCGCTCGGCGATCCACAGGATCTCGCCTTCGGCGAAAACGATCTCGGCCCGGCCCGCCTGGTCGGTCCACACCCGGTCACCGGGCAGGAAGGGCATGTTCAGAACCGCCTCGTCGGAACTCGCTTCGTCGGCGCGCTGAATCGTGACGCCACCGAGGGTTTCGAGGAAGCGCCCGTCGCGGTACTTGAGTTCCTGCGCGAGGGCCGTGGGGGCGAATAACGCGAAGGTCAGGCTCAGCGCAACCGCGGATTCTTGGATGGTGACGGTCAATCTCGAGCTCATTGGCTTTCTCCCCATGTACGCCGAGCAAACGAAGCAACGATCGTGCCCAGGTTGCTCAGAATGTTAAGTCGAGGCTGCAGATGGGTTTGTACTCCGTAAACCGTCGTCCCGCCGGCACACATTCCGGAGCCAATTGAGGACGCCACCGTCCCAAGGTGAGGAAGGGGTCGCTCTACCGGCGCTGGCCGAAGCGGACGATCATCGAGGCGAAAACCCGGCTGTAGCGAATCTCCCTCTGGGAGTCGAAGAATCCGTCCTGGAGTCGTGAGGCGGGAACATCGCCGCTCTCCCGGATGTAGGCCAGATCGAAGATAACGCCGCCCACCGTGACGCCTAGACCCATCGTCAGGCCGGTGAAGGTCGGCCGCTGCTCCTGATACTTGGTCAGCGGGAAGCCGGTGACGGCCTTCAAGCGGATGGTCACGGGCTGACCGTCCCGGAAGAAGCCAACCCGAAGGGGAAGCAGCACGTTGCCCGATTCTCCGAGCCGCAGCACCCATTCCGCTCCCAACCTCAACTGACTGGTATCCGACTGTCCGTTGCCCCCCTCTTCGACAGCCGGGAACGGGAGTTTTGTGTAGGTATCGATGGGGTTGGCCGGCGGCTCGCCGTCTTTCGGCTGAACTTCGCGCGCGAGGGAAAAGAAGTCCGTGATGGTTGCCTGCGACCAAGCGGTTCGGGTGAAGTCGGCGGAGAACGTGAGCGTATTGGAGGCTTGGTACGACGCCCCGAATCCGTAGACTCTGGGAAAGCGAATCTCGGCCGCCGCCGCATGGCTGACGAACTCCGGTTCAATCTTCTCTCCGGTTTGGTTGTCAACCGCGAACAGCAGGTCCTCACGGACCTTCCGCAATTGCACGTTTGCGGCGAAAGCTGTCTTGTACACGACGCCCAGATTGAGCCTTGTGGTGGGCGCAATGAGGGCGCCCAGATTGACGTTCGTTCCGGAGATGTCCCAGGCGCTTTCGATCCGCCGGTAGCCGCCGTTCTGGGCGTTGGGTCGATTCACCACCTGGGAAAAGCCGTTGAGCCATCGGTTGACGCTCAGTCCCAGCCGCAGCTTGGGATGAACCTCGAACCCAGACGACAGCGACACGGTGTCGAACCCGCCACGCCCTTCCACGGTGAATTCGGTGGGCAGAACTGTGGCTGGCGAAGGCGCAAAACCTTTCACGCCCACCGGGCCTTGGCTTCTCCTCGAGCCGCTGAACGAAAAACTCCGCTGATAGGACAGCTGGATGGCGCCGTTGCGCTCCCCGATGCGCAGGGGATAAGCGAAGCCCATGAAGTCGGCCACCGACGCGCGGAGCTGGTCGACGGTTGTGATATTGATGTCTGGGGGGTCGACGGCTGTATTGGCGCGCGGGATCCGCTGCGAGAAGTCGTTGTGGACGCCCACCAGGGAGAACTCCTTCCGTCGCAGATAGCTCAGGCCGGCGGGATTCCACGACGCCGCCGTGGCGTCATCGGCGCGGGCGAGGAACGCGCCGCCCATGCCGAAGGCGCGCGCGCCCGAACCCACCACCACGTTCATCCGCCCGTAGAACGACGCGAGCTCGTCCTGATTGACCCGAACGAGATCCTGGCCACGGGCCTCGATGGCGACGAGACCGAAAAGACCGATGGCTGCGGAGACCGCGCAGAATCTCTTCAGGGAAGTCGCGTGCACCATTCTCAAATCTTGCTGTTGCGGGCGTTCAAGGCAGGATACACCGGCCCAACCTTACGCCGGCCCGGGCCATTGAATACCCTCGGTGGAGGAGGACGAAGACGCTGGTAGAGTTCCAAAGAGAGTACCGCTTCTTGAGCGAAGGCATCGAAACAGTTTCCTCCGTGGGGGAGCGCGCCCTGGTCGCGCGCTTGCGGTCTCGTATCGCCCCGACGCAAGGAGTGAAGGTGGGCATCGGCGACGACTGCGCCGTGGTCGAGACCCCCGCGGTCTCCCTGCTCACCACCGACACCCTGGTCGAGGGCATCCACTTCGACCCCGCCATGAGCCCGCCCCGCCTGCTCGGCCGCAAGGCGCTCTCGGTCAATCTCTCCGATATCGGAGCGATGTCCGGCGTTCCTCGTTACGCCCTCGTCAACTTGTGCCTGCCTCCCACCTGCCCCCTCGCGTTCGTCGATAACCTGTACGAGGGGATCATCGAGCGAGCGGCCGAAGTGGGTGTGGGCATTGTCGGCGGCAATCTCTCCGCCACCAGCGGGCCGGTGGTCATCTCGATCACCCTCCTCGGAACGGGTGATCGTCCCATCCTGAGGCGGGGTGCGCAGGTGGGCGACCTCGTGGTCATCACTGGTGGCCTGGGCGCCTCGGCCGAGGGCATGCGTCTGCTCCGCGAGGGTGTCCGTCTCGCCGATGACGGTGTGGTCATCGATACCGGGATCTGGACGCCCTCCTCTGAGGCCCCACTTGGCCGCTGCCTGCGCGCCCATCTCGATCCCACTCCGCCGCTCGCATTTGCTCGCGCCATGTCCGAGACCGAGGGCACCATAAGGGCGATGATGGATCTCTCCGACGGACTGTCCACCGATCTCACCAGGATGTGCGCGGAAAACGCGGTGGGCGCCCTGATCGATCCCCTGGCCGTCCCTGTTGATCCCGCGGTGGCCATGATCGAGCGGGCGCGCGGCGGTGATCCCCTTCCCCTGGCTCTGCATGGCGGCGAGGATTACCAGCTTCTGATGGCCGTGGCCCCAGAGAGCATCGACGCTGTGCGGGACATGGCCTTCGTCTGGGACCTGCCCATCACCGTCATCGGCCAGTTCGTGGTCGGCGCTCCGATGGTGACGGTTCAGGTGGGCGAATGGATCGAGCCCCTCAAGTCGCAGGGTTTCGATCACTTCGGCTTCAGCGGCAGTTCGCGGTCCCGCTCCAAGCGCTCCTGACCGTCCGCAGCGTTCGAGTAGGTTGAACCGATGCACGCTGCCCTCAAGGGCCTGCTCCATCTGCAGGACCCACCCCACCGCACCGCGCTTGCTTTCGGCGCCGGCGTGTTCATCGCCTTCTCCCCGCTGCTCGGCCTGCACACAGTGATGGCCATTGCCACCGCTTTCGCTTTCGGCCTGAACCGTGTGGCCGTCCTTGCCGGGGCCTGGATAAATGCGTGGGCCCTCGTCCCTTGCTACACCTTCGGAACGCTCCTGGGCGCGTGGATTCTTCGGGTCGATGCCGGGCAGCTGGCCGCGATCGACTGGAACGCCGGCATCGGCGCCATCGGTTCGACCCTGGGCACGCTGCTGTGGCCCTTCATGCTGGGGAACACGCTGCTCGGCTTGTTCGCAGCCTGGCCTGCTTACGCCCTGGCGCGCAAGGTGCTTGAGTCGCGCGGAAACCGGTCCACTTCGGAAACTTCGAAGGACTAACCAGCTAGAAGACGGGCCTGCGACCGACCACGCCCATCAGACGCTCCACCGCGTGTCCGGCGCGGATGAGTGTCTTTTCCTCGAACGAGGGGCCGACGAACTGGAAGCCCACGGGCAGCCCGTTAGAGAAACCGCAGGGCACCGATATTCCGGGCACGCCGGCGAGGTTCGCGGGCACCGTGAACACGTCGGCCAGATACATCTCGAGGGGGTTCGCGGTTTTCTCGCCGAGTTTGAACGCGGGCGACGGCGTGGTGGGCGTGGCGATCACATCGCATGAAGCGAAGGCGGTCTCGAAGTCGCGGCGGATCAGGGTGCGGACCTTTTGGGCCCTCACGTAGTACGCATCGTAGTAACCCGATGAGAGGACAAAGGTGCCGAGAATGATGCGGCGCTTGACCTCGGCTCCGAAGCCGGCATCGCGCGTCTCGCCATACATGTCCTTCAAGGTGGCGCGCGCGCTGGGTGATTCAGCGCGATGCCCATAACGCACGCCGTCGAAGCGGGCGAGGTTTGAGGAGGCTTCCGCGGTGGCCACGAGGTAGTAGACGGCGATCGCATGGGGAGCGTTGGGCAGGGCCACGTCGACGAGCGACGCGCCGTCCTTCTCGAGGGCGGAAAGCGTTTTCTCGAACTCTGCCATCACACCGGGATCGACGCCCTTGCTCAGAAAGTCGCGAGGCACACCGATGCGCAGGCCCTTCGTCGGCTGGGTGAGGGAAGCACGGTAGTCGTCCACCGGCCGCGGACTGGAGGTGGCATCGTGAACATCTTGCCCCGCGATGATCTCGAGGGCCAGGGCCGCGTCTTCGCACGACCGGGTGAGCGGACCGATCTGATCGAGCGAGGAGGCGAAGGCCACAAGGCCGTAACGGCTGACCCGGCCGTAAGTGGGCTTCAGGCCCACCACACCGCAAAGAGCCGCGGGCTGTCGGATCGATCCGCCGGTGTCGGAACCAAGAGCCATCGCCGCGAAGTCGGCCGAAACCGCGGCCGCGGAACCGCCGGACGAGCCGCCGGGCACGCGGGTCGGGTCCCAGGGATTACGCACCGGGCCGTAGGCGCTGTTCTCGTTCGACGAGCCCATGGCGAACTCGTCCATGTTCGCTTTCCCGAGAACAATAGCGCCCGCCGCCTTCAGTCTTTGAATGACCGTGGCTTCGTAGGGAGGATGGAAACCCTTGAGTATCTTGGAGCCGCAAGTGGTGGGAAGGCCGCGCACGTTGATCACATCCTTGACCGCGATGGGCACGCCCGCGAAGGGTCCCGGGTCCTCGCCTCGGGCCACGAGTTCGTCGATGGCCCGCGCCTCGGCTTTCGCCGCCTCGCTGCTTCCCGCAAGGAAGGCTCCGACCGCTCCGTCCTTTTCCGCGATGCGAGCCAGATGCGCGCCCACCACGTCGACCGCCGAAACTTTCTTCGCCCGCACCGCTGCCGCGATCTCGGCGGCGCCCATTTGAGTGAGGGCGCTCATCCTCCGATGACCAGAGGCACGCGGAAGAGGCCCGCTTCCTGATCCGGGGCATTTTGCAGGGCTTGCTCGCGGGTGAGGTCGTGGGTCGGTTCGTCGGGCCGGAAACGCTCGCCCTCGGTGGCGTGGCTCATGGGCGGAACACCTTCAAGGTCGAGGCTCTCCAGGGACTCCGCGTACTTCAGGATCTCCGCCAGATCATTGGCGAACGCCTGCGTTTCTTTTTCGGACAGGGAGAGGCGGGCCAGGGTGGCGATGTGAGTGAGCAGTTTGTTTTCGATCTCGGCCATAGAGCCCGCGTACTATAGCGGCCCATGTCCCGTGGCTCATTCGGCCTCTTCGTGGTTCCAAGAGACCCTACCCGGATCATGACCGGCCCCATGACCATAGCGGCGCTCGCCCTGGCCGCGGCCGTGGTCACCCGGGTCTTCGGTCTCGACCATGCCGGGGTCGCTTTCTGCTTCTTCAAGTCCCTCACCGGCTACGCGTGTTTCACCTGCGGGACCACGCGCGCGCTCGGGCACCTCGCGGCCTTTGACCTCCCGCGGGCTTTCGGGGTTCAACCGCTCGTCACCGCGGGGACGCTCACGATGCTGCTGTGGGGCGCGCTCGATGCCGGCCTCGCGCTCGTTTCGAAAAGAACAATCTTCCGTCTCGAGGGGCGCTGGCCGCGCATTGTCTTCTTCGTTGGCCTGGCGGCGGCCATCGTCAACTGGATCTATCTGCTGGCCACCGGCGTCTGATCGCGTCCCCCGCCAAGGGGGTAGTCCATGATTTCGCGGAAGCGGGAGATCAGGTGGTCTTCCACCTCGCTCTGGTCCACTTCGGAGCCGAGGAGTCTCGCCAGCGAGGTGACGCCCAGGTCGCGCAGACCGCAGGGCACGATGAGATCGAAGCCCGACAGATTCGTGTTCACGTTGAAGGCGAACCCGTGCGATGTCACCCAGCGCGAGATCCGCACTCCGATGGCTCCGATCTTGTTGTCGCCCACGAACGTCCCACTCTTGCCCGCGATACGTCGGGCCGCGAAGCCGTAGTCGGCGCAGACCCGGATCATCACCTCCTCCAGCTCGCGCACGTAGCGGTGAACATCGCGGCGTCCCTCGGGAATCTCGAGGATCGGATAACCGACCACCTGGCCCGGCCCGTGGTAGGTCACGTCGCCCCCACGTCCCGCTTCGAACAGGTCCACGCCCTGCGAAAGCAGCCGCTCCTCAGAGACGAGCAGGTTCTCGGTGCGGGCGTTGCGACCGAGCGTCACCACCGGAGTGTGCTCCAGGACGAGCAGGGTGTCGGGGATCAGGGCGCGTTTGCGCTCGTCAACCAGACGTTCCTGAAGGGCCAGGCCATCGGCGTACGCGATGCGGCCGAGACGACGGATGTCGAGGGGACCGCGCGCGCCGTCCGTCGTCTCGGTCGTCGTGGTCGTGGTCGTACTAGAGCGCCGAATCGTCGAAGGTCTGCAGGCCGTTCTTGAAGTGGGCCATGAACTTGTCGGCTTCCGATCCGTCGATGATCCGGTGATCGAAGGTCAGGCAGAAGTAGGCCATGGTCCTGATCGCGATGGCGTCCTCGCGAATCACCGGCCGCTTTTCGATGGTGCCCACTCCGAGAATGGCCACCTGGGGCTGGTTGATGATCGGCGTGCCGAACAGCGAACCGAAGGAACCCGGGTTGGTGATGGTGAAGGTGCCGCCCTGGACTTCTTCGACCTTCAGCTTCTTGGTGCGCGCTCGCTCACCAAGATCGTTGACGATCCGGGCGAGACCGAGGACGTTCTTCTCGTCGGCGGCGTGGATCACGGGCACGATGAGACCCCAGTCGAGGGCCACGGCCATCCCGATGTTGATGTCCCGGTGATAAACGATCGAGTCGCCCTCGACGCTGGCGTTCAGGATCCTGAACTCCTTCAGGGAGTCGATGACGGCCTTGACGATGAACGGGGTGTAGGTGAGCTTCACCCCGCTGCGTTCTTCATAAGCCTTCTTGTGTTTGGTGCGCAGTGCGGCCACCCGGGTCATGTCGACTTCCCAGACCGTGGACACGTGGGCGGAGGTCCGCTTCGACGCGACCATGTGGTCGGCCGTCTTCTTGCGGATGGGCGACATGGCAACCACTTCCACCCTCGAGCCGAGGGCCCGGGCGGTCGTGCCGGTGTGAGCGGGCTGGACGGTGGGCGCCGTCTGCAAGGGCGCAGCGACCACGGCGGGCACGGGCGGAGGGGTGATGGCGGGAATCCTCGGCACCGGCGGCGGAACCACCGGGGGCACGGGAGGAGCGACGGGAGCGGGCGCCGGCGCCGCGGGCCGAGCCACCGGAGCAGGAGCCACATCGCGAGGGATGGCGGCGCTCTTGCGCGACTCGACAAACGACAGGATGTCCTCGCGGGTCACGCGACCGCCGAGACCGGTACCGGGAACGTCATTGATGTCGACCCCGTATTCCTGGGCGATCTTGCGCACCACCGGAGAACTGCGGGCCATGCGGAGTTCGCCGGTGGACATGCCATCGCGGGCCTCGGCGGCGGGCGCGGGCATAGGGGGTGCCGGGGGGGGCGCGGGTGCGACGGGAGGCGCAGCCACGGACGCGGCGGGCGGAGGTGGAGCGACGGCGGGAGCGGGGGCAGGTGCGGGAGCGGGGGCAGGAGCGGGGGCAGGTGCGGGAGCGGCCACGGCGGTTCCCGCCACGCCGATCCGACCCACCACCGTGCCCACTTCAACCGTGGTACCGGGCTGGATCAGGATTTCGGTGAGGACTCCGGCGATGGGGGCGGGAATCTCCGCGTCGACCTTATCGGTGGAGATCTCGAAAAGAGGCTCATCCCGTTTGACGGAGTCGCCGATTTTCTTGAGCCACTTGGTGACAGTGCCCTCCGCGATGGATTCGCCCATCTGCGGCATGATCACGTCGGTCATTGTTACCTCACACGAAGAAGAAGGGCGTGCCCTGCGGGGTCACGAACGGGAAAAGGCGGTATGGCCTTGAAATCGAAGATTCATTAGTCTAACGGACAGCCGCGGTTCGCGGCCGGGGCGGCCCCGCCCGGTCAGTACCGGGCCAGAGCGCGGATGGCCTCGGCGATCTTGGCCGCGTTCGGGAGGAAGAACTCCTCGAGCGGAGGCGAGTAGGGCACCGGGGTGTCCGGCGGCGCCACCCGCACGATGGGCGCATCGAGGTCGAGGAAGGCGTGTTCAGCGATGAGTGCGGCAACTTCCCCGCCCGGCCCGCCGGTCTTGGTGGCTTCGTGGACGATAAGTGCCCGCCCCGTTTTGCGCACCGTGGCCAGGATCCCCGCACGGTCCATGGGCAACAGTGTGCGCAGGTCAAGGACCTCGACGCTCACGCCTTCCGGGGCCACCATCTCCGCGGCTTCGATCGACGCGTGGACCATGGCTCCATAAGTAATGATGGAAATGTCGTCGCCGGATCGGGCGATCCGCGCCTCGCCGATGGGTGTCATGTAGTCGCCCTCGGGCACGTCCTCCTTGAGCCGCCGATAGAGGAACTTGTGCTCGAGGAAGATCACGGGGTCGGGGTCGCGGATGGCCGCGATCATCAGGCCCTTCGCGTCCGTCGGTGTGGCCGGAACCACGATCTTCAGCCCGGGCACGTTCATGAAGTACGACTCGGGACTCTGGGAATGGAACGGCCCGCCGTGAACTCCGGCGCCCGCGGGACCGCGGATCACGATGGGCACGCCGCCGCCCCAGCGGTAGCGGCTCTTCGCCGCGTAGTTCACGATCTGGTTGAAGCCGCAAGCGATGAAGTCGATGAACTGAAGTTCCGCGATGGGACGCATGCCGAAGAGTGAGGCCCCGATGGCCGCGCCGATGAGGCCGGTCTCGGAGATCGGTGTGTCGATGATCCGCTCCGGACCGAACTTCTCGAGGAAGCCCTGGGTCACCCGAAAAGCGCCGCCGTAGCTGCCCACGTCTTCGCCCAGGATGAAGACGCGACGGTCGCGCTCCATCTCCTGCTCCATGGCCTGACGGATGGCTTCGAGGTAAGTCAGGACGGCCACGGCTAGCGTCCCCCGGTTTGTCTGAACTCGCGCACGATCTCGGGGGTGGCGTCTTCGGCCGTCGATCCGAAGTAGACGTCGGTCTGCCCGCTTCCCGGGTCGGGCATGGGCGAGGCTTCGGCTCGGGCCAGATCGGCCACGAGTTCATCGTCGACGCGGGCTGCGATGGCCTGAAGGTCGGTGGCGCTCACGCCGGACTCGATGAGGAACGCTTCGTACAACATGATGGGATCGCGCTTCGCCCACTTGTCGACCTGCTCCTGGGGCACGTACTTCATGTCGTCGTGTTCGGCGTGGCCCTTCATGCGCATGGTGAGCGCTTCGATCAGGGTGGGTCCTTCACCCTGCCGCGCCCTCTGCACCGCGCGCCTTGTGGCGTCGTAAACCGCGAGCACGTCGTTACCGTCCACCCGCTCGCCGGCGCAGCCATACGCCTGAGCGCGGTCGACGAACACCGTGTTCGCGGTCTGGCGCGCGGTGGGTGTGGAATAGGCCCAGCCGTTGTTTTCGACAATGAGAACGAGGGGGGCTTTCTGAACACAAGCAAGGTTCAGGCCTTCGTGGAACGCTCCCGTGGAAGTCCCGCCGTCGCCGATCCAGGTGAGAGCCACGGTGCGTCGGCCGTTCATGCGTTCGGCCATCACCGCGCCGGTGAGGATGGGGATCATGTCGCCCAGCATGGAGATGACCGAGGGCATCGAGCCCTCGGGAGACAACCAGCCGAAGTGAACGTTCAGGTCGCGGCCGCGGGTGGGCGAGTCGGCCTTGGCCATGTACTGGCAGAAGATGTCGTGGGGCGCACCACCGCGGACCAGAATGGCTCCGAGGTTTCGGATCAGAGGAGTGAAGATGTCGCCCCGCTCCAGAGCGTAGGCGCTGCCGATGGAGCAGGCTTCCTGGCCGAGGCTCCGATAGAGACCCCCCACCACCTTGCCTTGACGGTAGAGGTTCGAGAGCTTTTCCTCGAGTCCGCGGTTGAGCTTGAGGAAGTAGTAAAGCTCGAGGAGCTGGCCGGGGCTCAGACGGTCGGCGGAGGGCTTGTCCGAAGTCACGGGGTCGCGATTCTAGCGTCCGATGGATGTCTCGCCCGGACCGCTCAGGAAACCGCCTGATTCGGTCCTTCGAGGACCTCCACCGACACAACGGCTTGCTCGAGATTCTCGAGGACCTGGCTCTTCCAGCCCTCGCCCGGCACAGGAACACCGGACATCGGCGACACTCCAACCGCGCGATTCCGGCCCGTGCGCTTGGCCCGATAAAGGGAGAGGTCGGCGAGTTCGATCACCGCGTCCAGGGGGACCGCGGTGGGATCCTCGGGATAGAAGGGGAAGGTGGCGAAGCCCACCGAGCAGGTCCGCGCCACCGGCGTGTCCGTACCGATGTCGAAAGGCTCCTTGCCCAGCATGCGCACGATCCGGTTGGCGATCTCGTTGCGGGGCAGATCGGAGGCGCCGCGAGCGATGATCAGGAACTCCTCGCCGCCCCAGCGGAAGATCAGATCGGACGTGCGCATGGCCGTCTTCAGCCGCGCCGCGGTCTGGCGCAGGATGGCATCCCCCGCGCCATGGCCCCAGGTGTCGTTCACCTGTTTGAAATGGTCGAGGTCGACCAGGAACATGTGCAGTGCGGGCGAGTCCGGCCGGCAGGCGAGTGAGGCCTCACCGTCGATGACCTCCGCGAAGTAGCGCCGGTTGCGCAGGCCGGTCAGGGGGTCGGTGAAGGAGGCCTCGCGCAGCTCGGTGGTCTTCTGTTCCACGATGGACTCGAGTTCGCCCTGTCGCTTCCTGAGCGTACGCGTGCGGAAGTCGAGGAGCAGGAAGAAGAGGAGGGCGACCGCAGCCAGTCCGAGCGCGCTTGCCCAGAACGTCCGGTACCACGGGGTTGAAACCACGAACGAGATTCCCGCCTCATCTCCCATTCGTCCGTAGACGTCCCGTGTTTCCACCCGGAACCGGTAGACCCCGGGGCCGAGGTTCGTGTAGTCCTTTCGGGTTTCGGCGATCCACGGCGACCAGTCGACATCCTGACCGTCGAGCCGGAAGCGGAAGCGGTTACGCGAAGGATCGTCGAAGCTCGAGGAAGAGACCTCGAAACGAAGCGGAGCGAGATACGGCAACTCCGCCTCCAGCGAATCCGTGGGGCCGCCGGTGAAGAGTTCCTGCTGGTTTGACTGGACGCGGCGGATGCGCGCTGAGATGGAGCCTTGACCCTGGCTCCCCGCCTCAGGGTTGTATCGGAACGCGCCATCGTCGGCGCCGATCCACACCTCGCGCGACGAAACCTCGAGGAAGGAGAGGATGCGACTGCCCGCGGGCGTACGCAGCAGAGGGGTGTTGCGCACGGCGAGGCCGCCTTTGGCCTCCTCGACCAGGCGCAGGGGTCGTTTGGCCGAGGCCACCCAGTATCCGCCGCCTTCGGCATCCTTCATGCGGAAGGCGCCCTTGCCTGCGCCGAGGACGGAAGTGAAACGGAAGTCGGGCACGAGGCGGTCCTGCTCGAACCGCAGCACCGAGGTGGCGGTGCCGATGCGGATGCCTTCCTTCAACGCGATCACTTCAACGAAGCCCCCGGAAATTCCGTCGTTCGACCCGAACGTCTGGGTTCGGGAGAGAGCTATCCCTTTCTCGTGGGCCGTGGGCCAGCCCGCGACCACACGGCCGTTGGCAAGAGAAACCCAGAGCCGGCCCACCTCGTCCTCGCCGACGCTATTGGCTTCGACACCATTCAAACTCTCCTCGTCGGCAGCCCCCAGGCCGATGACCAGCGGCGGTTCGGGCAGCCACTGCCCGCTTCTGCGAACGAGGGCGGCGGGGCCGTTCTGGGTCGCGGCCCAGACCCTTTGAGTGTCCTTAGAAGGAGCAAGGCCGCGCGCGCGTCCGGGCCGAACCAGCCGAGCGATCGTTCCGGTGATTTCGTAGATCCCATCGGCGGTGGCGGCGAACAACGAGCCGGCCGAGAGGAGGGCGAACGATTGCTTGCGCAATGAAGGAAGCGCTTCGAAGGCCCGGCCCGCGCAGGTCATGCGGAACACGCCCTGGGAGGTGGCGGCGTAGATCACCCCGTTGTGGCGGACCATCGATTCGACGATGCCGGGCAGGCCTTCGCTCGCGCTGAATGACTCGACCGAACCGGGCAGCAGCAGTTGGGCCACACCGCCGCTCGTTCCTGCCCACAAGGACCCCGTGGCGGCCCGCAGGGCCAGCACAGCGTTGTCGGGCAGGCCGTGGTCGCGATCCATCCGCAAGCGTGGCTGGCCGTCGCGATCCAGAATGTGGAGACCATTGCGCAAGGTGCCCACGGCGATGTCTTCGTTGGCGAGGCGCCGAACGCTCAGGATCTCTGCGGCGTCGAGGCCGCCCGCCAATTCGCCCAGTCGAGCGAATCGGCCCTTCGCCAAATCGAAGCGGAGCAGTCCCAAGTCCTGGGTACCGATCAGGAGGAACCCAGGCGCGCCGCCGCTGATAGCGGTGACCCGAACGTCGCGGAGGATGTCTCCTCCCGGCACCGGGGTTGCCGCGGCCCCTTTGATGACGACGAGTCCCGCTCCCGTGTCGTGGACGTAGAGAACATCGTCGACGAGTTCGGCGGCCGAGAAGCGGCCGACCGGCGACGCCGCCTGCACCTCGCCATTCTCCAGCACGGCCAGCCGCTCGCGCGACCGAAAATACGCAACCCCGCCTTTGGACACCAGGGTCTGCCAGACGTCGGAGAAATCGCGATCCGATGGCTTCAGGCGCGTCTCGAGCGGCTGATAGAGAAGGACGCCGGTGGGATCCTCCACCACTTCGCCAAAAGTTCTCGACCCGCCGGCGAACATGCGCCCGTCCGCGCCCACGCCCACCGAGAGGGCTACCTCTGAGCGGCCAAGAGGCAAGAGCCGGAAGCCCACGCCGTCGTAGGTGAGCAGGCCATTGTTGTTGGCCATCAGGACGAAGCCGCGCGGATGGGGAGCCACGTCGAAGATCTGCGGTCCCACCGTGACGCCGGCCGATTCCTCGATGGCGCGCGGACGGATCACGTTGACGAAGGGCGAGCCCGAGCAGGTCTGACCTGCCACCGGGGCCGGCACACCGACGAGAAACAGGAGGCTGAGTCCCCAGATATGGGGAGGAAGGAAACGCATAGCGGGTTCGAGTCGTTTACGCCGAAAAGGTGAGTCTAGATGTTTGCCGCTCGTCCGGGACCGATCCCTTGCGAGAATCGGCCTGTGATTGAAACTGCGTTCCTCGATGCTGGTGGCGTTCTCGTCCACCCGAACTTCGACCGGGTGGCTCAGGCTCTGGTCGATCAGGGCGTGCCGGCCACCGGCGCCGCCCTGCGCGCGGTGGAGCCCCGGGCAAAACGTGACCTCGAGGATCCCGCGTTCATTCGCAGTTCTGATGACGACAGCCGGGGTCTCGCCTACTTCGCCACCGTGCTTCGGCGGGCTGGGATCGAGATCGACGACAGGGTGAAGGCGGCTCTCACCAACCTTCGCGTTTACCACGCCGCCCACAACCTCTGGGAGACGGTACCCGGAGACCTGATTCCGTTTCTGGTGCGCTTGCGCGAGCGCGGTCTGCGGCGAGTGGTGGTTTCAAACGCGAACGGAACGCTGCACGCTCATTTCGAGCGCCTTGGACTGACCGGGTACTTCGACGCCATTTTCGACTCGTATGTGGAGAAGGTCGAGAAACCCGATCCGCGTTTTTTCGAGATCGCGCTCGAGCGCAGCGGTGCGCGAAAGGAGACCACGGTGCACGTCGGCGATTTCTATGAGATCGATGTGGTGGGCGCCCGCCGCGCCGGCCTGCGCGCCATCCTCCTCGACCCCACGGATCTGAATCGCGACCGCGACTGCGTCCGCGCCCGCAACCTCGACGAACTGGCCACGTTGTTAGGGGCCTGACGGTTGACGGCGGACGTTTCGGCTGAGGACCACGAGGATCAAGGAAACTGCAGCGCTGATGTATCCCATCACCGCGTAGCCCACCGAAGAGAAAACGAGGCCTGACAGCGCGCTGCCCGCGCCCGCCAGACTCGTGAGCAGGAAATCGTTGAAGCTCTGGATCCTCGCCCGCTCATCCTGGGAAAGGCAGTCCGAGAGCAGGGTCGATCCGCCCACGTAGCAGAAGTTCCAACCGAGACCGAGCAGGAAGAGCGCGATGGCGAGGGGGGCCACGTCGGTGGAGAGAGTGGCGAGCAGGCAGGAGATCACCAGCACCACGGCTCCCACGCCGATGAGCACTCCCCGTCCGTAGCGATCGGCGATGCGCCCGGAGACTACGGAAAAAGCGTACATGCCGAAGACGTGGGACGACATCACCGCGGCGATGCTGGACAACTGGTGGTGATGGTGGGACATGTGCAGGGAGGTGATCACCATCAGCATGACCATCACAACCTGGGCGATAGCCATGGTGAGGCCCGCGATCCGCACCAGGGGATCGGTGAGGATCTCCCGGACCGATCGTGCCGTCGACACGGGCGACGAAGCCGAGCGATGGATCTCCCGGGCCAGGTCGCGCGGATCCGGCCAGAGCAGAAGCGCCACGAGCACCGCGCCCAGCGAGAAGAAGCCTGCACTCGCGGCGTACGGGCCGGCGAGGGGCGGACCACCAAGCGACGTGGCCAGGGCCGACATGGGCGCCACCAGCGTCGGACCGAGGACCGCGCCCACCGTGCCTCCGAGAACCACCGTCGATATCGCGCGGCCGCGCTGCTCGAGTCGATGCACTTCGCCGGCCATGAATCGGGCGAGCTGCAGCGCGGAGTTCGCCGCGCCCATCAGGGCCAGACCGACGATGAAGCCCATGAACGACTGACGGACCACGAAGAGCGAAGCGAGGCTGGCTCCAAGTACGCCCACCAGCAGACCGAGGGTCAGCGTCCTGCGTCGGCCCAGGGGGTCCATCAGCCGACCCCACAGCAAGGTAGCCAGAGCCCCGCCGGCCCAGTAGAACGAGGTGGGCACGCCGGCATAGGCGGGCCGGCCCGAGAGCTGCGCGCCCACGATCGGGGTGACAGTGGAGGCCACCAGGAAGCCGGCCGATCCCATGGCCTGCGCCCCAAAGAGCGTCCACTTGAGTTTGCGCGCCGCCGCGGTGGTGGGCATCAGGAGCGAAAGGGAAGGAGCGTGGTCTCGGCCTCGACCTCACCGATGCGCACATGCTGTCCGGGTTCCGCATGCGAGCGATGCACGTAGCCCATGGCGATGGGGCCGAATTCCGGCGAGATGCCGCCGCTGGTCACCCGTCCGATGACCTTCTTCTCGGCGACGATGTCGTGATCCGCGGGAATGGGTGCGGCGGCCTTCAGGCCCACCAGGCGTTTGTTGACGTTGCCGCCACGCCCCTCGAGCCGGGCCACCACCTCCTGCCCGAGGTAACACCCCTTGGAGGGCGAGTGGTAGATCCCGAGCTGGCCGGTTTCGTGGAGGAGGTTCTCCTCCTTCACGTCGAAGCCGTGCCACGGGATGCCTTCTTCCACTCTCAGTGTGTCGAGGGTGGCGTTGTTCAGCGGCTCACCGAGCAGACCCCGGAGTTTCTCTTCGGTGGCTGCGGACGCCGTGGCATCGACGTGGATCGTGAAGCCGGAGGCGGGCAGGTCACGTCCGCGGCTGATGCGCATAGTGCCGCCGAATCCAGCCGCGCTCGAGAAGGTCTCGATGGAAGTGGGCGGTGCGTCAACGCCGAGTGCGGCGAGAGTCTGGACGGCCTTGTCGCCGAACAGGCCGAACACCGTGGCCTCCGGCTTTTCGAAGCGCACCGGCGCGCCGACTTTGTAGTGAAGGAAGGTGTCCACCACGGTGTTCCGCACCGCCTTTGGCAGCTCACAGATCAGTGCGTCCGCCTCGGCCATCACGCGCATCCACGCCACTTGCTGACCCTTGAGGTTCATCAACGCGGCCAAGCGGCTTTGTCCGGCTACGAGGCCGGCGATGTCGTTGGAGAGGAGGTTGTGGAGAAATTTGACCCGGTTGGGCCCGCCCACCCGAATCAGGCTCAGGTGGTCGAGGCAGATCCAGGCCGCCCCCTTACGAACTCTGGTGACGTCTTCTTCGGTTTTCAAGAGCGTAAGTCTAGTGGCCCCCGTCCGATATCATCGACGGCTCCACTTCCAAACCAGCAAGGAAACTCCATGGCCGCCACCAAGATCATCGTCAAGAACAACGGTTCCATTCGCGTCGAAGGAGACTTCGAGATCGTCGACGAAACCGGCAAGTTGTTTGATCTGGCCGGTCGGGACGCCATCGGCTTGTGCCGTTGCGGCCAGTCGGCCAACAAGCCCTTCTGCGACGGCTCGCATGCCCGCTGCGGTTTCGTCTCCCCGATCGAGGCGCGCACCCTGCCCCCGATGAAGCCGAAGGCCTGATAAGGCCTACATTTCGACGTAGGCATCCATGGCGGTTAGGAGGGCCTCGGGTTTGTCTTCCACCAGAATTCGGGACCTCGCGGTTGGGGGAGCGAAACCTTCTCGTACCGTTTGCTCGACCATGCTCAGCAGCGCGCCGAAGTAGCCGGAGACGTTGAGCAGGCCCACGGGTTTGCCGTGGAGACCGATCTGATTCCAGGTCAGGATTTCGAACAACTCGTCGAATGTGCCGAGACCTCCCGGCATGGCCACGAAGCCGTCGGCGAGGTCGGCCATGGCCTGCTTGCGTTCGTGCATGCTCTGGACCACGTGCAGTTCGACCTCGTGGTACGCGCGCTCCCTGGTATTGAGGTGGCTCGGGATCACGCCGACCACCCGTCCGCCTCCTGCCATCGCTGAGCGCGCCACCTCGCCCATGAGTCCCACACCACCTCCCCCGTAAACGAGGGTGCGTCCGGACGACGCGATCAGGCCACCCAGGTCCCTGGCCGCCGCGGCGTATTCGGGCTTGTGGCCAGGGGAGGACCCGCAGTAGACGCAGATGGATTTGAGGAAGGGCATGGCCGTCCGATTCTCGCAGAGGGGTGAGGTGTCACGAACGGGGAGTTCTGGTATCGTTCCCCTCCTTCGAAAACACGTGGGCCTGTGGCGCAGCTGGGAGCGCGCTTGAATGGCATTCAAGAGGTCACCGGTTCGATCCCGGTCAGGTCCACCATTTGAAGTACGCAGAGCATGCGTCAAGACACGGATGGCTCCCGATGGCTCCCCCATGGCTCCCAATGATGGCTGGCATCGCGTGAGTTTCCCATTCGAACGCATGGCCTTCCGCTCCGTCCGGCGACACACGGCTTGAGCGCCACGGTGGAAGTTGGAGTGAACGCTGAAGGAGCGCCGCAAGGGTCCTTGGGCCGGCATGGCGCCTTGGCTGCCATCGCGTGTGGTGTGTGCGTCTACCTGATGCAGCCCTTTGGCGTTGCGCTCATCGACGACGATTTTGGCTACGTTCGCTCAGTTATTGAGACCCTGCAACGAGGGAGGCCCTGGACGGACGAGTGGCTTGAGCCGTGGTCAGCAGGCTTGTCAGTCCTTACCGGTCTGCTATATCGCCTGACGGGCAGCTTCGAACTCGCCGTCCACGGCTTTCTGGCCCTGTGCGCCACCGCATCCTTTGGAGCGAGCGTTGTCCTGCTCCTGCACCGCGGTCTCACTCGCGGTTCCGCCGTCTTCTATTCGGCGTTGCTCCTCGCCTTCCCTACGCTCCTTTGGAAAGCGGTTCAGTTCACAGGGGTGGCGCTATATCTGCCCTGCCTGCTACTTGCGCTTGTTATGGTCGAGAAGCGTAGGTGGGCATGGTTTTTCGTTTTCTGGGCCATGGCACTGACGACCCGGCAAAGTGCTGTCATTTGGGGGGTCCTGCCGCTCGCGGGACTGTGGCAATGCCTTCATGATGGAACTCGGCGCCAGCCGGGAGAGGGGGCGAGGATTGTCGGAGTGATTCTGGCGAGCCTCGGTCTGTTTGCAGCGATGAGCTCTGGGATGAACAAGACGCACTCTCAACTGCTGCTCACGGATCGCCTCTTTCAGAATGTCCAATGGTCGACTTTCGTGGAGACCCTGGGGTTGGGATGTGTACTCCTCGTCTGCGCGATTGGCTTGGGGAGCTTTGTGGTGTCCGATCGACCGGGGACGCGGGTCCGAGAGGCCGTGAGTTGGGGCAGGGTGCTGCTTGCCGGTGTGATCGCTGTTGCCATCGGCATTCTTGATCCCCGCACGCGTATTCAGACCGAACATCGGCTCTTGTCTTCCGAACTGGGATGGCTCTACTCCATTATCGTGGTCGCTATCGCAGCTGCGGGCTGGACACTCTTCCGCGGGAGGTTTCACTGGCCCAACCTCGTGGGCGCGATCGGCAGCTTGTTCTTCGTGGCGCTGAGGCCGCAGGTCTGGGACTACTACTTCCTCGACCTCGCCGTCCTCGGGTTCTTCGCCGTGACTCAGGCTTCATCGATCGGTCCGGCTACTTCAGCCAAGTCGGTTTCCTCGCGGTGGTTCAAGGCGGCTGCCCTGCCCTTGGCGGGAATTCAAGTCATTCTCCTTCTGGAATTAAAGGGCGCCGTGGACAAGAGTTACGCCCTTTGCCGGATTCACGAAGAAGCCGTGCGGGCGGGAAGAATCAGTCCAGCCGAGATTGGAAAGGCGCCGTTTGGATTTCACGGATGGTACTTTCACCGCTGGTATGCGCGGCATGAGGGACGAACCGCCGTGGATATCGCGGGTTTCCACACATACATCAGGGGAGGCGCGATCGTGATCGGCAAGACCTATTCGCCCGCGCTCCACCGGATGCCGACTTTTCAGGATCGACTCCCGTCGAGGGAGCAACAGGTGGTGGGCGTTACCACCAGCAGGCATCTTTGGTTTTTCGAGGGACGGTACTACCTGCTCCGTCCTTCGGACCGTCGGGCTCTCTCACCCGGCGCCGAACTGCCCGCCGAGTATCAGCCGCCCCGCTTTCCGCTGAATGATGGCGAGTGGCGAGACCTCATCGAATCACCGAACCGATGAAACAAGAGGGGTCCGCGGCCGCGCCTCGATTCTCTCGAACCGAGAAGTTACGCCGCGCAGGCCTTCTCTTTTTCGCCGTCATTTCCGCGTGCATCATCCTTCTCGGTGGAGAGATAGTTTCCCGGTTGCTCTTGACCCGGACCATCGGACGAGCAGAGGCGTATCGACTCCGCCACCCTCACGCGTACGACGCACGCACGTTCATGGAGGGGTGGACCGACAACCTTTGGGCGATTCCATGGGAGGAGTACAAGAAGTCCACCCAGGTTAGAACCCTGGTCGGAAATGAGGTTTACGTCGTGGAGACGAACTCCCTCGGTTTCCGCACGCGGGAGTTTTCCCCGCGGAAGACGAGTGGATCGATACGAGTTGTCTGCATCGGCGGCTCCACGACCGTGCAGGGCAAGAGCAACGACACGACGTATCCCGCGATCCTCGAGGCCCTTCTTCGGAAGAAGCACCCAACCTGGTCCATTGAGGTCCTGAACCTGGGGATCAGCGGAATTCAATCAGACCACTGGCCCCGAAGGGGGTACTCATTTCTCGATTTTGAGCCGGATGTCGTGGTTCAGTACGAAGGCGTGAACGATCTCTTACACCGCCACATGAGAAGGTGGGTCCGGGCGAACCCGTATTCGGCAGCCCCCTACAAGAGTGTGCTGTTCTCAAGTCTTTTTCGCTTTCCTCATAGTCAGTTCGAGGCAGAGTTCGACGCCACGATCGAGAACATTGTCGGGGTGACCAAAGCATCCGCTTCGATCGGTGCGCTCCACGTGGTTGGAACGTTTGCCGCGCCCGACCCCGCGCTGGTTGATTCGGAGACCCACGACTATCTGAGGGTGAATCTCCTGGAACAGTGGAGCACCAAGAGGATGCCGCTCTATAGCTATGCCTCCTACGCGGCGCTTCTCGAGCACTTCAATAGCAGGCTCATGGCCAGAGCGACCGCGGGATATCGGATTTCGCCCGTCGCCAGTCGGTTGAGGTCTCCGGATCGCTTTGTCGACATCTGTCACATGACCGACCAAGGCATAGAGGAACAGGCTGCGGCCTTCCTGCCCGAGGTTGAGCAGGCGGTCCAGGACCGGCTCAGAGCAAGGGCGGGGGGGCGCCCCGGGCCGTGACCGAGGTTCGGCAACTTCGCCTGAGTTCCTGGGAGTACTTACTTCCCGGCGGTTGGAAGGTTCTGGCCGGGAAGACGGACGAGGACAACGAAGCGCTCAGTTTGCGGGTGGCGCGGGCCAACGACTTCTGGTTTCACGTCCACGGTCTCCCTGGCTCTCACGTCATCCTGCAAGGGCCCGATGGCGAGGAGCCGGAAAAGGCGCTTCTGAAAATCGCGGCGGGGATCGCCGCGTATCACAGCAAGGCCCGGGCCGCCGGTGTGGTGCCCGTCTCATGCACGCGCGCGCAGAACGTGAGCAAGCCGCGCGGCGCGAAACCCGGCACCGTTTCTATCCGCAAAGAGACCACGATCAAAGTTCGCCCGGGCCTGCCCGCGATCTGAACGAGAGGCTTGCCAGCCTGGTCCGTAGCGCCGAACTCAACGCCCTCGGCGGACAACGCGGACAACATCGCGACGAAGTCGGGAGTCAATCCGTTTTCCCTCCTTGGCAAGCCAGGCATTCTCGGTCGCGGCGCGGACGCTCAATACCCGGGCGGACGGGGATAGAGCCCGCATCCACCCGTCGCCGTCGTCTGCCTGGCGGGATACCTTCACCACCTTCAGTTCGGAGTCAGCCACCCGCCCAGTTTATAGCCCCTACTTCTTCGGGAAGTACCTGACGCCCGGCAAGGAAGCGAAGTCCTCGTCTTGTGTCCAAAGCGTCGCTCCCGCTCGCCGCGCTATCGTGTAGATGAGGCTGTCGGCGAGAGGAAGCTCCAACTGGGCCGCATCCAGGGCGATCTCGCTGTCGACGTCCACGATCCGGCCGCTCCGGAGAAGGGCGGCGGCCTCCAGAGCCGCGGCATCGCCGTGCTCGCGTCGCACCTTCTTCACCACTTCGTAAAGGACGAGAACCGGCACCACCAGGCGATCGGCATCCTCGATCGCCGGAGCGAAAAGGCGCGCGCGCGACGAGCCCGCGAAGTACTCGAGCCAGCCGGAGGAATCGACGACGTTGTCGGAGGTCAAACCCGGTCGCGGTCCCGGGGAAGGGTGGTGTCCATTCCCTTCAGGAACCCCCGCAGGTCGCTGGCCTTTCGGGCCGGCACCAGTTCAATGCGGTCTCCATATCGGATCACCCGCATCTTGCCGCCGGCTTTGAGGCCGAGCTGTTCCCTTAGCCGTCGCGGAATCACGACCTGGAACTTCGGGGAGATGGTAACGGTGTCCATATCGATGACTCTAGCGTACAACGCTTGGTTGGTCGATCAGGGGACGAGGAGGTGTCGCGGCCTCAAACGAGCGATTTGCCGGCGGCTCTTAGCCCGGGTGCGACGCCCGTCCATACGCAATGGCCATGGCCGCGGCGATGGCGAGGCAAAGGGGCGCGTAGTAGTAGCGGTTGAGGTCGTAGAAGGGTGTGCCCACCGCGTAGGAGAATACGCGAGGCGCATAAGCCGCGAGCCCGCGCAGCAGGAACACCGCCCCGACGCCCCAATAACCCACGGCCCACAACGCTTGCGGAAGGCCAAGCCGCGGGGCGCCTTGCCGTACCGCGACAATGTAAGCGGCGCTCGAGAGCGCCAGGGCCACGGCCAGACAAGCCCACAAACCCGGCACCGGCCCCCGCCGGAGGCCGACCACGCGGGCCACAAGGTCTGCCTCGGTCCGGCCCGGCCAAAGACCGCCGAGCCCCCAATACACATGCAGTCCTGCAAGGGCCATCAAGAGGGCGATCACCGCCGCGGCGAGGATGTTCATCAATGACGCGCGCGCTGGTTGAAGTAGAGGTCGAGGAGTTCGCGAAGGTCCGGGTGGGCCGTCGACATCGGGCCGGGCATTTCGAAGAAGCCCTCGACCGACACCGCCCAAAGCTCCGCCGGAGACTCAAGACCGTATTCGTCGAGCGGCGAGTCGCCCTTCACCAGGGCGATGCGCGCCTTTTCGAGGGCCTTTGACATCGCTTCGGCGAAGGCGCCATGCACATTGGAAGGAAGGCCGCCGTAGTTCTGCGAACCGCCGACGGAAGGCTCGTCCTTGTCGAGGACGTGGGCGAACTCGTGATAACCGACGTGATACCCGTCGTGTGGATCCTCGAAACTTTCCTCGAGAGAGGGCAGCGAGATCAGAATCGTGCCCCATGGATGGGCCTGGCCCGAATGCTCCGGCGTGCTCTCGTCCTCGCCCCCGACGCGGTAGTCACGATCGAAATCATCGGGATAGAGCAGGATCTCCGAGACGTCGTTCCAGCGCCACCCGGGCCAGCCGGCAGAGAGGGTGCAGGCCGAGGCGGCGGTGAGCAGCTTGTCCTCCCGCTCGATCGGCCCATCGAGGCTGACGCCGGTAATTCTCTGTTCCGCGAGGAAGTGCGCCACCTGGTCCTCGAACTCGGCCCTCAAACCGCCCGTCATCTCGGAATAGGGGAAGGACCAGTCTTTGAGGAACGCGAGGTCTGTCGATGTGAGAGGTGCGGCCACCGACTTCGAACCGAAGAGACCCATCACCCGAAACTTACCTTCAGTGCAGGTCCGCGCGCATCAAGACGGGTGAGTGGCGAAGGCGGGATTCACTCCTGCCGAGCCGCGGGGGTTTGGGGGGCAAAGCACTTGCGATCCGTCTCCGTCCTGCGGCCCCCCATCTCAAGACAGGCCCCGGTGATCACAAGGTCCACGGTGCTGCCGAGTTTGAGCGGGTTGGGTCCGTCGAAGGCCACTTTCAGGGCCAGAACGCGGACGTCGGTGGGCCGCGCGGGGTCCTGGGGTTTGATCCGGCGCAGAGTGACGCTGCCAGGAATCTCCTCAACGCGTCCGTGGAAACTCGTCCCTGGGAAACCATCCGCGCGGATCTCCACCTCGGCGCCGATGGCCACCCGGCCGGCATCGGCCTCGTGGGCCTCGCCTTCGATGCGGAGGTGATTGAGGTCGGCAACGATGAAGGCTGGATCGCCGCGATCGACCATCTGGCCGGCATTCACGATGCGCGAGGTGACCGTGCCCGCGATCGGCGAAATCAGGCGGGTCTTGGCGATGGTGGCGTCGAGGCGGCGGATGGAGGCGTTGGCGGTTTCGATCCGGGCCAGCGTGATCTCGACATCGCGCGAAGCGGCGTCGCGGTCGTGGGCAGGAAGAACGCCCTCGGCGAACAGACGCAATTGACGGTCGGCGTTCAATTGTGCGAGCTGCCTCTCCGCCGCCGCTTCCTCGAGGCGAGCCTTCGCTTCGTCCCGGCTCGCGATCAGATCGCTCGCGTCGATCTCCGCGAGAACCTGGCCCTTCTTCACGATGTCGCCTTCCTCGACGTTCACGCGAAGGAGACGACCGATCGCGTCCGCGCCGATCGTGACTTCGGCGCCTGGATAGGCAACCACCCGTCCCTCCGCGGCAATGCCTGCGGAAGGTGTGCGGCTTTCGGCGGCCGCGGGGGCTACCGGGCCCTGGGGCTGGGCCTGCTTGACGGCGCCGGCGAGAAGAGCGAGACCGATGCCCGCGAGGGAGAGCAAGACAAGACTGGAACGCATGGTGGTACTTGGTCCTTTCTGAAGACGTTCGCTCAGGCCGCGTGGGCCACGGGCTCAGGGAGAATCAGGCCGTCGGCGATGCCGGCCACCCGGTCCGCCACGCGGCGGACTTTGGGATCGTGGGTGACGATGATGAGGCCCTTGTTCTCGCTCTTCGCCAGATCACGGAAGAGATCGAGAATCTGCACGCCCACCGCGGAGTCGAGGTTCGCCGTGGGCTCATCGGCCAGGATGACGTCAGGTGACCCGGCGAGGGCGCGGGCGATGGCCACCCGCTGCTTCTGGCCGCCGGAGAGATCGCGGGGCAGGAAGTTCTTGCGATCGGTAAGTCCCACCGCGTCGAGCACGCGATCGGCTTCGACCAACGCCTTCGATCCCTTGTGTCCCTTGATCCCGAGGGCATAGATGATGTTCTCGCGCGCGGTGAGGGCGGGGAAGAGGTTGAACTGCTGAAAGACGAAGCCGATCGACTTGCGGCGCGCGTCGCGCAGGGCCTGTTCGTTGCCGCTGATGGCCTGACCGCCGATATGGACCTCGCCCGCGCTGGGGGTGAGGATGCAGCCCATGATGGAGAGCAGTGTGGTCTTGCCCGAACCCGAGGGGCCTTCAAGGGAGACGATCTCGCCCGCGGTGACGTCGAGGCTCACGCCGCGCAGTACTTCGACCCGCTGAGACCCCTCTTCGAACGTCTTGCGCACAATGCGCGCCTCCAGAACCTTCTTCATGGGGTCAACCTCGAAAGACGAGCGCGGGGTCGATCAGAGCCACGCGACGGAATGAGAAGAGAGCGGCGGCGAGGCACATGGCCACGGTGCCAACGAAGACGATGCCGGAGAATTGCGGGGTCAGAAGGACGGTGAGGTGGAGACTCGCCATGGCGGGCCGGACCGCATACGACGCGCCCGCGCCCAGCAGGAAGCCGAGCACCGCCGCGATGAGCGCCTGCTCGCCGAGGATCTTGTAGATGTCCCAGTTCGATCCACCGATGGCCTTGACCGTCCCGAATTCGCGGATGTGCTCGACCGCCGACGTGTACAGCGTCTGGGCCACGATCACGACACCGACGAGGATGCCCAGGAAGACAGTTACGCCCATGCTCATGCCGAGGCCAGTGGATTTGATCCAGTAGCTGCGCGAGGCAGCCGCCCACTGCTCACGGGTGTGAACGTCGTTGAATGGGAACAGCGGGCGCAGGCGTTCGGCGACCACGGCAGGGTCGTGGCCGGGAGCCACTTTGACGAGCACATACGTGGTTCGCTCGCGGAGTTGTTCGATGAGGCTCTGCGCGTTCGAGAAGCCCATGAACACGATGGGGGTCGTCGTGAACGATTCCGCCTCGGCGCTCCGCCCGATGATCTTGAAGCCGCGGCCGCTGATCTCCCGATAGTCGCCGATCTCGAAGCCGCCGAAGCGCCGGCTGGCCGAGCGGTCTATGACGAGATTGAAGCCGCGATTCAGGTCGGCCCCACCGCGGCCCGCTTCGACCTTCCACGGAAGGTTCCAGAAGGGCCCATCCTCAATCCCGTACACGAGCGCGTTCTCCGTCGCTGCGTTGGGGAGCTGGATGGTGAGGAACTGGACGATCGCGTTCTCGGCGCGCTCCACACCGAAGGTGCCGCGGGCGCGCAGAACGAGGGTTTCTGGAATCGGCCGCCCGAAATCGATGTTGGGGGTGTTCCGACCGACGATCCAGATATCCGCCGTGGAGTTTTCAATGGTGACCGTGGCCTTGCCGAGCAGACCCAGGAATAGGCCCACCTGGACCAGCACCAGAGTCACCGCGAAAGCGACGCCCGCGAGTGTGATCGCGAAACGAATCCGATCGTGCAGAAGATTTTTGCGGGCGAGCGAGACCATCACTTTTCCTTTCGAACCGCGAGGAGGCCGTGGAGGGTCGCCTCCATGGAGGCTTCAATCAGGCCGGGCCGCGGGGGCACGCGAGGAAATTGCTCGGGCTTGAAGGTGATGAGTAGTGAGACCACTCCGTGGATCGCCGACCAGAGGATCTGGGCCACCAGATCGACGTCGCCCTTCACGAAGTATCCCTGCTCCATGGCCGCCTCCACCGCGTCGCGGAGAAACGCATAGGAACGGGCGGGCGGCGTGCCTTCCTCGTTCGCGTGTTTCTTCCACTCGCCCGAGGTCATGAACATGAAGCGGTAGTGATTGGGATTCGCGACGCCGAAGGTCGCGTAGGCGTGACCAAGGGTGCGGATCCGTTCGACGGGGTTCTCGGGAAGCGGCCGGTCGCCCATGGCCTGGGAGAGTTTCGCGAAATCCGCGAAGCAGAGCGCCTGGACAAGGTCTTCCTTGTTCGCGAAGTGGTGGTAGATCGTGGTCGGGGAGTACTCGATGGCGTCTGCGACCGCGCGCATGGTCACGTGTTCGTAGCCCCGCGTCTCGAAGAGGTCGTGGGCGGCGTCGAGGATCTTGCGCCTCACATCCTCCTTCACCCGTTCTTTTCGTTCCGCGATTCCCATGGCATTAACTCCGTACTGATACTTAACAACGTTAAGTATCAGGACGATGTTTCACCGAGTCAAGAATAATTTTCCTCAATATGCATAAAAGCAATTGACTCAATCGCTTATAGCCGCAGATTTTTCTACGATGATTAGTCCGAACAAAATATAGCCCTTGACGTTATATCCAACATGGATATATTTGGCTCATGACTGACCCAGTTCTCGACCCTGCGCCCTTTCTGCCTTTGCCCCTCGCCACTTTCCACATCCTCCTTGCCGTGGCGGAAGAGGGCCGACACGGTTACGCCATCATTCAGGATGTTGAGACCCGCACCGGCGGCGCGCTCCGCCTGAGCGCGGGGACTCTCTACCGGTCGATCCAGCGCATGCTCGAGGACGGCCTCATCGAAGAGATGCGCGAGCGGCCCGCGCCGGAACTTGACGATGAGAGACGTCGCTACTACAGGATCACCCGGCTCGGGGGCGCCGCCGCCCGAGCGGAGGCGAGCCGCCTCACGGAACTGGTGGGCTTCGCCCGCGCCGCCGGTCTTGCCCCGGAGAAGATCTGATGAAGTTCTACAACGCACTGCTGCTCCTTTACCCGAAGTCCTTCCGGCAGGAGTACGGCGACGACATGCGAGCCATGTTCTCCGCGCGTCTCGAGAAGGCGGACGGCGCGCTGGCCTTCCTGGGTTTCTGGCTCAACGCCATTCGCGACGTCGCACAAAACGCGCTGTTGACCCATCTCGACATTCTTGGCCAGGATCTCAAGTTCACAGTGAGGACGCTTCTGCGCACGCCCGGCTTCACCCTGACCGCCGTGATCGTGGCGGCGCTCGGGATCGCCGCTACCACCGCAGCTTTCTCGGTGACGGACCGTGTCCTCTTTCGCGAGTTGCCCTTCTTCGAGTCCGAAAAGCTCGTGAGCCTGTACCAGGCCGAACCCGGCTACTCGCGTTTCGAACCCTCGCCGTCGCACTTCCGCGACTGGAAGCAGATGAACACCGTGTTCGAGGACATGGGGGCTTCGGCCGCGACGTCAATGAACCTGAATGGCGCCGGTGAGCCCCTGCGAGTGAGCGGGGCCTGGGTCAGCAGCAACTTGTTCGACCTTCTTCGTGTCGCCCCCCAGGTGGGTCGGCTCTTCAGTCCCGAAGAGGACACCGAAGGCGCCGCCGGAACGGTGATCCTGAGCTATGGCCTCTGGCTCGAGGCGTTTGGCGGAGCCGCAGCCGCGGTCGGCAAGGACATCCGGCTCGACGATCAGAACTACACCGTTGTCGGCGTGATGCCGCGCTCGTTCTCTTTCCCCAATCGCGCCACGCGCTTCTGGACGCCTTTCCGCTTCACGCCGGGACACTTCGAAGACCGCACAAATCACTATCTCGGAATCGTCGGGCGCTTGAAGCCGGGGGTCTCGATAGACGGCGCGCGTGCGGGCATGAAGGTAGTCAACGAGCGGCTCAAGGCGACCTATCCCAAAGAGAACGACCTCACCCTCGCCTTCCTGCGGGATCAGACCCCCTATCAGGCCCGCGTACTCTTCGTAGCCCTCTTCGGCGCCGCCCTCTGTGTGCTGCTCATTGCCTGCACGAATCTCGCGAGTCTCCTGATCGCTCGCTCGCTTCAGCGCCGCAAGGAACTCGCGGTACGAACCGCCATCGGGGCGGGACGCGAACGTCTGATCCGTCAGCTCGTCACAGAGAGCGTTGTTCTGGCCTTTTTCGGCGGCGCCCTCGGAATCGCCCTGGCGTACGGCATCACGCCCCTTCTCGCCCAGCTCGCGCCGACGAACCTGCCTCTCACCGACATCGCTGCGATCGATGCGCGGATCCTCGCATTCGCCGCCTTGATGACTCTCGCAACGGGGATTGGTTTCGGGATCGTTCCCGCCCTGGCGCTCAATGGCGAGAACAGCCTCGATGGCCTGCGCGAAGGCGCGCGGGGTGGTGTTGGTGGAAAGCGCCGCCTGCGTTCAGCGCTCGTCTTCGCCGAAGTCGCGATTTCCGTTGTGCTTCTCGTCTCCTGCGGTCTCCTGATCCGCGCGTTGTGGAAGGTGCAGGGCACCGACCCCGGTTTCGCTACCGAGGGCCTGCTGACTGCGCGCACGTCTCTTTCGACCACGCGTTATGCCCCGACTGCCCTGCGCGCCCAGTTCTACGAGAAGGTCCTGAGCGACGTGCGCGCTCTGCCCGGAGTGAAAAACGCGGCCTACACGAGCTTCCTCCCCATGATCATGCGAGGAGGAATATGGGACGTGAAGATTCCCGGACGCGAAGAGAACCGGGCCGAAGACAAGGCCATCATGAGGTTCGTCACTCCCGGCTACTTCGAGACACTGGGGATTCCGCTGCTCAAGGGCCGCGACTTCAATGCCTACGACACGCGAACCGCGCCATCCGTGATCGTGGTCAGCGAGTCGTTCGCGAAGCGATACTGGCCGAACGAGGACCCGATCGGCCGGGTGGTGAACGTCACCTTCGAGGACCGGCTCATCGTGGGCGTGGCCGCCGACGTGAAGGTGCGTGGTCTCGAACGAATCAGCGAACCGCAGGTCTACCTCGGCCATCAGCAGGTCAACGATGGATGGGTCCCTTTCTACGCGCCGAAGGATCTGGCGGTGCGCGTGGCGGGGGACCCCGTAACCCTCGCTCCCACAGTCCGCGACATCCTCAGGCGCGCGGATCCGCTGGTTCCGGTTTCCGATGTTCGGACCATGAAGAACATCCTCGAAGCCGAAACCGCCTCGCGCTCGATCCAGCTCAGGGTCCTGCAAGCCTTCGCTCTGATCGCGACGCTGCTGGCCGCGGTCGGCCTTCATGGCCTCATCGCCTTCAGCGTCTCCAGCCGTCTTCAGGAGATCGGCGTTCGTATCGCTCTCGGCGCCGACAAGGGCCACATCGTGCGCCTCGTCGTAGACGACGGCCTGCGACTCGCCGCGGCCGGAGTCGCGGCCGGCATTGTGCTCGCCTATGCGGCGGGCCGTTCGATGTCGGCTCTGCTCGCCGGCCTCGATCCTCTGGACGCGCCGGCCTTCCTGGCCGCCGCGGCTCTTGTCACCCTGATGACCATCGGCGGGAGTCTGCTCCCGGCCTGGCGCGCGGTCCGGGTGAATCCGATGACCGTGATGCGCGCCGACTCGTAGGGACGCCCATATCCACGCTTGTAGGGGCAGCCATGGCTGCACTTCACGGGTACGAATGTGGGCGAACCGGTCGCTGAGGGTGGTCCGTGCTGCGCGCGCCACAAGGGCTGCCCCTACCAATTAGCATTCCCGATCCATGATCTTCGCGCTTGCTGCTGCCATCGCCTTCTCCGAGGCCCCCGCCTCCCTCGCCTATCCCGGCCGCGACAATCAATTGAGGGTCGCGGCGCCGCGGCTTGACGAGAGCATCGAGGTCGACGGCGTGCTCGACGACGCGGCTTGGGGTCGCGCTGCCCGCCTCACCGCCTTCTCGCAATACGCGCCCACCGACGGCCGGCCGGCCGAGCAACAAACCGAGGTTCTCGTTTTCTACTCCGCGACCGCCGTTCACTTCGGAGTACGGGCCGAGGCCCCCGCGGGAAGCGTGCGCGCGAGCCTCGCTCAGCGCGACAAGCTCTCGGCTGAGGATTCCATCACCTTCCTCCTTTCCACCTTCAACGACGGCCGGCAGGCCATCGCACTCACTGTGAATCCTCTCGGCGTACAGGCCGACGGCACTTTGATCGAAGGCCTGAGCGGCACCACCACAGGCGGAGGCTTCTCCGGCCTCGCTACTGGTCGCGAGGCGCCGGATCTGGCTCCCGACTTCGTCTTCCAGTCCAAGGGCCGGCTCACCGACGCCGGTTACGAGATCGAAGTCCGCGTCCCCTTCAAGAGCCTCCGCTACCAGAAGTCCGAGGTGCAGAGCTGGGGCCTGCACGTGCTGCGCAAGAGCCAAAACACGGGCTACGAGGATTCATGGGTTCCGGCCCGGCGCGACTCGACCTCCTTTCTCTCCCAGGCTGGAGTCATCGAGGGCATGCGCGAAATCCGCCCCGGTCTGGTCCTCGACCTCAATCCCGAGTTCACTGGTCGGGCCGATGGCGCGCGCCAAGGCGTGAACGGCTGGGGCTACGACACCTCGCGGCCCGAGATCGGGGGAAACGTCCGCTGGGGCGTCACCCCGAACCTCTCGCTCAACGGCACGGTGAACCCGGACTTCTCGCAGGTCGAGTCGGATGCAAGCCAGATTCAATACGACCCGAGGAACGCCGTGTTCTTCGAAGAGAAGAGGCCATTCTTCCTCGATGGCCTCGAACAGTTCGCCACCCCGAACCGCCTGATCTACACGAGACGTGTCGCCGCCCCCATCGCCGCAGCCAAGCTGACGGGAACGCTCTCCGGGACGAGCGTCGGCTTCCTCTCCGCAGTAGACGATCAGATCACCTCGCGCACCGGCTCGGACCATCCGCTCTTCAACATCCTGCGCGCACGCCGGGACCTCGGAAAACGCTCGCGTATCGGCCTCGCCTACACCGACAAGATCGATGGCGACGATTGGAACCGGGTGATCGGTCTCGACGCACGCATTGCTCTCGGCGAGACCTCATCCCTCGACCTGCAAGGCGCCCTTTCCGCAGATCGCAGTGACGGTGTGCGCCGGACCGCGCCGCTCTTTCAAGTCATCTTCAACAGAAACGGAAAGAAGCTCGGAACCCGTTTCACCCTCACCGGCATCGATGAAGAGTTCCGCGCCGGAGCGGGCTTCATCAGCCGCCCGGGCATCGCGCGGGCGGCGCTCACCCAGCGCGTCAGCTTCTTCGGAAAGAAGGGGAGTTTCCTCGAGGCCTGGAACACCGACCTCGCCCTCGATGGCACATGGAAGTACGACGCCTTCTTCGGCGCAGGCGGCGTGCAGGACAAGAAGCTCCACCTCAACAACAACCTCACACTGCGGGGCGGCTGGAAGGCGGGCGCTTCGGTCCTCATCGAGTCGTTCGGCTACGACCCCGATCTCTACGCCAACTACGCCCTGGCCGGAAATCAGCCTGGTCACTTCCTGCCCTTCGTGGGCGTGCCTCGCCTTCCCAACCTCGACTGGGTGCTGAGCTTGACCACTCCGGAGTTCAAGCGCTTCTCGGGCTACGTCAATGCGCTGTGGGGCAAGGACGAAAACTTCTTCGAGTGGTCGAGCGCGAACATCGCCTACGTGACCGTCCGCCTTGACTGGCGTCCGACCGAGAAACTTCGCGTCAACACCACCTACAACCTCCAGCAGTTCAAGCGTCGCACCGACGGCTCGTTGGTGGGACGTCGACAGATTCCTCGCCTCAAGCTCGAGTACCAGGCCACCCGCTCGATCTTCGGGCGCGTGATCGCCGAATACGACGCCCGGTATCAGGACACGCTGCGCGACGACTCCCGCACCGAACTTCCGATCTTCCTCCGCGATGCCTCGACCGGGACTTATGCGCCGGCCCTCGGGAGCCGCCGCAACGGCTTGCGACTCGACGCGCTTTTTGCCTGGCAGCCCACCCCGGGGACGGTGTTCTTCGCCGGCTACGGGAGTTCGCTCAATGAGGCGGACGCTTTCGCCTTCCGTGACCTCAGCCGCTCGCGCGACGGCTTCTTCATGAAGTTCAGCTACCTCTTCCGCCTTTAGAGGGGCCTCAGACCGGGGGCGTAACATCCGCCTGTCATGGACGACCCGGCCTTCTGGCATCGGCTGCAGTTCGCGTTCACGATCACGTATCACTACCTGTTCCCGCAGCTCACTATGGGAATCGCGCCACTGCTGGTTCTGTGGCGATGGCGGGCGCTCAAGACCGGAAACGAGACCTACGCGCAGGCCGCACGCTTCTGGAGCCGGATCTTCGGGATCAACTTCGCCCTCGGCGTGGTCACCGGGATTCCCATGGAGTTCCAGTTCGGCACCAACTGGTCGGAGTTCTCGAAGTACTCAGGCGGGGTCATCGGTCAGACCCTGGCCATGGAAGGCATGTTCGCCTTCTTCCTCGAAAGCGCTTTCGTGGGAGCGATGGTGTGGGGTGAGCGCCGGCTTGGTCCGACTAAACACTTCATCGCCACCTGTTTGACCGCACTCGGCGCGTGGCTGTCGGCGTACTTCATCCTCGTCACCAACGCGTTCATGCAGCATCCCGTGGGTCACGAGGTGACGCCCCAGGGCACGCTCGTCATCGGCGATCTCGTTGCCTACCTCCTCAATCCTTGGGCCTTCGTTCTCTTCTCCCACAACCAGGCGGCGGCACTCGTCACCGGCGCTTTCGTGGTCGCGGCGGTGGGCGCTTTCTACGCGCTGCGCGGTGAGCACAAGGAGCAGGCGCGGCTCTACGTGGAGTGGGGCACGGCGATGGGCCTCGTGTCCGCGGTGTTGGTGGCTTTCCCTACCGGCGATATTCAGGCCAAATACGTGGCGCGGTACCAGGAGGTGGCCCTCGCCGCCATGGAGGGCCGATTCGAGAGCGGTCCGGAGGCGCCGCTGCATCTCATCGGCCAGCCGAACGTGAAGATGCGCCGGCTCGACAACCCCATCGCGTTGCCAGGCTTGCTGAGTTTCCTGGCCTTCGGCACCTTCCACAGCCACGTGCGCGGGTTGAACGACTTTCCCGAAGACCAGTGGCCCACAAATATCGAGATGCTCTACTACTCCTTCCACGTGATGGCGGGGCTCGGGACGATCTTCATCGGTCTGATGGGCCTTGCCAACCTGCAGCGCCTCCGCGGCAAACTGATGGAAACGAAGTTGCTGCTCTGGGCTCTCATGCTGGCCTTTCCCTTCCCCTATATTGCCAACACTGCGGGTTGGATGACCGCGGAACTCGGCCGTCAGCCCTGGCTCATCTGGGGTCTGTTTCGCACCAGCCAGGGCTACAGCGATGTGGTGAGCCAGGGGGACGCGTTGTTCACCCTCATTGGCTTCGCCGGCCTGTACGCGGCGATTGGCCTGCTCTACCTGTTCATGATCGGTCGCGAGGTCCTGCACGGTCCGGCCACCGGTCACGAGCCGGACAGCCTCTACCCGGAGGTGGTGAATGGTTGAGCTGTGGTTCGCCATCTTCACTCTCATGCTCACCGTTTACGCGGTGACGGATGGGTGGAACATCGGCTGTGGCATCGTTCAGTTTCTGGTGGCGAAAACTCCGGCCGAACGCCGGCAGCTCATCGCCGCTATCGGCCCGCTGTGGACGTGGCACGAGGTCTGGCTCGTGGCCGCGGGTGGTGTGCTCTTCGTCGCCTTCCCGACGGTTCTGGCCGTGGCCCTGCCCGGCTTCTATCTCGCGGTGTTCGTCCTGATCTGGTGCCTACTGGGGCGGGGTCTCTCCCTCGAGTTCGGCGGCCATCTCGACGATTCGATGTGGCGCACGTTCTGGGATGTCGCTTTCGCGGTGGTGAACCTTCTCGTCGCCGTGCTGCTTGGGGCGGCCCTGGGGAATCTCCTGCGCGGCCTGCCGCTCGGCCCGTCGGGAAAGTTCAGCCTGGCTTTCTTCACCGACTTCCGCACCGAGGGGAATGTCGGGATCCTCGACTGGTACAGCCTCGCCGTCGCCCTGTTCACCGTGGTCTGTCTGGCCGCTCACGGCGCCTCTTACCTCGTCTGGCGAACCGAGGGACCGGTGCACGACCGTAGCCTGGCCCTGGCCCGGAAGTTGTGGATCGCGGTCTTCGTCTTCATGCCCGTGATCACCCTGGCCACCGGAGTGGTTCGGCCCGAACTTTTCACCGAGATGATTCAGCGGCCCCTGGCCTGGATCGCCGCTGTGGCGGCCGTCGCCGGTTCGGCCGCGGTCATCAATGGTCAGCGTCATGGCCAGGAGTTCTCGAGTTTCGTCGGAGGCTGCGCCTTCATCGCGGGCCTGCTCGCCGCCGCCGCAGTGAGCGTGTTCCCGGTGATGCTCCATTCAACCCTCGACCCCGCGCACTCTCTCACCGCGTACCAGGGTGCGGTGGGTGGTGGGGGGCTCAGGCTCGCCCTCATCTGGTGGCCGGCCGCCATCCTCCTCTCTCTCGGCTACGGCGCCTTCGTCTTCCGGCAGTTCCGCGGCAAGGTGGGCTTGGCCTCCCGTTCGCACTGACCGCCATCGCCATGGCCGTTGCCCGCAAGCCCAAGCCCGCTCCCGTCGATCCCAAAGCGCTCGAGAAACTCCGCCGCATCTGCCTCTCGTTTCCCAACACACGCGAGACGCTGTCGTGGGGAAGTCCCCACCTCCGCGTGGGCGAAAAGATCTTTGCGGCATCGGCGACGAGAAGGGCCGGCTCGCCATCGGGTTCAAGCTCGAGATGGACCACGCGGACGCCATCATTCAGGATCCGCGGTTCTGGCGCGCGCCCTTCGTGGGCCGCTACGGCTGGGTGTCGATGGGCGTCACCCCGAGAATGAACTGGAAACAGGTGAAGGCGTTCGTTGAGGAAAGCTATCGACTGATTGCCCCGAAAGTAAGGCTGCCGCGCGAGCGGAAGTCTCCCGCAAAGGCTCGACGAGGAGTAGAAAGATGACCGGAAGAACCCTCCTTACCAGCCGTGGAGTGGCCCAATGCGCGGTCATGAGTCATCGCGCGGCGACCCGCGCCGGTTTCGCCCGGACATGGCCCATGGCGATCGTGCTCCTCGGCATGGTTTTCGCGCCACCGCAGGCCGCCTATGCGCAAGTCGATCCAACGGTGGTTGAGTCGGGGGGCGATGCCGCAGTACGTTCGCTGTGGTCGACGCTCGATTCGCTCTGGAACGCACGCGATGCGGATCGACTCAGTCGACTCTTTACCGACGACGCGAGTTTCCGGTTCGTGGACCGCGGTCAATCGCTCGAGAGCCGCGCGAGCATCCAGCAGCACTTCACGAAGCAGTTTTCGCAGCAGGCGCCGGAACTGCGTCACCGCACCCGTGTGCGAGAGAGTCGAAACGTCGCGCCGAACATCGTTGCGGTCGACGGTGACGTCGAGGTCTTGAGGACGGGATCGGAAGAGAGCCTGCCCCCGGCTGTCCTGAGGCGCTTTGCCATCTTCGCGGTCATGCAGAAATCGGCCGCCGGATGGCAGATCCGGTTGCTGCGCGTTTTCCAACTGCCGGCAGCAACCACGACCAAAGAAAGCGGAGCCTGATCCTGCGTCCCGACAGTTGGGAGCACTCCGCCCGGATCGCCCGACGAGGCTGCCCGCTTAGCCCCGGTGGACGCTTTGTCGCGGCGGCCCTGATGGCGCTGAGCGCGGTCACGATCAATGCGTCGGACTGGCCGCAGTGGCGCGGGCCGGGGATGCAGGGCATTTCGACGGAGACCAGTCTGCCGGACCAATGGGGTCCGGATCGGAACATCGCTTGGAAAACCGAACTGGCCGGACTCGGCGCTTCGTCCCCGATCGCGTGGGGAGACCTCGTCATCGTGACCTCGCAGGTCGGCGATGGTCCCGTGCGCGGCGGCGGATCGCACCCGCTTCTCGCGCGAGACGACCGCGAGCTTGCGACCAAGGAGAACGCCATCGGCGGAAGGCGACCCTCGGTCGACTCCGGCGCCCACGATGCCAGGACGGGGGAGACGCGATGGAAGGCGGATCGCGCCAAGGACCGGATCTCACACTCGCCAGACCCCCATCCCCTCGGCGGTTTTTCACGACGGCACGATTTACCTGAGCCGCGGCTACCTTCAGGGCGTCTTCTTCGCCTCCCCGGTGGCCGCGGATGGAAAGGTCTACCTGCTGAGCGAAACCGGCGAGACCTTCGTTCTCAAAGCGGGCCGGACCCCGGAGGTTCTCGCGACCAACACCCTCCCAGGCCGCTTCATCGCCTCGCCCGCGATCTCGAGGGGAAGGCTCCTGCTCCGCGGCGATCGCACCCTGCATTCGATCGGCAGGTAGGTCTGCTGCTCAAAACGACCGTTCATCCGCGGTCGGTCCGTAAATCGACGCGAGTGGGACGTTCTTGATCCGCAGATAGACGCTCAGCTGGCCGCGGTGGTGCGCCCAGTGCGTGAGCGTGTCGGAGATCACCTGATGGCGGGGGTCCTCCGCGACCACGTGACCGCCCGCGAGCATCCGCCAGGTGGTCATTAGTCGCTCGTCCGTGGTCCCCGCGAGGGCCTTTCGGCCGCGTGCGACACAGGAATCGAATCCTTTGAGGAGCTCGGCGTTCGTGGCGAAGGATGATTGCGAGTATTTCGAGCCGTCCTTCGGGGCCACGTCAAGCTCGCCGTCGTTCGTGATCGATTCGATCCACGATGGCATTGTGGCGACGAGGGCGGTGAGATAACCGAAGGCCATCGACTTCTCATGGGGTTTGAAGTCATGGTCGCCCTCCGGAACCCTCTCGAGCATTCGTCTGGTGATGGTCGTCTCCCGATCGAACAGGCCCAGCAACAAATCCTTGATCTGCATGTTTTGTTCCTCCGTTTTCTTGGTGCGGGGTTTAAGGCCCCCCGGGTCGCGGGGGTGCGAACAGAGGGGACGCTAAGCGGCCATATATGACATTCCGCGTCATAATTAAAGACACAGACTGTTTCTCAGGAAATCACATGAAAGCTGATCGACTTCTCTCTGCCTTGTTGCTTCTCCAATCTCGCGGTCGCGTGACCGGCCGCGAGATGGCGGAGCGGCTCGAGGTATCAGGGCGCACCGTGCACCGCGACATGGAAGCGCTCGGCGCGGCCGGCGTTCCGGTTTATGCCCTGCGCGGTGCTCGCGGAGGCTGGCAACTCGACGAAGACTGGCGTACCCAGGTGCCCGGTCTGGATGAAGCGGAGTTGCGCGCTCTACTCATGGCCCAGCCGCGCGTCCTTGGCCATCCGCGACTGGCTGCCGCGGCCGAGCGCGCCCTGGGGAAGCTGATGGCGTCGCTCCCCGTTTCGATGCGGGCGCAGGCGAACGCGATGCGAGAGCGCCTTCATGTCGATACCACGGGCTGGCGAGGGCTCACCGAAACCGTCGATGCTCTCCCCGTCGTTCAAGACGCGGTGGCGCGTGACCGAAAGCTCGCGTTTCGCTACCGCAAGCCCGATGGCGAGTTAACCGAGAGGGTCGTGGATCCCCTCGGTCTGGTGGCAAAAGGCAGCGCCTGGTATCTCGTGGCCAACACAAGCGAAGGCTTCCGCACGTTCCGGGTGTCACGGATTTCCGAGGCGCTTCCGAGCGATGTCACCAGTGTGCGGCCAAGGGGCTTCGACCTCGCCGCCCACTGGAAGTCTTCCACCGACGAGCTGCGTGAGAGTCGGAAGCGATACAAGGCGACCCTCCGGGTCGAGCCACGCTACGCTGAACGCCTCTCGATGTGGCGGTGCACATCGCCCAAAACCGTCCCGGGGAGCGCGCCTGTCCGGGGCTCCTGGGTCGTGCGGGACGTCGAGTTCGATGACGAGGAGCAGGCCTGCTTCGTGGTTCTCGGCCTCGGACCACGCGCCGAGGTGCTGGCTCCACCGACGCTGCGCGATCGGGTGCTCAAAGACACCGAGGCGGCGTTCCACGCCCAGCGGTCTCGAGCGGAGAAGGCTCGGTCCAGATCACTTCGCGATGCGTGAGGCGTGACTGGCGGCGAGCATCCAGACACCGTCCTTCAGTACCAGGGTGTCGGTGAACCGAAAATCGGCCTCAAAGGGCTGGCCGGACGACACGCCCTTGACCGAGGTGATCCCATTCACGAGCGCGGTGTCGCCGTAGAAACGCACGCTCATCGTGTGATTCCTGAAAATCTCGTAGCGCGGTTCTCGCGCTCGCACTTCGGCGAGGTTCGCCTCGCGGCCGGTCACCTTCCCCGACGAATCCGTGAGGGTGAAACCCGGGGCGAGGAAGCCCTCGAGAGGTCGGACATCACCATCTCGGAACGCGTCGCAGGCCCTATGAAGAACCGCAAGAACCATGGCTGCACGATCAGGCTGAGCCTGAAACAGCGGGACCGCCGCGAGCAGAATCAGCAGTACGCGATCCATCTATTTCCGCGCCTCGGCGATAGCGACGCTCCACACGAAGGTGTCCCAACGAAAGCGAAGGTCGGTGCCAGAGCCCGTGTGCGCGACTTCGATGACAAAGGACTCGACGGGCGCGTCCGCTGTTGACACGCGCAGCGGAACGCGAACCAGGTCCTGAGCCGCTTTGTAGGATGTTCCCCAGTGGCCGGTTTCGAGATTCACAATCAAAAGGACGCCCGCGGCACTTGCCTGTGTCCAGAGGCTGTACTTCCCCGCACGGATCAAGGTGTTGCCCAGCAGCAGGTCCCGATTCGTCTCCAGTGTCGTGGCCTCGTTAGCACCCGTGCGCCAAACCGCGCCAGAGTCGACGAGGGCCTTCATGACGCCCGTCCGGCCGCGCAGGCGAGGACTTCCGTGCTTCAGCACAATCGAGGCGCCGTCCACCTTCGCCTTCGTTTCGACGTTCGGCGACGCGGCGCCAAGGCCCTTGCCCGCACGATCGAGGTCGAGGAACTCCTTCTCGACCTTGTCGATGTCTTTGAACTCCACTCGCTCCGTTCGAGTCCTCTCCGTGGTGGCGGTGGCGTCGACGGAGAGGATCCGGCCCGCCTCGTCCAGGGTCAGGGTGGTCCACGCCATCTTGAAGTAGTCGACCGCGGCGGCGTTTTGGGACGTGCGTTTGATGAACCTCGTCACGGGCTTGCCACTGTCCGCGCCGACGGCTTCGATGCGCACGGGTTCTGGGCCGACCTTCACCCTCGCAAGGAGGTGCTCGTACATCGCCAGCGACCCATAGAGACCGTGTGACGAGCCGTATCCGCCCAGAAACACAACGTGGCGAGCGTCGCCTTTCGGCAGAGCCGCGCCCTGCTGCTCTCCCCGGATGATCGAGGTGAGCCGCACCGACTCGCCGCCGAAGTCAAGGATCAGCCGGCGCGGGTCGTCGACGCCGGGGGCTCCGAGCGGCTTGATCGTGAACTCGGACCGTTTGGCGGAGCCGTCGCTCTCGAACGAAAGGGCGTAGTGATACCGAGTGGTGGCGGGCACGCGAAGGACAATGTCGCCCTCCAAACGGCGGCTCGTGCGCGTGTAGGACTCGAACGCCACGACCTCATCGCCGAGTTTCGTGACGAAGCTGCCGGAAACGGCGGCCTCTCCATCCGCGGGCGCCAGGGAGAGAACCGAAAGCAGGGCAGGGACGGCGCTCGCGAGGAGAGTCATTCGCGGATCTTGCTGAAGACGCCGTCCGTCTGTTCGCGGGTAGCGTGGCAGGTCGCGCACGCCTGGGCGGCCTCGGCCGAGAGCGTTCCCGCCTTGCCGGCCTTTGGGGTGAACTCTTCAAATCCCCATCCGGAGGTGTCCTTGAACCGGGTCGCGTCCTTGACCATCACATCGACGTGGCGCCGTGCACCTTCGCGCGTGGTGAGATCGTCGCCGGTGTGGAACTCGAGCAGGTCGAAGACCAGCACCGAACCATCCTCGAACCTCCCGGCCGCGAACCCTTTGACCGCCGTGGGATTCGCATAGATGTGGTGAATTCCACCGAACTTCGCGAACGCCTTGTTCCCTTCGTTGACGGTGGCGCTCTTGACGTGCAACCAGGATCGATATCCCTCGGGGAAGGGAACGCGGGCTGAGTCGGTTGAACCCTGGCTTGAGGCGGCGATAGCCACGAGGGCTCCGAGGGCAACGACGCGAATGGGGGTCAGGGACGATGTCATTGGGCGAGCTCCGAATCGAATAGACCCTACTTGTTATCCGCATGAAACATCCATCTGATGCCGAATGCGTCATTGAGCGCTCCGTAGGTGCCAAAAGGCTCCTCTTTCAACGGGTCGGTGATGTCCGCGCCTTCTGACAGCTTGTCAAACAGCGCTTTCAATTCGTTAGAGGTGCCGCCGCTTAGAAACAGACAAACCGTGTTACCTTGGATTGGCTTCTGGGCGGGTCGCAGCCAATCGGACGCTGAAATGTCAACACCCTCGCCAATCAGCCTGGCGTTGAGCACCTTGTCATGCATGGCCGGCGGTACGGCGTTCTTCATCGGAGAGTCGCCAACAGTCGTCAAGGTCAACGTTCCGCCAAAGACGGCCTTGTAGAACTGCATAGCAGACTTACAGTTGCCATTGAATAGAAGATAGGTCGTTAGATGTGTCATGTTCTTACCTCGTGTCTGCCTTTCTGTTCTCTGCGCTCTGACGGACCCGCTTCATGGCGTGCCGCCGGCCCATCGGGTTGTCACCGGCTGCGGGCTGGGCAGTCAGGGGGCCAAGCCTCGGGGCCGTGCTCATACCACACGAAGAACTCCCCGGAGTCCGGACCCTTGGTATCCCGAGCGAACAGGAGCGACCCTCCGCTCGGGGAGAGCAGGGCGCCGATCTCGGTTCCATTCTGGTTGACCTCGGGGCCGAGCTTGGTTCGCGGCGCCCACCCGGTCGGCGTCTTGAGCGTCTCGTATAGGCCCCCGTCGGCCATGAGGATCATGCGGGATCCGCCAGGGACGGGTAGCGGCTCGTAATCGTCGCTCGGCGTATTCACTGCCGCTCCGAGATTCTCTGTCGTCCATCGCCCGGCCGTGTCCGGACGCGCCCGCCAGATATCGTTGCCGCCGAAGCCGCCGGGCCGGTTCGATCCGAAATATAGCCAGCCGTCGGCGCCGGGCCTCGGGAACCACTCCGCACCAGCGGAGTTCACAGGCTCGGGCAGGCGCGTAGGGATACCCCACAAGCCCGCGTCGTCACGCTCGACCCGCCAGATGTCCAGATCCTCGCGCTTCACGCCTTCCGACGAGCGCGTGGAGATGAAGAACAGGCTGCGGCCGTCTGGGGTGAAATAGGGGTCAGCTTCCACGCCATCGCCGGCGAAAATGGGAGGCTTGGGGTTGGACCATCCTGTTCCGATACATTGACTGACCATGATTCGCCAGCCCGTGAACTGGGGCGAGCTGCGCACGAAATAGAGATCGCCTGTCCTGGGATCGAAGGCAGGGTGTGATTCGAAAAGGGGGCTGGAGATGCCGACCGGCCTCCATGGCCGGACGTGGGTGCCGTGCCTCGGTGCGTGGGCACCGCAGCCAATAGCCATCACCACTGTCGCCACAAGAAACCGTTTCATACGACCTCCCATTGGCGGGTCTCGCGATTGACGATCGGCTCGATGCCCGCACGAAGGGGTGAGACCGATGAAGTCACTGGGCGAACTCCGAATCTGTGCGGCGGCTGGCTGCTAAGCGAACCACGAAACCGGTCGGCAGACCCACGCAAAGGATGTGGGTCAGGATTCCGTCGATGAGGACTCCGGGCGGATGTTTGACTGAGCCGATGGCGGAGAGGGGGAAAACAACAAACTGCATGAAGAAATACACGGCGATGCCATACAGACTGCCGAGAAGGAGAGCATGGGTCTCGAGGGGGCGGAGGAACCGGCTCGCGAAGTAATAGGTGGCGAACACGGTGAAGGCGATGAAGAAGTGGAAGCCAAGACCCATCAAGGCCGTGGCGTATCCACCCTGAAATGACTCCTTGCCGAGGGCGCCGCTTGCGATCCCCTGGAGCATCCGGGTCGGCGACCCGCCTCTCATCATGGTGAACAGGATGGGCTTAAGGATGTCGAGCACACCCACGGCCATGCCGCCGTAGAGCAGAATTCGGCCGGTGGAAAGTGGCGTGAGGCTCATGGACTTTCTCCCACCCTACGTGGTTCGTGGTTCGACGGATATAGCCACTTGGATGCCGGCCGTTAGGACCACCCGTTCCGACGCGCCGCCTCGCGTACGATGATTCCGGTGGGGAGGCCGACACAGAAGATGTGGGTCAAGACGCCGTCGATCAGAACGGGCAGGGGAGTTTTGACCGGGCCGATCGCGGAGAGGGGGAAGACCACGAAGCGCATGAAGGCAAACACTGCGACACCGTAGAGCGCGCCGAGGACATAGGCATGGCGTGTCAGGATGGGCAGTTTGAGGCTCGCAAGGTAGTAGACGGTGAAGACACTGAAGGCGATGAAGAAGTGCAGAGCCAGGCCGAGGGCCGCCACGGGAAGACCGCCCTCGAAGGCGCTACGTCCAAGGGCCCCGCTTGCCACCGCGTGAAGGACCCACGTGACTGGTCGCCCCTGGTAGGACAGGAAGACCATGTTCTTCAGGATGTCGAGCGAGCCCATGATGAGGCCGCCGCAGAGAATCGTCCGAGCCGGGGTCATGGGGTGGGAAGCCCCGGTGGCGCTGCCGGAAGGTCCAGAGACGACTGCCCAAAGGCATATCGCCAGCCCGTTTCGGTCCGCACGTAAGTGTCGCTGAACCAGAGTCGGCGATCGAACACGACCCCGTTCGAGGCTCCTTTGAGCCACAGTTTCGCCGTCACCACCGCGGTGTCGCCCCAAACGCGCACCACCTGGGTCCCGGGCTCCTCGTCCTGCTGCTGGAAGACCGTGGTGCGCGCCTCTTCCAGCACGTCTGCCTTGGTGAAGACCCTGCCGCTGCCGACGACGAGAACGAAATCGTCGAGCAGAATCCGGCCCATGGTTTCAAGATCGCCACGCCTTACGGCTGCCTGAAACTCCGTGTCGAGCGCCGCGACCTGTTCCGCGTCTGTCACGGAAGTCCGGAGTGGCATTGTCCCCGACATCGCATTCACGAGTGAGTTCATGCCTCGCTCCCTCCCGCGATCTGGGCGTGGACGTGGGCAAGGGCGCGGCGGGCCGCCCATCGGTCGGTAGGCGGGCGGAGGTTCAAGCGCTGCATCTTCTGGGAAAGGGTCGTGGGCTGGACGCCGAGGGCGGTAGCCGCCTTGCGCTGATTCCAGTCGCAAGCAATGAGGGCGCTGTGAATGAGGGTCCGCTCCATTGTGAGGAGTGTAGTCCGGAGGTTGACCCTTGGGGGAAGGGAGGAAGTCTGGGTGGAGTTCATGTCCGTTGTCGTCTCACCGTCGATGAGTCTTTGGTGGTTCTGAGCAAAAAGCGGCGCGACAGACCGCGAAACAGTCTGTCGCGCCGCCCCGACGGTGAACGCCTTGGGCCGGTTAGAAGCTGACCCGGGCGCCGATGCGGACGATTCGCGGCGAGACGATGTCGTCCACGCGGTCGAACGAGGCCGAGGTCGCCTGACGGAAGACCCCGAGGACCACGCCGTTATTGAGAGCGTTGAACAGCTCGATGGACGGCGTGATGGTGAGCGAGCCGATCTTCGTGTTGCGTGCGAGGCGAAGATCGAGGTTGGTCAGGGTCGGGTAACGCAGAGCGTCCACCGAGCCTGCGGCGAGGGCGTTCTGCGTGCCGTCGCTGCCCGCGGCGACCCGGAGGATCACCGGAAGCAGGCCGCCCTGCCGGCCGAAGAACGAGGCCGAGAGATCGAAGTTCGCGGGAAGTGCTACGCCCGCGGACGCGAAGACCTGCCATTTGAAGGACGAGTAGAACGCCGCCCGACCCGAACCGCCGCCCTGGACCGACACCTGGCCGCCATCCTCGAGAGGGGCGACGTCGGTGCGGGTGGGGCTGCCGGTCGCACTCACCGGCTGGCCGTCGAAGTGCTCGGTCCAGTCGTTCAGGGACAGAGCCACGCGACCGCGCCATTTGTTCGACATCCGCTTGTTGAGCGTGAATTCGAGACCCTTGAACTGAGTCGAATAGCCGTCGCGATTTGTGCGGTACCTGCCGAAGCCGCCCGCGGCCACGAGAGCGGAGTTCGGCGAGAACGTCTGGGCCGTGTAGGTCGCCCCGCCGCGTGTCGCCGAAACCGGTGCGTTCGCGGTGTAACCCGAGCCCGGGATAATGGAGCAGTTCACACCCGTGGGACAGGCAGCCGCGAGACGAGGCAGGTACTCCCAATCCGTGGTCCTGCGGTAGGTGAAAGCCGCGCCGATCGCGAAGTTCGGAGCCAACTCATGGTCGAGGCCGAGGACGAGTTCGTTGTCCTTCTTCGACTTGAGATCGGGGTCTATCTTGTTGGGCGTGCTGCCGACCGCACTCGGATTGTTCGGGTCCACGTTGCTCGAAGCCACGAAGTTCGAGAGCACAACCTCGCCCGGTTGGACAAACTTGTCGCCGTTGAGGTCGTTCCAGCCGTACTGGAGATTGCTGACCGCGACCGGGTTGAGGGTGAGGACGTTGCCGTAGGACAGCTGACTCGCGTAGCGGGCGAGAGACAGACGCATCACGGTCTTCCGCGATTCGCTGAACGCATAGCTCATGCCGACGCGGGGTGAGATGTCCGACCAGGAGATCTGGTCTTCATCGCTGCCCGCGAACTTCAGCGCCGGAAGGAGCGCGCCGAACGACTTGTTGGCCGGAGCTTCCGAAGGAAGGTTGCGCGCCGACTGCTTGTCGAATCGGGCCCCGATGTTGAAGGTCAGCCGGTCCTTCGTGAACACGTCGCCCAGGTAGGCAGAGGCGTACTTGCCGCCGTACTGGACGATGCCGTCACGGAAGATCGCGGCCACGTTTGCGCCGCCCGCTGTGCCCGGGCCGTTGTAGGAGATGCCCACGAGGCCGTTGCCGTTGTAGCGGGTCGAGGAGTTCGTCACCACGTCGCGGTAGGCGAAACCGAACTTCAGCTCGTGGTTTCCGCCCATGCCCGACTTGAAGTAGTTGCCATCGACGTTGAACGTTTTCTGCGGCCGGATGCCGAGGAAATCGATGAACGTCCCGTCGATCGTGCCGTTCGAGTCGTCGTAGGTGAAGCTCTTCGTCTTATCGCCGCGCGCGATCAGGCCGAAACCGGTGTCGTAGTAGGCCGCCTTCGCCGACATGAAGAAGTTCGGCGAGAAAGTGTGGTTGATCTCGAGCTTCGAAAGGCCGACCGGAAGGCCGCCTTCGGTGTCGGCGTTGTCCTGATCCCAGAGGATGCCGTCAGCCTCGGTGTAGCCGGTTCCCGGGCTCCGTCCGAACTTCTGCTTGCTGCCCAGGAAGTAGAAGGCTGAGACCATGGTGTTGGCCGTGGCCTGCCAGTTGAGCTTGAAGTTATAGGAGGGGAGGATGGTGTCGTCGGGACTGCCGGCGAGGCCGCAGAGCTTGATGTCCTGCTTGCCATACGTGCCGTAGAACCAGAGCTTGTCCTTCACGATTGGCCCGCCGATATCGAAACCGTAGTCCTTGATGGAGTCGATGTAGTTCGCCTTGTCGCGCTCGCCTGAACCAGCGTTGCAGTGATCGACGCCGCCCTTGAGGCGGTTCGCGTTTCCGAGCAGGATCCGGCTCTTTGCATCCGCGATGTTGCTCGACTCCCACTTTTCATCGGTGGCGAGAAAACGGGCGCCGCCGTGGAACGTGTTGGTGCCGCGCTTCGTGACGAGGTTGATTCCGAAGCCGCCGGTCGCCATGGTGAGGTCGCCCCCGCCGGTGCTGACGTTGATCTCCTGGAAGGCGTCGAAGTCGAAGTACGTGGGAGAAGCGCCCGTGGCCGACATATCGGTAATCACGAGGCCATCGAGTGAGAACACCCGGTCGTTGGCCATCGAGCCCTTGCCCGCGACCGCCGCCTGCTGTCCGTTCTCGTTGCCGGCGATATTCACGCGGTCCATGAGGGCGCCCGGCACCTGATTCATGATGCCCCAGGGATCGCGCGAGTTGGGCGTGTCCTTGAGGTCCGAGGTGCTGAGGGTGGTGCCGGTGCCGCGCTTCTTGATGTCGACGAGGGCGGCTTCTGCCGACACTTCGACGGTGTCGGTCATCGCCCCGACGGAAAGGCTGACCGACACCTGAGAACTCGACCCGGTGACGATCGTGACTTTACGATTGACGATTCCGAACCCCTGCATCGAGATGCTGACCGTGTAGTCGCCGTAGTCGAGGTTCAAGAAACGGAATGTGCCGTCCGTTCCGGTGACCGTGCTGCGGGTGCCCGCTTCGCCCGAGATGGTGATGGATGCCCCGGGAAGAACGCCCCCCGAGGTGTCGGTGACATTTCCGAATACGTTGCCGGTTGCCGTCTGGGCAACGGCAGACGAGCTGACCATCAACAGGATGGCTGCGCTCAGAGAGAACAACTTCTTCAACATTGTGCTTGCTTTCTTTCCTCTGAGGGTCGAGGCCTTGGTAAGCGCCGGATTGACGGCGCGGATTGTTGTGAGTGACGGACCGGACGCCATCTCGGCGCATAGCCCGTTGCAGTGATCTCACCCTAGGGATTCCGAAGTGGTCTGAAAATAGCCACTCCCATCGCCACTTTTATGACCACTGATCTAAGCTATCGCTCAATGTCCACCCGTCCTTCCCCCGGCCTGCCCGCGATGGTGCTCGACCGAGAGAGCGCCACACCGCTCTATCGTCAGATCTACGAGGGCTATCGAACCGCGATCCTCGACCGGAGGCTGCGCGCGGGCCAGCGCATGCCCTCGACCCGGGCGCTTGCCGACGAGCTGGGGCTGTCGCGTATTCCCGTGCTCAACGCGTTCGAGCAGCTCATCGCGGAAGGCTATCTGGAGGCACGAACGGGAGCGGGAACGTATGTCTCCGAATCGCTGCCTCTGCGGGAACGAGCCGAGAGTTCGCGTGGCGGCGCTGACCCTTCGACCGTCATGACCGCCAAGAATCGCCGGGTCGCGCGCGTGGTCGAAGGACTCCCACCGTCGATGCCGTGGCTTCGCGGGCTCGGCGCGTTCGCGATAGGCCACGCCGCCATCGACCATTTTCCCTACGCCGCATGGAGCCGGCTTCTTTCCCGTCACGCCCACCGGCTGACCGCGAGGCTGCTTCGCTATGGGCCGGTACTCGGCTACGAGCCCTTTCGCGAGGCCGTCGCCGACTACCTCCGGACCACGCGGGCTATGCACTGCGAGGCCAGCCAGATCATGGTGGTGAGCGGCTCGCAGCAGGCGCTGACGATCTGCGCCCACGCGCTGATCGATCCCGGGGACGAGGTCTGGACCGAGGACCCCGGATACCACGGCGCCCGCTCCGCCCTCGACCTGGTGGGGGCGAAGGTCGTGCCCGTTCCGGTCGACGAGGAAGGGCTCGACGTCGCGGCGGGCATCGCGCGCGCGCCTCGGGCCCGCGCCGCTCTCGTCACGCCCTCACACCAGTATCCCCTGGGAGCCACGATGAGCGCGTCCCGGCGGCTCCAGCTGCTCAACTGGGCGCGTTCGCGGGGCGCCTGGATCATCGAAGACGACTACGACAGCGAATACCGGTACGAGAGCCTTCCGGTGGGCGCCCTTCAGGGCCTGGACCGGGACGGCCGAGTCCTCTACATCGGCACTTTCAGCAAGGTGTTATTCCCTTCCCTGCGGCTCGGCTACATCGTGATTCCGCCCGATCTCGTCGAGAAGTTTATGAACGTTCGCCGGGCTATGGATATCTGCCCTCCTACGTTTCTACAGGCGGTTCTCACCGACTTCCTTCGCGAGGGCCATTTCGCCCTGCACATCCGGCGCATGCGCCGCCGCTATCGCGAGCGCAGGAGCGCGATCGTCGACGCGATTCAGGAAATGCTCGGAGAAGAGTTCGAGATCCTGGGCGAGCAGGCCGGAATGCACCTTGTTGTTACCCTTCCGGCGGGCCTCAAGGACTGGGACGTCGCCCGCGCGGCCGCCGAGCGGGAGCTTTGGACCATGCCGCTTTCCTGGTGTTACGCGCGGCCCTCGAGACGGCAGGGGCTGGTGCTCGGGTACGGCGGCTCGAATGTGGCTGAGATCCGGGCCGGAGTGCGGCGTTTGAGCGAAGTGATAAGCGGCCTGCGCTCCGCATAGCGCCTCAGCATCCTGCGTCAGCGCTTCGGGCACGGCCGCGTCGGGCATGCCCAGCTAACCTGGCGCTCTAGAGAACGTGAATCGTCTTGTCAGCACGCGCAGGCCCGCGGAGGCAATCGGCACGTCATCTCGTGGGAGCGGGGACGACAGACTGCCGCCCCGGTCGTCCGCCAATGACCATCGCCAGCGATCCGACCCCCCAGCTGACCAGGGTGCCGACCGTCATGCCGATGAAGACATGAGAAAGCGCATGCGGAAGCGCCGTCGTCTCCGCGGTGGAACCCGGGCCGCGGAACTCCGGCGCGTCGAAGACATTCGGAAAGCCGTTCGCGGACAGGGCGATCCCGAGGACAGCGATGGCGTGAATCACCAGACTCTGATTGAAGATGAGGGGAAGCAGATGGCGGTAGGTTCCAAATCCGGACCGCCCGACCCTGAGCCCGTAGTAGATGGTCCCGGCCAGGAAGACCACGTTCATGGAGAAGTACCTGACGACGTCGTTCGGCGCTCCACCGATGGACATCGCCAAGCGCGCGAAGCCCGTGAACACCAGGGCTATGAGGAAGGGGGCTTGAAAACGCAGGTATTCCGCGTAGGGCTTTCCGAACATGTCTATCTCTCCAGAGTTTTTGAACAGCGTTGAAGGAGAAGACTAGATCTCGGAGTGGATCTGTGAAATAGCCACTCGCGACCTCCGGCTTATGACCTCTTCCGCGGTGGAACAGGTTGGTCGTTGCTCGACGGGCGCATTGTAGGATCAGGTCATGGTCTTGCCTTGCACCGAAATGCTTGCGGCCACCCCCGGCATTCTGCGCGGGCTGATGTCGGAGATCTCCGGCGAAGACGCTCGCTGGAATCCGGCTGCCGGCCGGTTCTCGATCGCCGAGGTGCTGGCGCACCTCTCGCACTCGGAGGGACACTGTTACCGACTGCGCCTCGACCGATTCATGGCCGAAGAGGGGCCAGAGTTTGAGCCGGACCACGCATCGTCCTACCTGGATCTCTACCGGGATGCCGACCCGAAGGAAGCGTTCAGAGAGTTTGAAAGTCAGCGCATCGCGAACGTGAAGATGCTCCGCACGCTGACCGATGACGCGGGGAAGCGGGTGGCGCTGCATCGCTCGGCGGGCGAGATCACGCTCGTGAACATGCTGCACGAGTGGGCGCTGCACGACCTGGGGCACGTCCGGCAGGTCGCGGAGATCGTGCGCGCGCGGAAGTACCTGGCCGGCGCCGGCCCGCTGGGAGGCGATTACCAGCTGACGCCATGATCGGCAAGAGTCGCCCTATTTCAGATCAAGTTGTTGCCCTGTCCAGGAACCCAGGATGCGGCGGATTCTGCCTCGCTTCGTGGTGCTCTCGTTCGCGGCCGCGAGCGAACCCTCCGTGGCTTTCGCCAGCGCGTCGGCTTTGGCGGTGGCGCCGTCGAGCGCGGCCCAGTTCCTGAAGTAACCACGGCAAGATTATTGGCTGACGTCATCGCCCGCGATAGCCACTTGGCGTTCCCTGTCAGTGGCCACTTCGACCAGATCCCGGCCGGAGTGAAACGTCTGAGCGAAGTGATCCGCGCCCTGCGCTCCGTGTAGCGCCCCGGTCAGTGATGCTTGTGATCGGGCGCGGCTTCGGCCGGCGCGCCCGGGGCGGGTGCCGTGGCGTGGGCTCCGTGGTCGCCGTGGCCCCCCGGAAGCGCGCGCGACAGCGTAACCGCGGCCATCAGAATGAGCAGGGCGCCCGCGCTTCGCGTCATTAGCCTCCGCCACGCCGTGCCATCGGACAGGGTCGCGAAGTTCGTGAACAACGACGCCATGGCGAGTGCGGGAAGCGATCCCAGCGCCACGCCCACCAGCGTGATTGCGCCGAGTCCGGGGCTGGCCGTGACCGCGGCGGCGGCGAGGCCCGCATAGACGAGGGGGCAGGGAAAGAAGCCCATGGCAAGGCCCACCACCAGCGGAAAACCCGCGGGCCGAGACTCGAGCAGAGGCCCGAACAGACGGCTCCAGAAGGGGGCGAGCACCGCGCTCAGGGAACCGGCGGTGCGGCGACCGCGGCCGAGAAGTGTGAGTCCGGCGCTGGCGAGGGCCAGGGCGGCCACCACAGTCAGCACACGCGTGGACCACACGAACCAGGAGGCTCCGGTGAGCGCTGCGCCGAAAAGGCCGGCGAGCGCGCCGAGAAAGGCGTAGGTGGTGCCCTTGCCGAGCTGCAGCAGCAGGAAGTCTCGGAGGGCGCCCGGCCGTTCCCCGCGGGCCGCCACTGTCACCATCAGTCCGCCGCACATGCCGAGGCAATGCGCCGAGGCCGCGAAGGTGAGCGCGGCCGCGATCCAGAGTTCATTCATGGGGATACGCCTCCCTCAAGCCAGGCTCTTTCGGTCGAGGCGTTGTGAGTTCAGAACGACGAGGAGACTCGAAACGATCATGGCCAGGGCGCCGAAGAGAGGGTGCAGCATTCCGGAAGCGGCGAGGGCGACCCCGACCAGGTTGTAGAAGAACGCCCAGAAGAGATTCCAGCGCGCGACCTTCAAGGTGGCCCGGGAAAGCCGCACCAGCCAGGGAAGGCGTGCGAGGTCGCCGCCCAGGATGGTTACATCCGCGAGCTCTCGGGCGAGGTCGGTACCGCTCTCGAGGGTGACGCCCACGGCGGCCCGTGACAAGGCCGGCGCGTCGTTGATGCCGTCACCCACCATGATGGCCATCGCGCCGCGGTATGGGCCCAAAGCGAGCCGAGCCACTTTCTCTTCGGGACTGAGCCCACCGACTCCGCCGATATTCCCGAGTTCTCGGGCCATCCGCTCCACCACCACGGGGTTGTCACCCGAGAGGATCTCCGGGGTGAGGCCGAGGGACCGCAACTCGCTCACCGCGATCGCGGCGGAAGGGCGCTGCGTGTCCTGCAGGACAAATCGCGCCAGGGGCTTGCCATCGAGGGTGACATGAACCTGCGTTCCCTCTGCGGTCTCGATCGCTTCAGGTGAGTGTAGGTCCGCGAAGGCCGCGCTGCCCACGCGAACCACCACGCCTTTCGAAAGGCCCGACGCACCGCGACCGGGGAAAGCGCGGAAGCCTGTGACTTCCGCGGGAGTCACGCCCTTCTCCATGGCGAATCGGACAATGGCCCGCGCCACCGGATGTTCCGAATGCCGCTCAACGCCTGCGGCGAGAGCCAGGGCTGCGTCGTCCGAGTGATCGCTACACTCGAAGAAGGTCACTCGCGGCTCTCCGCTGGTGAGCGTGCCCGTCTTGTCGAAGTAGACGCGGTCTGCCCGGGCCAGCCGCTCGAAGGTCTCGCCCGAGCGGACCAGGATGCCGGCACCCGCGGCGCGTCCCGAGGCCGCCACCGCGGCGAGCGGTGTGGCGATTCCGATGGCGCACGGGCACGCGATCAGGAGAACACAGAGAGCATTCATGATCCCTGCTGCCACGCCCACCGCAAGCGTCCAATACACAAACGTGCCGAAAGCGACGAGCAGGATCAGGGGGACAAAACGCGCGCTCACCCGATCGACCAGAGCGGCGAGTGGATACCGCCCGAGGCGCGCTTCCTCCACGATGCGCACGATCCGCGCGAGTGTGGTGTCGGCCCCGCGTCGCCGCACTTCCACGATCAGCGCGCCGTCGAGATTCAATGTTCCCGCCGAAACGGTGTCGCCTTTGTGTCGGTGGGCGGGTGTTGATTCCCCGGTGATTTCAGCCTCCGACACGTCCGCCTCGCCTTCGAGGATCTCGCCGTCCACAGGGATGCGCTCGCCGGGGCGGACCCGCACACGGCTTCCGATTTCGAGATTCGCCACTGGCACTCGTTCCTCGCCCGAAGGCCCAAGCCGCCAGGCCTCGACGGGCATGCGCCGCGCCACGTTGCCGAGGGCGTCGGTGGTGCGCGCCCGGGTCGCGGCCTCGAGGTATCGGCCGATGGTCATGAAGAGCAGGATCCCGGTGGCGGTGTCGAGATAGACCGGCCCCGATCCCGTGATCACCGACCACGCCGAAATCAGATAGGCGGCGCCTACGCCCAGCACGATCAACACGTCGGTGTCGAGGAGCAGAAGCCGGCCCCGGCTCAAGCCACGTGAAACGAAGGGCGCGCCCAGGAGGAGGATCGACGGTGTGGCGAGACCGAGCAGGGCCCAGCGGACCCAGGCCTCGCCCGCCAGCCGATCGGCTTCGCGGCCTCCGGTATAAAGGACGAAGCTCAGCATCATCACGTTCATCGAGAAGAACGCGCCCAGGCCGAGGGCCATCAGCATGCCCGCGGCCGCGCTGTCTCCGGCGAGGCCGCCCGTGATCGAGTGGGCCAGCGCGCATCCGCCGCAGCAGTAGACGGGCGCGTCGTCGCCAGATGGACCACCCGTTACCGGGAGCGAACAGTGAGCGCAGAGGCGGTTGGCTCGGGGAATCTCCGCGGACCGCGGTCTCGCGAGGGGCAGAGCCTCAGCCGTCGCGTTCACTGGCTTCGGGTGGCGACGGGTTTGCCGGTTTCGAGGTCGAGGAGAACGGGGTTCGCCTCCTCCGCCAGATGCCAGGCGACGCCCATGATCAGGAAGAACAAAACCATGGTGGCGAAGAGGATGACCTGGATCAGGCGTCCTTCGCCCGGTCCGAAGGAGGAGCGGGGCGTGGTCATGATGTCTTCCGTGAGGTGCGCGAGAAGAAGGATGCGGGGAATCGTCGGGGTTCGGCCCCGCCTTCGATCACCCAGGAGAACGGCGTCGCTCCCGGCGGGGCATCCGCTCGCGGAATGCGCACAACAAGGGTGAAACGCTTCTCCTCGCCCGGAGCGAGTCGAGCATCCTCCAGACCCTTCAGCCGGGCCGACGCGGGAAGGCCAAGGACGCTCCCCTTGAGTTCGACGGACTGGCGGGTGTGGTTGGCCGCGCGCAGGAGATACCGCGATTCGATGGCCTCGTCCGCCGCAACCCCCGCATTAGTGGCGAGCGTGGCCGCCTGATCCATGTAATCGGGGGAGAGGCGCAGGGTGACCCCATCGCGTCGTACGATGGCGACGATCAGGGCGATGGCGAAACCAAGGGTGGCGACGCTCACGAGAATCCGCTTGGGATCCCAGCGTCGCAGGCTGAACCCGCCGAAGTCGAAGGCCAGAACCGAAGGCCGTGGTTGCTTCAATCGTCCGAGCACTTCCTCGCAGGCGTCGACGCAGGAACCGCAGCGGGTGCACTCGATCTGAAACGAGCCCTGGCGGATGTCGATGCCCATGGGGCAGACGCGATGGCAGGCGCCGCAGTCGATACACGCGCCGGGCTGCGGGTCGAGCTTGACGTGCAGGCTGCGGCCGTCCTCGATCACGCCCTGGAGCAGACCGTAAGGGCAGGCGGTCTGGCAGAACTTCTCGCGCACGAAGACGAAGTCGAGGAAGGCGATGAGGGAAAAGGTAGCCCCGAGCAGACCGATCCAGGGACCGACATCGAGCCGGATCAGCCGGTTCGCCACCTCGGGCAGGGGTGCGAAGTAGGCCATGAACAGAAGGGAGGACACCACGGACATGGCCGCGATCAGGGCGAGGGAAATCGTGCGCGCCACCTTGGGCCGGGTCTTGAGCGCGAACGGTCGGCTCAGGCGTCGGGCCAGGGCCTCGATGTCGTGGGCCAGTTCGGTGAACACCATCTGTGGGCACGCGTAGGCGCAGTAGACGCGGCCGAAAACCACCGACATGGCTCCGATCACCCACATCGCGAACATCAGGAAGAGCCAGACGAGGGCCCATTCGTCCAGGCCGATCTCCTGGCGAAGGATGAGCAGGCGGGAGGTCTGGAAGTCGAAGCGGAGGAGATCGAACAACGGCAGGACCGCGAACGTCCCGAGGAAGAGGAACTGGATACGGCGACGCTGCTTTGAATAGTGACCCGTCCAGTGGGGGAGGATCGCTTTCACGGAACGAGGGCCTCGCGCTGAAGACGCGGATTCGTCTTCGCCTCCGTCGAAAGTTCCCGGTGGAAGACGAACCGCTTCATGGTGAAGGCGTGGGTGGGGCAGCGGGTCGCGCACATCGAGCAGCGGATGCAGGCGGTCTCGTCCTTGAGCATGACCGCGCCCATCCGGTTCAACTCGACCGGGGTGTAGGCGGAGAGTTCCTGGGCGGAGATACCGAGCTGGCGCTGGGCCAGGGCCGCCATCTCCGGGTTCGTCGCCACCTGGGCGAGACCCACCAGATGCAGGCAGTCGTCCGGGCAGACATCGACGCAGCCGTTGCAGGCGATGCACTTCTCGCCTTCGAAGCAAGTCTGGACATCGCAACGCAGGCAGCGCTCGGCCTGTGACCTTGCTTCGGCCGCGGAGTAGTTCTCTTCCACCAACTCGTTGCCGGCGCGCGCTATCTCGTCGGCCCGCGGGGCGCGCGAGTTGGGCAGTCGGCGCATTCTTGTCTCCCACGCTTCGCCCATGGCGTAGGTCGCGGGTTCCCAGTGCGAGCGGATCTTCGTGGTCGTGGTGGTGCCGCGCAGAAAGTCGTGGATGCTGCGCGCTGCCTGTTGTCCGGTGGCGATGGCGTCGATGAAGAGGCGCGGACCAAGCACCACGTCGCCGCCCGCGAAGATGTCGGGCTGAGAGGTCTGGAAGGTCTCGGGGTCCACCTCGATGAGGCCGCGTTCCGATAGGCGAACGTCGTCCTCGGGCTTGAGGAAGTTGAACTCCGCCTTCTGGCCCACGGCCATGATCACCGTATCGACCTCGATGCGCTCCACGTAGTTCTCGTCGAACTGCGGGGCGAACCGGCGCGAGGCATCAAACACCGAGAGGCAGCGGATGAACTCGACGCCCTGGGCGCGGTCCTCGCCGTAGACCAGGCGCGGCCCGAGGGAGGCATGAACCTCGACGCCCTCATGTTTGCCTTCTTCGATCTCGATGGCGTCGGCCGGCATCTCGTCGTGGCTTTCGAGGCAAGCGAGGTGCACCGCGGTCACGCCCACCCGCGCGGCCGCGGTCTTCACCACGTCGGCGGCCATGCGGAAGTCGCCCGGGCCGCCGGCGGCCGCGCGCAGGGCGGAGCGCGCGACGTCGAAGGCCACATTGCCGCCGCCGATCACCAGAACGCGTGGTCCGATATCGACCTTCTGTCCGAGGTTCACGAGCTTCAGGAACTCGAGACCGTTGATCACGCCGGGCAGGGTGGCTCCGGGGATGCTCAGTGGCCGGCTGCCCTGAAGCCCCGCGCCGATGAAGATCGCCTTGTATCCCTCGCGGCGCAGATCGCTCACGGTGCGCCCGGGCACGCCTACCGGGCTGTTGAGCCGCAGGTGCACGCCGAGGGAGAGGATGGCGTCGATCTCCTTCTGCACCACCTCGCGCGGCAGGCGATACAGGGGGACGCCCAGCGTCAGCATGCCGCCCGCCACCGGTCCCGCTTCGAACACCGTGACCTTGTATCCCGCGCGGGCGAGATCGTGGGCGACGGTGAGGCCGGCCACGCCCGAACCAATCACCGCGATCTTCTCGGTGTAGTCACCCGGAGGAGGCAGCATTCGGGTGTCTGCGTAGCGGTGGTAACGCGCGTCGCTGCCCGTCTCGGTGCCGAACTGCTCGGTGGCGAAACGCTTGATGGCGCGGATCGACACCGGCGCGTCCACGCTTCCGCGTCGGCAGGCCTTCTCGCACGGCGCGCCGCAGATTCGCCCGCAGATCGACACGAAGGGGTTGGTGGCCCGGGCGATCCGGTACGCGTCCTCGTCCCGACCCTCGGAGACCGCGGTCACGTAGCCGCAGGCGTCCGTGAAGACCGGACACCCGACGCGGCACTTGACCTGCTCGACCCAGTAGCGCTCCTCGTCGGGAATGCGCAGCCTGCGGTAGGCGGAGGAGAGGGAGGCGTCGCTCATGCGGCTCAGTCCTCGTTGGTGGGTTTGCGCACGATGGCGTAGAACCAAAGCGCCGCGGCGAAGCAGGCCACGCAAACCGCGATCACCGCGAAGATGAGCCCTCCCGGATCGCCGGTGGCGGTGTTGAACTGCTGCACCAGGGCTCCGCGCGAGGCGTTGTCGATCTCGCCCCGCCAGTACTTCCTCAGGTACACGAGGGCAAACAGGGTGAAGCCGACGTAGGCCATCTTGAGGAAAGCCGGGATGGGCGTTCCTGCCCTTTCCGTGATCCAGCCCCCGGCGAGTTCGTGAATCTCCTCCGGGCCCTTCTGCTCGTTACTCATGTTTGCCTCCAGGGTTTCGGGACGACTCCAGGGGCTCGTCGTCCTGAAGCATCCGGTACTTGGGTGATTCGTCGTCCTTGACCGCGCCGGACCGGATGGCGAAGCCAAGCGCCACCAGGGCGCCCGCCACCATGAAGGCCATGAAGGCGTACATGGGGACCGTGGACACGACGGTGTAGTCGTTCATCTCACTGCTCGTAGTCGCCGGCCGGCCGCCAGTCCTTGGCGCGGCCGAGCGACTGGATGTACGCGGTGAGTGCTGCCAGCTCCTTGGGGTCATTGGCGATCCAGGGGAAAGGCGGCATGGCCGAGCCGGGGACCAGGCTGCGCGGATCGCGGAAGTGGGCGGCGTGCCACTGACCGTCGTACTTGCCTCCGACGCGTGACAGGTCGGGCCCGGTCCGCCTCGTCCCGAACATGTGCGGCTGGTCGTACACGAATTCGTCCGGAGTGGAGACGGGGCTCTTCTCCCCGCGCCAGCCCGAGCGGATGGTGTCGGCTTCGATGGTGCGGGTCTGCTGGGTGTGACAGTACCAGCAGCCTTCGCGGACGTAGATGCTCCGGCCTTCCATGATGGTCGCGGCCTCGGCGTCGCCGTTCTTGGCCAGGGTCGCGTAGTCCTTCAGACCAGGGGCGGGTTTGCTCCAGCTCTTGTCGAGCAGGGCGGGCGCGGCGGTGGTGAGGATGCCGCCGATCCAGAAGAACACGGTGGCCGCCACCGCGAAGATCATGCTGCTCTTGTTGACTTTGTTGATCATGGCGGTCTCCTAGGCCACTTCCACGGGCCGGTCATTCCGCCCGGTGAAGGTGGCCACGATGTTCCAGAAGAAGAGCAGGATGCCGCCGAACATCAGGGTTCCGCCGATCAGGCGGACGGCCCAGAAGGGCTGCATGAAGCGGACGGTGTCGATGAACGGGATGGTGGGGTCGTTCCACTGCAGGCCCTGGAGGAAACCGCCGATCCACAGGGATACGAAGAAGGAGAGGCCGCCCACCAGCCACATCCAGAAGGAGGCGTTGGCCAGCGCCTGCGAGTGCAGCTTCGTCTTCAGCATGCGCGGCAGCGCGTAGTAAGCGCCGCCCACCGCGAAGAACGAGAACGCGCCGAGCACAGCCATGTGAGCGTGGCCGACGATCCAGTCGGTTTTCGACACGATGGCGTTCACCGAACGCAGGGAGTGCATCGGGCCCTGGAAGCAGGTGAGGAGATAGAAGATCGTGCCCGACATCAGGAACTTGATGGGCACGTTGTCCTTCAACTGATGCCACTGCCCTTTCATGGTGGCGAAGAAGTTCCACACCAGGGACCAGACCGGAATCATCAGCATCACCGAGAACAGGATCGACACGGTCTGCAGCCACTGACTGATGGGTCCATGCAGCATGTGGTGCGCGCCCGTCCACACGTAGACGAAGGCGAGCGACCAGAAGCCGATCATCGACAGCCGGTGCGAGTAGAGCGGCGCCTCGGTGGCCTTGGGAATGAAGTAGTAACCGAGGGCGAGGCCGAGGGGCGTGAAGATCAGGCCCACCGCGTTGTGGACGTAGAACCAATTCAGGTTCGCCTGGTTGACGCCCGAGGTGAAGATGGTGGCGAAGTTGCCAACGAGGTACACGAAGGCGGTCCAGATGATGGAGGCGAGGATGTACCACAGTGAGACATACATCTGCTGGTACTTCCGGACGGCCACGGTGGCGAAGATGTTCACCCCGAACATGATCCAGGCGATCACTACCAGGATGTCGAGCCACAGGGGCAGTTCCGCATACTCGAGGCCCTGGTTGAAGCCCAGGGAGAGAGTCACCACCGCGCTCAGGATGATGCTGATCCACAGCACCAGGGTGGCAAGACCCAGCCGCTCGCTCCACAACTTCACGCCGCACAACCGTGGCACCAGGTAGTAGATGAGACCCATGTCGGCGGCGAGGAGCCAGCCGAAGAGCATCCCGTTGGTGTGCACCGGGCGCATGCGTCCGTAGGTGAGCCACGACACGGACCCGAGGAAGGTCGGGTACTGCAGCTTCGCGGCGATCACCAGGGCGTAAATCCCGGAGACCACGAAGAACAGACCGGCCGCCATCAGAAAGCCGAAGGCACTCTTGTCTTCATGGGCCGCCATCTCGGACGGTCCTTTAACGGCTTCAGCGCTCATGAGACTTCTCGCCTCCCTCTTTTGCGGTGCTCGTGGTGGTGGCCGGCGCGGGTTTGGGAGCGGCCGCTGCTTCGATCGAGCGGGGAGTCCCTCCGAGTCCGTTCAGGCCGTGGATGTAGTTGATGACGTCGCCGATCGCGTTGTCGTCAAGGTTGAAGTCGAAGCCGGCCGCGGGCATGGCGCTGCCCTGGACTCCGTACTTGATGCCCTCGTGCAGGCGTTCGTAGGAGGCGGCGGTGACGAAAGGCTTGTTGCGCAGGTTGCGGGGCCGAGGCCAGATGTCCACCGCGTTTGGCCCATGGCCGTCGGCCTTCTTGCCGTGACAGCCCCAGCAGCGGTCGAGGAAGATGGCTTCGCCCCGGGCCGCGCTTTCCGCGGAGTAGGCCACGGGATTGGTGGCGGGGACCTTGCGGTTCGTAGCCACCCGCGCCGTGCCGCCCTTCGACAGGTTTTCGAGCACGTAGTCGACGAGGCGGGCGGAGCGTTCGGCGCCGAGGACTTTGCCCCAGGGCGCCATGCTCGTTCCCGGGACCCCGTTCATCACGCTGTCGACGAGGCGCTGTTTGGCCTTGCTCTTCATGAACGCGGCCTTGGTCAGGTCGCGGGGTCGCGGATCGAGGTAGCGGGAGATCAGACCGTCGCCGAGGCCCTTCTCGCCATGGCAACGCGCGCACAGCGCCTTGTACTCTTCGGCCGGGGCGTCTGGAACCGTGGCCACGGGCCGGCTGACCAGGTATTCCGTGAGGGCCACGAACGCCTCGTTCGGCAGCGGGTAGGGCGGCATGATCGATCCCGGAACCACGCTCCGCGGATCCTTGAAGTGCGCCATCAGCCAGGGGAAGTCACGCTGGGCCGATGCGTACTCGAGATCGGGACCCACCAGGCCGTCGATCCCGCCGAGCTTGTGGCAGCTGAGGCAACCGGCTTTGGGCAGCAGGGTCTCGCCGCGCTGCGCCAGGTTCTGATTGGCCATGGCGCGGGCTGCCTCCGCACCGGCGATGGCGCCAACCTCGAGCCACTCTGGTCGCGCCTGCTGGGCGGACACGAACTGTTGCAGAGGAGCCCGTGAGATGCGCGAACCCTGCTGGGCTTTCAGGAAGGTGGTGAGGGCCAGCCGCTGATGATCGGTCAGGTCCTGCCGGGGCATGGTCGATGTGGGGTTCGTGGCCTGCGGATCCTTGATCTTGTCGAGGATGAAGTCCGGCCGGCGACGCCTGCCCTCCTCGGTCAGTTCCGGGCCGATGGAGCCGAAGCTCAAGCCGGCGATGGTGTGACAGGTGTAACAGGCGCGCTGGAAAAAGAGAGCCCGGCCTTCATTCACGAGAGGGGCGTGTTCCCAGCCCGGCTCGACGTGGCACTGCACGCAATTCGCCTGGATCATCTCCTTCTGGAGCATGGGCCACGGCCAGTCCTCGCCGCCTTCGTGGGCGGCCTTGGCCAAAACCGCGCGTCCCTGCCCGTCGTGGCACACCGTGCAGCCATAGGTCTCGAACTTGTGGCCGGGAATCTCGGGGTGCGTGGTCAGCGGCTGATTCGCGTCCTTGAACCGCGGATCGTCGATGGCGATGTGGCAGGTCTGGCAGCGGTCCACGCGTTCGCCGCCGAAGCTGCGCACAATGGTCTGTTCAATGGCGGGCCGCCGCGCCCGCAGTGTTTCCTTGACCAGTTCGGAGACTTCGGGGTCGGCGGAGGCCTTGGCGAAGTAATCGCTTTGGTATTCCTGCCAGCGGGCGAAGAACTGGTCATAAAAGACGATGCCGTGGATGACGAACACGATCACGGAGAGAACGGCCAGGGCGGAGCGCATGTCTATCGCCTCAACTCGCTACCAGGGGGTGACAAGGGCCCAGTTCGGGCCGCGGAAGAAAGTGCCGATGATCACGAAGATGAGGTTCGTGATCAGAAGGAGGGTGAAGGTGGTGATGGCGAGCAGGCGGTGCCTCGAGAACCAGACGCCGGTGCCACGCGTGCCGCGATCGAGATAAGGCAGGAGGAGCAGCATGATCACGAAGATCGTGGGCACGCCGATCCCGCCCCAAAACGCCGAGTACGAGACCATCTCCTGAAGTCCGAGGAAGTACCACGGAGCCTTCGACGGGTTCGGGGGATGGGTGGGGTCGGCGGGAGCCTCGAGGGGCGCGTTCATGGCCAGCGACCACAGGAGGATCACGAGGATGGTGAGGGCGAAGCAGAAGAGTTCAGCGACGAACAGGTTCGGCCACGAATAGACAGTGTTGTCGGGGGTGTTGCCCACCTTGGTGAAGGGACCGCGCACCAGACCCATCACCCCGAACTGCCGGGTCTTCTGGGTCTTGGTGAGGGGAGCGAGGCCCTCGCGCTTTCCTTCGATCGCCTCCGGGAACTGCGCCTGGGCTTCGGGCAGATCCGCCCCTTCCGGCCGCGACAGCCCTCCATCTTTACGGATGCGCCAGAAGTGGACCAGGATCAACGTGGTCATGGCCGCGGGGATGACGGCCACGTGCAGGACGTAAAAGCGGATCAGCGCCTCCTGTCCGACCACGGTATCGCCGAGCAGGAGATAACGCATCTCCTCGCCCACGAAAGGCGCGTAGCCCGCGATGGCCGTGCCCACGGTGATGGCCCAGAACGCAAGCTGGTCCCAGGGAAGCAGGTAGCCGGTGAATGAGGCCACCAGGGTCAGCAGGAAAAGCACCACGCCCACGATCCAGTTGAACTCCCGCGGGGCCCGGTAACTGCCGGTGTAGAAGACGCGGCAGAGGTGGAGCATCACCACCGCCACCATGGCGTGCGCCCCCCAGCGATGCATGTTCCGCAAGAGCGTGCCGAAGGCCACCGTGCCCGACAGATCGAGCATGCGGTTGTGCGCCTGTTCCACCGAGGGGACGTAATAGAACATCAGCAGGAAGCCGGTGGCTCCCAGGATGATGAACAGGCTCAACGAGATGACGCCGAGGCCCATGGTGAACCACGGCTTGAGCGAATGGACGTGGGTCTTGACCGGGTGGATGTGAAGGAAGAGATTGGTGAACGTGGTCTGAGACCGTCCGAGGTCGGAATGCGGCAGGGGGTTCCGGAAGATGGAACGCCAGACGTTGGCGGGCAGATCGATCAGGTTCCGGAGGAGGCCCGGTTCGGCGGTCATTGTGATGTCCTCGCCTTAGACCTTCAGGAACGTGCCGGGATCGACCGCAGAGGCGGTGTCGACCTCAACGTCCCCCGAGGGCGCCAGTGAGCAGCGGAACCAGGGAAGCGGACGGGGGGCCGGACCCGCGAGCACCGTGCCTTCGGCGTCGAAGCGGCTGCCGTGACAGGGGCAGTCGAAACCGATGTCGGTCGTCTGGATCACGCAGCCGAGATGGGTGCAGGTGTTCGAGATGGCGGCGATGCCTGAGCCCGTGCGGATGAGGGTCACGCGCTGGCGGGTGAAGGGCAGCCTTGTGCCGGAGGGGAAGGTCTCGGGTTTGCCTACGCGGAAGCGCGCAGGTTCGCCGTAGGTCACGCGCGGCCTGAAGAAGAGAAGGTTCGACAAACCAGCCACGAAGGCGGCGCCGGCCAGCCCGAGCAGGCTCGTCCAGGTGAGGGCCTCGCGGCGGCCCACGGGGGCCGGGGGGATCACTGTTCCCGAGGGTGAACCGGTCATCTATGCGTTTCCTTTCGGCTGGGGACGGAGTTCGTCTTGAGTGGGGGGGGCTTTAGGGTCCGGTGCGAGGTCGGGCCAGAAGACCTGGCTCTTGGTTTCTTCGAGGTTTCGGAACTGCCCGGAGCGCACGCCCCATGCCCAGACACATGCGAAGGCGGCGCCCATCGCGATGCCTGCCAGGAACAGACAGAGCGTGATGGTCAGCATGGTTGGAGGGCGGGCATGGGGCGATCCGGAGGGCGCGTACTAACGCTTTGGTCACACCAACCAGCAGGGCTCGTGCCATGTCGCTCGGCGGAGAAGCGCCGAGTCCTCACGACCGCTCCAGGCAAGGGCGCGGGCGTTGTCGAGCCATCGCGCACGAAGTTTTTGCGCGGCTCTTCGCCCGAAAGTTCTGCGGGCTTGGGCGAACAGGGGTCGCAGTTTTTGCGTTCGGCCGCAGGTTCTACGAGCGGTCCCTCGGTGTCAGCGAGGGACCGGAATGGCGACCTACTTCAGGTGCTTCTGGAAGAACTCGAGGGTTCGTTTCCACGCGAGGTCGGCCGCTTCCTTGTTGAAGCGCGGCGTGGTGTCGTTGTTGAACCCATGCTGGGTCCCCGGATAGACAAAGGCCTCGTAGCGCACGTTATTGGCCTTGAGCGCCGCCTCGTACGCGGGCCAGGCCGCGTTGATGCGGTCGTCTTTTTCCGCGAACTGGATGAGCAGCGGGCACTTCACTTTCGCCGCTTCCTCGACCGGCGGATTGCCGCCGTAGAAGGGCACGGCGCCGGCGAGATCGGGCACGCGGGTGGAGAGCATGTGCGAGATCGAGCCGCCAAAGCAGAAGCCCACCACCGCCACGTTGCCCGTGCCGTCGCTGCGTGCCTTGAGCCAGGCCGCCGCGGCGAGGAAGTCTTCGTTGATCTTCGGACGATCGAGTTTGCCGAAGAGTTCGCGGGCCTTGTCCTCGTCGCCGGGGTAACCGCCAAGTGGGAAAAGGGCGTCGGGCGCGAAGGCCAAGTATCCCTCGAGAGCGAGCCGGCGCGTGATGTCCTCGATGTGGGGATTGAGCCCACGGTTCTCATGCACCACGAGGATGCAGGGCAGCTTGCCCTTCTTGCCCGTGGGCCGCACCAGATAGCCGCCCATCTTCGGATTGCCGCTCGGGGACGGATATTCAACCCTCTCCGCGGTGAGGCGCTTGTCGTCCGCCGGCACCACCTGGGCCTGCGCGAAACGCGGATTGAGGGCCTCGAGGATCATGGCCGCGGTCATGCCGCCGACCGTGAACTTTCCCGCACCATCGAGGAAACCCCGGCGATCGATGTCGCCGTGAACGTACTTGTCGAAAAGGTCGTAAACGCCCTGGTCGAAGTCTTTGGCTGCCTTGGGTTCCATGGTGGTCTCCCTGATGAGTCGCCTGTAAGTGATTCCGCCCGAAAGTCGGTTGACGAATCTTCGCACGGCCTCTCACCCGGGAGCCAAAGGCTCCTACGGGGCTGCGCTATTTCGGAAAACGTCCGAGGGCCACGAGCAGTTCGAACTGAGCCTGGCGCAACGAATCCTCGGCCTGGGCGAGCCCGGTTGCGACGTCCCGAGCCGTCCGCTGGGCTTCGATGACCTCGATATTGGTTGAAGCCCCGGCATCGAACGCCGCGATCGTGATCTTCAGAACTTCGTCGGCCTGGCCAGAGGCCTCCCGCGCGCTTTTCAGCACACGTTCCGCGGATTGGACCGCTTCGCGTGCGCTGCGGATCTCTGAGCGCGCCTGGATCTGACGCTGGACGAGATTGAAGTCGGCGATTTGGAGGTTCGCCTGCCGCTCGTGCTTCAGTCCAGCGCCGCCGCCGCCGGTGTAGAGAGACTGCTTCAACTCGAAGGTCAGGCGCCAGCTCTTCGACGGCTGAAAAAGGCCGTTTGGCGTCACGTACTGCGGATCGAACATCGCGGTGATCTCGGGAAGCTTGCTCTTGAAGTCGTCCTCAAGAACCTGCTGGGCCGACTTCTGCTCGGCGAGGAGCACCTTGATGTCGGTGCGTGCGCTCATCCAGTCGTCGGGAAGCTCGGAAATCGACACGTCGAAAGCCGGCTCGCCGACCGTGTCGATCGGGCGATCCTCACCGAGGAGAACACCGAGCGCTTCCTGAGCCCGCCGCAGATTGAGCCCGAAAACCTCGACCGCCACCTCGTCGGTGGAGGCCACCTGGCCGGCGCGCAGTTCGTTCAGCCGACTGCCGAGGCCGCCTTCACGTCGCTTGCGGTTGTAGTCGGATTGGGCGCGCGCGGTTTCAAGGGAGCGGGTGGCGATCTCCACAAGGCGCTTCTGCGCGATGACCTGAAGGAAGGCTCCCGCGGTCGCTGCCGCCACCTGCTTGCGGGTGTCGGCGTTTGCGAGCCTTGCGATCTCGATTCTGTCTTTCGCGCGCGCGGTCGCGGCCCAACGCGCGGCCGCGAAAAGCGGTGCTGAAACCGAGGCGGAAAAGGTCGATTGATTCCGCGGCACCACGACACTCGTGTCGAAGGCGACCGCCTTGTCGAGCGTGGTGTTAGAGATCGTGCCGCTGACGCTCGGCCGCCCGAAAGACCGCGTCTGTTCCATGAGTCCCTGCGCGCGCAGGATGTTCGCGGCGGCGATGCCCACGGTGGGGTTCTTCTCGAGCGCTCGGTTGATTGCCTGCTCGAATCCAAGCGCTTCGATCTGTGCGGCGGACGGAGCGGTTGGCGCCGTGGTCTGCGCGCTCGCCGGGAGGGCCAGGGATCCGATCAGGAAGAGGACCAGCGCCACCATGGTGGCCGACGCGTGGCCGCCCGACGCCGCGGCAGGAGGCTCCGGCTCCAAATCGTGCGCATGACGTCCGCGTCCCGGCGCGATCGTCCGGATGACGACGTAGAGCACGGGTATGAAAATGATCGAGAGGATTGTCGATGCGATCATGCCTCCCGCGACCGTGGTCCCGATCGAATTGCGGCCCGCAGCCCCCGCACCCGTCGCGAACGCGAGTGGCAAAACGCCAAGGATGAAGGCGAACGAGGTCATGAGGATCGGCCGCAGCCTGATGCGTGAGGACTCAACCGCGGCGTCCACGATCGACATTCCCTGTTCGCGCAGCTGCTCCGCGAACTCGACGATCAGGATGGAGTTCTTCGCGGCGAGACCGACGAGCAGGACCATGCCGACCTGGCAGAAAACGTCGTTCGTGAAACCGCGCATGAACTGCGCCGACAGCGCGCCGAAGATGGCGATGGGCACACCGAGCAGGATGATGAGGGGCAGAATGAACGACTCGTACTGCGCGGCCAGGACCAGGTAAACGAGGATCACGCTCAAAGCGAAGATCCCCGCGGCCTGCGCGCCGGACTTCTTCTCTTCGAGCGATTGTCCGGCCCAGGCGTAAGAGAAGCCGGGCGGCAGGCGCTTCGCCATCTCTTCCATCGCCGCCATCGCTTCACCCGAGCTGACACCCGGCGCCGCGGCGCCGCTGATCTCGGCCGAACGGGCCAGGTTGAAGTGGCTGATGACCTGCGGCGATGTGGTTTCGCGGATCTTCACCACGTTGTCGAGCGAAATCATCTGGCCATTCATAGCGCGGCCGTAGAGCTGCTTCAGATCCTTCGGGCTCGAGCGGAACTGCTGGTCGGCCTGGACGTACACCCGATAGGCGCGATTGTTGAAGTCGAAATCGTTCACGTACTGCGAGCCGAGGAACACCTGCAGCGCGTCCGTCACTTCCGTCAGCGGAAGGCCGAGGCTGCGCGCCTTGTCACGGTCGATCTCGACGATGAGCTGGGGGTCGGCGGCGCTGAAGCTGGTGAAGAGGTTCTGAAGTTTCTTGTTCTGGCTGCCTTCGCCGATGAGACCCCCGAGTGCAGTGCCGAGGCCGTCCACGGTGGCGGCACCCGTCTGGTCGAGCACTTCGAACTGGAAACCGGCGAACGTGCCGAGGCCCTGAATCGCAGGAGGCGGGAAAGCGACCACGAAAGCGCCCGGAATCCCGAAGAGCTGCGGCGAGACTCGCTGCAAAACGTCGTTCAACCCGTGACCCGCACCTCGACGCTCCTCGTAAGGCTTGAGCGGCACGAAGAGCATGCCGTTGTTCGGGGCGGCGCCCGAGAAACTGAAACCCATGACGGAGAACGTCGCGGCGACGTCGGGATCGGCACTCACGATCTTCTCGGCCTGTTTGGCTATGTTGGTCGAGTACTCGAGCGACGCGCCCGCGGGGGCCTGAACGAGGATCATGAAGTAGCCCTCGTCCTCGGCGGGGACGAACGCGGTTGGAACCACCCTGTAGATGCCCCAGGTCGCGAGGAGGCCCAGGACGAAGAGAACGAGCATTGGGACTCGGTGGGCGAGGCAGGAGCGTACGAACGACGCGTAGCGCGTGGTGTTCCGATCGACGACACGATTGAACGCCGTGAAGAAGCGACCGTGGGTGTGACTCTCCCGGTCGAGAAGAAGAGCGGAAAGCGCGGGGGTCAGGGTCACGGCGTTGAAGACCGAGAGAACCACGGCGAACGCGATGGTCAGCGAGAACTGCTGATACAGGCGCCCGGTGACGCCGGGGAAGAAGGCCACGGGCACGAACACCGACACCAGGACGAGGCCGATGACCACGACCGCGCCGAACACCTCGCGCATCGCGTCGATGGCCGCCCGCTGCGCCTTTTTGTGGTACTGGCTCATGTGACGCTCGACGTTCTCGATGACCACGATCGCGTCGTCGACGACGATGCCGGTGGCGAGCACGATGCCGAAGAGAGTAAGCGTGTTGATCGAAAAGTCGAAGAGCTTGATGAACGCGAAGGTGCCGATGAGGGATACGGGAATCGTGATCGCGGGAATGAGGGTTGAGCGCCAGTTCTGGAGGAACAGGAACATGACGAGGACAACGAGGACGATGGCTTCGAGAAGGGTCTTGGCGACCTCGATGATCGACTCGCGGACGACACTCACCTGCTCGAAGGCCCACCGCCACTCCATCCCGGGCGGGAAGCTCTTCGCCAGCCGCTGCATCTCGGCGTCCACCTCGCGGTAAACGTCCAGGGCATTCGCGGAGGGGAGAAGGGTGACGCCGATGCCCTGCGCCTCGAGCCCCAGAAAGCGCAGGGTCGATGCGTAGGTCTCAGCCCCGAGCTCGACGCGACCGACATCCTTCACCCGGACAAGAGCGCCGTCCTTCCCCGCCTTCACGACGATTTCGTCGAACTCACGCGCCTCGGAGAGCCGGCCCATGGCGCGGACGCTGATCGTATAAGCCTGGTCGGGCGAGGAGGGCGCGTCGCCCAAAGCACCCGCGGGTACCTGAATGTTCTGTTCGCGCAGGGCGTTCACGACATCGGACGCGGTGATGCGCCTCGCCGCGAGTTTGCCGGGGTCGAGCCACAGACGCATCGCGAACTTGCGCTCGCCGAAGATCAGCACGTCGCCCACGCCGTTCACGCGCTTCAAGGCATCCCGCACGTACTGGTCGATGTAGTTAGAGAGGAACTGGCTCGAATAGCGGTTGTCCTTCGAGAAGAAGCCCATGCCGCCCAGGAATCCCGAGGTGTTCTTGATGACGCTGATGCCATTCTGGCGGACGTCGGGGGGCATGCGGCCAAGCGCGGTGTTGACGCGATTCTGCACATCGACGGCGGCGAGATCGATGTTGCGGCCGACGTCGAAGGAGACCGTGATGGTCGCAAAACCGCTGTTGGTCGACGACGACGTCATGTAGGTGAGACCCTCGACGCCGTTGATCGCCTGCTCGAGCGGCGTGGTCACGGCGCTTTCGACGGTTTGCGCGTTCGCGCCCACGTAGATCGCGGTGACGGTGAGAGACGGCGGCGCAAGATCAGGAAAGCGGGCGATGGGAAGGCTCGGAATCGACACCGCGCCGGCCAGGATGATGAGCATCGAACAGACCGTCGCGAGGACGGGCCTGCGTATGAAGACATCAGCGAGCATGGTTACTTGACCTTCGAGTCTTCAGGCTTTGCTTCGGGCGGCGCCTCGGCGACAGGGGAGTTGTCGGCGAAGATCTTCTGCACACCCGAGACGATCAGCTTTTCGCCGGGCTTCAGACCGGAGACGACGATGTAGTCGTTTCCGATGAGCTCGCCGACCTCGATGCCGCGCTGTTTCGCGACGAGGCCGCCCTTCTCGCCCGGGGTTGCGACCCACGCGAAGTACTGGCCATTGACACGGTTCACCGCGGTCACGGGAATGGTGAGCCCCGGATCCGCGCTCCACACGATCACGGTGCGGACGAACTGATCGGGGCGGAACTGGCCGCGGCCTTCGACGAGGGTCGCTTTCGCGAGGACGGTCTGGGTCGCGTCATCGACGCTGGGCGAAACGAAAGTGACTTTGTTGGTGGCGAGGATCTTCGGGCCGTCGACGATCCGGACCGGCAGGCCGACCTTGAGCTGGGGTGCTTGGGAAACGGGAACGCTGACGTAGATCTCGAGCGCGTTGTTCTGGTCGAGTGTGGTCAGCATGGTCGCGGTGGTGACCCGGTCGCCCGGGTGCACGGGAATGTCGCCGATCACGCCGGACGAGGAGGCTTTCACCTTGTAGTAGCCGAGCTGGGCACTCTGCTGCTTCACCTGCTCGTCAACGGCCTTGAGTTGCGCCTCCGCGGTTTTGAGCGTCGTGTCCGCGTCTTCCGCGTCCCGCTGGCTGGCCGCACCCGCCTCGAAAAGACGCCTTGTTCTTTCCGCCTGACGCCGCGCGTTTTCGACTTCGGCCTGACGCACGGCGCGCATCGACTGCTGCGATGCCACCGCGGCCTGCTGCGGAGCCGAGTCGATTTCGAAGAGCGTAGCGCCCGCGGCCACCCGATCGCCGGAGCGCACGTGGATCCGGGTGATGATTCCGTCGACCTGCGGCTGCAGCGTCACGGAGTTGCGGGACTTCAATGACCCGACGAACTCCGTTGTCTGTTCGACCGGCTTCAGCTCGAGCGTCACCATCCCGACCGGAGTCGGGGGCATTTCGCCTCCCGGACCGCCGGGACCGCCCTGGGGCGCTCCGCCGCCGCAGGCCGCGAGGAGAAGCGCGGTCAGAATCAGCGGCCGTCTTCCCCAGCGGGCGAGGGGTGTACTCGGATCACCGGTGGCGTCTTTCGACGCGTCGGCCTTCAAGCTCAAAGTCATGGCTGGGGTTTCCTTCGTTTCGCGAGGGCGATGCCTCGAAATCAATCCCAGGAGGCTAGCCACCGATATATGACATCGGACGTCATAATTCGAAACGGCACCATCCCGGACCGGACACACGCGCCAAGGAGAGGGCCGCGCGAAGCCGGCGTCGCCTATAAGGATACCCGTGCAGATGTGACCGAGGCGCAACATTGCGCCGCTGGCAAGGCTCAGTGCGCCGCGGACGCCTTTGGAGCCGGCGTCGCGCCGACCGCGTAAACGTGCCCCGCGCCTCGAACGAACAGAGTCCCCGCGGAGATCGCCGGGGTTGCCATCAACGGTTCGCCCATGTCATTCCGCGACAGCACTTCGAAGGCGCGCCCCGCCTTGAGCACGATCACCTCGCCGCCCTCGGCCGCGAGATAAACGCGCCCGTCGCTCGCCACCGGAGAGGCGCTGTGGGTGGTGCTGGTCCGTTCTCGATAGAGCAGTGCGCCGGTCTTCAGATCATAGGCGCCGAAGATGCCCTCGTCGCGGATGGCATACAGAAGTCCGTCGTAGGCGAGTGGGGTTGCGGTGTAGGGTCCGCCCGCTTCCGTGCGCCAGGCGAGGAATGCGCCAGACTTCGCGTTAGCGGGCTCGGAGATGTCACCCTTGGCCCCGGTCTTCAGGGCAAAGATCGGCCGACCGCGATATCCCCCGGAGAAGACGATGAGGTCGTCGGCCACGAAAGGCGTCGGGGTTTTCACCTCCGCCTCGTCCTTGAACTTCCACACCTCGGCGCCAGTGCGAGGATCGTATCCGCGGACGTATTCGCCGCCCACCACGATCAAGTCGGTGCGCCCGCCCGCGGTGTGCAGCGTGGGCGTGCTCCACACCGGCCGTTCGACCCGCGGCACATTCCACACGCGCTTGCCCGTGGCGATATCGAACGCCGCCAGATACGAGTCCTTGTGGCGGTCCACCTGCACGATCACGCGATCCTCGAAGATGACCGGCGAACTGGCGTGACCCCATTCGGAGGTGGGATCGCCGTAGAGCCCTGGGTTCAAGACTCCCAGGTCGGCGCGCCATTTCAGAGTTCCCTGCATATCGAACGCCACGAGGCCTTCCGAGCCGACGACGGCCACAACGACTCGGCCATCGGTCACCGGAGTGGAGTTCGCCTGGCTCGACTTCACGTGGCGGGTGGCCCGGGGGACGCCGGAATGGACGTCCTTCGACCAAAGCAGTCGCCCGTCCTGCGTATTGAGAGCGGAGAGCCGCCAGATGTGAGGGACGCGGTCGTCGGCCATGCCGATTCCGCTGTCGCCGAGTTTGAGCGCGGGCGGGTTCTCCCTCACCACCGAGGTAACGAAGAGCTTCTCGCCCCACACCACAGGGCTCGAGTGTCCCTGGCCGGGAATGGCGGTTTTCCAGCGGATGTTGCGGCCGGTCTTCACGTCCCAGTCCGCAGGCAGATTCTGGCGATCGGAAACACCACGCGCGAACGGACCCCGGAACGAAGGCCAGTTCTGGGCCGAGGCGGTGAGAGCTATGACCCCGGACAAACCGGTGGCTACAAATAATTGAATCGAGAGTGGTTGCATGGAGATTTCCTTGTCCATTCTGACGCGCCAGGGGAGTCTGAAGTCTGACCTGTCTCCAGTTGTGGCCCTACGGACACATATCCTGTTAGCATTCCGGACTTCATGCGCGAGCGTATCCTGATCGTAGACGACGAGGCGGGCGTCCGGGCGTCCTTGTCCGGGATTCTGAGCGACGAGGGTTACCGCGTCGACAGCGTCGAGACCGGCGAGGCCGGGGTCAAGGCCGTCGAGTCGAATCGATACGAACTGGCCCTGCTCGACGTGTGGCTACCCGGCATCGACGGCATCGAAACCCTCACCCGCATCCAGGCCATCGACCCCGACCTTCCCGTGGTGGTGATCTCCGGCCACGGCACCGTGGAAACCGCTGTCAAGGCGGTGCGTCTCGGCGCCGCGGACTTCATCGAGAAGCCCCTGTCCCTCGAACGCATCCTGCTCGCGGTCTCGAACTCGCTGCGAAGGCGCAAGCTCGAACAGGAAGTGCGCGCCCTCAAGGCCGAGGTTGAGCACAAACACCAGATCGTGGGAGAGAGCGTGGCCATCAAGGAGCTGCTCAGGGTCATCGCCCAGGCCGCCCCCAGCAACGGCCGCGTGCTCATCACCGGCGAGAACGGAACGGGCAAGGAACTGGTGGCGCGTGGGATCCATCAGCAAAGCCTGCGCAGCGGCGGACCCTTCGTCGAGGTGAATTGCGCGGCCATCCCCGAGGAGCTGATCGAAAGCGAACTCTTCGGCCACACCAAAGGCTCGTTCACCGGGGCCACCGCGTCACGCAAGGGCAAGTTCGAAATCGCCGACGGCGGCACACTGTTCCTCGACGAGATCGGCGACATGACCTTGAAGACCCAGGCCAAGGTGCTCAGGGCCCTGCAGGAACAGAAGATCGAGCCGGTGGGCGGGGCGGCCGGAGTCAACGTCGATGTCCGGGTCATCGCCGCCACGAACAAGAACCTCGAGGACGAGATCCGCAAGGGCACGTTCCGCGAGGATCTCTACTTCCGCCTGAACGTGATTCCCATCCACGTGATCCCGCTGCGGGAACGGCGCACCGACATCCCCTTGCTGGTCCGCCACTTCAGCCGCGAATACGCGGCCGAGTACGGCCGGCACGTGAAGGACTACGCGCCCGCGGCCATGGAGATGCTTTCCGCCCACGACTGGCCGGGCAATGTGCGCGAACTGCGCAACATGATCGAACGCCTGGTCATCATGGCCAAGGGCGACCTGGTTGAGGTCAGTGACCTGGGCGTCCTGCGCTCTCCTATCTTCCAGGACGCGGCCCCGTTCCCCGAAGCGGCCCCCCGCACTCCCACGGAGGCGCCTTCTGTGGATGGCGCGCTCGCCGGTTTCGAGAGCCTGGCCCTCGCCCGCGAGGACTTCGAGCGCCGCTACATCGCAAAGAAACACGAGTCCTGCAAGGGCAACATGAGCCGCACCGCCGAAGCTCTCGGCGTGGAGCGCTCGTACCTTTACAAGAAGATGAAGGCCCTCGGACTGATCGCCCCGAAGAAGGCCGGCGAAGTCGTCGAGGTCGAATAGACACGGGTTTCCGAACAGGCGCATAATTCAAGGCGGCGGACGTCCATGCGCAACCAGTTTCCCGTCGTTGTTGAACCATCAGTTGGAGGGCGGCGTGCGGCCGCGCCTCATCGGAGGCCAAGGCGGCCATGAATCCACCGCCCGAGCTTGCGCGCCTCCGCTGGATCGTTGGGAGGTACGCCCACGAGCACGGGCTTGAGCCGTATGACACTCTGGCGAGCCTCGGTTTCGAGATCCTCGACGAGTTCGAACCCTGGGACTATCCCTGCACTCCGGTGAACAGCGCGGCCTTCGGCGCCTCCGGGGTTGACGGCCTCCACTTCAATCTCCTCACCGAGGGCCCCGCGATGGGCGCGGTGGTGATGACGGCACCCGGCGGGGAAGTCTCAAACCTCGTGGTCGGCGCGACCTTTCAGGAGTTTCTTCGTCTCGGTTATCACTCGTGTTTCGCCTGGCTGGAGGCGCTCGCTCTTGACCCGGGAAGAGCTGGGCTGCTCTACCGACGGGACGACGAGGCGTTGACCGATCTCGCCATCGGCCTGCGAGATCGTCTACGACGCGACTTCCGACTCGCCCCCATCGAAGACGTGGGCGCTCACCTGCGTCATCTCCAGGCCCGACACCGGAGTGACCTGGTTCTGTTCGCCCGCGCGAAGGCGACCGGTTCAACTAGGGATTGATCGGAGCCGCGTGCAGTTTGATTCCCAGAGCATGGGTTACCTTCAAGATCGTGGCAAAACTTGGGTTGCCGTCACCCGACAGGGCCTTGAGAGGCTCTCTCGCCCCAGGCCAGTGTCGCGGGCAAGCTGACTCATGCCCTTGGCGCGCGCGATCGTACCAAGCGCCTTCGCAACAAACGCCGCGTCGCCACCAGCCTCTTCGAGACAGGCTTCGAGGTACAGCGCCATGTCCTGCTCGCTCCTGAGGCGCGCTGCACTATCCCACTTCTTTAACCTGATCCGCGCCACGGCTACCCTCCCAGACGCCGCGCCAGTCGCAGCGCGATCTTGATATCAGATGATTGAGTCGACTTGTCCCCCCCGGCCGAGGAGGATGATGACCTCTGCTCCCATCCGCTTTTTTCGGGTCCCAACGGTCCTGTAAGACGCCTCGGCCGTGACGTACAAGGTCGAAGAGCCCTTTAGGGCGGTGCCGTTCTGCTGCCCGTAGACTCACTCGATGCTGCTGGCGCTGGTTGCGATGACTCTGGCACTTGCGACCCCGACCCCGAGCCCCAGTCCGAGCCCGAGCCCGACGGTGACGCCCGACCCGTACTTGTCATCCACGAGTGCGGGCGTCACGGCGAAGGCGCCCACGCCGCGCCCCGGCGAGACCCCGATGCCGAAGCTCAGCAGGGAGCAGAAGATGCGCAATCTGCAGCGAACCGGCGCCTTGTACAGCAGCGTGCGGCCCAAGCCAACGCCGGCCCCGCCTCGCCCCTTCGACTTGTCCGGCTGGTTGAATCACAACATCACATTTGTGCTGGTCGTCGTGATCGCCCTTGTCCGGCTTGGATTCTGGCTCGCCCGACAATCGCCCGAGGCCTCGACATCCAAGGATGTCGTTCTGGCCCTCGCTTCGAGCGGCAATGCGTTTCCGTTCACCGATCAGGGGACCACGCAGCGGAACGCTTTGGCGGCACGCGTCTCCGCCGATCCCAACGACGTAGTGGCGCGCATCAGGCTGGCCCACGCCATCATCGATCGAGGGTGGAACTACCCCGAGGCCGAACGGCTTCTGAATGAGGCGCGTCGCCTGAAGCCTGATCACCCACCCTTGATCGCTGAGATCGCGGATGGTTTCGCCAGGGTGGGACGCACCGGTACGGCGAGAAGCGTGTTAACGAGGTTCTTCGGAGAAAGGCCCACTCTCGACGCTGAACTCCTGGCCGCGAGGCTTGCGAGTCCGGAGCAGGCGCGAAGGCTTCTTGACAACCTGCGAGCGAGGCACCCGAAGTCGCCGAAAGTCCTTCTGGCCTACGCAGAATGCGCCCCCGCCGATTCGCCGCACGAGATCTTGGAAACACTGGCCATCATCATCGGCCTGGATCCGGATTGCATCGAGGCCCACGAGACGCGCGCGCGGACCTATGACAGCCTGAAGGACTCGGAGCCCGCCCGGGCTGCCTGGCGCGTTGCCGTCGGTCTGCAGCGAGCCAAAGCCCATCAATCGCCTCATCATCCCGGACCCTTCGCGAAACTCGCGCAGATGCTGAGCGATGCAGAGCTCGACGAAGCGCCGGGCGAAGGCGACCGCGATATCTTCGACGCGGAACTCTATCTCCGCGATGTGGAACTTCTGGATCCACATTGGGGTATCGACGAGATGGAGATCGGCCGCTTCCAGGCCGGAGCTGAGTTTCTCTACGATCAGAAGTGGAGCGAAGCCGTTCGCGCGTTCAATGATTCCCTTGAAGAGACAGGAGGGTGGCATCAGCACGCCCGCTTCGGCCTTGCGCTGGCTTTGTGGCGCCTTGGCCGCGCAAAGGACGCGAAGCGTTTGATGGAGATCTGTCTTGAGAATCGAGCCGACTGGCCCCGCGCGAAACTTGCGCTCGCGACTGTTTCTACTGAAGCCTGAGACCTCACCCGGAGAGCTTGTTCCACGCTCTCACGAGAGGGGAATCAGAGCTTCGCCGCAGGCCTCGTCAGGGCTTTGGGCGCGGCGGAAGCTCGATCGGGTTCGTGCATGCGGTGGCGGGTGGTCCACCTTGGTCGAGCTGCTTGCGCCATTCTTCATTGGTGAGGCGTCGAGGCGAAGCGAACTCGCGATAGGGGAGGAACGCTCCTTGCGTGAGCACGTCGCGTCCCTGCCACGGATAGAGAAGATAGAGCGTGCGTGGCCGGGCGATCCCGACTTCGAGGTGCAGGCCTCTCGCAGGGTCCGTGGCCACGTCTACGATGCGGGGCGCCTCGTCGCGCGGGTCTTCGTAGGTATTCGAGACGTACAGCATGATGTGGGCTAGCTCCTCGCCTATCTGCTTCAGGAACGTTTCGTCGCTGTCAGAAGGCGTCCGGTTGCGAAGCTGAGCGTGGGCGAGAGCTTCCAGGCGGCGACTGACCAGAGCGAGGCGGAACCAGAAGTCCCTAAGGTCGCGCCGATCTCCAACTGGACCTGTCTTGTCGTAGGGGCGGGCCAGAAGCTGCCGCGCCTGGGCCAGCAGAATGGCCGGCCGGCGATCGGGAAGGCGTTCGCCCACATTGCGCAAGCTCTCGACGAGAGCGGCTATGCCCATGCGGGTGAGTCGATCGTCTTGACGCCGCATCACGGCCTCCAGCCAACCGACCTGTTGACGAAGCTCCGCGGCGAGCTGACTGGGTTCGACGCCAAAGGCTCCCGCCCATTCGAGACTCGACTGCAACGTCTCCGCCAGTGTGGCGAGCCGGCTGAAGAAGATTGGATTTGGCTCGACGAAGCCGGATGGCATGATCCCGATGCCTCCGATGGTGTAGCTCTCCCTGACGTGAGAGAGCAGTGAATGACGCATCTGCGCCCATCCCGCCAGAACGGTCCCGCAGCTCTTGGCCTGCCACGACTTACTGCCGAAGACAGCGGGCGCGTCAGGATCGGGAGGATCGAGGAGTGCCGCCAGCGCCTCGAGGTAGGGACCGTACTCCCCCAGATTCCTCAATGCGTCCGGGCCGCGCAGGCTGCCGAGGAGCTGCGCTCCTCCATCGATACCACTCGCCGCGACCGGAGAGCCAAGCGCAGCAGCCATCTCCAACCCGCTTGGCAGCGTTTGCCGCGAGGGATCACGAGCGAAGATCTTGGAATCGGGTATTCGCGAGGTGGAGAGGATGCGCAGCGTTCGCTCAGGAGACCCGGAGCGGATCTGGTCCGAGATCGGCGTCAGGGCTCGTTCGCGTGTATAGCGCTCCCGCAGGTAGTCGAGATCGGAGGGGCCATCCGCGTGCGTGCCGTCGTTGAAGGAAAGCGCAGCTACGTCATCCTCTGGGCCCAGCAGGCCCGCGCTATCGGTCGGCGATGATCTGTGGGACACGTTGTGCTGGCCGATCTCGTGAAGAATGGCGAACATCAAGAGTTCTTCATCGCGATCCGGGCGAAGAGGGAGCGACTGCAGCCACTCACGGGCTCGGAACGCCCGTTCGAGGACGGGGTCGCCGGCGTGGAACCCTCGCGGGCGGAACCGGCTGTAGTCGATCGCCAGGAAGCCGGCATCCGGTGGGCCCAGCCATGTGGGTTTGAAAACCGCGATTGCGGCCTTCACGCGCGCGACCTCCTGCGCTACGAGCGCACGCTCCCCGACGAGAACCCTGGGCGGTTCGCCCATCAGCGCAAGGGCAACTCCAAGCACCAGTCGTGCCCTTCGCACGGCGGTCTTAGTGAGCTCGGGCCGTCCCGCGATGGTGACCGGCGGCCTGTCCAGGCCATCCCGCAGACCGTGGACCAGTGTTTTCAGCCTTCGCGCATGGGCGTGTTCGACACCCACCAGCGATTGCTCCAGAAGAACGTGAAACGCGTTGAGCACCGCATCGGCGGTCACGAACACCGGGAGCGAAGCCCCGATGTAGGGTTCGAACGATTGAAGCAACGTCGGGCCGGCCACGACGAGACCATCCCGCTCCAGTCGTTGAATCTCGGCCTCCTGGAGTCCGGCCTCCTGAGCCTGCTGACGCCAGGGCCGCGGGTCTTTTTGCCATGGGGTGGGGCGCCAATCCACCGTTTCCCGCGTCTCCGAGACACTGTTCTGGGCCGCAATCGACTCTGCGGGCGCGGCGAGCAGCAAGGCCAGCACTGCGATCCCCACCGCCCACCCTACGGGGCTCCAAACCAATTGGCGAGAGTCGGGACTCAACACGTCGGAGCGGAGCGTAGGTGAAACGGGAACGGTTTGCGACTCGACTTCGTCGCGGCGAGGCGGGCCGTGAGATTCTTGACAACTATGGCTGCTGCGAACCCGGAAGATCAGGTGCTTCGCGAACGTCGCCTGGGTCTCGCGTACGGTTGCGCGGCGTACCTGATCTGGGGCTTCTTCCCGATCTATTTGAAGGCTGTCGCGGCGGCGCCGGTTCTCGAAGTTCTCTCGCACCGGGTGGTCTGGGCATTCCTGTTCGTGCTTGGGTTGTCGGCGCTCACCGGGCAACTCGCGACCGCGCGCGCGGCGCTCGCGAATCGGAAAGCGCTTGCTGTGCTCACGGCCTCGACACTGCTGATCGCGATCAACTGGGGTGTCTATATTTTTTCCGTCGTGAACGGTCGAATGCTGGAGAGCAGCCTCGGCTATTACATCAACCCGCTCGTGAATGTGCTGCTGGGCGTCGTGGTCCTTGGCGAGCGACTCGAGCGGCCGGTACGCTTCGCGACCGCGCTCGCTGCCCTCGGTGTCGCCTCCATGGCTGTGAGCATCGGCCAACTCCCGTGGATCTCGGTCACGCTCGCGTTTTCGTTCGGGCTTTATGGACTGATGCGCAAGCTGGCGCCGGTGGGCGCCTTGAGCGGACTTCTTGTCGAGACGCTCCTGCTCTTGCCCTTCGCGGCCGGGTTTCTCCTATCGCGCGCGGTGGCGGGCGGCGGCGCCTTCCTGCACACCGGCGTCACCCTCGACCTGCTGCTGATCCTCTCGGGGCCCCTGACCGCCGTGCCGCTGCTCTTCTTCGGCGCTGCGGCGCGGAAGCTGCCGCTCTCGACGCTCGGTTTCTTGCAGTATCTCTCACCGACGATTCAGTTCCTGCTGGCGGTTCTCGTCTACCGCGAGCCGTTCGACACCGCGCGCCTCAGCGCGTTTGTGTTGATCTGGGCCGCGATTGCCGTCTTCGCGGTGCACACCGCGCGGCAGGGAAGGGCCGAGCCCGTGATCGACGCCGGCTGAGTTCGCGCGCCCAGGCTGAGTTCTCTCGTCCGCTCGGATCTATGCTCGCAGCGTGGCTAAATCACCCTGTCCCATTTCAAAGACCCAGTTTCTCGAGAAGGCCGAGGCGGTCAAGATCACAATTAACGGCCAGGAGCTCATCGCCGACCGACGTGAGTTCAGCACCGGGTCGTTCGGCTGGTACCACAACGGCAAGGTCACGGTCACGGTGGACGGCAAGCCGCTGAGCGTGCAGATCGGACTCAACCTGACTGTGGTGGGCAGCAAAGAGGCCGAACGGTGAGGAGGCATCTCCGTCTAACTTCCTGAAGAGCCTGTTCACACCGGGTCCGCCCGTTCCCGACGAGTTCCGACCGGCGTCTCCACGCCGCGCCTACGAGGCGGTGGACTCCCCGGTGCGGGCGGAGAGGTATCGAGCGGCCTATCGTGATATCCCTTCTCCATGGATCGCAAAGCTCTGATCAGGCAATACAAGGAAACGCGCAGAACCGCGGGGGTCTTCCGGGTCCGGAATATCGCGAGCGACAGGTCGCTCGTGGGCAAGAGCATCGACGTTCCCTCGGCGCTGAACCGGGAACGCGCCCAACTCCGCACGGACACGCACATGAACCGCGCTCTCCAGGCGGACTGGAAGGCGCTTGGGGCCGACGCCTTCGCCTTCGAGATCCTCGATACCCTGACCCCGCCCGCCGACAAGCCCGACTGGGATCCTGCGGACGATCTGGCTCTGCTCGAGGAGATGTGGCTCGACAAGCTCAAGCCATTCGGCGAGCGTGGCTACAACCCGCCGCGCGCGAAGCCCGCCCGCTGATCTTTCCAAGCTACGCGCGGCGCCCGCTGAAAACTCTTGACCTGAAGAGCTCGGTATTCAGGTCACGGGTCTCGGGATCCGCGATATCGTGCTTCCCGGCGGAATGAAGGACCTGCTCCTTGCTCAATAGAGTCCCGGCGGCGCCGGCTTTTTTCTTTGGCGGCTCCCTCCCCTGCCTTGGCAGAACACCACGAACTAGGGGTTGATCGGTGCCGCGTGCAGTTTGATTCCCAAAGCGTGCGTTACCTTCAGGATCGTGGCGAAGCTTGGGTTGCCCTCACCCGACAGGGCCTTGTAGAGGCTCTCTCGCCCCAAGCCGGTGTCGCGAGCAAGCTGACTCATTCCCTTCGCCCGCGCGATCGTACCCAGCGCCTTGGCAACAAACGCCGCGTCGTCCCCCGCCTCTTCGAGACAGGCTTCGAGGTACAGGGCCATGTCTTCCTCGCTCCTGAGGTGCGCGGCACTGTCCCACTTCTTCAGTCTGGTCCGCGCCACCGCTACCCTCCCAGATGCCGCGCCAGTCGCAGCGCGATCTTGATATCAGATGATTGAGTCGACTTATCCCCTCCGCCGAGGAGGATGATGACCTCTGCTCCCATCCGCTTGAAATACACGCGGTAGCCGGGCCCATGATGGATACGCATTTCGGAAACTCCCTCTCCAACCGGCTCACAGTCGCCGAGGTTGCCATCCTCCGCGCGATCGATCCGGGCCTGAATACGCGCCTTGGCGCGACGGTCCTCCAGCGACTCGAACCACCGGTCAAAGGCCTCGGCCGTCTGGATCGAGCATCTGGGCTCACCGTATCCTAATCTATACACCACGACTCGCCGGACCTCCGTCGCCTTGAACTCGGGAGAGTCCGCAGGCTACGGCCGGGAAGCGTCGTTTCGGGTCCCAACGGTCCTTGCAACCGCCTCGGCTGTGACGTACAAGGGCGAGGAGGCCTTTTGGGGCGGTGCCGTTCTCCTGCCCGTAGACTCATTGGATGCTGCTGGCGTTGGCTGCGATGAGTCTGGCACTTGCGACCCCGACCCCGAGCCCCAGTTCGAGCCCGACCGTGACCCCCGACCCGTACCCGTCATCCACGAGTGCGGGCGTTACGGCGAAGGCGCCCACGCCGCGCCCTGGCGAGACCCCGATGCCGAAGCTCAGCAGGGAGCAGAAGATGCGCAATCTGCAGCGAACCGGCGCCTTGTACAGCAGCGTGCGGCCCAAGCCAACGCCAGCCCCGCCTCGCCCCTTCGACTTGTCCGGCTGGTTGAATCACAACATCACCTTTGTGCTGGTCGTCGTGATCGCCCTTGTCCGGCTAGGGTTCTGGCTCGCCCGACAATCGCCCGAGGCATCGACATCCAAGGATGTCGTTCTGGCCCCCGCTTCGAGCGGCCATGCGTTTCCGTTCACCGATCAGGGCACCACCCAACGGAACGCTTTGGCGGCACGCGTCTCCGCCGATCCCGACGACGTAGTGGCGCGCATCAGGCTGGCCCATGCCATCATCGATCGAGGGTGGAACTACCCCGAGGCGGAACGGCTTCTGAATGAGGCGCGTCGTCTGAAGCCTGATCACCCATCCTTGATCGTTGAGATCGCGGATGGTTTCGCCAGGGTGGGACGCACCGGTACGGCGAGAAGCGTGTTGATGAGGTTCTTCGGAGAAAGACCCACACTCGACGCTGAACTCCTGGCCGCGAGGCTTTCAAGTCCGGAGCAGGCGCGAAGGCTTCTTGACGACCTGCGAGCGAGGAACCCGAAGTCGCCGAAAGTCCTTCTGACCCACGCAGAATTCGCCCCCGCCGATTCGCCGTACGAGGTGTTGGAGACAATGGCCATCATCATCGGCCTGGATCCGGATTGCATCGAGGCCCACGAGACCCTCGCGCGGACCCATGACAGCCTCAAGGACTGGGAGGCCGCCCGCGCCGCTTGGCGTATCGCCGTCGGCCTACAGCGAGCCAAAGCCCATCAATCGCCTCATCATCCCGGACCCTTCGCGAAACTCGCGGAAATGCTGAGCGATGCAGAACTCGACGAAGCGCCGGGCGAAGGCGACCGCGATATCTTCGACGCGGAGTTCTATCGCCGCGATGTGGAACTTCTGGATCCACACTGGGGTATCAACGAGACGGAGACCGGCCGCTTCCAGGTCGGAGCCGAGTCTTTGTACGACCAGAAGTGGAACCAAGCCGTTCGCGCGTTCAATGATTCCCTTGAAGAGACGGGAGGGTGGCATCAGCACGCCCGCTTCGGGCTTGCGTTGGCTTTGTGGCGCCTCGGCCGCGCGAAGGACGCGAAGCGTTTGATCGAGATCTGCATTGAGAATCGACCCGACTGGCCTCGCGCGAAGCTTGCGCTCGCGGCTGTTTCTACTGAAGCGTGAGAGCTCGTTCGTCACCGCCTCGTCGATCTCAGCTGGACTCGACCTCGCCGCGTGGATCGTGAGATCGTGGACTAACAATAGAAGAGGACGCCATGGCACGCACACCGATACATCCGGGGGAGCATCTCGCAGAACAGTTGAAAGCACTCGAAATGAGCGCCGCGGAGCTTGCTCGCCGACTCGCGGTGCCGACCAACCGGGTGACCTCGATTATCAAGGGACAGCGAAGCGTCACTGGCGACACCGCGTTGCGACTCGGACACTTCTTCGGGAACTCTCCGCAGTTTTGGCTCAACCTCCAGTCGCTTTATGAGCTGCGCGTCGCCGGGAAGCGGGCCGGCGTCGAGATCAGCTCCCTCCCCACTCTCAGCGCACCGTAGATCTCGAGCCTGCTTTCCCGCACACGGCAATCAATGGCCATCAAGAAATCCGAGAGAGACGGCGAGGATTTCGCGCTTGTCGATCATGCCGTTCCCTCGCGCGACCAGCTCTGGGGTACTCGCAGCCGCCACTTCGTCACGACCTGTGGCCCATCCTGGGCCGGGTCCAGCTTCGCGTGGCCGCCACTCAGGTGTTTCTCGCAGAGGCGGGCGAGTGCGGCTCCTTTGGGCAAGGACTCGGCCAGAAACCCGAGTCGTTTGAATACTGCGCGGTTCCCGAGACGCACCGCGTATTCGACGAGCTTCTGGTCGTCGCGGTCGTCGCGTCGCAGATAGGCGCCAAGGCAGTCGGCGACGTGCTGGATGCCGCCGCCAACCGCAGGGTCGTCCACCATGTCGACAATGGTGCGGTGTACATCGGATACAGGCACGCGCGTCTGATGACGCCAGACGCTCTTCGTGCCAAAGAGCTTCCGCTCTGCGACGTGCTTCAGCGAAAACACGGCGCCGTGTCGCTCGTGGCGCTTCTGGCGCAGAGCCCGTGCCGTCATCACGAGGATGTCCTTGAAGATCTGCTCGGTAAGATCCCAATGCTCAGCCGCTGTTCTCCCGCCAATGTAGGCCGGCGCGAAGAGCGCGGGGACGAGAACCCAGGAATCATCAAGAACGTGGTCGGACCCCATCGTATTGATGGCCGCAGCGACATACGCACCCCGGCCCACGCGTCTCAGCCAACTCTGCTCGGTCCAGCGAGCGAGGCGCTGGGCGGCTGCGGTGCGATCGAGTTGGAGAGCGCTGGCAACGTCATCCACGTGGATGACGTCTCCAGCCGCAGACAGTACCCGAACCAATTGTGCGCGACCTTGAGGAAGGCGTGGCGTGTTTTGTTCCATATGCTTAAATCCGCGAAAAAGACGAATTATGGCGTTCAGAGTAACGATGGCGTATGCCTAACTCAATTGAATCATGCGCGACATTTCACTTAAATTGCGAACTACTGCATACAAGGCAACGCGCCGACAACGTCCAACGCAGGCTATAAATACCGATTTATCAGCGATTTAATGGCGCTCGCGCCGCCCTGGTCAAGGCAGATAGAGCTGGTGGGAGGTCATCCAGGCGTCTAAGAATCGTCGTTCTCATCCGACGATCAATACCAGCAGTCGTCAAGACGTGATGACAGGCCTTGTCGGGGACCACGACGTCGCAGTACGGTACGGCGATCGCGAGGGCATCGATGTCGTAGATGTCGTTCGCTGTCCACTTCTTGTCTCGATTGCGGTGCCACGCAGTCTTGATTTCAAGTGCCACGGCGGTGCTCGGCATGCTACGGACAAAGAGCGATGCGTCTTGCGGGTCGGCGGCGATCTGTTCCAGCGTGATCCGACGTGGTGTCAGGGCTCTAGGAAGGATGTTCTGGAACTCGATCATCAATTCCCTGGCGACGACCACGCGCCGTAGGAGATCGCCGCGCCGCCACCGGCCTCCCTCTCCGTCGAGGCGGGTCGTCTGCTCCCTTTCTTGTTGGGCACGTCGCTCCGCCATGGCAATCGCGACCTCCGCCTTCCAACCCTCCTTTCGGAGGTCAGGGACTTCATCGTCCGTCGGCCCCCTCAGAGAGGACCGCTCGAAGTTCGACCACAATTCGGCGAGACGCCTATCGAACTCGACGGGGCCGAATCGCTGCCGCACCTGTTCGGTCTTGTCGTCAGAAGGGCCCATGATCTGGAACCCCGCTTCGAGGCCAAAAGCGTGCTTCACGCCGCGTCCAAGCAACTCGACCGTGGCGAAGGGAGTACCGGGAAATCCCCGATGGTGTAGGGCGGCGTCGAGTTCTAGCTCCATGACGACGACACGAGACACAAGAGTCGAGAACTCGGTGAGCTCCTCCATCACATCTCCCACAGCGGCTCGCTGCGCAGGGTCCAGGATCTTTGCCATCTCCATATACAGCGAGCCGGAGAGTACGAAAACAGCCTCTCCTGAACGCCTTGCCTGGCGAGCCGCATCGAGTGTCGCCACGAACCTTTTCCCAGAAGCGTGCCCGCTCTTTGCCTGCGCCAGATAGATCTGCGTATTCCGGCGATGCCAGCCACCGGTTCCGGCTGAAGCCGACCACCGATTCCGGCTCAAG